>Ga0315552_1000581_pt1 | contig 22818 bp, 17 predicted proteins | sample SalMarSW160170MG_2_FD_203102 | JGI IMG/M metagenome (GOLD analysis project Ga0315552, IMG submission 203102) | Salt marsh sediment microbial communities from the Plum Island Ecosystem LTER, Massachusetts, United States - Salt Marsh Sediment SW1601-70 ...
TTGATGCTGGCTAAAACTGGCGGAGCCATTCTTTTCGGCGTGGCAAACGCATTCGTACCAGTCGCAATGGCTGCGTTTCTCATCGACTTATCTGAGGTGGTGTGGAGCGTCTTTTTCCCTACCGTTGTGATGATTGCTGTGGCTTCGGCCTTTTTGGGTCTTTTCATCGCTGTTGCGGTTAGGGAGGTGTTCGAGGCCCAGACTTTCTCCAACTTTTTTCGTTTTCCCATGATTTTTCTGTGCGGCTTATTTTTCCCCATCGAGAAGCTGCCTGTGTTTCTGCGACCCTTATCTTACGTACTGCCTCTAACCTATGGCGTTGACGTTCTGCACGGGGCCGTTCACGCCGGCAATACCATGCCTTACGCTCTCGACTTGTCCATTCTCGCTGCGTTCTGCGCCGGCCTGTTTGCGTTAAGCCTGCGTAACATCAAGCGCAAATGGATTCTCTGACCCTTACCCGCATGACGTTCATCCTTTCTGCGGAATCCTCTTGATAAAGGGGCAAAGGCACAAAGAGGCAAAGTATAGTCATAGTAATGTGTGGAAAAAATAATCAATAATCAATCGCAGAAGCACACTTTCCGCAGGCTAAGAATCTGTTCTTTGCAGGTAAGATTCTTTGCTGCTATCGGAATAATAATCTTCACCCGACCCTCAGACGTGGCACAAAGTTGGTTCACTCAAGATAAACTTTATCATTCGGTTTGATTGCGGGGATCTGGTTCATATTTTCCCTGATGTCATCTTTGTATAGCGTGAAGCTTGGGGCGATTTCTATAATGCAATCTACCGAGCCGTCCGGTTTTTTGGGAATATTAATCCCTGCGGATTCGAGCCAGTCGGCTGCACGGGCGACCATCATCTGCCTCGTAGTCTCGACGCTATCGACGCCGGTGAGATTCTTTGTTGGGGCGAACTCCTGACTCCGGATTGTTTCCAGAATCATTGCCTTTGATGCCAGCGGCAGTGCATCGAACACGAATGTTTCGAGCTTCACTCCGTTTGGTTCGGTGGGCTTAATGAACCTGCCCTTCTGGTCAATATGGGGGATTACTTTAACGGCTCTGTGCAAGGGTAGCGCAAAACCATGAGCATTCAGCCTTTCTACAAAGCTCGTGCTAATGATGTGGATTGCAATGCTACCGAGCTTGAATACCAGTGAGCCATCGGGATTTCGCTTCTCAGCCAGATCGTCAGGAAGGTCGCTGTATTCAATGACAGTTACTTTACCGTCAACGAGACAGAAGTTTCCAACCTTTTCTTTTGGGCCTGTTTTTATGGCTGTCTTAGCTGACATCTCGGCATTATCAAGGGCATGCAACCCAATGAATAACGGATCGAAAATGTTAATCAGAGCATTATCAATTTGCCAGTAACTTATGAATTCGACCCCTCGCTTTTGCATATCCTCAAGGGCACCGCTTCGGTAAAGTGCTTTTAGACTTCCTCCATGGCCATCAGGGGATCGGCTGATAGCGGCTTTGTCAGCCAATAAGATTTTTCCATCGAGATCAAAGTTCGGCAGACTACCCTGCTGGAATATGAATACGTTCTTAGGATCCAAGCCATAGTGGTTATTTGAGCGAAAGATATCCGTTGTTTCGGCGTGGTTCTGCGGACTGGTCATAATGTACCATGGACAGTCGGTTTGATATTTTTTTGATGCTGCAGCGATGGTTTCTGCGAAAATTTGGAAGAAGGTCTTATTTTTAACCGGGCTAATGGGAAAATTGCCCTTTGGACCATCGAATTTTAGCCGGGTTCCCTGTCCACCGGCTACCACGAATGCCGCCACCTTGCCTGCTGTTATCAGTTTTTTGCCCAATTCAATGGCCTGGGCATACTTGCGTTCGTGTTTTGCGTCGGCTGGATTGGCACTATAGAATGCCGGTGGGGCGTATTCCCTGTGCATCGGGGCAGAAGTGCTTTTTTTGACGAGATTGGCCGCCCATTCATCAATTTTATCAAAATTTAGTTTTTCTATCTGAGCCAACAAGTCTTGTTTCTGAGGTAGGCTCAGTTCGCTCCAAAATCGTAAAAGGTGTTCCTGGCTGTGTTTTTTTAACAGTTTTTCTACTTTTTTGTGAGTTTCTCTAATAATCATACCTACCCTTTTAGTCCTGAAAAAGCGAATGTTAAGCAAATTTAAAGAAATTTCAAGGAAGTTGGAAGAATTGACGAAATTTATTTGACAGAGAGTTATCTCGATGCTAACATAAAATAAGAATTAGGTGGGTTTGAGAAATTTAATTATAATAACTTAAACCGTCATCATATTTTGCTTTTTTCTTCATACCCTGAACCTACCTGCCGAAAATAAAAATATGTTAGTTGTTCGGCTTAAGGCTTTTTGCCTAAAATCTTTGTACTTCTGTAATTATGTGTGTGTACAATCCAAATCCAGTTGAAAAAAGTTTTGTGAAATTAGACCGGCCGTTATCAGGCGGAAGTAACATACTCATTATGATGGTTCGCGGGGAGTACGTTTTTGGCTGTTTGTGTTTTTGGCAACAGGTATTTATCCAATAAAGCCTAAACCGCAGTGGTGGGCCTGAAAGTGGTCGGCCTCGCGAATTTTCCATCAGTTGAAAGGAGAGCGTTATTATGAAGAAAAGAGGTTTTACATTAGTCGAGCTTCTGGTCGTGATCGCGATCATAGCTCTGCTGATGGGCATACTTATGCCTGCACTGTCGAGGGTCAGGCAGATTGCCTTTAGAATGACCTGCGGGACGAACCTCTCAGGTATCGGAAAGGCAATGCTGATCTACGCCAATGACTACGATGATGAGCTTCCCCGGGCAGGTGGTAGGGACACAGAGTGGGGTGGACCGGTAACGTGGGATGCTGCTGACAGGTTCACAGCATATAGCTTATCTGCAGATGGTACCAGCGGTACCGCAACAGTAACCTCCAGCTTTTATCTTCTGGTAAAGTATGCGGAGGTAACGCCCAAGTCGTTTATCTGTAAGGGTGACGCAGGGACGAACGAGTTCAAGCTCGTTGACTATCCTAACCGCAATGCCGAATGCGAAGAGCTCATCGATGCCTGGGATTTCGGAGGTCAGCCGGGTGATCCGGCAACGACCCATTGTAGCTACGCGTACCATCATCCGTACAGCCAGTATTCTTTGACAACTTCCAGCGAACCGGGTATGGCAGTCGCAGCAGACCGAAATCCCTGGATTGAATCGCCGGCTGCTGATGCCAAACCTTTTAGAGGGTCAGCTGCTGATGGTGGCCCATTCACGCCGGACATGACCCCATACAACGGCACGGCGGACCAGGCCCGCTATGGCAATGCAAATGCTCATCAAGAGGACGGTCAAAATGTATTGTTCCTGGATAGTCACGTGAGTTTTGAGAAACGGGCTTACTGTAGCGTTGAGGACGATAACATTTACACGTATGTTATATCGGGCAGCCAGGTAGGCTCACCCATAGGCGAGGGACCAATTGCCTTTCAAAGTTTGCCCGGCTGCAGGAAGGACTCGCTCGTGGTACACGATGCCGAGGCGACGACAGCGACCAGACGGTAAGCCGACGGAGAAGTCGTCTATGAATGTGTCTTGTAAGCGGCCTTGTGCGGTGGGGCATGGGGCCGCTTTCTTTTCTTACGGCTTTGGTTTTACGAGGCACAGGCCTGTGTGAACCAAGGAATAAGAAATAACGTAGTAACTATAGGACAGGATTGTTAGAAAACTTTTTGCAGAGCGAATGAGATTGTTCTTAACAAATGATGGCTAATGTAGATATTTGTGTTGTTGGACAGGTAGGTTTGTGCGACTAATTATAATCTGAATTGCTCTTATATGTCATAGTAGTATTCATTCCTTTTATGAGCCTATCTGCCGTAACAACACGGCTCTTTGACAATCAAGGCTTTATAATGGGCCTATCTCTACGTGAGTTAGGTTTGTGCCGGCGCTGATAGCAAGTATAGGTGGGCTTGAAAGCAACATTATAGTCTAAGTCGTTATCATATCAATCTCCATTTCATTTTGAGTCTGCCTGCCTAAGAGACGTGAGCTTTACGTGCTTGAAGTGCATTCTTGGGCGACATAGATTTTGATCACAGCCGGTACTGCTTGAATTGCCTGTAATTAGATAAAGTCGGTTTGCGCCGATTTGTTCTTACCGGCGGTTCTCAGGTGAACATGACTAACTGATAGGATTTGCGGGAAAAGCAGTGTATGGCGTTTTGGATTGTTTTGTGGCAGGGACTGTCGTTTTGGACCGGGCACCGGTCCGAGTAGCTTGCAGTCATGCAATCGCACTTATTTATCAAAATTGAGCTTAATCGTACCTGAGGACAGCCGGAACCGCAAATCTTGAAACACTGAAAGGGCAGAAAAATGGAACGCAAAGGTTTCACACTGGTTGAGCTTTTGGTCGTTATCGCGATCATAGCTCTGCTGATGGGCATATTGATGCCCGCGCTGTCGAGGGTCCGACAAATTGCCTTTAGAATGGTCTGCGGTACGAACCTCTCAGGCATCGGAAAGGCGATGCTGATCTACGCTAATGACTACGATGATGAGCTTCCCCGGGCAGGCGGCAGGGACACGGATTGGGGCGGAACGGTAACGTGGGATGCCGAAGACAGGTTCACAGCATATAGCTTATCTACAGATGGTACCGGCGGTACCGCAACAGTTTCCTCCAGCTTTTATCTTTTGGTAAAGTACGCCGAAGTGACGCCCAAGTCGTTTATCTGTAAGGGTGACGCCGGTACTACGGAGTTTAAGCTCGTTGACTATCAGAACCGCAATTCCGAATGCGAAGAACTCATTGATGCCTGGGATTTTGGAGGTAGTGGTCGTTCTGCGGGTGATCCGGCAACGACCCATTGTAGCTACGCGTACCATCATCCGTACAGCCAGTATTCTTTGACAACCTCCAGTGAACCGGGTCTGGCAGTCGCAGCAGACCGAAATCCCTGGATTGAATCGCCGGCTGCTGAGGCCAAACCTTTCCGAGGGTCAACTACTGATGGTGGCCCATTCACGCCGGACATGAACCCGTACAACGGCACGCAGGACCAGGCCCGCTATGGCAATGCAAATGCTCATCAAGAGGATGGTCAAAATGTATTGTTCCTGGATAGTCACGTGAATTTTGAGAAACGGGCTTACTGTGGCGTTGAGGATGATAACATTTATACTTATGTTATATCGGGCAGTCAAGTAGGTTCACCTATAGGCGAGGGACCAATTGCCTTTCAAAGTTTGCCCGGCTGCAGGAAGGACTCGTTCCTGGTACACGATGTAGAAGGGACGGTCAGACACTAAAAGTGAAAGACTCGGAGCAATACTACGTTGGCCAGGTGGGTGTGATTGTACGCGATTGGTGACCTGCCGCACCGGCGAGCGTATAATTATATTGTACATGGTGTGTTCTAATTAGAGTTGATTGAGATAGTCCCTGCAAGATTGTTTATGGACGGCCTTGTGTTCAATCACACAAGGCCGTTTTTTTTGTACATAAGACTTGTTCGTGAGTCAGTGAAATTCCTCGTTTGTAGTATTTGCTTTGCCTGCTGTTTATGTTAAAGTGTAGTTTCATTTGTACTTAGGAGTGCGAAAATTGGGACAAACACTTGTTTATAAAATAATTGCTGAGCACCTTGTTAACGGCAAACTCGCTGCCGGTGAGCAGATTGGCATTCGGATTGATCAAACGCTCACGCAAGATGCTACCGGAACGACTGCATTTTTGCTATACGAGTCGATGGGAGCAAGCCGAGTTAAGACCGAACTGTCGGTGAGCTATATTGACCACAACATGGCCGGCTTCGGGCCGGAAAATCATAATGACCACTTGTACCTGCAAACAATAGCTGCAAAGTGCGGCGTTTATCACTCGCGTGCGGGCAATGGTATTTGTCATCAGGTCCATATTGAGAGGTTTGGCAGACCTGGTGCCACGCTATTAGGCAGTGATTCACATACGCCGACCGCTGGCGGTATTGGAATGCTGGCAATCGGGGCCGGCGGCTTGGATGTAGCGGTGGCGATGGCAGGCGAGCCGTTTTATCTGCGATGCCCGAAAGTGCTGGGCGTAAAACTTATCGGCAAACTCGATGACTGGGTGGCCGCCAAGGATGTCATTTTCAAGCTCCTGAGCATTCTTACAACAAAAGGTAATGTCGGCTGGGCGGTTGAATATTTCGGCAAAGGTGTTGAGCAACTCACTGTGCCCCAGCGGGCAACGATAACCAATATGGGTGCTGAGCTGGGTGTTACCACCAGCATCTTCCCCAGCGACGAGCAAACCAAGAACTTTCTTACCGCCCAAAAACGCGCACAGGACTATCGGCCATTGGTCGCTGATGCGGGTGCTAAATACGACCGTGTTATCGAGATAAACATGGCTGAGCTTGAGCCGATAGCTGCGTGTCCATCGTCGCCGGATAACGTCAAGTGTGTTAAAGATATTGCCGGAGCTGAGATCGGGCAGGTAGCTATTGGCAGTTGTACCAATTCGAGCTATGCAGACCTGATGATGGTCGCACAAGTGCTGCAGGGCAGACGTATCGATAGCACCGTCGAATTAGGTATAGCTCCGGGTAGCAGAGAAGTTTTGAACATGCTTGCGGACAATGGTGAACTGGCGGATATGATTTCAGCAGGTGCCAGGATTTTAGAGTCGGCTTGTGGGCCTTGTATAGGCCAGGGTTTTTCACCGGCAGAAGGAGTAATTAGTCTTCGCACATTTAATAGGAATTTTGCCGGCCGAAGTGGGACACCTGGCGATCAAGTATATCTTGTCAGCTCTGAGACAGCGGTTGCCTCGGCTCTTACCGGCAGGATTACCGACCCACGTGATTTGCCACGATTGCTTGGGATAGAATACCCGAGAATAGAGATGCCGCATGAGTTCATTATCAATGACAATATGATCGAGCCGCCATTGAGTGAACAAGAAGCTGCCAGGGTAGAAGTTATTCGCGGCCAGAGTATCGTTGTGCCTGAACCACCGCCGCCACTGCCAAAAAAATTAAATGGTAAAGTCTTGATTAAGTGTGGTGACAAAATAACGACCGACCATATTATGCCGGCGGGTACTTATTTGAAATTGCGCTCTAATGTGCCTGAATACGCAAAGGTGGTTTTCAATAGCTTTAACGAGCAGGGCAAGCCAACCTTTGCTGACCGAGCTCTGAAGCTGAAGAAAAGCAATATTGCCGGCATCGTCGTTGCAGGCGAAAGTTACGGCCAAGGCTCGTCTCGGGAACATGCCGCACTTTGTCCAATGAATCTTGGAATTCGGGCAGTTATCGCAAAAAGCATTGAGCGAATTCACAAAGCGAATTTGATCAATTTTTGCATTGTTCCTATAGAGTTTGCTGAGCCGGCTGATTATGACAAGATCAAGGCTGATGATGAACTGATCATCGAGAACCTGCTAAAAGCAATAAAAAATAGTAATGAAATAAAAATAGCTGATACGACTAACTCTTTTGAATTTGTAGGCAGGCTTGAGCTGTCTGATAGAGAAAGGGATATTTTGCTCTCGAGCGGGCTCTTGAACTACACACAAAAAGGAGCAAAGGCACAGAGGAGCAAAGGCACAGAGGCACAGAGGAGCAAAGGCACAGAGGCACAGAGTAGAAAAGGGAAAAATTAAAAGGGAAACGGGAAGTATTCTTGCGAAATGGAAGAAAGACTTTTATTGCCTTCAGAAGTTGAGACTGCTGCGATTGCTCTTAAACCCAAAACAGCGGCTCTATGTTATGATCGGGTATGGGGAGCGTCAGATGGTATTGTTCCTCGGTCTATCAGGTGCTGGGGTGGAACCCAAGCAGAGGTAAGTGGAAAAGGATTGGCAGCGGATTACAATATAAAAACCGGTAGAGCTCCTATTGTCGCAATGGTTGGCCCTGAAGAAAAGAAATTAGAAATGCTTCGGGCCGGTACAGATTACGGCCTAGCTGCAACGTTTAGAGATATTGCTAAAAGTTTTTCAAAAAGACATCGTATTTATATGTTTCCGATCTTTGATTTTATTGAACAAAGGAACAGGATGTACCAACCAGGAGACCGTGAAATTATTGTGACCACATTGTCTAATCTTGATATTGTCGATGAAAAACAATTAACATGGGAACAAGTAATAGAATTTCGTAAAGATAACGAAAATAAGCAAAAATATAGACGTTTGCTTCACTGGCTTGATAAAGATATGGTTGGGAAATCACGAGCGTTTATTCAAGATGATATAGCTATGAAACTGGAGGATTATGAGTGGGCAATAAAGAAACATGGCATAAAAACTGTAATTGGTACTATTGAAGAAACATTGGACGCTAAACACTTAGCTGGCGCATCTGGTATAGTTGGAAGCTTCACATATGCAGGTCACCCTGTCTTAGGTATGTTGGTAGGTGCAGGCCTAATTTTTGGAAAGGTTGGGGTAAAGCTAATTCAAACGAAGCTTGATTTCGAAGATGTTGAAAGAGGACCTAATTCTGAAATCTCGTGGGTATATCAAGTTGGTGAGCTCTCTTAGGAAAACACCCGGTTCTTAACAAAGACCAGTAAGCTGAAGAGCACTCACACTTCGAAGTCCTTTTGGTGATTACGAGTAAATAGAATCCTTGATGACAAAAATAAGAACATATAGGGACTTGCTTGTTTGGCAAAAATCGATGGTTTTAGTGACAGACATATATAAGGCGTCAAAATCATTTCCCAAGGATGAGATATATGGATTGACCTCCCAGATTAGACGTTGTGCTGTTTCAATCCCTAGTAATATCGCAGAGGGTTATGGCAGAAACTCGACTAATGATTATATTCGTTCTCTGCATATTGCAACTGGTTCTTTGTACGAATTGCAGACCCAGTTGGAGATCTGTTTGAATTTACGGTATTTGAACAAAAACAGCTTTGATAAACTTTATGAATCAAGCAGAGAAATAGAACGAATGCTCAGTAGTCTAACCAAAGTGTTAAATGATAAACGAAATAAATAACTTTGTTCCTCTGTGCCTTTGTTTCTTAGTCCCTTTGACCCTGAACATTAAGAACAAATGAATGAAAAAACAATAACCATTTTTGGCACCGGCAGAGCTAAGCCCGGCGATTCAGCTTATATTTTGGCATACAAAACGGGTAGGGTTCTGGCGCAGGCAGGTTTTGCCGTTGTCAACGGCGGATACGGCGGGACAATGCTCGCTGCAGCTAAAGGTGCGGCCAAAGCTGGTGGTAGAATTATCGGTGTTACTTGCTCGGCTTTTAAGGCAAGCAAAGCCAACCAATATGTCACAAAGGAGATAATCACTGAATCTCTTGATGAACGACTCGACACGCTCATAAGACTGGGGCGAGGATATATTGTTTTGCCCGGCGGTACAGGAACTCTGTTGGAACTGGCAAAGGTCTGGGAATTGAAAAACAAGGGCTTTCTCGAAGCTGATAAGCCGATTATACTGGTAGGTGGATTCTGGGGGCCTCTTGTGGATTTGATCGCGAGTGATGACCCGGGCAGCAGTCAATACGTACAACGGGTAGACCAGCCCGAAGAGGCAGTTAGATTGATTGTAGAGCATTATACTTAGTCGCATAGGATTTGATAGGTTGTCATTCCGCACCCATTCGGCGGCGCTCAGGGCAAGCTTTGATGCGGAATCCATAGCCTATGGGGGTTTGGATTCCCGCTTTCGCGGGAATGACACCAATCGATTGAAAAGCTATGGAGAATTAGGTTGAGCTTTTTGATGAGTAAGAGACTTACGATTTTGATTTTGTTATTTTCCATGGGCGCTGGTCTGGCGCAATCCAGTTTGAGCCCAGGTAAACCAAACCAGCGGCTATTGCGCGAGGGTTTCGTGCTTAAAGGGATCGATGGGGAGCTATCCGTGTCGGACCAGAACGACGCATGTTTTTTCCAGTTTGATTCTGACGTGAGTGACGGCAAAGCTACTGTTGGAAAGGACATGAAGCTACAGATTCTACCCTCGGCGACACTCGAAAGAATGATATCTGATGCTAATAAGCGTTCTGTGGCGAACTATCGACTATGGGGTAAGACTACATGCTACAGAGGTGAGAATTTCATTTTTCCTGTTTACTTTCTTCCTCTGACCAAGCCCAAAGAACCTGAGCAGGCAAGATCGGAAATAAAGATTGGAGCCAAAGCTTCGCAGCAAACGCAACGCACAAAGTCTGACGATACTCAGAGGCGTACCGACGATCTGGAAATACCGAGTGAGGTCACCGCTCAACTGCGGGCCGGACCCAGAATTAATTCAATGAGGCCTACGGAGCGGCAAGCACACAAGCAAGACATGGTCCTTATTGACAGAATAGGCTCGATCTCGACGGATATAGTACATGACGCATACGATGTAAAAACAAATACGCAATACTATTTTGTCTTTGATGCTTTTGGCAGAAATGTCAATCCAGCTCAGCTTGGGCTTTTGCCTTGCAAGGCCCTTGAATCGACAGAATGGCTACAATCTCTTCTGCCCGAGCCGGTCCGATTCAAAGTGGCGGGGATTGTAACAGAGTATAAGGGGCAAAAGTATCTGCTGCTCCACAAGACCACACGAATTTACAGCCATGGAAACTTCGATAGATAAACCTCGTTAGAAATTGCATAACGGGGTGATAATATAATACAAATCCCGTAGCATAAGACGGCCCCGGGTAATGCTGTGGGACAGCAGGGAGAATTTCTAACGGGGTAAAGGATGAATCAATGAACCAGGAACTCGACAAGATTCTCATCTCATACAAACAACCGGGTTTCAAAAATAGGTTGAGGAACTTTTCCCTTTCAAAAACTGGATTATCGCACTTTGGGTTTGGTGAGCTTCATATCGAAAACAAACAGAAAGTGGAAGCGATTCTTACTAAGGTTATTATAGAGAGAGATAAGGCTGTAGTGGAATATACGGAAAAGTTTGATGGGGTCAAGCTGGCACCTGGGCAGTTCCGGATTTCGAAGAAAGAACTGGAAAAAGCTCACGAAGAAATAAACGAAGAGCTTCTGAAATCGATTCGTCAGGCAATTGAAAATGTGAGGAAGTATCAGACCGAAATCTTCATAGGTAACTTTAAACATCCTGGAATAAAATACACACCCATCAAGAGAGTTGGCATTTGTGTACCGGGAGCTTCTGCGCCGTTGCCTTCTACAGTAGTAATGACGGCGGTACCGGCACAGGTAGCAGGTGTAAAGGAAATCGTGGTGGTTTCACCGCCCAGATACAATCGCAGCATTCATCCCACAATTTTAGCGGTCTGTTATGAATTGGGAATCGAAGAAGTCTACAGAATAGGTGGCGCACAAGCGGTAGCAGCACTCACATATGGCACTGAAACAATTCGCGTAGTAGACAAAATAGTTGGGCCGGGAAATCAGTGGGTACAGACAGCCAAGAACTTGGTTTCTGCCGGCGTTGGGATTGATTTTATAGCAGGCCCGAGTGAAGTCTTGATAATCGCAAACGATGAAGCATACCCTGCCTGGGTGGCTGCGGATATGTTAAGTCAGGCAGAGCACGACCCGGGCTGTGCATTTCTATTTACAGACTCTCAAGAGCTTGCAGAGAAAGTTCTTGACGAACTGAAGACACAAGTAAAGAAGTTGGACCGATCAGAAGGAACAACGGAGTGCTTAAAGAAATTCAGCGGAATTGCTGTATTTAACGACTTGGATCATGCTGTTGAGATGGCAGACGAATTTGCGGTTGAGCATCTGCAGATTCAATGTGGTGCAAAAAGCAGAGAAATCGCTGATAAGATAAACAATGCCGGGGCGATCTTCATAGGCCCTTACACACCTGTAGCGGTAGGGGACTATTGGGCTGGGCCAAGTCATACACTGCCGACGGGCAAATCAGCATTGTTTGCCAGCGCGTTAAGTGCCAATGATTTTGTAAAGTCAACGAGTATAATCGAATATGATAAACAGCAATTAGCTGCAAGTGCGGAGGACATCGTTCGCCTGGCTGAGGTCGAAGGCCTTGATGCTCACGCTAAGAGCATCCGCATCAGGCAGCAAGGTTAGACTCTTACACTTCCCAGTTGAGGTTTTTCTGATAACGCCAGTAAAAGCGCCCGAGTAGGTGGGCCCCGACCAACACCAGATAGATACAAGTACAACGAAGAAGAAAAGCCAAAACGGGTGCTCCCTGCGTGTTGGGTGCAGCCTTAAGAATCAGCACAGCCGCACCAAAAACCAAAATCAAAATCAGCCCGCAGTATCGAAGAAACGTACTGAGTATCGAGCCAATGAGCAAGACAGGATTAAGGCCAGAAACAGAATCGAACATAACGACAGCCAATAAACCCATCGGGAAAAAGAAAACCGCATAACCCAACAAAAACCAAAAAACTGAATCAATTGTCCTGTTGTATTGAAATCGTATAATAACCGGTACAAAGAAAACAGCCAGACAAGCAAGCGTCCTTAGCAATCGTGATAACATATCTCCCAACCCGGGAGCATCGCCTATTGTCTCAGGTGCACGCGACCAGCCAGATGCGCTGTCACGGATACATTCACAAAAGTACCAATAGAAATACATGTAAAGAATTACCCTTATAAAGATACCTCCAATTGCAACGATCGCGGCCGCAATAAGCAAAGGTGGGAATCCTAACGCAGCGTAGGAAAGTGTCTTTCCGAGAATCTTTATGAATAATGGCACTATAATGATAAGGCCGAGCATTATTAAACCGGGTTTACTTATAGGATACAAAAATATATCGATGATCCAGGGTAAAGTTCGCTCACCGGGGATTTCTGTTTCTTCGGTTGTACTTTCTTGTTCTAATTCAGTTTCATTCTGTGGGACTGAATTAAGGCTCCTGCTGGTAACTTGTGTTTGCACCCTGTCGTCAGGAGCATCTAAGAGAGTCAAATCGTAGCCGGTTATTTTTGAATCTGTCTTAGAGACCTTTCGTGCTTGGGCCGGCTTTGGCGGTGGGGCCTCCGGGACGGTGATCGCGTTTTTACATTTCGGACATCTGACTTTTTTGCCCGCGAAGGTGTCAGCAATTTTCAGCTTTCGACCGCAGTTTTCGCAGCTAAAGCAGATCATAAACTCACCATTTGCCTAAGATGCAGTATGTTTACTAAGGCCGGACAGTGGTTATCTACACATATTGTACCAAATAGCTCTACTAAAAAGGACGCAGATATGCTGATTTTCTTCATGTAGGAGGAAAAAATGTTACCATTTGTCCGCGTTCCATAGGAACTAAAAATTGCCAGGTGAATTATGCCCGTAGCACTTAAGGGATAAAGCAAAATATCGATCAATTGGAGTGGTCTGAGTTCAGTTGCGAACAAAGGCTATTCTTGCAACTGTTTTCAAATCCTGTCTTTCCTTTGGGTTCGCGAGGAAGTGGATTTTTAGGTGCTGGTCAACTTTTCTTTTATTATCTCGATGGCTTTGGCAAGGGCATCGTCAATTTTAGCTGGATTTTTTCCACCGGCCTGGGCCATTTGAGGTCGGCCTCCTCCTCCACCATCGATAATTGGCGCGATTGTCTTGACTATGTCGCCAGACTTCAGGCCCTTTTTGACCAGATCATCGGTTACGCCCACAAGGAGTGTTGCTTTGCCATCGTCTTCAAAACCAAGAACGATAGCCGCAGACTTCGCTCGTTTCTTGAGCATGTCGACTGCCTCCCGCGCCTGCTCGACTGAGATTGTGGTAAGTCGGCCAATTACGAGAGAGGTCCCGCCGATTTTTTCGCAGTGCTCCAACAGCTTTTTTGCCTCGGCCATAACATCTGAGCCGGAGACCTTTGAGGCTGCCTTGAGTTTCTTAGCAAGCTCTTTGTTATCATTTATTAATTGAGAGGCTCTCTCAACCAACGCCTCGGCTGGAACTTTCAGCATCTTTGAGAGGTCGTCTACGATGTCACTTGCTTTTTCGAGGTAGGTGGTAAGGGCTGAGCTGGTTAGTGCGGTGATTCTACGGACGCCTGCTGAGATACTTTCTTCCTTTATTATTTTGAAGCCACCGATAGAACCGAGCCTGTCGACATGTGTACCGCCGCAGAATTCCTTACTTAAGGCGCCATTTATTTGTTCCTGACCATCAGCACCGATACCAACTACTCTGACTTCGTTTCCGTATTTTTCGCCGAAAAGTGCCATCGCGCCGAGTTTTTCGGCCTCGTCTCTCGGCATTACCTCCCAGCTCACAGGCAGATCAGCCGAGATTTTTTCTCTAACTAAGTTTTCGACCTCTTTCAGTTCCTGCGGCGTCACAGCCTTAGGGTATGTAAAGTCGAATCTCAGATAGTCAGGGCCAACGAAGCTACCTTGTTGAGATACCGATTTGCCAAGAACCTGCTGCAGAGCCCACTGCAATAAGTGCGTGGCAGTGTGGTTCTTTTTTATTGCGATTCTATCTTTGCTGACAGTTGCACTGACCTGGTCACCAGCAGCAAGCGTGCCTTTCACGAGCCTGCCTTTGTGAATCACACAAGCTGCTATTTTATTTGTGCCTTCGACAATAAATGTACCGTTGTTAGATTCGATGGTGCCACAATCGCCGACTTGTCCACCTGCCTCTGAATAGAAGCATGTTTTGTCGAGGATAAGACCGACTTCGGCATTTGCCGGTAGCTGGCCTTGTGTTATGAAACCCTCGCTGTCTATCCAGCCGAATACCCTTGCATCGCAGGTCTCGACGTGATACTTATTCGTATCCTCAGTGACAGGAAGCTCAGTATCTGTTAATACGGTTGCAAATGTATCGGTTTTTTGGGCTGCTCTTGCCCGTTCTCTTTGCTCTTCCATGAGCTGATTGAACATGTCAGTATCAACTTTCAGACCTCGTTCTCCCGCCATAAGCTGGGTCAAATCAAGCGGAAAGCCGTAAGTATCGTATAATTGAAAGGCATCCTCACCACTGATTGTTTTCTCAGGGGTTTTGGTTGCTTGCTTGGCAGCGGAGGCGAAAATTTCGATTCCTCTATCAAGTGTTCTGCCGAAGTTGGCTTCTTCGGATTCGATTACTGTCGCGACGTAATCAGCACGTTCTATTATCTCATTAAAGGCTTGTCCCAGGCAATCTGTAACTACCGGAACGAGTTTGTAGATGAACGGCTCGTGCATTCCAAGCTCTCTGCCAAACCTTGAGGCTCGACGTAATATTCGACGGATAACATATCCTCGGCCATCGTTAGAGGGCGTTGCTCCATCGGTAATCGCAAAGATCAATGCGCGAACGTGGTCAGCTATGACTCTGAAGGCGTTGTCGGTTCTGTTGCCCAACGTTGCTGTGTATTTGTGGCCCGTTATGTCACCGATTGCTTCAATTATAGACATGAACAGATCGGTGTGATAATTGCTTGTTTTATTCTGCATCGCTGCCACAACCCGTTCTAGGCCAGCCCCCGTATCGATGTATTTAGCGCCTAAAGGCGCGAGCTTGCCACCTGCCTCACGATTAAATTGAATAAACACAAGGTTCCAAAGCTCGATAAATCTGGCGCAGCCACTATTAACCTGACAACTATGGCCTTTGACGTTCTTCATGTCGCAGGCTTCAGGGCCGAGGTCGATATGTATCTCACTACACGGTCCGCATGGGCCGATCTCACCCATCTCCCAGAAATTGTCTTTTTTACCAAAAGCCAGGACCCTTTCAGCAGGTATCGACGTTGCTTTAGTCCATAGTTGCGCAGCCTCATTATCCTTTGGCAATCCGTCATTTTCATCACCGGCAAAAACTGTTGCCCATAGGCGCTGCGGCTCGATGCCCCAAACCTTTGTGAGAAGCTCCCACGCCCATTCGATCGCTTCGGCTTTGAAATAGTCATCGAACGACCAGTTGCCTAACATCTCGAAGAACGTATGGTGGTACATATCTTTTCCAACTTCTTCGAGGTCATTGTGTTTTCCGCTTACCCGCAGGCACTTTTGGCTGTTCACAGCTCGTGGATACTCCGGGGCTACTAATCCGAGGAAGATGTCCTTGAACTGATTCATACCGGCATTGGCAAAAAGTAACGTTGCATCATCATGGGGCACAATCGGTGAGCTTGGGACAAAGGTATGGCCTTTGCTTTTGAAGAAGTCTATAAAACCGGTTCTAATTTGCTTTGCAGTTAACATTGCGCATGCTGTACTTATACTTTTTTATCCATGTCACCGTGACAGTCTTTTACGGTAGACTGTTTTATTCTTATCGGCTTGCCCTTTTACCTTGATTTTTTTGAATTCCATTTATGGAGACGACTGGACGAGATTTAAGCATGGGAATTGACTAATCGACAGTCAATTTCCAAAGCCTTTGACTGCTAATACCTTGCTCTTTAGTTCCTCGCACAAATCTCTATTCTCGGCCAAGTATTTTTTGGCATTTTCCCTTCCCTGGCCGAGCCTAATGTCACCGTAGCTTAGCCACGTACCGCTTCTTTCGACAACCTCACAGCCAAGCGCTAAATCGAGTAGGTCGCCTTCATAGCTTATGCCGCTGTCAAACATGACGTCGAATTCAGCGTCACGGAATGGCGGTGCGATTTTGTTTTTCACTACCCTGGCCCTGACTCTGGAGCCGATAGCGCCTCTGTTATCCTTCAGGGTAGTAATTCTTCTCAGATCAATACGGATGGAGCTATAGAACTTCAGTGCCCTTCCACCCGGCGTGGTTTCGGGATTGCCGAACATTACGCCGATTTTCATGCGAATCTGGTTTATGAATATAAGGGATGTTTTGCTCTTGCCAATGATAGCCGTGAGTTTTCTCATTGCCTGGCTCATCAATCTTGCCTGCAATCCAATATGGGTGTCACCCATTTCTCCTTCGATTTCAGCTTTCGGCGTGAGTGCAGCCACCGAATCGATTACGATGACATCGACAGAATTGGATTCCACGAGCATCTGGGTGATATCCAGTGCCTGCTCGCCGGTATCGGGCTGGCTAACTAGCAGACTGCTAATATCAACACCCAGCTTTTTAGCCCAGGTTGTATCCAGAGCGTGTTCAGCATCGATGAATGCAGCGACACCGCCTGCTTTTTGAGCACTAGCAATCACGTGCAGTGCCAGGGTTGTTTTGCCTGACGACTCCGGTCCAAATAGCTCGGTGGCTCTGCCTCTTGGAATGCCGGCCCCGCCAAGGGCGATATCCAGCGAAAGCGAGCCGGTACCGATCCCCTCGATCTTGGCGTAGCAGTGCTCGTCCATTTGCATAATCGCGCCTTGGCCGTATTGCTTTTCAATCTGGGCGATAACTTGCTGCAACGCACCTTCTCTGCTGGTTGATCGCGAAGCTGTTTCAGATTTTTTTGTCTTTGTCATCTTTACTTTCCCCTCTGTTTTAGACTTTGAGTTTTGGCTTTTACGTTTTTAGCTTTGTTGTAGACTATAACTGCCCAACACAGTATAGATTGGCCCCTGTGGTGTCAACTGGCTTTGGTACACGCGAACCTGGTCAGCTAACACGGTTCCAAGCTTAAAATCCTTATATTGTTCGGCCACCTGTGCCAGTTTAGCACCCGCCTTTGTGTTTCTTATCCTGCAAAGTGTCAAATGCCCGGCAAATGCTCTTTGTTCTTTGGGCCAACCCGCCAGGGCCAATTGCTGCTCAATATCTTTCTGCAAATTCAGTAGCTCCTTGCAGCCATGACCGGCACCGACCCATAAAACCCGAGCACTTTTACCGCCAAAATGACCCACCGTTTCGACTTGCAGCTCGAAGTTCCGATGTTTACCTGCAACATCTTTAACAGCATTGCAAACGTCAACGATCTGTTCGTCTTTGATCTCACCTAAGAATTTCAGCGTCAGATGGATAGCTTCGGGATTTACCCATTTGACATCGCCTTTTTTGATGTCAACTTTGCTCTGTAACTGAGACTGCAGGTTCGCCAGACCCTTTCGAATTTCCTCGTCGATATCGAACGCTATAAATACACGCACAACTTACAAATCCGAAATACTAAATCCTTAAAACATAAACAAATTCAAATTAACAAAATTCAGAAAGCTTTGGTCGTTTGAATGCTTAGCCAACTTGCTTTATCTTAATCTCTGATTATACCGATTTCACGAAAAAAACCAACAGACTCTGCCCAATCATTATAATCTGTAATTTTCGTATCGGCATTTATTTATTGACAGGGAAACTAACAACGATATATTCTGTCTCTAACGGATATAGAAATTGTATCCTGGAGATCGTATGGACAAAAGGACCCGTGAATGGTTAAAACAGGCCGATTATGACATCGACACGGCGGAATATATGTTCGCCGGCGGGAAATTCTTCTACGCCGTCTTTATGTGCCATTTGTCCGTGGAAAAGGCGATAAAAGGCCTTTATCAGCAGCGTCTGAAAGAACCACCGCCTAAAACGCACAATCTTGTTTATATGCTGAAGAAAATTGACATCAGACCGGCTGAGACAGCGGGAAAATTTATCGTGAAGCTCAACGAAGCCAGCGTAGCTACAAGGTACCCCGAAGATATAGACAGGCTGCAGGGTCAATACACAAAAGATGTTGTAAAAAATATACTTGTTGAAAGCAGAAAAGTCCTCGAATGGATAAAAGGAGAGTTTACGAGATAATATCGGCTTTCAGGAACGCCATTGAGTCGAGGGGAATAAAGGCGGATAAACTCATACTTTTCGGCTCTTACGCCACGGGACAATACCGGGAAGATAGCGATATAGATATAGTAGTTATCTCTCGGGATTTTAAAAATAAAAGTTATTGGGAAAGAATCGACATACTTTCCGACGCCATTTACGCTCTTTTTGAGCCAATAGAGGCAACTGCCTTTACCCCTGACGAATGGCAAAGCCGGGAGTCGATGATCACCGATTTCGCCAAAAACGGCGAAGTCGTCTATGGGTAGTTGTTTTGTTGGATTTTTTTAACGATAAATGATTTTTTACACAATAAGGAAATGAGTATAGTGTCCAAAGATTTGCCATGCCAAATTTTCTCTATGGACTGTAGCGACCCTTGAGATATTCATATGCTTCATTTATTTCTTTTGTCTTCCACTCGGCTACATCGCGAAGCTCTTTACCCAACGAATGGACTTTGTCGGGATGATACTGTTGGACAATCGCCCTATAGCAACGTTTAATCTCCTCAAATGTAATCGCGCCTTCTATTCCAAGTATTCTTAAATAATGCTTCAGTTTTTCTTCTTCAGTTAAATTTTTAATATATCGTTCTTCTTGTTCATGCGATGTTTTACGTGCGCTTGCCTTTTCTTGCGCATGAAGAAGAGCACCGACTGCCTTTGCTTCGTCGGGATTCCAAACGACTTTTGGTTCCCTATGCCAACGACGCATTAAAACGTCTTGTAAGAATGTTAACTGTGAGCGTTGTCCAATGAAGATTACATCGCTTATTTCATTGCTGAGCAAATCAGCGTCGAAAATGCACCGGTCTGCAATATCAAGTATGTATTCCATCATCCTTTTAAATACTACCTCAACTTCAGACTTCGACAAAGAAAACTTAATATCTTTGTTTTCCGTGATTTTAGGCAGAGATATAGTAACTACTCCGTAGGATAGCAATTCTTCCTTGATCGCTGATATGGCATTCTCTAATCGCGCTCTTGATATATTGTCATATGTCAAGTCTATGTTATGTTTTTCCTTAATCATGTTGGTTAGCCACCGACTCAACTCCTTGTCAAAAGCGGTTTCGCTAAGTTCCAAATCCGTCCTAGGCAACTTCACCGAAACCTCTCCATCAATAGACTCAAGGATACTGATGGTAAAAGCGCTTTCCGAAAGGTCAAAAACTGCTGCGTTTGTTACAGGCACTTTTGCAAGGTATTCTTTCACCGCCGCAATCGGCTCCGAAATGAAACCAATTAGATTAAGACCGGCACTGTTCAATGCATCTTCAACAACATTACGTTGTTTAGGAGTAGTTTGAGGATCTTCAGTAATAGCCACATGAGTAATATCTCTTCCGAGATACTCAGATGCATCTCTTTTGAGTTTCAAAAAAAGATGTGAGCAAATATCCTGAATGGAATAAGTTTCTCCACGATGTACTATCCGGCACTCACCATTGGCACTTTTCACTACATTATACGAAACAGATCTCCTGAAATGTTCTACATCATCGAAATGTCTACCTAAGAATACCTTGAATGAATTAAATGTACCTTCTGTATTTGTAACTTTTTGATGTTTTGTTATCAGGCCTGCTATCCACTCGCCATTTGACAAGCGGGCAACGATCGACGGAGTGGTGAACTGTCCTTCACTGTTCGGTATAATCTTCATGCCCCTCTCAGTTATGGCTGCAACTACTGAGCTATCAATACCAAAGTGTATACCTATTATTTGTGGCAACATTCGCAGCCTCCTTAATATGCGTGCCAGTTAAATCTGGGGACATCATGTTTATTTCCTTTAAAAAACAAAAACATTATCTTCCAGCTATAATAAATCATTATATTCTCGAATAATGGAAGAAGATTAGTAATTTCGTGGCAAAGACAGCGTAAATCTGTGCAAAGTCCTGTCTAAAATTTGACCAGTTTGCGAAGCTCCGCCAAGCGATTATCTATATCACGTCTGGTCGTCTTTGCTAGCCCGTTGATTGAGAAATCGGCGATAGTAAAAGAGGCGACGATAGTGCCATAGGCCACTGCTGTTTTTAGTGTCTCAAAGTCTGTTTTGCCGGTTTGCGCCATGTAGCCCAATAGCGCACCTGCGAAACTGTCACCTGCGCCGGTGGGATCCTTTACATTCTGCGCTGGATAACCAGGCAGGATTAACATTTCTGCGTTCGCGTTGCATGTTATTGAGCCTGACTCCCCTTTTTTGATTACTATTGAGCTTGGCCCAAGGCGCAAAATATTTTCTGCTGCTTTTATCAGATTCTGCTCACCGGCCAACATCCTTGCCTCATCTTCATTGATTATGAGGCAGTCAACTCTCTTCAGAAGGGCCTTTAAGTCTTCGAGCTGCTCGGCAATCCAACAATCCATGGTGTCAGCCGCGACAAAGACAGGATTTTCAATTTGTTCAAGCAGTTCGTGCTGCAAGTTCGGCGCGGTATTCGCGAGGAACACGTACTCGCTATTTCTGAATGCAGCAGGTACTTTTGGTGGTGCTTCAGCCAGCACATTCAGCTCCAGGCGATCTGTTCTTCTATCATCCATATTCTCTAAGTAGGAGCCTGTCCAGCGAAACGTTTTGCTGTGTTGTCTGATCTCAAGACCAGCCAGGTCGACGTCTCTGCCGGCGAAAATCTTGGCCAGATCAAACGGACAGTCCGACCCCACAGCACCCACGAGCCTGACCGGACAGAAGAAGCTTGCTGCCATGGCAAAATATGCCGCCGATCCGCCCAGGCAATTCTCACTGATGCCATAAGGCGTCTTGACTGTATCAATTGCTATCGAGCCGGTTACAAGCAGTGACACTTATTGATCTCCTTCAGGATTGATTTCTTCCCTGATTATAGTTAGTGCTTTGTCAATTCTTGACAGGGTTTTCTCTCTGCCCAGTATCTGGACCGAATCGAAAATAGGAATGCTCACCGTGCTGCCGCACAGGGCGACACGCAGCGGTTGAGCTACCTTGCCAAGGCCTACCTGTCGTTGTTCGGCCAGCGAGCGTAACATCGTTTCGATCTTTTCGTATTTAAATTCCTCCATAGCAGTAAAACTATCCCGCTCGATCCGTAGGATAGTTCCGGCGTCGCCTTTGAGCAGTACTTTTTTCACTGCTTTCTCATCATATTTTATAGCATCGTCGGGCACAAATAGAAATCTGCTTTTGCGTTCAATATCAGCAAGCGTCCGTGCCCCTTCACACAGCTTGACGATTCTCAGAAGCAATTCATCATCAGCAGAAAGGACCGGCGATTCGACCACCCGAAGATAATCCTTAAAGTGTTTAAGAAGATTGTCGTTCGGCATTATCCGAATATGCTCGATGTTAAAAGCAAGCAGCTTCTGTCGGTCAAACAAACTGTTCGATTTCGTCAGACGCGAAATGTCAAATGACTCTATCAGCTCTTTTACCAACATTACTTCGCGATTGTCACCAGGGTTCCAGCCTAAAAGCGCGAGGAAATTGAGCATCGCCTGCGGTAAATAACCGCTTCGGAAGAAGTTTACTACGTTAATCTCAGGCAGGTCTATGCCCAGATATTCTGCCATTGCATCGATGCTCGGCATATCTGGTGTAGCTTTGCCGTTAATAAAAGAGTCAATCTGTTCTAGTGTAATACCGGCTACCTCAGCAAGCTTTTTCAGATCAACCTGCTGCATAGCCTTGATTGCCTTGCGAAGGGCTTGTGGCCGCTCACGTTTGGATAATTTACCTCCGGTGTCGCTGACAGTGACAGACATGTGGGCATATCTCGGCAGCGAGGCATCAGGAAATAGTGCCTGGGACAAAGCTATCTGAGCTGGGGTGTTGTTGAGGTGTTCCTGACCACGAATTACGTGCGTGATGTCCATTAGATAATCGTCGACTACACACGCAAAGTTGTAAGTTGGAAAGCCATCGCTTTTTTGTATGATGAAGTCACCAATTTCAGAAGGATCAAAATGGATTTCTCCCCGTACAATGTCGTTAACAATGATAGATTTATCCTGGGGGACAGCGAATCGAACTGTTACGGGCTTGCCTTGTGTTTGGGCTTTTTGCACACCCTGAAATGTCGGAAAACATTCGGGCCTGGGATAGATAAAACCTTTTTTCTGGGCCTCAGCTTCTTTGCGCATGGCTTGGAGCTCTTCTTCGGTCTCGAAGCAGTAGTATGCTTTTTGCTGATCGATTAGTTGCTTTACGTATTTGTCGTAAATGTCTTTTCGCTGGGACTGGAAGTAAGGCCCGCTTG
>Ga0315552_1000582_pt1 | contig 22795 bp, 20 predicted proteins | sample SalMarSW160170MG_2_FD_203102 | JGI IMG/M metagenome (GOLD analysis project Ga0315552, IMG submission 203102) | Salt marsh sediment microbial communities from the Plum Island Ecosystem LTER, Massachusetts, United States - Salt Marsh Sediment SW1601-70 ...
AAAGATGTTTTGGATTGGGTATTATTACTTGCTGGCGGCATTGGTTTAATCCTTTCCCGCATTACCAATCTTGTCATCACTGGTATTCTCTGGCTATGGTGTCTTATGCGACTCCATAAATTTCCCACCAAAAGATTCTTAGGCAGCTTCCTTATAGAAATGATTCCTCTTATGGGCACCTTCTCACCTACCTGGACTATATTTATTGTTACTATTTGGGCCGAACAAAAAGGTTATATGCCTAAATGGATGGGGAAATTAGTTGGAGCAAAGGCTTAAAACAAAATGACCAAAATCAAAAAAATAAATTATTGTTTACTGGCCATTGTTTTTTGTTTTCTATTTTTTGCCCCAGTCCAAAGCCAAACTTCGGAAATCAACATCACCTTGACCTGGTCAACTAATACTTATATCCCTCTTGATTATCCAGGCAAAGCCCTGCCAGTTAAAGGAAGTGTTATTGAGGTAGCAGCTAATATTGATTCCCAAGAAGTCAATCCTCAAGAATTAAATTATCGTTGGTTTCTTAATAAACATCTCCAGACAGAACAATCCGGCCAAGCAAAATCAGTCCTTGGGTTTCCAGTTAAATGGACATCCGAAAATGAACAATCTATTAGAGTAGAAATCAGGGATAAAGAAGAAAATCTTTTGGGTTCAGCTTATTTGGACATAGGAATTGTTCAGCCGCAAGTCGTTATCCAGCCGATAACTAACAAAGGAACTCTTCCCCTGGAATCCTCTGTTTCTTCAATTATTAAGGAATACCAAATCAGCGCTGAACAAGAAACAAGCTTTATTGCTCAACCATATTTCTTTAATATTAGTAGTATAAATGAGTTAAATTTTAATTGGAATTTAGGCGGCCGAGAAGCTTCTCAAATTAGTAGTGATAATCCTCATGTTTTTATTTTGAAAATCGGCCAATTAATCCAATCTATCAAACAAAATTTGAAAATTGGGGTGGAAAATAAAAATAATCCCCTCCAAAGAGCTCGAACGACGGCTGAAATAACTTTTATTCCATAATATAAAGAAGGCCTAAAGGAAGCAAGGCTCCCAAAATTTATGAAATTTAAAATACTTGCCATTACTATTCTACTGCTTATTGCTAATTGTTTATTATTTATTGTTTTTGATGCTCAAGCAGAATATACACTTGAAGTAGATTATCCAACTATTGGCGGAGTAACACCAACCAATGAATTAACTGGTTATATCCGCTATATCTATCTTTTTGGCTTATCCCTGGTCGGCATCGCTGCTTTAGGCGCCCTGGTTTACGGCGGTTTTATGTATATGCTTTCGGGAACAATCACTTCAAAGGATGAAGCTAAAAAGTACATTTGGGGAGCTATTTCCGGTTTGGTTTTAGCTTTAGCCGCTTATTTGATTTTAAATACCATCAACCCAGATTTAGTCACCTGGTCATTGACATTACCAGAGTAAATTTAATCAATAAATAAAAAACTCTATGTCTCTTAAAAAAATTCTCGTCATTTCAATCATCCTACTCATCCTTGTAGTGGGTTTTTTGGTCGTCTATAATTTTTTCCTTAAAGAAGAAATAACTCCATCGGTTACTCCATCAGCCACAACCACTCCGACAACATCGCTAACCGGCCCCATTAAAGCTATTTCTCAAGAGCCGGTCTTAGACCCGATTATTGATGGCCAGAAAGTTAAATACTATTTAAAAAATAATGGCTATGTTTTTGAGTCAACTTTTGATGGTTTAGAGCGAACTCGCCTATCTCCTAATATTCTATCTAATCTCTTGAGAGTTTTCTGGTCGTCAAATAAAGATAAGGTTATTGCTATTTTTGATGATAAGGGAGAAGTAAAAAAATATCTCTACGATTACCAAACTGGCAAATCAACTTTACTAAATCAGCATATCCAGTATATTGCCTGGTCACCAAACGAAGACAAAATCGCTTATCAATACCATAACTCGCAAACCGAAGACAATAACATCAGTCTGGCCAATCCCGATGGTTCTCAATGGACAAATATTTTTACCACCCGAATGAAAAACTTAATTGTGGAATGGCCTAGTTCAAGTCAAATATCTATTAGAACTAAACCAAGCGGTTTAGCCCAAAGTGTCGTTTATACAATTGATTTAGCGACCGGTGATTTCCAAAAAATCATTAGTGAAACATACGGCTTAACTGTTCTTTGGTCGCCGCTGGGAAACAAGTTGCTCTTTTCCGAAACAGATAACCAAGGCAAGAATCTTAAATTAAAAATAGCTGACCTGGCTAAGTCAACTGTTCAAGAATTAGATTTTGTCACTCTGCCGGAAAAATGTGTTTGGTCTCAAGACAACCGAACTATTTTCTGCGCTGTTCCTAAAACTATTTCTAATTTAGCCACTTTGCCAGACGATTATTATAAGCGTCTCGTCTCCTTGGCTGATGACTTTTGGGCAATTAACCTGGATATTGGGGAAAAAAATCAAATTTATATTCCCATTGACGAAGAAGAAATGTCCTACGACGTTCAACAATTGCTCTTATCTCCCTCAGAGGATTATCTTCTTTTTGTTAATAAGAGAGACGGTCATTTGTATAGTTTAGAGCTATGAGCAGCCAGAAGATAATTGATAAATCGTTTTTCCAGTAGGTGGTATCAACTAAGCCGTGGATGAGGATATAGAGCATAGTGGCCATTAGAATATTCGATAACAATTTAGAAGCGAGGCTTCTTTTAGAATCCTCGCTTCTAAAAAAAATAGACAACAACCAGATAAAACCCATTAAGCCGAGCAGGCCGGTTTGCAGCCAGAAAGCCAAAAAAAGGTTATGAGGTTGAGGGACAGCCCATTCTAAATAAGTCGGAGATTTAGCCTGGTAAGCCAAATAATATTTTTGAAACATACCCGGACCAATCCCAATTAAGGAGTGGTCTTTTATTATTTCCCCGGCGCTTTGCCAGATAATTAGCCGGGATTGCCAGGAAGGATAAGAAAAATCAAGGAAGCCCTGAAATTTTTGACTGGGGATTTGCCAGACGAAGGAGAGAGCAACCAACAAAAGAAAAAAACTCATCAGGTAAAAAAAATGCCTTTTGTTTTCAGGAGTCCGACTCCTAAAAAAAATGATTAAAATAAAAATTAAAGCGCCTCCTATTCCTAACCAGGCGCCGTAAGAGTAAGTTAAGTAAATGACAGTAAATAATAGACAATCGGCTGTAAACAGTAAAATTCTGGAAATATTTTTTTTAAAAGAAGGATATAAATAAAAAGACAAAATTAGAACAGGCGATAAATACATGGCCAAGTGATTAGGCGAAAGATAAAAAGCCCGTAAGCGACCATCGTAAGTTAAATTATCATTCAACCAATAAAAAAAGGCGACTAAAGCCACGCCGGTTCCTGATAAAAATAAAGCGAAAAGAATGTCTCTGACCTGCTCTTTGCTCTTTAGATGACTGATAATGACAATAAAGAAAATCAGAGGAATAATAAACCAGCCCTTCCAAATACCAGCACTAGTTATCACATCAACTGAAAAGAGGGTAGAAATAGTAATGCCGAGAAAAATCAAAAACACGGGAGCGAGGACTGTCCTCAAACAGCAGTCCTTAGGACTGCTGTTTGAGGACAGTCCTCGCGTTATTTGCAACAGCCAAACAATAAACAATACGCCAACCATCAATTCCAAAAGATTAGTCGGCATCCAGCCAATCTTCAAACGAATCAAATAAAGAGGCAAAGATAAAACTATTAAACAAATAGTGAAATGAATAATTTTTTGAAGCATAGACATCAAGGACAGTCCTTGAAATTAACCACAATAGACGACAAACCAAGAATAATCATCAAGAGAGCTAAAATGGATGGATGATAAATAGAAGTTTCAAAAAAACTATGGACTGAAAAATAAACCAAAGAGCCAATCAAGCCAATTCTTATTATGGTCTGCCCCTTATTAAGGTCAACCTCCGGGGTAATTCTAATCTGCCAAAATAGTTGTCCCATCGTCCCTAAAATTAAAACTAACCAAACTATTAAAGCAAAAATACCTATCTCTGAAAAAATATCTAAATAAAGATTATGAGCCGTAATCGGGTTACGATAGCCAAAATTTGCATCAACTAATAAAGAATAGTTGCCTAAACCAACTCCCTGCCAAGGGCGCTCCAAACCGGCCAGACCAGCTTGCTGCCACATCTCCAAGCGGCCAACATTGGAACCGTCGCTCATATCAAAAGAAGAATAAAACCTATCGGCAATAGGGGTAATTGGGATAATAAAAACCAAAAGAGATAAACCAAGAAGCAGGGCTATTTTTTTTGCTTTTAAATATCGCCAAAAAAGTCCGGCTAAAACCAAAAAAGTAACAATAATGGCAAAATAAGCGCCGCGAGTAAAGGTTAATAATAATACGGTAAACAATAGACAATAAATAATAAAAAGGAAACCAGTTTTAGAGTCTGGCACTTGCCGAGACCGAACCGCATCAGAAACATATATTAAAACAACTATTAAAGGCAAAATCAGACCTAAATAGAAAGAAAACATGTGAGGGTCGGAAAAAAGAGAAAAAGCTCTTAAAATAGTATAACCATCAACATTAACCAGCCAGCTGGAATAAGCTAGAATCAAAGCGCCAAAATTAAAACCAGAAAAAACAGGCACAATCTGCCAGGCCCAAAACTGACAGATTTTATCCAGACCAAAAATAAATGGGGCAATAAATTGCCCCAAGCCAATCAAAGCAATTAAACCAGCCCCGCCCGTCAAGGCAAAAATAATCTTTTTAATCTTTAGCCAGTTATCAATCAAGGCCGTAACTAAAAAATAAAGAGGGAAAACTGACAGGAAAAAAATGAGCTTTCTTAATCCCCAAATAATGTTTTCAGCGCCAATTAAAGAAAAACCAGCCAAAATAAAAAAAAGAAATAAACCAATACTCTGAAGATTTTTAAAACAAGTCCAGCCAATCAATTTTTTCGTTGTAAGGGCCTTCCCCAACCAGATAACAAACAATAAAACAATAAAAACCCGCAGCGAAGCTAAATCAAAAGCTGGCCGTGGATTTAAAGCGATCTGAAAGGGAAGATAAGCGATTAAAAGGAGAAGCCACTTAAACATTTTATCAGTGAATAAATATAAGTGTACCTATATCAGCCCAATTGTAAACCAATTCAGCTGAGTCAATAGGCAGACGAATACAACCTCCAGAATATTTTGAAGTTAATCTTTGACCATTAGGCCAATAGGGGATTTCATGAATATAATAATCGCCATAAAAATGGATACTCCAAGGCATCCAAACATAGGTCTTCCGAGAAAAATGATTCTTTTCTTTATGAAGAACCTTAAAATTACCCATTGGAGTAGCCCAGCCCCAAGGACTACCAGCTGCGGCTACTTCATAAGTGGCTATTGATTGACTATTGTCAAAGGTAGTCAAAATCATTTTAGATAAATCGATATCAATATATTTTCCTTGTAAAATTTGCGGCTGATTGATTTCCACTAATTCTCCGTTAGATTTTTTAAAAAGAGCTTTCTGGCTTAAAGGCAGTCTTTGGGGCTTAAGATTAGCCACCGCTAAAACGGACTTGTCTGGCGGATTATAAAAAGAAAATGGCTTTTCCCTCAAGCGAGTAAAGGCAAAACTGCGAACCCCTGTTAAACTAAGTTGATAAGTAGTATCATTCAGCAATTCTTCTTCAGGAATAAAATGAACTTCTTGATTAGAGTCCAACCAAACAAACTTACCTTTGATCCGGGGCTCAAAACGAAACCGCTTCTCAAAAGAACTCTGAATTATTGGCTGATTAAAAAAGACAACAATTTCCCGCCCCACTTCAGGGCTTGTTCTAAATTCCAACCGCGCCTCCACCTTAAAGACCAAAGGATAAATCAAAAGCCCACCCACAATAATCCCTAGTTCTATAAATATTAAAAACAAAAATAGCTTATTTTTCATTATAAGAATTTATCAAGACGATATCAAAAACATTATCATTATTTGTATCCTTAATAACTAAATTATAATACTTTCCTTTATTGCTTCGGTAGTCATTAAAAAATCCCCAACTATTCCAGGACCAAATAGTTAGATAATCTGCCCAGTTATTTTCAGGGTTCTCATAATTACCTTCTAAAACTATTAAATCTAATTCACTGTCATTGTTAGTATCTCCAACGGCCATCTCTTTGATTGGCGCGTCTAAAGTTGAGGAACACCAAATTGGTCTTATCTTCTCATCCCTCCAGCCGTAAATAAATAAATGGTTTCCCCATTCTTTGGTATTTTCTTTAAGCCAGAAAGGTAAGTCCTTTCCGTAGGTTCCCTTTTTCCAAAGCGACATATTAATTTCAATTTGGCTATCTTGATTTAAATCAGCCAAGAGTATATTTTTCACTTGCCAAGCCGAATCACTTTGCCAGATTATTTCATTATTCTTTATCACCTGAACTTTTCCTTGATCTAAAATTACTTTTTCAAGCTGACCATCATTATTTAAATCTACTTCTTGCTGAATAAATCCAGCTTTCTTAGTAAATGAGTAAATGCCTTTTTGGGTTTTTTCTTGATAATCTTGACCATCCCAATGAAAAACAGATTTAACTTGACAAGGAATAGCTAATTTTTGAAAAATATTCTCGGCTTCTTGACTGTCTAAAATTTTAGGTTGAGCGTAATTTTCTATTAAAACAGGTGTAAAGCTAATTTCTTTTATTTTTTCTTTATCTAAAACTATTTTGGCTATTAATCCCTCTCTGGTTTCCTCTGACCACATTTGGTCAAAGACAAAATTTCCTAAACTATAGAATATGTATTTGCCTTTATATTCTTCTATCTTTTGAATTACGTGAGGATGATGGCCAATAATCAAATCTGCCCCAGCGTCAATAGCCGAATGAGCAAAACAAACTTGTTTATCATCGGGTTGAGAAGCATATTCAGTCCCTGAATGCATGGAAACTATAACTAAATCGGCTTGAGATTTAGCTAAGGCAATATCTTTTTCCATTTCAGAAACTTCCATAAAAGCCACTCCTGCTTGATTCTCTCCAGCTTGGTAAGAAATTGGCGTAAAGATGCTATCCGTATAAGCTAAAAAAGCTATTTTAATTCCCTTGACTCCTAATATTTTAGGACGGTGAGCTTCTTGCTTGTCTTGGCCAGCTCCTATATAGATAATGCCTGCTTCATTTAAGTATCGAAAAGTATCTTTTAACCCCTGGACACCAAAATTAAAGCTATGATTATTAGCTAAAGATAAAATATCAAAACCAGCATATTTTAGACCCTCAACAGTTTCTGGATTAGCTCGAAAAACCATTTCAAAAATATCAATAATTCTTCCTAGAGTAATCGGGCACTCCAAATTACCAAAAGCTATATCGGCTTTTTGAATTAATCCAGCAGTTTTAAGAAATGGATATTTATAATCCTGATATTCTTTCATTTTTTGATCTACTGTCCGCGAAAGCATAATATCTCCAACAGCAATTAAGGTTATAAACGATTCTTCTTTTTCCTCTTCAATAAAAAAACCAGAGGTCAGGGGAATAGAGTTTTCTACCTCTGGTTTCTTTAATGATGATTCAATAACTAAACTTTTACCAGCTTGGAAGAGGATGCACAAAACAACAATTACTAAGACAGCACCCAGAGAAATAGATAATCTTATAACTAAACTTTTGTTCATTCATCCTTATTGAGCAATAAATATATTAGTCCATTCAGCTAAATCCGGGGCTTCGCCCTTCTTTAACATTTCTCGCCAGGCCTCGTCAGTTAAACGATTGTCTATAGGTTGTTTAAACTCATAATGAGAATAAACACCGCCTTTGGCAATTCTTAATATTCCTTCTACTGGAACAACTGCATAAATTTCAAAAATATTGCCAGTTGCCTCCTCAAGGCAAACGCCATTAGGATCAGTAGCCACATCTGCGACAATCGGGGCTGGTTCTTCATCTAATTGATATATTTTACCAATTCCCCTATCTTTATATGCCTCTAACCAAATATGCTCTAAAGAACCACCATAAGTTCTAATTAAATCAAATTCTTCATCAGTAGGCAGGATATTATTTAATTCTTTTTCAGAAATGGTTTTTAGAGACAGCGCCAAAGTTTCTAATTTGTTGAGGAAGTCTTCATTTGCTTCAGAAAGCAATGTTCTTATTTGTAGTCCTTCTTTGGTTATTTTCAATAAGGAGGCTAAACGGGCGTAGATATAAGGGTTAGGCTCAACATAGCCGCGGTCATCAACCTCTTCTTCTTCTTGATCACTACCGCCGCCGAATTCTGCATAAGGTTGTTTGGTGTATAAGATTGTATCATGCTTTAATTCTGTCCAGCTGCCTAAGTAGGTATTTAATTCTTTTCTAATCCAAGCCAAATTTTTCATAAATGTAGGATACCCGCCTGGTTTTTCTTTACCTAATGGTAAAAGAGAATAAAGCCAGCCCCAATAAAGATTTTGTGTCCAGATAGTCGTATCTAAAGAACTGATATATTCCTTCATTTTGCTCATATTCTCTGGATAGCAAGCGTAATCGGATTCGCCTTGGTTTTCCAAAATATTCAGGGCCTCATCAGAGCCCATAGCCGCTGGGATATCTAATGCCTTAGGTAAGCATCGTGAAATCGAGCATAAAGCCCATTCAGTTGGATCGCTTTGACAAGTATGCTCTTTATCGCCAACTTCTCTATACATTAATCGTTGAAAAACAGAAGCATCAATAGTAAATCTTTGCCCCATAAAACGGAATCCTTTTATCTCTTTTTCTCTATCCGGCTGAAATCCAGGAGCAAAGATTGGCATAGAATTAATTTGAGGCGGAGACAAATCCTTAGTTTTTTCTAAAAATGAATTAAGCTTTTCTTTGTCATCAGCGATTAAAGACAAAGTAGGGTTTTCAGTGCTATAAACTTCTTTGAGAAGATCATAATAATCGTAAAAAGAAATATCATCGCTTTTGCCAACAAAAAAGACAGTTGGTTGATATATTCTCTCCCAAGGATTGTATCTGTCAGCTGATTCTTTAAGGGCTAAAGTAGCTAAAACAGCCGAGCGAGTTTCATCTTTATTTTTAAGCCGAAAAGTCATTCGGCCATACCACATCATTGCTTTAAAATATTTTTTTAATTCTTCGCTTTTAGTATAGTGACCTCGAGGAACATATTGGGAGTAATCTTCTTTAAAAAACTCTAAACCTTTTTCCGTAGCTATAGGTGGTTCTGGCACAGAAGAAATATCCTCGCCCATATTCATTACTGGTGAAAAAGTAATTTTTTCATGCTTTTCAATTAAATCTAACTCTTGTTCTACTTCATCTTTAACATAAGCAGGAATATCTGCTTCCGGATAGAGAATTTTATCAGCCACTATAAAGAAAGCAACATTTCTTTTAGCGGCATTTTCCCAGTCGGTGCCTTTTAATTGTTCGTATTGAGCTTGGGAGGCCTGGAGCATTTCGTAACTTAAATTTATTAGCTCTGGATATAATTTTTCCTTTTCTAAGACCCTTAATAAATAGTCGAAAGCTAAATGGTAATTGTGAAGCATTGAATCAGTAGTAATAAAACTGGGAGTATGATGATAACGGTTTTCTTCATAAATAGTTATATCTTTATATATACTAAAAAATTCTTGAGCTCCTGATGGGACAACCACAAAGGCGTTCTTGACTAAAAGCTCTTTGGCTTTTTCAGAAAATTCAAAATCATCTTTGTTGATAATATTACTTAAATCTGGAGCTACGGTATAAGCTGGCACTTGAGGAGTAATATTAACCGGCACTTCCTCATAAGCGGCAAATCTTTGGGCTAAGACCTCTGGCGGTGTAATAATTGGCGGTATCACAATTGGAGGATTAGAGTTTGGTTTAATGATTTTCCAGTAAGTATAATAACCTCCACTAATAATAATTAGAATACCTAAAACTATTAATAGCCACTTAGGTCCGATTCCCTGGGAGGATTTTTGACTGGTCTGGTCTGGAATTTTTTGTTCAGACAATGATTTATTAACTACTTCTTCGTCCCAACCAGTCTTTAATAATTCTTGTTTAATCTGTTCGTTATTCATTCCTGCTTCTTTTGCCTGTTTAATGTAATTTTGTAGTTCTTGATTCATATATTTTATCTCCTATTCATTCCAATTATACCTTTTTTTAAAAAAATAATCCAAAATTTTTTATCCACAATCTAGACATCTTTTCTAATTAAAGCTAATATATCTCGCGTTGAAAAACCGCCGATTACCCACAAGAAGCCGAAATAAACTAAAATAGCCAAAACAATTAAGATAAACAAATTCCCGCCAGCTAAGAAATAAAGCAGGCCAGCCATAACTAAGCCAGCTAAAATATATTTAAATATATAACTGAAACAAGGAAGGGTCTTCAAGGACTGATAAAGAACAACGAGCATTAAGGCAGTAACAATTAATTCAGTGAAAAGAGTTGTGCCCGCGGCGCCGTAATAGGAATACTTAGGAATAAAGATAAAATTAGCCATTAAATTAATCGCTGCCCCAGCGCCGTAAACATAAACTAATTTCTTTTGTTTCTCTAAAGAAATAATCATATTAGAAAAAAGAACTCCTAAAAAAATAATGCCAGCAGCGATAATTAAAATATTTAAAACGCCCGCCGATAAAATGAAATCTTGACCAGCAATTAAAATAACTATTTGTCGGGAAAGAAAAAATGTGCCGATGATTAGAGGAACAGCAAAAATCAGCAAAACATCCAAAGTTTGCTGGGTAATCTTTTTAAACTTTTCTCTGGCAGAAAAAGCGTATTTAGACATTAATGGCATAACCAGGCCAACAAACATAGCCGGGAAAAAAAGCAAACTTTCTAAAAACTTGTAAGCTAAACCATAGATACCAACATCGGCTGGACTTTTCATTAGAGAAAGCATGATCGTATCTATCTTGAAATAAATCACCGTAAAAATGATGGCTAAAGCCAAAGGAAGAGACTTCTTCAGCAAACTGCGCCAAAAAGAAAAATCAAATTGGAAAGAAATAGGAATGTATTTTTGACTAAAGATAAAAACCAAAAGAAAACTAATAAAGGCCCCGCCAGTCATAGCGCTAACAATAAATAAAAATCCCTTCCCTTGCCAAATAAAAAAGACGACTAAGCCCAACTGGATAAGTCGTCCTGAAAATTCAGCTAAAGCCACCTTGCCCATGCGTAAGTATTTCTGAAAAATACCGATTAAAACCTGCTCATTGGATAAAAACCAAAAACCAAGGGCGCCAATCAAAACGCCTAATTTAACCTGGGAAGGATAGGGAAAGAAATAAACAATTAAAGGAGCTGAAGCAAAAATAAAAAAGCCAGCTATAAATCTTAAGGTAAAAGCATTACTAACTATTTTTTCTTCATCAGCCCCGGGCCTGGAAATATCCCGCAGACAAATAGAGTAAAGACCCAAATCAGCTAAGACAGTAAAGAAAAATAAAAAAGCTAAAATAGTCGCGTATTGACCAAAACCAGCCTGACCCAAATAACGAGTAATAAAACCAATAATTATTAAAGAAAGGGCTAGTGTGATAACCCTAGCCCCAGCGGAAATGATGGTATTATAAGCTATTTTTCTACCAAGCATATTTTAAAGGACAGTCCTTAAAATGACTTCCTTAAGGAAATCATTTTAAGGACTGTCCTTTTGTTGTCACCATAACCGGCTTAACAACTATCCTTCTTCTTGGCTCCTGCCCCGTACTTTGGGTATTTATCTCTGGTTCATCAGCTAAAGCTAAGTGAATAATTCTTCTTTCATAAGCCGGCATAGGATGCAAAACAAGAGAAACTTTTTTCGATAAAGCCTGTTTAGCTATATCTTTAGCCAATTCCCTTAAAAGCTCAAGACGATGTTTGCGGTAATTATTAACATCTAAAATGAAGCGAATTGGTTGGCCATTTTTTTTACTAACCAAAATTCTGGCCAGATGTTGTAAGGCATTTAAATTAGCGCCGGCCTGGCCAATTAAAAAGCCGGCCTGTTCAGTTTGAATATTAACCAGGATGTTATTTTCATCCGAGTAATCAATGTCAACCCCCCCCTGAAAATCGATGAGCTTTAGTAATTGACTGATAGTTTCTTTAATAATCTCTGCTTCTTTCATATATATATTCTAACTCTTAATTTCCAGTTTAGTAAAGTATTGCTGGGCAATACCAAACAGAGTAATGACTATCCAATAAAGAGGCAAAGCGGCTGGTAAATTCCAGGCAATAAAAACAGTAATCAAGGGCATAAAGTAAGTCATTTGTTGACCCATTAAGGAAGAAAAATCTAAGCCGCCTATTTTCAAACCCCCTCCCTGTTTAATCGTTTTTTGAGGCATAATCATTTTGGATTGAATAAACATAAATAATCCAGCTAAAAGAGCTAAAACTATACTTCTTTGAGAAAGATCTACTATCCCTAAAAACATCGGATTAAGTGTTTCCGGCCGGGTTACAAAACTATAAAGACCGTCTAATTTTTGAGGGTCTAAACCGGTAAAAAAAACGCGGTAAAGGGCAATTAAAATAGGGAATTGAATTAAAATAGGTAAACAGCCAGAAAGGGGATTGATTTTATACTTTTTATATAAATCCATCATCGCCTTAGCCTGTTCTTGCTTATCTTTGTGTTTCTCTTTAATCTCTTTTATTTCCGGCTGTAGTTTAGCCATGGCTTTTTGTGACCGAATGGCTTTTTGGGAAAGAGGGTAAAGAATAAGACGGATTAAAGCGGTTAAAACGATAATAGCTATTCCCAAATCATGACCCGGGACGACATTATAAAGCCAAATCAGCCCATTGAACAAAGGCTGATAAAGGATTTGATTAAAAAGAGTGATTAATAATCCCATATTAGATTAGCTTTTCTAAATAAACCAATTAAGGTCTTTTCTATTGCCTGATAATTATTTTCCGTTATCTCTTGCTTAACTAAAACAACTATATCAAAACCAGGCTTAATTTGCTTTAATTCTAAACGAACTATTTCCTCTAATCGCCGTTTAATTTTGTTTCTCTCAACAGATTTCTTAGATATTTTCAAGCCAATTGCGAAACCAAACCTACTGTAAGCTGAATTATTTTCTAAAACCTTAATCTTAATAAATTCCTGCTGATAATTTTTACCCCGTTTAAATACTGTTTTAAAATCATTATCCTTCTTTAATTTATACTTTCTGGGCAACATAATCTTTCAAGAGCCTTGCTCCCTCTTAGTTTTTATTAACTACACAGTTAACTTCTTTCTTTTCTTTCTCCTCCGTCGGGCTAAAACCCGTTGACCATAGCGATTAGCCATTCTTTTTAGGAATCCATGAACCTTTTTTCTTTTTTTCTTTTTTGGTTGATAAGTGATAGACATTGTTATTAGAATAGCATTTCAGGTCCATCTAGTCAAATTGGCTATTTATTGTCTTAAATTCTATCCCCCTCTCCTCCACAATTTATTCACAAAAAGGGATGGTTTATTTATTTTTCAGATATGTTAAAATATTAGTAAGTTTAATCTTTGATTATTGATATGACATTAAAAGAGCTTTGGCAGACCATTTTAGGAGAAATTGAATTGGGCATTTCTAAAGCTAATTTTATTACTTGGTTTAGAAACACCAAAATCCATTCTAAAAAAGACGGGATAGTCATCGTGGGAGTGCCTAATGGTTTTACCAAGGAATGGTTAGAGAGTAAATATAATAAACTTATTTTAAAAATTCTTCGTAATAATTCTCCGGATATTAAAGATGTCCAGTTTGTTATTAAAGGAGAAAGCAGTTCACCAACAATCAGTCAAAAAAAATTACCGCCTCTCTTTTCTGAAGACCAGCTTAAATTTCAAGAATTCAACATCAACAAAGAAACAAATTTAAATCCTAAGTATACTTTTGAAAATTTCATTATTGGTTCTTTTAACGAATTAGCCCAAGCAGCCGGCCGAGCGGTAACTAAACATTTAGGCACTCTTTATAATCCTCTCTTTATTTATGGCGGGGTTGGCTTAGGTAAAACCCATCTTCTTCAGGCAATTGGCAATGAATTAGCCAAAAAATATCCTTCAAAAAAAATCAAATATTTGAGTTCAGAAAAATATACCAGCGAATTAGTTGATGCTATCTCTAAAAAGGGCATGGATACCTTTAAGAATAAATACCGAGGAATAGACGCTCTAATTATCGACGACATCCATTTCATTGCCGGTAAAGAAAAAACTCAGGAAGAATTTTTCCATACTTTTAACTCCCTTTATCAGAAAAATAAACAAATTATTATTACTTCAGACAGAGCACCTAAGGCAATTTCTACTTTAGAAGAACGTTTACGTTCCCGTTTTGAAGGAGGAATGATTGCTGATATTAGTTATCCCGATTTAGAAACAAGAACAGCCATTCTTAAAAGCAAACTCAAAGAAAAGGAATTTGAAATATCTGATAAAGTCCTGAATTATATTGCTACCAATATTCAAAGAAATATCAGAGAATTAGAAGGAGCCCTTAACCGTCTAATTGCTTTCTCGCAAATAAATGAGATTACTCTAGACCCTAAAATAACTTCTCAAATCCTTTCAAAGATTATTTCTATTCCCAAGAAAAAAACTAACTTAAAAAATATCATTAAAGAAGTAGCTGAATTTTACGATATTAACACCAATGATTTGTTTAACCATTCACGTAAAAAAGAATTAGTTTATCCTCGCCAGATAAGTATGTATTTAATTAGAGAAGAATTGAAAAGCTCTTATCCCTATATTGGAGAAAAATTAGGCGGTCGTGACCATACTACCGTAATGTATGCCTGTCAGAAAATTAATAAAGAAATTGAGAATAATGAATCACTTCAACAGGAGATAAATTTAATTAAAGAAAGAATCTATAAATAAGGTTTAAAATTATCAAAAGTTTATTAACAAGTTATTAGATTAAAAATTAACATATTTTAAATCCTATTTTTAAAATATAGATTACAGAAACTTAGTTCTCCCCACTCTTAAGAAACCTAATAATAATAATAAATTATATATAAAATTATTAATACTATTATGCAAATAATTTGTCTTCAAGAAAAATTAAAACAAGCTCTAAATATTACCGAAAGAATTATCGGTCGTAATTTAACTTTACCTATTTTAAATAACCTTCTTTTATCTATTGAAGATAATAAATTAAAAATTTCTTCAACAAATTTAGAAATAGGTATTAATTGTTGGCTAACCGGTAAAATTCAAAAAAGGGGGGGCATTACTGTGCCAGCTAGATTAATTAGTGATTTAGTTAGTAATTTACCTAATAAAAAAATAGAACTTAAAGTTAAAAACCAACAATTAGAATTAAAATGTGAAAAATTTAAAGCTATTCTTAATGGTTTAAAGGCTGAAGATTTCCCAATTATTCCTAAAATTAAAGATAAACCAATAATAAAAATTAGTGGCCATACTCTTAAAAATAGTTTCTCTCAAGTAGTAGAAATGGTTTCTTTTTCAGAATCGCGACCCGAAATTTCCGGTGTTTACATGAAATTTGACAAAAATACAATCAAACTGGCCGCGACTGATAGTTTCCGTTTAGCTGAAAAAAATATTGAAATTAAAACCAATCAGCAAATTAAGGGTCAATCTATTATTATTCCTCAAAGAACTATTCAGGAATTAATCAGGATTTTAGGAGAAAAAGAGTTATCTGCTAATAAAGAAGGACAGGAAGTAGAGATAATTTTATCAGGCAATCAGGTTCTATTTGATTTAGAAGAAGCCCAGGTTATCTCCAGGTTAATTGAGGGGCAGTACCCAGATTATCAACAGATTATCCCTGACAGTTTTCAAACTCAAGCAATTATTAACCGAGAAGAATTAATCAATAATATCAAAATAGCCAGCTTATTTAGCGGCAAGGTTAATAACATTAAGTTGGCTATTAACTCAAAAAAATCACTAATAGAGATTACGGCTAAAGACGTTGATATCGGAGAAAATAAATCGCAAATCGAGACAAAAATCAATGGTAAGGATATAGAAATAATTTTTAATTATCGTTATCTTTTAGATGGTTTAAATAATATTTTCAGTGACAAAATTATTTTGGGGTTGAATACCAATGCCAATCCTATAGTTATTAGACCGGTTGGTGATACCAGTTATACTTATCTGGTTATGCCGATTAAGGTTTAAATATTATTATTAAAAAAGCCGGAGAATTAATCAAATAAAAAAGCGAGGAATCTTCCTCGCTTTTAATAATTTACAAATATTGACAGATATTATAAAAAATGTAATCATACCTAAACTTATAGTAACTTAACAAATAATAAATATTAACTGGAGGGTTTATGAATATCAGGATTGTTAGCCAGGAAGAAATTGAGGGCTTAATCCCTTTGACAGAATTGGAGACACAAAGAGTGTTTAATGATCTTGAAAAGAAAGTAGCTCAGAATGGAGGAGTGATATCTGTATCTCGGGAGGGGGATGAGATTATTTTTGAAACAATCGCTAATCCAGTTTGTTGTTATCTGCGGAAAAAAGAAAAAGGAGGAATTGTATTTATTTTAAAAGAATTAAAAAAGCATCAATAAAAAAACGAGTACTAAAAGCACTCGCTTTTTTATTCTCCTTTCTCTTTTTTAAGTAATTCTAGTATTGGTTGATAAATTTCATTAAATCTTGGATGATAGTATTTTTGGGCCTCTAAACATTGAATTATTTGAGATCGAAACTTTGTTAAGTATTCTTTTTGGTCAATTTTCTCTAAAGGATCGTTAGTTTCCCCTTTAAGGAAATTATTATAAGCTTTACCCCATGTTGATATGTCATATTTAATTAAAACTCTGGGCATTTCGTTATCATCAACAACTTGACCTTTATCGTTATGTTCTACAACTAAAGGTTTTTTAATAATTTTTTTTATTTTTTCTTCTTGTCTTTCAGGGTTTGCTGTGTCAGTAATATCAATTGCTAATCTCGATCCATTTTTTAGCTCCATAATTATGTCAAAGAGGCCTTCTTTTTGGTTGTCATATTCTGAACTTTCTTTGACAAGGCTACATCCAGGCATAGTTTCAAGGAGCTTACTGACCATTTTTTCTCCAGTATCATTACCGAATTCTTTTGGATATTCTTTTAAGTGTATATTTTCTTGAGGTAGGGTTTCAAATGAATTTGGCATTTTCTTATTAAAAATTAATTTTAATAGACACTTCATCTTCTTGTCTATTAAGAACCTCATCATAGGCGCGGACTTTGATGGTTTGTTGGGTAGAATCAGTCAAATAAGACAAAAGGTTAAAGGTAACTGAATAAGGTTGAGTAGTGTCAGTGCCAATTAGCTGGTCATTAAGGAAAAAATCAAGTTGTTTAATTCCCAAAGGCGCTTCGGCTTGGGCTCTGACAGTTAAAGTAGATTGGCTAATTAAATCGCCTTGACTAGGCGAGGTAATTTCTATTTCCGGCTGATTCTCCAGAGTATGAATATCATCGTATTGAGTTGGTGGGTTTTGATTATAGCAGACGCTTCCGCTGCAGGGCTGTCTATTGGCCCATTCCAGGACCGCTTCTTCCCAGTTAATAAACTGGGGGTCGCTCCGGTCAATATAGTAAAGAATCGAGTGAATTTCTTGATAAATTTTTTCTTTAATTAAATCAGGCGGTGTTAAATCAGTAGCTAATTTCCCGGAAATTTTATCAATTTTGACTTTGTTTTGATAAGCCAGTTGCCCGTTAATCATTGGTTCGGTGCTGGTTGGAGTTGGTTCTGGCGGGATAAAATTCTCTATTTTCTCTGGTAGAATAAATTCATTATTCATGTCTTCCGAGCCCGTGCTTTCTACTTCGTAGGCCTGCTTCATAAAGTCATTCCACATTGGCGCAGCCACATAAAGACCAGCCGCTCCCTGTTTCATTTTTTTAGTATAGTCATTATTACCGGCCCAAATGCCAACGACTAAGCTGGGCGTATAACCAACGGTCCAGCCATCACTGTAATCTTGGGTAGTGCCGGTTTTGGCGGCCGCCGGCCGACCAGCTAAATAGAGTTTTGAATGAACGCCCATCATCGGCGCCCGGGCCGCCTCATCAGAAAGAATGTCATTGATTTGGCGGGCAATTTGTTGGTCTAAAACGCGGATAGCTTCATCTTTGTACTCCTCTAAGATATTCCCCTGGGCATCTTCAATTTTCAGAATTAAACTTACCGGGTGCTTAATGCCTTCAGTGGCAAAGACTCCATAAGCGGTTGTTTCATCTATAAGTTTAATTTCGCCGCCGCCCAAAACCAATGATAAGCTATAGCGGTTGCGATCTTTAAGGGTGGTAATACCCATATCTTGGGCTAAGTTGATAGTTTCCATGACTCCGGCCAGATAAAGCGTTTTAACCGAAGGCAGGTTGATTGATTGGGCTAAGGCCTGCCTCATGGTTACCGGGCCGCGGAACTGCAAGTCATAGTTATTAGGCGAATATTCCCTTTCTTCTCCCACTGGCCCAAATTCACCAAAACTGGTTTTTAAATCAAATAGAACAGTTTCTGGACTAAATCCCTTTTTAAAAGCAGCTGCATAGGCAAAGGGCTTAAAAGAAGAGCCGGGCTGCCGATTAGGACTGGTGGCTACGTTAAACTGCTCTTCTTCGTATTTTTTTGAGCCAATCAAAGCTAATAATTGGCCTGTTTTGGGGTCAATAGCCACTAAAGCCGCATTAGTCGCCCGATATGCTTTTTCATTTTGTTCTACTCCCTGAATAATTACCTCTTCAGCAATCTGCTGTAAGTCCCAATCTAAGGTGGTATATACTTTCAAGCCGGCCATATTAATATCTGTATATTGTCGGCCATATTCTTCCTCCAAGTATTCCTGAATCATAGTGACAAAATGGTGGGCTTTTAAATCAGCTTGCGAGGCGTATTCCAATTCTTCTTCTTTGGCTTGGGCGGCCTCTTCTTCGGTAATATAGCCGAATTTAATCATTCTTTCTAAAATATATTCTTTTCTGGCTATGAGCTCTTCTGGGTGAGAACCATAAGGCGAGTAATAGCTGGGCGCCTTAGGCAGAGCCGCCAAAAGCACTGCTTCAGCCAAGGTCAGTTCTTTGGCTGATTTATTAAAAAATGTTTGACTGGCCGCTTCAATGCCATAAGCATTAGAACCGTAAGGCACCTGATTAAGGTAAGAACCCAAAATTTCATCTTTGGAATATTTTCTTTCTAATAATAAGGCTAAAATTACCTCTTTAATCTTACGAGTGTAAGTTCTGGCTGACTGGGGTCCGCCTAAATAGGCGTTTTTAATGAATTGTTGGGTAATGGTTGAGCCGCCTTGGGCGATTTTCTTTCTGGTCAGATTAGCCCAGGCAGCCCGGAGAATGCCCTTCCAGTCCAGGCCAAAATGGTGATAGAAATTATCATCTTCAATAACGATAGTGGCCTCCTTGGCGAATTGAGGAATTTCCGCAAAAGGGACGACAGTCCTTCTTTCTTCGCCGTGAATATCATAAAGGACTACCTGACCGGTCCGGTCATAAATTTTAGTTGATTCAACTATCTGGCGCTGGTCAATTTTGGTTGGGTCAGGCAGGTCTTTGGCCAAATAGGCAGAAACAGCTATGCCGCCTAAAACAGCCATAACCAGACAAAAGACAATAAACTTGATTATTGTCCCAATAATTCTTTTTCCTATTCTAAACATGGTTTCTATTATTCTGACAGAATTGACCTCTCTTGGCAAGGGTGATATAGTATTATTACATGAGCCAAGCAGATAAAATTAAAGAGGTTTTGACCCGAGGGGTAGAAAATATTTATCCCAGCGGTCAGGCATTGGAAAAAAAATTAAAATCCGGACAAAAAATCCGACTTTATTGCGGCTTTGATCCAACCGCTCCGGTTCTTCATATTGGTAATGCAATCCAAATTAGAAAATTAGCCCAATTTCAGGACTTAGGGCATGAGGTTATTTTTCTCCTCGGTGATTTTACGGGCATGATTGGCGACCCAACCGACAAAAGAGCCACCCGAAAAAAAATGACCAGAGAAGAACTTCTTAAAAATACTAAAAACTACAAAAAACAAGCTGGTAAGATTTTAAAATTTTCGGGCAAGAATCCAGCTAAAATTTTATACAATAGCCAATGGGGGGATAAACTTTCTTTTAGGAATTTAATTGAAATAGCTTCCAATTTTACAGTTCAACAGATGCTTGTTCGGGATATGTTCCAGAAAAGAATAGCCAAGAAAAAGCCGATTTATCTTCATGAGTTTCTTTATCCTTTGGCCCAGGCCTATGATAGCGTAGCTATGGAGGTCGATTTGGAGGTGGGCGGCAATGACCAAACCTTTAATATGCTGGCTGGCCGCGATTTAATTAAGGCAGTTAAAAATAAAGAAAAGTTTGTTTTAACAACTAAATTATTAGTTGACCCAGCTGGTCAAAAGATGGGCAAAACCGAGGGAAAGATGGTTGGTTTGAATGCCCCAGCTAATGAAATGTTTGGCCAGATTATGGCTTGGTCTGATGAAGTTATTGGTCTGGCTTTAGAACTTTGTACTGATATGCCTATGGCAGAAGTTAATCAAATCAATCAGCAAATTAAACAAGGCAAAATTAATCCCCGCGATGCCAAAGCCCGGCTAGCCAGGGAAATTGTTTCTATTCATCACAGTAAGCCGGCTGCCCTTAAAGCGGAAAAAGAATTCAACCGGGTTTTTAAAGATAAGGGAAAACCAACCAACATTCCAATATTCAAAGCCAAGTCAGGGAAAATAAAGATGACTGACCTCCTGACAGAATCAAAGCTGGCTTCAAGCAAAAGCAAAGCCAGAAGATTAATAGAACAAGGCGGGGTTAAAATAGACAACAAAAACATCAAGGACTGGCAAAAACAAATAGCCGTCAAAGACGGCATGGTTATTCAAGTGGGCAAAAGAAAATTTAGAAGAGTTCGAACAGTTCCCTTGCAATAAAACAGTTTAATATTAGCCAAAAATTATTTAAACTAAAGAGAAGAAAATGATAAAAGAAACAGAATATAATCCAGAAAAACCCTCGTACATCCCCGAGACCATAGAAAAATTAAAAATTCTTGAGGAGTTAGAACAAGTGGAAGATAAATCAATAGAAATTCCTGAATCTAGGGAAGAAACAGAAAGATTTTTTGAGCTGGACAAAAGATGGAGCCGAGAACTAGAGCCAATTATTTCGGGATTAGAGATGACTGCCTTAATAGGCCCTAAAGGCAAAGAAGGTAGAAATACTGACGTAGAACGAGATGAGTTTTTTAAGAGCCTAGAAGATCCTTCGTCTAATTATAGTCCTACTTTTAGTTATCCTCATTTGGGAAAATATAGATTTGATCAAATTGAGCAATCTCTAAGGGAATTAAAAGAAAAGATTAAAAAAGAAGAAGGAGAAAGAACGATTAACAGATTATACCAACATAAAGTTAATATAGAATTAGCTAGAGTAGGACTTTGTAAAAACATAATAGAAGGAAAAGATAAAAACACTTTTCGATACGCCAAGTTTATGTATGGCCAAGTTACAGATGAATTATATCAGAAGGCTCAAGAAAGATACCAGGAAATGCTAAAGGAGGCAAAAAGTGAGAAAAAAGAAGAAGCAAGCCCTTATAAGAATTTGGACAAAAAAACATATAGACCAGAAGAAATTAAAAAATATTTTAATTTAGCTCTTAAAGAATATGGATTTGATAAAATTTGGAAAGCGGAATTGTCTAAGAAGGCTAGAGCTATTACTGTTAGACAAAGAGGAAAAGAGGTGTATAAAATTTTAATTCCCAGCGAAAGAGCCAAAACAGATGTGGTTACTTTAGTAGCTCTAATAGCTCATGAAATAGAGACCCATGTCTTAAGAGCAGAAAATGGGCGCCTTTCGGGCCTAGAGATACTAAAGGGTAATATCAATCTCGATCGTTCCGAATATATAGAGGAAGGATTAGCTATGTTAAGAGAGAGGTTAGTGATAAAAGAGATATTTAATCGGAAAACAAGAAAAGCTCTGCCTTGGTATGCATTGGCTATGAAAAAAATTAAAGAGGGAACGAATTTTCGAGAAACTTTTTTGGATATATATTCAAAAAGAAAAACTCTTTTACTAAAGCGAGGACAAGACGAAACTAAGGCCGAAAGGTTAGCTAAAAGACAATCCTGGGTTACTTGCCGAAGAATATTCCGAGGCATGACCAGTCTTATAAGTAAAGAAGGTTATTATATGCCAATGGATATTTCCTATCTAGCTGGGGAGGCAGAAGTAGAAGAGATAATAGAAAAAGGATATGGGAAATATCTTGAAGTAGGCAAGACTAATATTCGTAATCTCCCCGATTTAGTTGCCTTAGGGATAAAACCCGAGAACATTAAATATCCTTATCAAAATATCGCTAAAAAGATTTGGGAAAGAGAACTAAAGCGAAAATATTTGAAATAAGATTATAACTAATATTATGCTAATGACTGGATATTAACTGTTTCTTTTTAATGTATTTGATTACTTCTTCAGCTACATTTTTAGATTTACTTGTCCAAATAAAATTGGCTTCCAGCAAGAGCGAGGCCAATCGCCTTATTGAACAAGTCAGGGTTAAAATAGGCAACAAAAACATCAAGGACTGGCAAAAAGAAATAGCCGTCAAAGACGGCCTGATTATCCAGGTAGGCAAAAGAAAGTTCGCCCAGATTAAAAGCTAACTCTTATTAAGTTCGAGTCCTATCCCGGGAGCCAGTAAGGAAAAGTCAACGATTTCGTAGTCGCCTCGCTTCGCTCGGCGACCAAATTGAACGGAATTTTAGGCGAAAA
>Ga0315552_1000600_pt1 | contig 22391 bp, 20 predicted proteins | sample SalMarSW160170MG_2_FD_203102 | JGI IMG/M metagenome (GOLD analysis project Ga0315552, IMG submission 203102) | Salt marsh sediment microbial communities from the Plum Island Ecosystem LTER, Massachusetts, United States - Salt Marsh Sediment SW1601-70 ...
GGGACAGACCTGGAGCCGATGCAATAATGGCCCTGATTGCTTTGGAGCAGTCAAATACGTGGAAAAGCTACTGGGACCTGCGAAAACGGGCTGCATAGCCCTGCCAGAATATCTGGTCGCACCCAATAGGCACGTAAGTTCTAATTGTTGGAATACACAATTAAGGTTATAATGCACAGTGAGAAGTTCTGTTCAATTTATTCGCCGTTGTAAAGGTAAATCTAATGGAAAGGGGAAAAGAAATGAAACGTACAATAACACGCCGGAATTTTTTACAGAAGACCTCTCTGGGATTCGGGCTGGCCATTTTAGGCGGTGCCAAAAAAGCATCGGCAGCAAACCTACGGTTCAAACCCAGACCGCGAGAGGAACGACTGCCGCGGGAGGTGTGGATAGCAACCATATCGCAAAACCGGATGGAGGCAAAGAATTACGAACAAATGATAAGAAAAATGCTTGCTCGAATGGAAGAGTTGGTTTCCTATCAGCCGGATATAATTTGCCTTCCTGAAGCTTTTCCTTTCGCCGATCTTTCTTCAGGTCGAACACCGCTTTCGGAGGCGGCGGAAGTGCCGATAGGAGAGATTTCTCAGCCTTTCGCTGAGTTCGCCCGGAAACACCACTGTTATGTGGTTTGCCCGATTTATACAAAGGAGAATGGCCGTTATTATAACGCAGCGGTCTTTATCGACAATCAGGGCAAGCTGTTAGGCGAATATCGCAAAATCCATCCGACCATCGGTGAGATAAACAACGGCATAGTGCCTGGGCCGGTGCAGCCGCCGGTATTCAAAACCGATTTCGGCATCGTAGGTGCGCAGATATGTTTTGATATCGAATGGTACGACGGCTGGCAAAATCTGCGCAAAGCCGGCGCCGAGGTGGTCTTCTGGACTTCGGCGTTTGCCGGCGGCTCGGTGGTAAATACCAAGGCCTGGCAGAATAAATATGTTGTCGTCTCCAGCACTCGAAAGGATACCTCCAAAATTTGTGACATCTCAGGCCGGGAGATTGCCGGCACGGGCCGCTGGAATGACTGGGTGTGCGCGCCGGTGAATCTGGAAAAGGCTTTCCTGCATACCTGGCCGTTCTGCCGAAGATTTCAGGAGGTCCAGGCTAAATACGGAAGGAAAATACGAATCGAGAATTTTCATGAAGAAGAGTGGACCGTTATTGAAAGCCGCTCACCCGATGTCAAGGTTGCCGAGGTGTTGAGAGAATTTGAGTTCCAGACTCATGAAGAAATGATTCAAGCTGCTGACGAAAGGCAAAACAAGGCAAGACTCTAAGTGTTGCAGGGGTGACGTCAGAAGGTTCAGGCAAAAAGGCTGCCAAACGTAAGTGTTTGACAGCGCTAACGTTAACAAACGAGGCCGACGCGACTCGAACGCGCAACCTTCGGATCGACAGTCCGATGCTCTAGCCAGTTGAGCTACGGCCCCGAAATCTCACCTAAAACATTAAATATACCAGCACACCGACTTTTATGTCAACTGTTTTTTATACAAAACAACCTCATCACCGGCTAAAGTTTGACAAAGACACTTATAAATTGTGCACTTATGTTCTCATCTTCTTGAAGACCGTGAGCGTCTGACAACTGGGTGTGATTTGCTGTCCTTCTTATGGTTTTGCTGCAGGATTCTCATTGCTTTTGTCACGTCGGCGACTTTTAAAACACCCGTAGTTCGGCCCCCTTTTGCGCCCGCAGTGCAATACGCGTAAGAAATATTTATATGGCTCTTGGCCAGTTTTTCCGCAACCGCCGCCAACGCACCTGACTTATTTGTCAGTGTTACACACAAAACCTCTGTTTCGTTATGGGGCATATTTATTTTTGCTAACACTTCTTTTGCCTTCTTTGGCGCAGCAAAAACTACTCGCATAACCCCGTGCTCCACGGAATCCATCATTGTCATCGCTATGATGTTAATCTTAGCTCGTGCAAATTCGCCGAGCACCCGAGCTAACACTCCCGGTTTGTTGACCATGAAAATCGAAAATTGTGTTGCAATATACATAACACCGGCCTCTCTGATTAAATGCATGCCTGCTTTCGCAGGGCCTGGCCCGTACTTGATTCGGGCAACGGCATCTCACCCCCCACAAAACTGGGAGTCAATCCGTACTCACTGCCTGTATGCCACTTTCTTTATCCGGGAAAAATCTAAAAACCTTATCAAGATTGGTTATCTTGAAAACCCTGTGCAATTGTGGATTTATCGCACTAATCACAACCTCGCCGCCGTACGTTGCCACCTTGGTCCGGATGTCAAGAAGCAGTCCCAGCACCTGGGAAGAGAAAAACTTTACACTCCCAAAGTCAAATATCAGCTTGTTGGGTTGGTTTTCGTCAATAAATTTTTTTATCTGCTTGGAAGCGGCGGTTATTCCATCCACATCACTTACTGAAGCAGACTTGAAAACCACTACGGCAACATTGTCCTGGCTTGTTATTTCTATGCCGCCTTCTTCATCCATGTTTATCGACGCTCCTTCAAAATCAAAAATTTAAACAGTTGTCCCAAATTTAACAACTCTGTCCGAGTTCTTACTCATTCTTGCTTATTTTCACACATTTATCAATAATATTTATCAATTATCAACTTTTTTTAGCATTTCCGGCAGGCAACAAAATGCCCATTATTAGTGTTTTTTACCCTTTTCAATGCCGGCATCTGCTCTAAACAATCATTCTGGCGCCGAGGACACCTCGGGTGAAAAGGGCAGCCGGATGGTGGGACCCGGCCTTGCGGGAACCGGTTCAAGGCGCTCGGCACTTCGCCACCCAATATGGTTCTGCGGCTATGCTGAGTCCGCCCAACTGCCGGGACAGCCGAGATAAGGGCACGCGTGTAAGGATGCAGAGGGTTTCGATAAAGCTCTTGTGCCGTGGCCTGCTCCACTATCCTGCCCATGTACATCACCGCCACAATATCACAGAAAAACTCCACCACAGCCAAATCATGTGCGATAAATAAGAACGTCAGGCCAAATTCTTCCTGCAAATCTTTGAGAAGATTCAAAATCTGCGATTGAATCGAAACATCAAGGGCGCTCACCGGCTCATCGCAGATAACCAGTTTTGGTTCCAGCGCCAAGGCCCTGGCGATGCCGATTCGCTGCCGCTGTCCGCCTGAAAACTCGTGTGGATAACGGTTCATATAGTCAGGGGACAGCCCAACCCTCAAAAGCAATACCACAACCCTTTCGGTCAGTTCACTGCCGGTTACTCCTTTATGAACCTTCAACGGCTCACCAACAATATTACCAATAGTCATTCTCGGATTCAATGAGCCGTAAGGGTCCTGAAAAATAAGACTAATCTGGCTGCGAAGACGGCGCAATTCAACCACCTCGGCAGCCAGAATATCCCTCTGCTCGAAAAGGACCTTTCCCGCCGTGGCCGGCACTAATCGAACTATACTTCTGGCAACAGTTGTCTTGCCGCAGCCGCTCTCACCGACAAGGCCTAACGTCTGCCCCTTTTCGATACCAAAACTTACCCCGTCAACCGCTTTGACATAACCAACAGTCCGACGCAACAGACCTTTCCTTATCGGAAAATACGTCTTTAAGTTATCGACTTTCAAAAGATATGTATATTCTGAATCTCGCATTACGTTTTGCAATAGTCAATAATCAATAGTCAATCATCAATATGCCAGCAGGCAACACACCGTCCCGGCTGGACTTCTCTCAACTCAGGCTCAACGGTCCGGCACCGCTTGTCTGTTTTAGCTCTCGGGCAGCGAGGATGAAATTTGCACCCTCTCGGAAAATGCAACGGCTCGGGAACATTACCTGAGATTGTCCACAGCCGTTTCTCTGAAAAACCCAATCGCGGCAGAGACTTTAACAGCCCACGAGTATAAGGATGTAAAGGCCCTGCAAAAAGATTCTGCGTCTCGGCTACTTCCACTATTCGCGATGCGTACATCACCGCGACGCCCTCGGCCCGCTCGGCCACAATGCCCAAATCGTGGGTTATCAGCAAAATACTCATCCCGTTTTGTTTTTGCAAATCATCTAACAAATCAAGTATCTGCGCCTGAATCGTTACGTCCAGAGCGGTTGTCGGCTCATCGGCTATAAGCAGTGCCGGCTCACAGCTTGCCGCCATTGCTATCATAATCCGCTGCTGCATACCACCGGACATCTGATGTGGATATTCATGAGCCCGCCGGGCCGGGTCCGCAATGCCCACTTTCCGCAGCATCTCGACCGCATCCGCCCAGGCCTCTTTACGCCTTTTTTTCTGATGGCCCCTGATGGCCTCGGCGATCTGGTTGCCCACAGTGTAGACCGGATTGAGAGAGGTCTGCGGCTCCTGAAAAATCATAGCAATTTTCTCTCCGCGAATTTGGCGCATCTGTTTTTCGCTCAGCGCCGGCAGATTCCGTCCCTCAAAAACAATTTCGCCTCCGACGATTTTGCCCTGCGGAGCCGGAAGCAATCGCATAATCGATAGTGCCGTTACACTCTTACCGCACCCGCTCTCACCAACAAGCCCAAACGTTCGGCTCCTCTTTATCGAAAAGCTCACATCCTGCACCGCCTTTACTACGCCTTCGTCAGTAAAAAAGTGCGTCGAAAGATTCTTCACCGACAGTAATGTTCCATTTTCACTCATACTTTCCTGTATTTCATATTTCGCTTCGTGCCTTATTGAATCCTGAGCTTCGGGTCGAGCGAATCCCTCAGGGCGTCGCCGAAGATATTCAAGGCTAATGACAGGAAGAATATTGCCGCCGTAGCCGCCGCCATTTGCCACCATACACCTCGCGAAAGCTCAATCCTGGCATCATTTATCATCGCACCCCAACTCGGACGCTCCGTTTCTCCAAGCCCTAAAAAGCTCAGAATAACTTCCGCGTGAATGAAGGCCACAAATCGCAGCGAAAAGTCGATTATCACAAGATGAAAAACATTAGGCAGCAGATGTCTGAAGATTATCCGCCGGCGATTGCACCCATAGCTAATCGCAGCTAAGATATATTCTCTGCCTTTGTGCTTGATAACTTCACCGCGAATCAGCCGACATATACCGACCCAGCTCGTCAGGCCGATAGCTAAATAGACCGCCGTGATACCTGTCAGCTTATAACCAAAAAGAGTCCTGTCCCGCAGCACAACGGCAAAAGCCAGTATCAACAGAATATATGGGACAGAGCTTAGAGTTGAATAAATCCAGACGATTATTTCGTCAACGAAGCCGCGAAAATAGCCCGCGACAGCCCCTAAAGGCACACCAATGGTGATACTGATAAGCGATGCACATAGCGCAACCGTTATCGATATCTTTGTTCCGTACAGCGTCTTTCGCAGAACTGACTGCCCAAAAATATCCGTGCCGAAAATATTTTTTGAGCTGGGCGGCGCATAAGATTGTCCGGCCTGTTCGGCCCACAGTGTCGGCCCAATTCGCCAATCGAAAAACTCCGCCAAGTAGATAAAACCTGCAAGCAGAAAATATAATGTTAGCACGCCGAAGCAAAACATCGCCGGCTTGCGCCTGCGAAGGCTTCTGGCGCCGTCCTTCCACAGACCTCTGCCCTTCGGCGGCTCTTTCTTTATTAACTGCTGAGATTCACTCAAGAGAAACCCTCGGGTCAACAAGCGAGTAACAAATATCTGTTATAAGATTAAATACCACAAAAAGGAGCGCACTTATGTAAGTCATAGCGCTGATAACGAAATAGTCACGTGAGCCGATTGCCTCGGCCATCAGATAACCCAGTCCCGGAATGCCGAAAAACCTTTCAAGCAGCAGCGACCCTAAGAACAAAAACGGTATCGCTAAAACCACCCGCGTAATAATCGGTATCATCGCATTTTTCAACACGTGCTTGAACAGCACACGCCTGGTTGTAAGCCCTTTTGCAAAAGCGGTCCGAACGTAGTCGTTTCGCATCTCATCGAGCATAACTGTTCTAAAAAATCGCAGATTCCTTCCAAGACCTGCTGCTATACCAATTAGCACAGGCAAGGCTACGTATTGGGCCGTCGTCAGCTCCGGTGAAAAGAATACCGGAAAAAGTCCCCACTTGTACGCGAGAAAGTACTGGCCGAAAAGAATAAAACCAAGATACGGAATACTCATTCCCGCAACACAAATAACCGCTGCTAAAATGTCCCAGACAGTACCGCGAACAAATGCTACGACAAGTGCCAGGCTTACCGAAATTATCACGACCCCAAAGAATATCGGCACCGTCAACGCCAGAGAAGGTCCCAGACCCCGCTTGATTTTATCGATAACAGGTTCGCGGTCGCGTGCCCTGCCGAAATTAAATGTCAGCGCATTCTTGAAGTGGTTTACGAATTGGCTGTCCCACGACAAAAACAAGGGCTTGTTAAGGCCGTATTCTTCACGGATTTCGTCTATTGTTTCCTGGGTGGCTCCTTTGCCGGCGATTTCAATAGATATGTCACCGCCAACGAGGGTGAACAATACAAAGGTCAGCAGAAGCACGCCGAATACAATCGGTATGGTGTACAAAAGCCGCCTTATTATGTATGTGCTCATTTAATTGTCTTCAAAAGTTTTTTATACGCTGTGCGTTTGGCCAAATCGATTCTGCGGTACTTGCTCAGCCCGTATGCGAAGGCGTGCGGCTTGTAATTCTTATACCAGTCATGATGCAGCACATACGCAACGCGATGGTTTAAGAAGGCCGCGGGGCAATCTTCCAGAACTATAAGCTCCATTTTTCTATACAGCCGGTGTTTTTCGGGGCCGTCGAGCATTGCTTGCGCTTTTTCATATAATTCGTCAAACTCCGGATTGGAATAGTTGAATTTATTTGGTCCCGGTGCACGGTATCTGCTGTAAAACATTGCCAGAAAGTCTTGTGCATCGGGTGTGCTGGCGCTGCTGCCGGAGGTGAACATCTGAATACTTTTGGTATTGACCTTTTCCAGATAAGTAGGGCGGTCCATATATTCGGTTTCAACTTCGAGACCGACGGCACTCAAATTACGTTTGAGGAGCTGACCGTACTGACGGTACCACGTATTTGTGCCCGGTAGAGTTATTTTGAGCGTGGGCAGTTTTCCGCCGTGAATTTTCTCGGCCTCCTTCAATAGCTCCTGTGCCTTTTCCGGGTCATATTGGGCATATCCCTTTTCTTTTATCTCGGGATTGTAAGAGGGCATTACCGGTGGTATAAGGCCGTGGGCAACCAGATGTCGATTGTTGAAAAACAGCTCTATAAACTTCTCGCGGTCTATGGCGTAGCTTATTGCCCGGCGAAGCGGTTTGTTTTTACCGAAGACCCCCGTGCTTTCTGCGAAAGTAGAAACGGGGGCCATGTTAAAACCAAGCCAGTAGGTTGACGGGTCCTTAAAGGTTTTCAGGTGTATGTTGCGTTGTTTCATTGCCGGCGTCAATTCACCTGTCCCGCCCATAACCTCGTCGAAGTTGTCTTTTGGGATTACAGTGGCATCGACTTTGCCCTGCAAAAATAAAAGCCAGGCCGGCTGGCGCTCTTCAATTACGGTCCAGACGACCCTGTCGGCAAAGGGAATTGGCTTTCCTGCATCATCCAGGTAGCCGGCCTCGGCATCGCCGGGTTCGCCGCTGCTCGGATAAAGCTCGCCTCTGAAAGCCTGGTTTCGGACAAGCTCGATGTAGCTGCCGCGGCGCCATACATTCAACCGGAACGGCCCGGTGCCTACGGGATGGCTTATAATGTCCCTGCCGTAATAATCGACCGCCTCTTTCGCTACGGGCGCTGTGGATGTATCCGCCAGCGCCATGCACAATTGTGGCCAGGGTTTTTTGAGCTTGATAACGAGTGTGTAGTCATCGGGAGTTGTTAATCCTTGAACTTGCCGCGAGTAATCGACGTCCGCCTCACTTTTGCGCGTTTTCGTATATTCTCGAAACTCATCGAGCCCGTCAATTTTGTTATCAAAGATAGACCAGTTTTGGCTCAGATACTTAATATTTGCGATTCTTTTGAGCGAGAAAACAAAATCTTCAGCCTTCAGCTCGCGTCCTTTACCGTTTGGCACAGAGCCCCCCGCCGTTTTGCTTCGCAAACCGAAGCTGCGGGGGGAACCAAAACACGGGTCATCCTGAAAGTAAACGCCCTTTTTGATTTTTATGGTATAAGTGAGCAAATCGTCGCTGATTTGCGGCATATCTTCAGCTAATAGAGGCACCAGCTCGTACGGGCGCTTCAGGAAGTGATATTGATAAAGGGGCTCGAACATCTGGCTGGCGACTATAACGGAATAAACGTCTCGCATATTGCCGGGGTCGAGGCCTTTTATCTTGGCCGAAAGGACGTGATGCAGGACCATTTCGTTCGGTTCTTCAACAGACCCTGAGTCATTACATCCTGAAGTAGTCAATAACGCTGTGATAAATATAATGCTTACAGACTTCAATGCAAAATCCATTTTGCTTTAAGCTATTTAGTATCTGTTGCGGAAAACGAAAACCGACGATGTCACCCCTGCACCTGCTTTCGCAGGTGTAAACTCGTCCCCGCAAAAGCGGGGAGCAGGGGTCCAGAGCGAAAAAGCTGGATTCCCGCTTGTGCGGGAATGACAAATACTGTTTCCGCAACAGGAACCATTTACCCCTTAGGTACTGTATCGCGTCGAGCAGACTCAAGTATCAATTACCAATAATCAATTACCAATAATCAATTGTCAATAATGAATAATTATTTTGGTTGTTTGGTGGGTGGGTCGGGCAAAGGCAGTGGTGCGGTGCTTTTGCTGCTGCCGGTCGAGCCGTAGTCGAATTTCAGAGTAGCAGGTAGTTGGCCTGGGGTTGTTGCGGTGCCGAGTAATCTGTCGTGCTCGTCCATAACGGCCTGTACGTTTTGCCGCTCGAGGGCCCTTCTTATAGTCAGTTGTGGATTTCCCAGAAGTCGGCCGAGACACTTGTCTTCGGTCTCGACCAATACCGAAGCCAAATGGCTTTTCTGGGTATCGTTCAAAAGAGAAGCGCCCTTGATGTACCTTTGTATCGCGTAAGAATACAACTGCGCAAAGCGCCGGGCAATCTCAGGCTTTGTATCAGTTGTTGTCGGCAGCAGTCCAACCGGAGACTCGGAGGATAAGGGTATTTTGCTGCTGAGATATTTCAAGAGTGCACTATCATAAAGTTCATACTTCACAGTCCAGTCGGCGTATTGTTTAATTCGCAAATCAGCTATTTGGATTAGTAACTGTTCAGCTTCCGGGATGTCCACGCCGGCCGCAAATTGAGCTATCAAAGCTACTATCTCAGGCGTGCTGTTATCGACAATCCCTTTAAGCTGTGCTGCAATAGCCGATGCCCGGTTTGAGTTTGTCGCGGCGTTTAACTGTGTTATGATGTCGGTATTGGTAAGGCAATGGACGGCCCAGTAACGAATAACCATATTCTCATTTTTTAGCATCGCCATAGCCTGGTCTGCCAATCCCAGGTCCTGCAGACCATCCATGAGAATCAAGAGATTAATCATTACTGCGGTTGTTCGCTCCGGTCGCCTTAATTCTTGAGCCTGTAGAAAACCAGCAGCGATATGTCTGCGGGCCGACTCAGAAAACTGTTGAGCGTATTGGCCCTGGGTGCTCTGCCTGCTGAGGATGACTGTACGAATCTTTGCTATGGATGTAAAATCCCTCGTTTGTACCAATTCTTGTATTGCCTGAGCAAGAAAATCGTCGATAATTTTTAAATCGCTATTATCGAGCACCGCCTTTTTGCGTACGTCGTCAACCTCTCTGGTAGATACGGCTACAGTGCCCGAATTGAACAGCATAACAAAAAACGCCACCAGAACAGCGAAAATCAGCCATTTTATTTTCATTTTGTAAACACCCTAAAAATTGCTGGTTTTGGATTAGACAATCCCCAGCTTATACCAACATCCAACACCCCCAGTTTAACTTTAAAACGAGGCTTTGTCAAGTGAATTTGTCCCCGAAGTAAAAGCCGAAAAATATGGGCTTTGGCAGTTTGCCTTTTTCCTTATTAGCTTTTTCTGTAAAAAATGGTAAAATTGGCGTAATATCGTAAAAATCAGTATGTTAAAGGCGATTGAAGCCGGTATTTGAAGAATTCTCTTATAGAAAAAAATGCCGATGGTATATTTGATTTTTCCTTAACTAACGAATTTAGGTATAACAGGGCGACAGTTAGTTTTTCGCCCGGTGAGAGACGAGGTACGCAGAATGCCCGAGTCATCTCCAAAACTTGTTCGCATCGACCCTTTTCGCCTGCGTATGGAGCGCCGCGGGCAGATGGTGACGGATGCAACCATTTTTGCCTCAGAAGCCGTCAACCTTGAACCTGATGCAGTTCGTCAGCTTTATGATGCGGCTTCATTGCCGCCGGCTAAAAAGGTTCTGGCCACTGCTGATATCCACGTTGGTTTCGGCGTACCTATCGGGGCCGTATTGGGACTGGACAGTGCAATTATGCCTCCTGCTGTGGGGTACGACATAAATTGTGGAATGCGGCTGCTGCGCACACCCTTTTCAAAAGGCGACATTGATACCGATAAAATCGCTGTTGATATAGCCCGTGACATTCCACTCGGCGAGGGCAAAGAAAATTTGCAGTTAAACAAAACGGGCATTGAAGCCGTTATCAATAAAGGTGTCGTTGCCGTACCGGTTCTTGCAGAAAAAAGCAGTCACCGGGCGTGGGAAGCCTTTGACCCGGACCAGTTCGCAGATGACCTCAAAAGAATCGAGGAAAACGGTCGCCTTCCGTCTGGCCCGGCCGCGGTGCCAAAAAACGCAATACAAAAAGGCATGAATCAGCTCGGCACACTCGGGGGCGGTAACCACTTTATTGAAATCCAATACGTCCAGGAAGTCTTTGAGCCGGATTTGGCCAAGGGCTTCGGGCTTTTCAAAAACCAGCTCGTTGTAATGATACACTCCGGCTCGCGTCGGTTCGGCTATGAAATCGCCGATGAATATATGAATATCGCCGCCCGCAGACCGGAGAATGCCGACCGCAAAAAAATGCTCTCATACCTGCCGACCGAGAGCGACTCCGGTAAAAACTATATCGCTGCAATGGCCGCCGCCGCAAACTTTGCATTTACCAATCGCCACATTATGGCTCTGCTTGTGAGGCGCTGTTTTAACAGGATGTTTGGCCCAGCGCCATTGCCGCTCGTTTACGATGTCGCTCACAATATGGCAAAGCTCGAGACACATAGCGGCGTCCGGCTTTGGGTCCATCGCAAAGGTGCCACGCGGGCCTTCGGTCCTAAGCAGATGGCCGCAACTATTTTCGCGCAAACCGGCCAGCCTATAATAACGCCCGGCTCAATGGGCACCGCAAGTTTTCTCCTTGTCGGAACGGGTGATTCCGAGGAGTCTTTGAGTTCGGTCAACCATGGTGCAGGCAGAGTGATGAGCCGCACCGCCGCTCGCGGAAAGGCCCGTAAAGGCAGAATTATTACGCCGGCTTTGATTAGCGATGAGCAGTTCAAACGGAGTATGGAGGGTATAAAACTTATTACCGGCGATAAAAGCAAAATAAAAGAGGAAGCACCGGACGCCTACAAAGACATCGAAGAGGTCGTGCGGATTGTTGTCGAATGTGGCTGGGCCAAGGCCGTCGCCAGAATGGTCCCTTTAGCCGTCTTAAAGGGCTGAGAAGTTTCGTCCGGCACATTTTCCCGTAAAATGCTTTTCCTGTGCGATTGTTTTTTAGTAGTCCTTAAACGTTCTCATCCATTGAGGCCAGTCGGACGATTGAACGCCGCCGGCTGTCGTCCAGGGACCCTGAGTATCAAAGTTGCGGTGCCAGTTGAACGTCCAAAGCTCCTTCAGGCCTACCTTCCTCACATTAAGGTCCAGAAATACGGCATTTATGGCGCCTTTGTGCCTGTTGATGCAAACTAAGTGCATTTCATTTGTAACAATACCATCGACCTCAGGCGGGCCTTGTGTGTGGTCGCAGTAGGTATCCCAGACTACACAGTCAAAGAACATCGGTATGTTGTTTGCCTGTTTTTGCTCTCGATTTCTCCAGAAGTTATCACCAGGTCGATCGCCGAGCCATTCATCCATGCCATAACTGCCGTAATCGTCACCGGGTTTGCTCTCAAAGTTTGTCCATCCTCCTCCTTCTGTTCTCCATCGCCAGGCACCAAAGGGGACCTTGCCTCCATCGGTATAAGGTTTTTTTGCCGATGGACACAAGGTCAATGCCCCCCGGTCCTTGTAATACGGTCGCAATTTTTCAGGCCAATCTCCGGAGGCTTCGGCACCGCTCGGAAACTTTCCCCCGGAGTCCTCAAGATACATATGCCAACAATAGGACCATTGTTTGATGTTGGACATACAGGCAACAGCCTGTGCCTGTTTCTTTACCCTTTGCAGCGAGGGCATCAATATGGCCAATAACAGGGCGATAATGGCAATGACCACCAAAAGTTCTATTAGTGTAAATCCCGCCCCGTTAGAGAAATTTTTTCTCCCGAAGGGATGCCCTTTGGTTATAACGGGGCCCTTTAGAAAACTCCGGTGTCTTTTCCGGAAGTCTGTTTGGCTTCCTGCGAAGCGGTGTCCCTCCCCGTGTCTTTCGGGCAATCTTCCGCTTTGGCGAGCAGGAATCTTAATTTCTAACGGGTTAAAGACTTTTTGTTTTCGCATGACTGTTCTCCTTCTCTTTTGAAGAAAGCTGTTTCCAGCCGAGAGTTTTCACCAGAGATAATGAGTTTCGCTGGTATGCTTGTCTGAGGTTATTATAACACAAGCGGTCGTGGTAGTGCAATACATTGGCGGCAAGAATTCTGTATTCGGAACTAATAAAAGCAAGCCAATTCGGGAAATCCGGGTTAAGAATTCTCTGCAAAAATACCATAAAACAATAATTCAGCACCAATCCCGTTGTGTCCATGCTGTGATAAGATTTGCCGGTTTGGAGTCGGGATTGGTGCTGGACATTTATTGTCTGATGCCTTATGCTAATACAAAACAAAATCGGGTGGTTTTTGCAACTGAATGATTTCGCAATTGTTTGTCGGAAGGTGAAAATGGCTAAACGCCTTGTTGTTCTTATAACTTCGCTGATGGTACTGGTCTTTATTGCCGGTTGCCCCCCGGTAGAGTCTGAACCTGTTGAGCCCTCGAAAGCTGAAATCCTCAAGCCCGAACCTGCTAAGACCGAACCTAATGATACCGAGCCTGTTGGATTTGAGCTTGTTGAGGTAACACCTGCTCCGAGCGAGCCCAATCGAGTCGAGCCGGATGAGGTTGAACCTGTATATATCGAACCTGAGGAAATCACTCCTGAGAAGCTCGAAACTGTTGAGCCTGAACCCAATGATGTCGAACCGGCCAGGATTGAACCTAATGAGCCTGAACAGCGGGGAGCTGAGCCTGATGAGATTGTGCTTGCTGAGTCGGAACCCAATGATGTCGAACTGGCTAGTGTCGAGCCTAATAATGTCGGGCCTGCTCAGGTCGAGCCTAATGACCTGAAACTTAATAAAGCCGTATCTTTTCACGACAAGTGTGCCGAGATTCTGAAGAATTACGTCGATGATGAAGGGATGGTTGACTATAAAACGCTCAGGCGAAAAAGGCTTGAGCTAAAAGCCCTCCTTCAGGAATTTGATAATCTTGACCCGAATGAATATAAATCCTGGCCCAAAGAGGACAAAATCGCCTTCTGGCTCAACGCATACAACATCCAGATGCTGAATATAATTACAGAAAATTATCCCATAGAATCATCGAGGTTTTTACGTCTTTTTCCAGGCTGGGGCCCTAATAGCATCCTGCACATCAAGGGGATATGGAGGAATTACAAATTTCTTGTGATGGATGAGGAATTCACCCTTGCGGAGATAGACAGGCGGTTTTTCCGAAAAGAATTTGACGACCCCAGAATATTTTTTGCCATATCCAGGGCCAGTCTGTCGAGTCCGCCGCTGCGCAACGAGCCTTATTACGGGTATAAGCTCAACGGGCAGTTGGACGGCCAGGTCAGGCGATTTCTATCGAGTCCGCTGGCATTCGGGACAGACAAAGAAAAAGGTAGAGTTTATTTATCTTCCTTATTTCAATCATCCTCGTATGGCAAAGAGTTTATGAGTAAGTTCGCAATAGATAAAAAGTTCAAAGACCAGGAGCCGGCGACTCGGGCCGTCTTGAATTTTATTACAAATTACGTTTCTGACGATAAGGTATCTTTCCTTGAAGTAGGAAAATATTCTGTTAAATTTATGAAATATGATTGGACGATTAACGATGGTTCGTAGTGCTCTGTCAAGCATGATTTGGGTTGTTGTCATTCCGCACTTGATGCGGAATCCATTTCTAACAATCTGGATTCCTGCTTTCGCAGGAATGACAGCACATCAATCGACATTTGACAGAGCAATAGTCTGTGAACTACGAGCTGCGAATTATGAAATCTTGAAAGGACAAATTACAAATGGCAAAAAAATCAACTCACAGCAATCCTCATCTTGACACCAACGAATACCTTTTCACCAGCGAGTCCGTAACGATGGGACATCCTGACAAAGTGGCCGACCACATATCCGATGCAATTCTTGATGCTATGCTCGCGCAGGACCCAAAGAGCAGGGTGGCCTGCGAAACTCTTGTAAAGGCCGACATGGTCGTTGTAGCCGGTGAGATTACAACAAAGGCCATTGTTGACATTCCAACAATAGTACGTCAAACGATAAAGGAAATAGGATATGACAAGCCGGAACTTGGTTTTCATTACGATAATTGCGCCGTTCTGGTGTCGGTCACAAAGCAAAGCCCCGATATCTCACAGGGTGTAACCGAAGGTGTGGGCCTGCACAAAGAACAAGGCGCCGGGGACCAGGGAATGATGTTTGGCTATGCCTGTAAGGAGACGCCTGCACTTATGCCGATGCCGATTCAATTAGCGCATGCGATAACAAACAGACTGGGAAAAATGCGACAGAGTAAAAAACTACCCTGGCTTCGGCCCGACGGCAAAAGCCAGGTAACAGTCGAGTACCAAAATGACAAACCCGTACACATCAATACTGTCGTTGTATCTGTTCACCATGCCCCGTCTGTTCCTGACCGGCAGTTGCGAAAACAAATAATAGAACAAGTCGTCCTGCCTGTTCTGCCAAAACGCCTCGTTGACAAAAACACTATATTCCACATTAATCCGACTGGTAGATTCGTGGAGGGCGGTCCAAAAGCGGATTGTGGTGTTACCGGCAGGAAAATCATCGTCGATACCTACGGCGGAAGGGGCAGCCACGGAGGAGGTGCCTTCAGTGGAAAGGATCCCACAAAAGTCGACAGGACTGCAAGCTATACGGCCAGATATATAGCCAAGAACGTGGTTGCGGCTGGTCTGGCCGATACCTGCGAAGTCCAGTTGTCCTACGCTATCGGAGTAGCCGAACCCATATCAATCCTTGTCGATACCGGAGGAACAGGAAAAATCAACGGGCAGAAGTTGAGCCAAATCATAAGAAAGGTTTTCCCCTTGACCCCAAAGGCAATGATTAGACACCTGAAACTCGCTCGTCCAATCTTTGCCGAGACCTCTTACGGGGGCCACTTCGGACGGAATTTGCCAAACTTTACCTGGGAAAAAACCGATATGGCAAAAAAACTCAGAAAGGCTGCCGGATTGTAAAGGTGGCCATATAATTGCCATAATCTGTATAATCGCGGGTATTTTTCTGGTTTTCCACGATTTTTTGTAAGTTTTCTGTGCCTCAGGGGTCTAATATAGAAGGTCATGGCCGATACGATTGATGACGAGCATCTCGTCAAACAGTTCAATCGGGGTGACGAATCTGCATTTGACAGGATTGTCGAGCGATATTCGTCCGATATTGCAGCACTGGCCAATCGATTGCTCGGTTGGTCCGGCGAGGTCGATGATGTTACGCAAGACATCTTCCTCGCAGCATTTCTCGGCCTGAAAAAATTCCGGTGCGAATGCAGCCTTAAAACCTGGCTCTTTACCATAACGGTTAATAAATGCCGCAGCTACCGATATAAGCGAATACTTCACAGGCGACGAATTTCACAGGCTGCCGATAAAGCCTTTTTGACATCGGCCGGCGAAACGGATAAGACGCCGATGGACAGCGAGGCCTTCGAGAGTGTTCGTCGTGCTATACAGGCTTTGCCCGCTAAATATCGCGAGCCGGTCGTACTAAGGTATCTGCAGGAGCTTCCGACTGACCAAATCAGCCGAATCCTCGGAATATCGAAAAACGCTTTGCAGGTCAGGCTCAACCGCGCCAGAGCGCATCTAAAAGAGGACCTGGCTGAACTAACAAAGGAATAGTTATGACAGAAGACAAAATACAAAACCTGCTTCAGGAAGCCGACCGTATGGCTGGCTTGCCCAGCCACGTTTCTGCTAATCTGTCCGCTGTTGTCCGACGCCGTGCTCATCGCAGGCGCTTTGTGAATTTAGCTGCACCACTGGCCGCGGCCGCTGTAGTTCTAATCGCTGCCGGCATCTGGAATCTTGCAATCAGGACCACTGAAACAACACGGGATAAGGATAAAATCGCCTTGCTCGAAACCCAGCTCAAACAGCTTTATGTGAGAACCGATGCCGCATTAAATTTAATACAGGACGTGCTTGAAAAGGACCAAAAACAACAATCGCTTGATGAGCTCGAAGCCCAGCTTGCGAGCATCCCGGACCCCCTCGAAGAAATCCAGAAACAGGTTGATAAAACCGCCTTTATCCTCGTCTATCAGGCCGACCGTTTGTACCGCGAGCTAAACCGGACAGATTCTGCCGTCGAGACTTACAACCGCGTCATCGAGCTTTTCCCCAAAAATCGATGGGCCCAGGTAGCCCGCCAGCGATTATCAGAAATCGAAGAACAACGGAAAATCTAACAAAATGGAAAAGAGTTATGCAAAGTATGCCTAACCTCGATTTTGCAGAAGACTTAAAATGTAAACAAAAGGAGAGTTGAAATGGAAGCCACGAAACACATCGTTGTCTTGTTAGTTTTATTACTTTTAATATTAGTTCCGGCACAATCAGCCGACAATCCGGCAGCAGCTCAGATTTCAAACACGCACACTGCGAGCTGTTTAGTCAAGATAACATTCGACCCGCTTGTTTTGCCGCTTGATGATATAACTATAGACTACCTGCTGCATAGTTCCAGCATCGGTGGCAAGGTCGCCCGTGAAGTGCTCAATATCTCCCCTGATCAGGTTTCCGATATATTCAAAATCGAGTCGTTGGCCGGCGCTGCCGGCAGGATACTACCAGAACTTTCACCCAAACGAATATCGACACCTACAAACATGGAAGATTATGATTATGAGATGAAAATGGAGATGGAGGGGATGGGGCGAGGGGGCACAGCTTCTACAACCCGGCCCAGGTCTTACGGCAGAGCTCCCACAACCACTGCGAGACCTCCGAGTTCTGCTGCTGAGCAAACACTTCTTTTCCGGCTGTTAGTTGAGCTTGGCAACGACGTAAAGCCGGCAGCCGAGGAATTTATGAATGCTCTTGTTGGCAGCCTTCAGAGCACTCTTGTTAAAGTTTTTGAGGACTATAAGCTTAGATTCAATAACCAGCTCCAGCTCGCAGAGCAGGATGCCACCAGTGCTGAAAACGACCTGCGTGAAAAGCAGAAAACACTCAGGGAAATTTCGCGCTCCCGCGTCCTTGACCGTGACAGCATTCTCGCCGATATTTACCGCCTGCGTCAAGACTTTCAGACTGCCAATATGAATCAGGCTTCCAACCAGGTCATTATCGATGCTACAACCAGGCGAATAGCTGATATTCAGGCCAGGATAAAGAAACAGCTTGAGAATGACTCAATCACCACTGAGCTCCAGAGCATAGTCGAAATGAGTGGCAAGCTTGTCATTGAAGCAGAGAAACAAGTTAAAGCAGGTAAGATTTCGTCTCTTCAGCTTGATGAAATAAAGGAAAAGCTCGCCAGAGCCAGAATAGAGATTGCAAGACGCCGCGAACAGCTCAGCAGCTCTGTAGGTGGTAACCTGATAGAGTCTCTCAATAAAGAATTAGCTGACCGTTCGATACAAGCAACTCAAGACGAGGCATCCATTCGGAGCCTGGAGCAGCAACTGGTCGAGGCGGAATCACTGCTCGCCAAAGCCGACGATTATGAGCTGCTATCGCTCAAGGCCGAGATCGCCAAACAAAACCTTCAGGAATCAATTCTATGGCGTGATAGAATGAGCCGACAAATTCGTTTTCTACAGTCGCCGATGGTGTCCATCCTCGGCGGCGAATGACATCTGAGCAAAACGGTATGCCCGGTGGCCCGCTACCACTCTCCGGCGGGCCCCGGGCAAAAACCAGACATCAGCAAAATTATATCCCGCTTCCACATCACGCGATACGCGCGACACAATGTGAGATTAGTGTTTAAAGTGTTGTTTACTTGTGGAGACCACCACAATGCGATGCTTATAAAAATTGATTAAATTCGTCTATAGTTAATCCGGCCTGACGTATAATAGACCTTAAAGTGCCTTTTGCGATTTCTTTGTGGTCCGGCACGGTTAACCTGCGATAGGGAGGGCTCTGCTGCCTGAGGATAATATGGCTCCCAGTCTGATGGTCTGCAAGATAGCCAATCTTTCCCAATATCTTGCAAAGTTTTTTTCCTGATACTACGGGTAACTTGCTCAAATTGTTACCTCAACAATCTCTTCTTCAATCGTTGGTGGAATAGGTTCGTTATGCTTTTTTAGACTTTCCAAGTACCCCTTAATAGCATCTCGGATATTCTCCAGGGCTTCTTTTCGGCTTCTGCCTTGTGAAATACATCCGGGTAGAGAGGGACATTCAGCAACGAACATCCCATCTTCGTCTTGCTCAATCAGAATTCTATACTTCATAGTTTGTAACCCAATCTCTTTCAAATATCGTATTTTTTCTTAGTGCTTGAAGTGTCGTTTTCCGGTAAAGACCATCGCGATGCCGTGCTTGTCTGCGGCGGCGATGACTTCATCGTCTTTTTTGGAACCGCCCGGCTGAACTATTGCAGTTACGCCTGCCTTGGCGGCGTTATCAACATTGTCCGGGAACGGGAAGAACGCATCCGAGGCCATCGCACAACCGCTCGACTCATCGCCGGCGTGCTTAAATGCAATCAGACCGGACTCAACGCGATTCATTTGACCGGCCCCTACGCCCAAAACCTTCTTATTTTTGACCAGCACGATTGTATTGCTCTTGGTATGCTTGGCGACAAGCCAGGCGACCTTCAAATCCTCAAGCTGACTTTTAGTAGGCTTGGCTTCTGTCGGATACGTCAAAACATCCGGCTCCCAGCCAACCAGGTCCCGTTTCTGTAAGAGCAGTCCGCCGATGACGCAGCGAACGTCAAACTCAGCGTAGTCGATCTTGGCTCTGTCAATCGGCCCGGTTTCCATCAGCCGGACTCTGCCACCCCAGGCCTTGAGCGTCCTGATTATCTCGACCGCATCCTTATCGAATTCCGGTGCGATAATCACCTCTGCAAAGAAGCCTCCGGCCCCTAATGCCTTGCCGAATCGGCTGTAGGATTCCATAATCGTTCGGGCCAATTCAACGTCAACTTTCCTGTTCAGGGCGATAATACTGCCGAACGCACTGACCACATCGCCTTCGTAGGCCTTGCGATATGCCACGCAGATATCCTCGTCGATGGCACACCCGCACGGATTAAGATGCTTAACAACAACCGCAGCAGGCTCGGTAAATTCCTTTACTAATTCAAAAGCTGCATTAGTGTCCAGCAGATTATTGAAGCTGATGCCTATGCCGCCCTCCAACAAAGTGCCGCTGCTGACCGAAGTTTCACCGTTCGGCGGCAGCTTATAGAATGCTGCGGTTTGATGAGGATTTTCGCCGTAGCGCAGGGACGCCGTTTTGCTCAGCGCAATTGAAACCTTCTCTGGATACTCCACATTTGCCCTGGTGTTAAGATACTTTGCAATCGCTGCATCATACGAAGCTGTCAGACTAAACGCAATCCGTGCACATTCACTCCGCAGTCCCTCGCTTACAGCGCCGTTGTTTTTCTCCATCTCTTCGATGACCTTGTCGTATTGGTCGGGTTGTGTTACGACCGTTACGAACTTATGATTTTTTGCAGCCGAGCGAAGCATACTGGGCCCGCCAATATCAATATTTTCAATCGCCTCGGCCAGAGTGCAATCCGGCTTGGCAATCGTCTGTTCAAAAGGATACAGATTTACACAAACCAAATCAATCGGCTCGATATCATGTTTTTTCATTTCTGCTTTATGTTCGCTCTTATCGCGAAGTCCCAACAGTGCGCCGTGTATCTTGGGGTGAAGCGTTTTCACTCTGCCGTCCATCATTTCGGGAAAGCCCGTAACCGACTCGATACCAACAACGTCCAGGCCTGCTTTGCTGAGCTTTTTAGCTGTTCCGCCGGTGCTGATTATCTTAACTCCCATCTCGCTGAGCTTCTTTGCAAAATCAATCACACCGCCCTTGTCAGAAACACTTATCAATGCCGTCTTGATTTTTACGTCCATTTAGAACTCCTTTCCGTTGGAAAATTTCTTCATATTAGTCTTTTATTGGTCCCTCGCATTCCGTATTGCATCCGGCCGGTGCCGCATATCGATGCCATACTGTGGAACTACGAACTATTCAACCGGTTGTAAACAGGCAATCCGGCCCTGTTCATCGGCGATATAGATTTTCGAGTCCGCTATATTGGCTGCGTATCTTGAAACCTGTGCAAAATTGACCGAATACAGTTTCTTTGCTCTGAGGTTGTCCATTACCACCAGCGTTCTGTTCTTTGTAATTACATAGGCCTTGTCATTTGCCTCAGCTAACAAATCAACACCTCCCGGCACCGACCACAACGGCGTGCCGCCTCCTTTGTCTATCGCCGTTACGCCTTTCCCGGGGACATACTGATAGACGATTCCTCGTGTAACACGAGGGGCATTTTCAAGTATCCCGGCCGTCTGATACTTCCAGGCAAGCTGTTTTCTCAAAGGTAAGCCGACAATATCAACTCTGTAAACGTTTGTGTCCTTACTGGCAAAAAACAGCGATATTCCATCTTTGATGATGGGCCCTGCTATACCACCTGCTGCATCAAATTGCCACAGCCGTATGGGTCTGTCCGGCATAATGCTTATCACATTGCCCGCCGCTGTGGCAAAGATGACAGAAGTCTCATCAGCGATGATAGAAGTAATCATCGACTCGTTATCAGCGGAAACCTCAAAAGTCTGGACCTTGTCTTCGGCACGCAATACATGCAAACGTTTGTCAACTCCGCTCAGGTAAAAATACGAGCTGTTGCGGGCGGCAGGACAAACTATACTAAATCCCACATCTACGGCCTTTCGATGAGCACCCGAATCCGGGTCAATCTCAATCACTTTAGTGCCGGTTATTGATATAAGCTCATCGCCGTAAAGCTTCAATCCCACAACCGGCAAGCCTTCCGGTGCAACGACTTTGCCGAATATCATATTTCCGTTTTCCCTGTTCAGACAGACCGTATAATTCCGGTTGGAAATTGCAAAGATACGGTTACCGAAGATAAGGAGCTGCTCTAAACTCTCGTCCTTTTTAATCGGCAGCTTGTTTTCCCACAATATTTTCAACTTGGCATGTTCGAGCAGTTTCGGTGAAACAAGCCATTGCGGACCGCCTTGGGCTGGGACCCCGCTTTGCGGGAATCCTGCAAAGCTGTTCTGCACAAAACAAAAAACCAAAAGACACAAGACACAAGACACAAGATAAAAGACAAAAGACCTGGGTCTGGAGTCTGGATTCTGGATTCTGGATTCTGGTTTGCTTTTCAACATTCTTTCCATTTTCATAAACCCTCACAAAAAACCTTACTTTTACGGTAGTTCGACATAATCAGTCAAATCGACATTATTTTCCTTTTCGAATTTTTGCATCTGGCCGATGCGCTCGATATCGTCTTTTATTCGATTTATCAGCTTAAATATATACGGCTTACCCGCTAAGCGGTTTTCCAGGTCATCGAGCATCGGCTCCCAGGTTCCGCCGTACAATTGTGCCTTGAGAACGACCAGCATACGGTGCTCATCGCTCAGGCCGGCGACAAAATCACTCACGACCTTGCTGACGTTCGTTTCACAGCCTTTATCGCTATTTTCGCTCGGCTCATCCATCCCGCACCTATTGCTCGAAGTTGACGAAACACTACTCCAACAGAGCTATTGCTAACTGCCTAGCTTCAATAGGTGCTGGATACTAACCGACATTACCAAAAATTGCAACAAATTTTCCTAAATTAGTCTAATTCGGGTGCCCGTCAAGTTTGTAGGTGGATTTTTCAAGCCGCCAGCGGCTTTTGTAACCACAGCTCATCCCATCTTTTATTCAGCCAAGTTATCCGTAATGCTAATGTTGCTGACGAGCCGGCTCTGCT
>Ga0315552_1000607_pt1 | contig 22240 bp, 19 predicted proteins | sample SalMarSW160170MG_2_FD_203102 | JGI IMG/M metagenome (GOLD analysis project Ga0315552, IMG submission 203102) | Salt marsh sediment microbial communities from the Plum Island Ecosystem LTER, Massachusetts, United States - Salt Marsh Sediment SW1601-70 ...
ACGCCGGACGGGCGTACCCCGGATGGCCATACTCCGTGCTGCACGCCAGCCTTCGGCTGAGAGCCGGAGCCGGAGTCCGCCGACTCGGGATAGGAGAACCGGACCACGTAGGATTCAGGGGTGCGGCCTTCCGACTTTTCGCCGAAGGCTGTGCGGCTGGAAGCGGGCCGCGCCCCTGAGCCGGTCGCCTCGGCCGGCCGCGCCTGAGCCGGCCGCCCCTCGGCCGGGCACGTCACATCGATGATCAGATCGTAGCCGTAAACGGTGTACTCTCCGAGGGGTTCGGTCAGTACCCGCTGCTTGCGAACGACCCGGTATCCTCCCGAGGTACCGAAGCGAACCTCCTGCCCCTGAAGGCTAAACTCCGTCCAGAGCATCAGCGCCAGAGAGGTAGGAAACAGATAACGCTCCAGAAACATCTCGGCGCTTTCCGCGCTCATCGTGTCGTCGAGGATCCAGAACACCCGTGCCTCTTGTTTGCCCGCAGGCTCTTCCGCCCGGCCGGAGGGAAAAGCCGGGCCGGACAAGAAAATAAAGATGAGGACACCGATGGGAATGTATTTTGTGACTTTGTTCATATCTTTTAGTATAGCTCGCCGTGATCCCGGCTACAGGGGAAAAGCGCCGAAAACCTAAAGCCGTTTACAGGCCCGTCCGAGCATCGAACAGACCCTCGTAGAGGATCGTAGAGAGGTAGCGCTCCCCGGAGTCCGGCAGGATAACCACGATCGTCTTGCCTGCGAACTCCTCCAGTTTGCCGATTCGCACAGCAGCGGCGGCAGCCGCTCCGCAGGACAGCCCGGACAGGATGCCCTCCTCCCTGGCTAATCTGCGGGCATACTCGATCGCTTCTTCATTCTCCACCTGTTCGGTCCGGTCGATCATGCTCAGATCTAAATTCTCGGGAATAAATCCCGCACCGATACCCTGGATCTTGTGCGGGCCGGGCTTCGGTTCCTCTCCCGCCAGGGTCTGGCTGATTACCGGGCTTCCGGCCGGTTCCACCGCCACGGTCGTGATCTTCTTGCCCATCTTGTTCTTGATGAAGCGGGAAATCCCCGAAATGGTACCGCCGGTACCCACGCCGGCCACCAGCACATCAATTTCCCCATCCGTATCCGCCCATATCTCCGGTCCCGTGGTGGTTTCGTGGATTCGGGGGTTGGCGGGATTCTTGAACTGCTGCAGAAGAACGTATTTCTCCGGATCACCCGCTGCGATCTCTTCCGCCTTGGCCAGTGCCGCCTTCATTCCCTTGGTTCCGTCGGTCAACTGCAACTCGGCCCCGAAAGCCTTGAGGAGTTTGCGGCGCTCGACGGACATGGTTTCCGGCATGGTGAGGATCAACTTGTACCCCCGGGCAGCGGCCGTGAATGCCAAAGCGATTCCCGTGTTGCCGCTGGTGGGCTCCACGATCACCTTTCCCGGTTTGAGAACCCCACGCTTTTCCGCATCCCAGACCATCGATGCGCCGATGCGGCATTTTACCGAGTAGGCCGGGTTTCTGCCCTCCACCTTTGCCAGAATCCGGGCGTTCCCTTCCGGCAGTCTGTTGAGTCTGACCAGGGGTGTGTTTCCGATTGTCAGGGAATTATCCTCGTAGAGTTTTGCCATGCTGTGCCTCCGAGTCTTGACTCTATAGTACTACGGGCGGCCTGAAGAAGCAAACCTGATCGTTTTTATAGAGTATTTTTCGAGTACGCAAATATTGACTTGATCGCAGCGAGGTTTCAAGCTTTGCCGGCAGCGCAGTTTCGAGATCTTGCGCTTCAAGCTCAATATTCCGAGAATAGAACTATCCATGACCGCATTGTTTTGGGTCGACGTCGTTGCCCTGTTCTGCGCCACGGTTGTTGCGATTGCCCTGATTCTCACCGTGCTGGGAACGGGGATCAGACGCTCCCTCAACCAGTCCTTTGCCCTGTTTGCCGCCATGGAGGCGGGCTGGGCGATTTCTTCTCTGCTGCTGCGCCTGTCACTGTGGTTGGGTATCGGTTCGCCCCTGCTCCTGGCGGAGCTGGCCACTCTGGGGATCGGTCTGACGAGCATAGCTGCACTCGGTTTCGCCGTTCGCTACGTCGGTCGATCCAGCCGTTGGCCTGACATCGCCTGTCTTGCCGGACTGGCGATTGCGGCGGTCTCCTCCGTTTTTCTATTTCGACATCGCATCGTCTTCAATCCCAGGTTGATGGCCAACGGTTCCTCCACGCTTCAGATCGGGGGATTGGGGCTGTTTTTGACCCCGTTACCGATCGTCTTCCTGATCTGGTCTCTGAGCCTATTCTGGAGCAACCACCGCCGCGTCGGGGAACGGTACTTTGCCTTCAGCGTGCTCATCATTCTTCTCGGGGTCCTTGCCGGAGGAATCCTCAATTTTCCCTTTCCCATCCTGTCTATCACCAACACAATTGGTGTTTCTCTAATCGGATTCGGAGTGATTACCCGCCAGCTGCTGAATCCCCTGCGGGAGCGGGAAGCCCGCCTTCGGGTGGTCAACAAGATCGCCGCCGCCGTGGGAAAGACCCTGGAGATCGATATCTTGATGGAAACGGTCTATCAGGAGGTGACTCCCTTGTTTCGTTCGGACGCCTTCTTCGTTGCTCTGTACGACGAGGATACCAACGAGCTGGAGTTCCGCCTCCAGGTCGACGAGGGAATCCGGGAACCGCCGGATCGGCAGCGGTTGGGTACCGGGCTCACCTCCTGGGTCATTCAGAGCAAAAAGCCGCTGTTGATCACCGACTTCAATCGCATTCCCGAGGGAGTGCCCAAGCCGGAGCTGTACGGTACCCTGAAGATGCCCGCCTCCTGGCTCGGGGTGCCTATGCTGGTCGGAAACAAGGTCATCGGCGTGATCTGCATCCAGACATATCAGTCCCGTCCCTACGGTGAGGAGGAGCAGCTGCTGTTGAGCACCATCGCCGAACAGGTGTCGATTGCCGTGCAGAATGCCCGGCTCTACGAAACCGTAGCACGGGAATTGTCGGAGCGCCGTAATGCCGAACAGGGATTGAGGGAATCGGAGGAGAAATTCCGCAACCTGGCGGAGCAGTCGCCGAGCATGATTTTTATCAACAGTCGGGGACGTGTGGTCTACGCCAACCGCAAGTGCGAAGAGGTGATGGGGTACAGTCGGGAGGAGTTCTACGACGAGGACTTCGACTTTCTCGGTCTCATCGATCCGGAAGATGTAGAGCGGATACAGGCGACCTTCGGCAGGCACATGGCCGGGCAAGAGATCCCGCCCTATGAGTACGGTTTGATCACCAAGTCAAATCAGCGCCTGGATGCGATCATTACCACCAAGCTCATCAACTACGGAAATCAACCGGCTATGCTCGGCATCATCACCGACATCAGTGCCCGCAAGCGGACCGAACGCCTGCTGCAGGCGCTGAACAGCGCCAGTGCCGCCATGGAACAGGCCCAGTCACCGGAGGCGGTATTTGCGGCCGCCGGGGAGCGATTCAAACAGTTCGGATTCCATTCGGTGGTCCTTCTGCTCGATGATGAGCAGCAATCCCTCGAGCTTACCTACTCCAGCTATGACGCCCCGATTTTGGAAAGACTGCAAGGGACCACGGGGATCGAATTGGATAAGATCTCCCTGCCGGTTGTGGAAGGGGGGACGCTGGCTGAAATAATCAGAGGCAGGAAGACGATTTTCAGCACGGCCCGGGAGTCGTTTCAACGGAGTTTCCCGAAGCTGCAGTCGGGCTTGATTGACAGGATGATCGATCTGCTGGGGGTTTCCCAGGCCATTTCGGCTCCCATGGTGCTGAAGGATCGTGTCCTGGGGATGCTGTCCGTTCAATCCGCGGACCTCGCCCCCAACGATATTCCCGCTGTTACGGCATTCGCCAATCAGATGGCCACGACCTGGCGCAAGACGAAGCTGGTGGAGGATCTCAAAGAGAGCCTGGATGAACTGCAGGAAACCCAGGAACAGCTGCTGCAGGCGCAGAAGATGGAGGCGGTGGGTAAGCTGGCCGGGGGCATCGCCCATGATTTCAACAATCTGCTGACCGCGATCAAGGGATATACGGAACTGCTGCTGCGACGGACCGAAAGCGACGATCCTTCTCACGGCGATCTCATGGGGATCAAGAAGGCTTCGGAACAGGCGGCGCGTCTGACCCGCCAGCTGCTCGCTTTCAGCCGGAAGCAAGTCTTGCAGCCCCGGATCATCAATCTGAACGAGATCATCCTGAAGATGCAGGAGATGCTGCAGCGGCTGATCGGTGAACATATCGAGCTGGCGGTCGAACTGCAGGAGGATCTGTATTCGGTCCGGGCGGATCCCGGACAGATAGAACAGATCATCCTCAACCTGATAGTCAACGCCCGGGACGCCATGTTTGACGGAGGCACGCTGACCCTCCAGACCAGTAACGTTGTTGTCGAACACAGGAGCTCCAGGCCAAAACTCGCCGTAGAGGACGGTGAGTATGTTGCACTGGCCATATGCGACACGGGCAGCGGTATGGATCAGGAAACCCGACGCCGGATGTTCGAACCGTTTTTCACTACAAAAGAGACGGGAAAGGGCACAGGATTGGGGCTGGCTACGGTTTACGGAATCGTGCACCAGAGCAGTGGAACGATCTTCGTAGACAGTGAACCGGGGAAGGGAACGGCCTTTACCATCTACCTGCCCCGGGAGGAGGGGCAGAAGGAATCCCCGACGCCGCAGGCTGAGCCCAAGGAAAAGCTGTGGGGCTCCGAGACGATTCTCCTGGTCGAAGATGAAGATATGGTTCGACAGCTGGCCGAGCGGGTATTGCGGGAATACGGATACACCGTATTGGTTTCCTCCCGGGGAACCGAGGCGCTGGAAATCGCCGCTCAGCCGACGGAATCGATCCAGCTGATGATCACCGATGTGATCATGCCGGGCGGTATGAATGGAAAGCAACTTGCCGATCGCATTGTGAAAACACGACCCGGGATAAAGGTTCTGTATATCTCGGGATACGCCGACGGCAGCCTTTTCTCAAGCGGAGGCCAGGATGCTCGGTTCCACTTATTGGAGAAGCCCTTTACTCCCCTGGCACTTGTGCAAAAGGTGCGGGAATTGCTGGACGGCGGATAGAGCCCGGTGGGCGTAGTCAGAACAGGTACCCCATTCCGAAGATCTTGAACAGTTGCCCGGACAGCCAGTTCTCCGGGTGCCCCTTCCCCGCCTGTTTCATGCGCATCGGAGAATTGATGATCCTCATCTGCCCCTTCTCCAACCGTTGGTGGATTTCCGGCCGCCGGAGATTCATGTTCTCGATGATGATTCCTTTGTGGTAGTTGAGGTGCACGTATTCGACGTCTCCGTCTGAAGAGGCGTTCATGACCATGCCCACGTGAGTCAGGGGATCGTTCCATCGACCGTCTTCATTGCGGTCGTAGGTGTTGTCCCAGAAAATGATGTCCCCGGTAACGGGATATCGAGTGTCGTAGAGAAGCTCCTCCGCCTCCAGGCTCTTGTACAAACGGGTCACACCGTTGCCCGTGTACCTGTTGAAATCCCGGGCCAGGTCAATGCCGGCGTAGTAGTAGATGGCCAGAACCGTTCCCGTGCAGTCCATGTTGAATCGTTTTCCCCGGATGATCAGTTCCTTCTTTCCCAGGACGTAGTGACCGCCTTCGGCCAGCTTTCGGCGAATATCTTCGGTACCTCCTGCCGCAGGGTTGACAGTTTCCGGCTGGAGCCGGACCGGTACGGTTGAGCAGGCTTCAAGAAGAATCAGAAGTCCGGATAGTATAGTAAAGTAGATTGGTCGTCTTCCAGATTTCATCAGTTAACTAGTATATCGGTTGATCCGAAAAATCCGCTAATACGTGGAGGCAAAATATCGCTTCAAGACTTCGACGCGGATATCTCGGGGAAGGAAGGAGTGCTCCACGGTTTGCTTGTTGATTCTCATGAAGTCCATCTCGGTGAAACCGTAAAGCCTCGTGCACAATTCGTACTCGTGCACCAGATCAATGCCGAACAGATTCGGATCATCGGAGTTGATCGACACCGGAACGCCGCTTCGATAGAGGCGGGGAAGGGGATGGTCCTCCAGTGTTGTGACCGAGCTGGTCAGCCAGTTTGAGGTGGGGCACACTTCGAGCATCACCTCCTGCTCCCGTATGCGCTCCACTAGCTTCTCATCACCCCAAACCTTGATCCCATGGCCGATTCGCGCCGGATCGAACAGATCGAGGGTTCGCCGTACCGCCGCGGCTGAGGTGTTTTCGCCGCTGTGGATGGTGATACCCAAGCCCGCTCCCCGAGCTTGTCGAACCATGGGCAGGAAATCTTCGGGATTGCTGCGATCCTCCGAATCGGCCAGGTCGAAACCGCAGATCCGGTCGGCGTTTTGATAGCGGCTGCCCGCATAACGGATCAGGTCTGCCGCTGCCCGGCTGTTGATATCCAGATCCATGGTCCGGACCAGGATGCCGACCAAGCCGACCTGAATCGGATAGCGGCTCATCCCCCGGGTGATCCCGTCCAGCACCGCCTCTATGATTTCCTCATTACCCAGCTTTTTGCCGGCGGAGATGAAGGGGGGCGCAAAGCGCAGCTCGATCAAATGAATCCCGTCCCGGTAGGCGTCCTCCACGTTCTCGAAGGCGATCCGCTCGATCGCCTCGTAGCTGCACAGCACCTTCCGTACGGTGGCAAACGAATCGAGCACGGTCTGAAGGTCTTTCATCGGTGTTGTGATCCGCGCCTTGCGGGTCAGATCTTCTTCCGTAGATATTCCCAAATCGAGTTTGTGCCGGGCCGCGATGTCGGCCACCGTCTCCAGTCGAATGCTGCCGTCCAGGTGACGGTGCAGCTCCGCCTTGGGGAGGGCACGGAGGACGTTCCGGATCATGGTTTTCCTTTTCTACGGGATGATACCCCGCAGGTGTTGAGGGCGGCAAGCCGTGGTTACAAGGCGGTCGCCCCGGCCTGTTCGGCCCAGCTGGGCGTTGCAGTGACGCACCACTCGGCCTAGCCGCCCGCGGGGATGCTCCAGGAACGCTTGTAGGCAAGGGAGCAAATCTCAGGTACCATGCGTACGAACCGACTGCAGAAGTGATGTCACGCCGACAATTGACCATCGTTACCGGGCCGATCGACTCGGGAAAAACCAGCTGGTGCGGGGAACTGGCGGCCGCCGATCCCGAGTGCGCGGGCGTGCTGCTTCTCAAGGTATACCTTCACGGAGAGAGAGTCGGCTACGATGCCCTGCGTCTGCCCGCCGGCGAACGCATTCCCTTCGCCCGAATCGGGGGACACGAGTCCCCGGGGTGGATCACCGGCGAGCGGGTTGGACGCTTTTCGATTTCCGCGGCCGGTCTGCAGACTGTCAACACCTGGCTGACAGAGGCGGCGGCCGGGTCTACGGACATCATCATCGACGAGATCGGACCCCTGGAGCTGTCTGGGGGCGGGTTGTCCCCCGGCCTGCGTGCGGTGCTGGCCTCCCCCCTTCAACGGAAGCTCTACGTCGTGATCCGAAGCGATTGCCTGGCGGCTGCCTGTGGTCACTTCGGTATTACCGGCTACACCTTGGTGGAAGTCGGTTCTGGTCCCGGAAGAGCCGGTCCCGGAAACGCTTGAACCGCAACTGAAATCCGGGTAGCATCCACTATGCATCTGACGACCCGCCAGATCATGTACCCGGAAGGGGACAGCCGGGAGATCGAACATGCTCTGTCCATCAATCAGTTGGTGGATATCAACGGGTTTCCCCTGATGCCTCCTCTGCCCACGGCGAAGATGATCGTCTATCGGGTGTTCCGGATCGCCACGGAGAGTCTCAAGGGGGAGGACATCATTCGATATCATCTTGAGCAGCTCTGGCGGGATGAACTGGAGGAACTCGTCCAATGATACAACTGCCGATCTATTCATCAGGAGCCGACAGCGGCCAAACCTATGCAGTAGCGCCCAGCAAGATCATCGCCCTGGGGATGAACTACCGGGATCACATTGCCGAAAGCGACTCGGTAAACGTTCAAGGATTCACCAAGGATATCCCGCCGGAACCCGTGCTGTTCCCGAAGACACCCAATGTTTTGATCGGGACGGAGCAGCCGATCGTCATTCCCGCTTTTGCCAAAAGCTACGGATTCGAGGACTTCCGCGTGGACTACGAAGCTGAGCTGGCCTTCTTCATTCTGGATCGCTGCAAGGATATAGAACCCCAAGCCGCCTGGCGGCATGTCTACGGATTCGCCTGCTTCAACGACGTGAGTCAGCGCAACATTCAGAACTCGGATCGCTCCGGGTGGTTTCGCGGCAAGTCCTTCGATACCTTCGGGCCCATTGGTCCCTGCGTGGTGCGTCGTGAGGAGCTGGCAGATCCGGGGGAACTCAAGATCGAGTGCCGGCTGAACGGCAAGACAGTTCAGAGCTCCAACACCCGCTATATGATCTTTTCGATCCCCGAGATCCTCTCCTTCGTTTCCCGGAACTTCACCTTAGAAGCCGGGGACGTCATCTGCACCGGAACGCCCAGCGGGGTGGGACCGCTGCGGGCCGGAGATGTGGTCGAGGTGGAGATAGAGGGCATCGGGATCCTGCGGAATCCCGTTCGGGAGGAGTAACTCCGTTTCAGGCGGTTGCCCATGTTCGGTTCAAAAGCGTCGCCCATTCGGATGCTGTTCATTACCAAGACCGACAGGACAGAGATCCAGCTGCTGCGCTCGGCAGCCGCCGCCCACCTGGGATTCTGGGTGGATTTTGCCGCCCTGGCCCTGCTCACCGAGATCTTTGGACTGCACTACCTGGCATCAGCGGCGTTTTCCTTTGCCATCGGGCTCTCCGTTACCTACGGCCTGAGCGTTCTGTGGATCTTCAAGCATCACCGTATCAAGAGCAGGATCGCCGAGTTCGCCGCTTTCGGCCTGATCGGCGTGATCGGGGCGGTGGTCATGCTTGCTGCCATGTGGTTTCTCACGGAGCTCGTCCACCTGCACTACCTGATTTCCAAGATCGTCTCCAGCGTCCTCGTGTTTGCGGTGAACTTCACAATGCGGAAGCTGCTCCTGTTCCGATCGCAAAGGCCGTAGACCGGCTGGCGATTTTTTCGGCTGGAAGAGGACATCGCAATCCTCCTTTAGATTATAACCGAAGATTGCGATATGATGGATCGAGGGTGAGGATGATGACCGAACAGATCATACGGGACGACAACTGTTTCTGCTGTGGAAAACAGAACAGCCGGGGACTGCAGCTCGAGTTCCGGTATACTGAAAAGGGAACGGCGGAAACCGAATGCATCATACCGGCCTACTTCACCGGCTGGAGGAAGATGACCCACGGCGGATTCCTGGCCATGCTGCTGGATGAGACCATGGCCCACGCCTGTATCAGCCGGGCGCTAACCGGGGTTACCGTGGATATCCAGGTTCGCTACCTCAAACCGGTGGAGGTCGGTGAACGCATACGGGTTTGCGGGCGGGTCGCCCGGGTAAGATCCCGGATCATCGATACCGAGGCCGATGTTCGTGATGAAGCGGGAGAGGTGGTGGCCAAAGGAAGCGCCCGTTTTTTGAAGATGTAGGCGGAGGAGAGAAAACACGGAAGGAATTACACGATGGAAGTGATTGATGCGATTCGCAGCCGCAAGAGCGTCCGCTCGTATCTCGACAAGGCCGTTGAGAAGGAGAAGCTGAGCCGCGTGCTGGAAGCCGCCAGGATGGCTCCATCGGCCGGCAACCGCCAGGAATGGCGCTTCGTGGTCGTAACCGATCCGGAGAAACGAGGCCGGCTCGGCGAAGAAGCGGCGGGGCAGCGGTTTATCGCCGAGGCGCCGGTGGTCATTGCCGTCTGCGCCCAGACCGACGGCAGGATCATGCGCTGCGGGCAGGCGTGCTACCCGATCGACGTGGCGATCGCCGTCGATCACCTCACCCTGGCCGCCGTAGCCGAAGGCCTGGGCACCTGCTGGATCGGATCGTTCGATCCCGAGGCGGTGCGGCGGATCTTGGCGATTCCGAAGGAGATCGTCGTGGTGGAGCTTCTGCCGCTGGGATATCCCAGGGATCCGCAACCGGTTGCCAAGTCCCGGCTTCCGATAGAGACGATCGTTCGCTACGAGAGCTGGTAAATGCCGGGGGGTATAAGGAGATAGTTTAACCGACTGCGAGGGGGACGGCATGAGATCATGGCTTCGCAATCTGACTATCGCCGGAGGCATCGTCGTGTTTCTTGCGGCGGCGCTGGTCGGCGCCTGGCTTTGGGTGACCCGTCAGCCCTTTCCGAAAACCCGGGGGTCGATCACCCTGAAGGGACTCAGTGCTCCGGTTGAGATCTTCCGCGACCGCTACGGAGTGCCGCACATCTACGCTCAAACCTCGGAGGATCTGTTTTTCGCCCAAGGATTCGTGCATGCCCAGGACCGTTTCTGGCAGATGGAGTTCTGGCGGCGGCTTGGATCCGGCCGGCTTTCCGAGCTTTTCGGAGAAGACCTGCTGGAAACGGACAAATTCCTGCGCACCATGGGGTTCTACCAGGTCGCCAAGGAGCAGTATGAGAAGTACGGGGCCGAGACCCGCGCCTACCTGGAAGCGTATGCCGACGGGGTGAACGCCTATATCCTGAACCGCCGCCCCGCCCGGTTGGGATTGGAGTTCTTCCTGCTCGAGCTGCAGGGTGTTGATTTCAGGATCGAGCCCTGGCAACCCGCCGATACCGTCTGCTGGGGCAAGATGATGTCCTTCGATCTGGGTACCAACTTCATCCGGGAACGCCTGAATCTGGACGTCTTGAGGGCGGTTGGGATCGACAAATGGCTCGACATCTTTTCTCCCTATCGCGAGGATATGCCGGTCATCATCAACGATCAGGAGCTGCTCCGCTCCGGATTCCAACTGGCCGACGGCGGGGGCGAGCCCCTTCGCGTCTTCGGATCCAACGGGGTCGGATCGAACAACTGGGTGATCTCCGGATCCCGGACCGCCACGGGCAAACCCCTTCTGGCCAATGACATGCATCTGGCCCTGCAGATGCCCTCGATCTGGTACGAGGTCGGACTGCACGGGATCGACGGGCAAGGAAACGTGGGTAGGACCGAAGGATGCCCATTCCACACGCGGGGTTATTCCTTTCCCGGCGTTCCGGGGGTGATCGCCGGCCACAACGACCGCATCGCCTGGGGACACACCAACCTGGCCGGGGATGTGCAGGACCTGTACATCGAGCGCATCAATCCGGAGAATCCCGATCAATACGAGGTGAACGGCGAATGGGTGGACATGGAGATCCGCTACGAAACGATCCGGATCCACAAGGAGGAGGAGCCGTACCTGCTGCGGGTCCGGCACACCCGCCACGGTCCGATCCTCACCGATCTGCCCTCCTGGGAGAAGCTGGGCACCTTCTTCGTGCTCCCGGAGGCGGATCGGGAGTTCCCCGAGAACATGGGGTTCACCGCCCTGGCCCTGCGTTGGACCGCCCTGGAACCGGGGCAGCTGCACCGCTCCGTGTTCATGATCGACCGGGCCCGGAACTGGGAGGAGTTCCGGGAAGCCCTGCGCTACTGGGACGTGCCCGCCCAGAACGTCGTCTATGCCGACGTAGAGGGCAATATCGGCTACCAGGTTCCCGGGCTGTACCCGATCCGGTCAAAGGGCAATGGATTGGCGCCGGTTCCCGGCTGGACGGATGAGTACGAGTGGCAAGGCTACATTCCCTACGAACAGCTTCCCTTCACCTTCAACCCCGAAAAGGGCTACATCGTCACGGCCAACAACCCGGTAACCACGCCGAATTTCCCCCTGCCCGAAGGAAGCGAGTTCTCCTACGGATACAGGGCCCGCAGAATCGCCGAGATGATCGAGGGTTTCGACCGGGGGATCACTTCCGAGCAGGTCGCTCTGATCCACGGAGACACCTTCGATCTGTCGGCTTCCGAGATCATCCCCTATCTGAAAGGACTGGACCTGCGGGGAGAGCCGGAGGATCCGCCCGAGGTGGAGAGCGAGCGGAAGTGCAAGAAGCGGCAACGTCGGATCGAGGAGGAGCTGGAGGCGCTCCAGGAGGCCAGGGCTCGCCTGCTAGCCTGGGACAACCGTCTGGAGGCGGACAGCGGCGAAGCTGTGCTCTACGGCTATTTTTCCATCAAACTGGCGGAGGAGACCTTCAAGGATCAGTATCCGGAGAGCAGCTGGCCTTTCGATCTGGGCGGCCGTGCCCAAAACGCCCTCTACTACCTGCTTGAGGACCCGGAAAATCCCCTGTGGGACGATCAGCGGACCCCGGACGAACGGGAGACCCGAGATGAGATCCTGGTGAGGGCCTTCCGGAAGGGATACCGTGCCGCGGCCGACGAGCTGGGAGAGAAGATCGATGCCTGGGAGTGGGGGAAAGTACACACCGCGGTTTTCCGCAATCAGACCTTCGGCCAGTCCGGGATCGGGCCGATCGAGAGGATCTTCAACCGGGGACCGGTTGCGGTGCGGGGCGGAAACACCCAGGTCAGCGTGGCCGGATGGAGGTTCGAGAAACCCTTCGAGGTCAATCACATCGCCTCCCAGAGGGCGATCTACGATCTGGGGGATCTGTCGGCCACCCTCCTGATCCACCCCACGGGGCAGAGCGGGCATCCGGCCCATCGCCACTACGACGACTTCATCGAGCCCTGGCGGAAGATCGAGTATCATCCGAGCCTGTGGGAGCGCGGCGCCGTGGAGAAAGCCTCCCGCAGGCCCCTGGTGCTGAAACCGGAGGACTGACGGCTGGTCGGATTGACTTCTTCCTGTTGAACCGCGTACCTTGAAATTTGCTCGACGGATACCAGATCGTCCAAAACTCTGTGGAGCGCGTCAGGGGAGGTGAAGAGGAATGCCGCGGATAGAGATCGAATACGGTACAGCTCAATTGACGGTTGACCTGCCACTTCCCTGTGATGTGCGGGGTATGAGCGATACCGCCCCTCTCCCCAGCCCGGCGGAAGCGATCCGGCGATCCTACACCCAACCGATCGATTCGCCGTCCCTAGCCGAGATAGCCCGATCGAAGCTCAAGAGAAATCCCAAGTCCACCGCCGTTGTCGTGGTTTCGGACAATACCCGTCCGGTACCCTATCGGGGTGCCGAGGGTATCCTGGTTCCATTGCTCGAGACTCTGCTTTCAGCTGGATATGCTCCGCAGCGGATTACGATTCTCATCGGTACCGGCTCTCATCGGCCGATGAAAGAGTCGGAGATCGAAGCAATGCTGGGACTCCGGGAGGCCGGCTTTGATCTGCCCGTGGCAAATCACGATTACGAGAAACAAGAAGATTTGGTCTATGTCGGAAAAACAGGACGAGGTTCACCGGTATGGGTCAACAAGCTCTATTCAGAAGCGGACCTGAAGATCGTCACCGGCCTGGTGGAGAGTCACTTCATGGCCGGTGCCTCCGGAGGCCGCAAGTCGATCTGCCCCGCCATAGCTAGCAAAGAAACGTTACAGGTTTTCCACGGTCCCGAAATCCTCGAATCCGCCGACGCGGCGGATCTTGTGCTGGAGGGAAATCCTTGCAGCGAGGAGGCGGAACAAGCCGCTGAACTTGCGGGTTGTGATTTTTCCGTTAATGTGACCCTCGACTCGGCCAAGAGAATAACGGGTGTGTATTCCGGGGACATCTTCACATCTCATCGTGAAGCAGTAAAGAAGATCCGGGAGTACGTAGCTGTGCAAGTTGACCGCCGCTATGACCTGGTGGTGATTCCCGGGGGTTTTGTGGCCATTAATCACTATCAGGCCGCTAAGGCGGCCGTGGAAGCCACCCGGGCTGTGAAGCGCGGAGGGATGATCGTATTGGTTGCCCGGCACAGCGATGGCGATCCGATCGGCAGCCGGGACTACAAGAAGACCTTGGCTTTGCTGAAGCGAGACGGGCCGAAAGAGTTTTTGCGAACTATAAAGTCCAAGGATTGGACCTTTACGCACGATCAGTGGGAAACTCAGATGTGGGGTAAGGTCCTCGATTGGATCGGTGGGGATGAGAATTTGATCTACTGTAGTCTCGAGATTCCGGATGAAGCTTACGCGATTCTTCCGGGTATCTCCGGTTTGAGGTACTTAACGAAGGAGGAAAGAGCCTCCGGAGGAGCCGAAGAAGAATTGATGACCTTGATGGTAAACCGGGCGGTTGACCGGGCGATCAACACGCTTCGTGCTCGATTGGGACGGGAACCTTGGGTACTGCTGCTTCGGGATGGACCGTACGGGGTTCCCGTAGGAGGTGGTTGACCCATGCCGGTAGACAAGGATTGGTTGAAGCGAGCCGCCGATATCGTGGGGGTGGGTGACCTTCTGGCGGATGCGGCGGATCTGGAGGCCTACGATCACGACGAGTACGCCCTGGAGACCTATGTCCAGATCCCTAAGGCCGTGGTCAGGCCCTCCTCGGAACAGCAGGTCGCTGAAATCGTGAAGCTCTGCGTCGAAACGGCTGTTCCGATCACCCCCCGGGGCGGCGGGACCGGGTTGTCGGCGGCCTGCGTGTCCGATCCTGAAGGTGTCGTCCTGTCCCTGGAAAGGCTCAACAAGGTGGTGGGGGCGGACCCGGACAACTACGCCCTTACGGTTCAAGCCGGGGTAACCCTGGAGCAGATCAACACGGCGGCTGAGGAGATCGGTCTGTTCTTCCCTCCCCATCCGGGGGATGAGAGCGCCATGGCCGGCGGCATGGTGGCCACCAATGCCGGAGGCGCCCGGGCTGTGAAGTACGGCACGATCAAGCGCTTCGTGCTCGGCCTGCAGGTGGTGCTGGCATCGGGGCAGATCGTGGAGCTGGGCGGCAGCTTCATCAAGTCCAGCACCGGCTACAGCCTGATGGAGCTCATGATCGGCTCGGAAGGAACCCTCGGTATCATCACCCGGGTCACACTGGCGCTGCTTCCCAAGCCGGGATCGATTCAAACGCTGCTGGCTCCCTTCGAAACCGTCGCAGCCGCCATCGAGAGCGTCCCGGCCGTGCTCAACCGGGGGATCATTCCCTTTGCAGTGGAATTCGTGGAGCGTTCGGCCATCGCCTGCGCCGAGCGTCTGGTGAACAAGACCTGGCCTGCACACCAGGGCCCGGCCTCCCTGCTTCTCATGCTCGACGGGCCGGATGAGGATCTGGTTTTGTCCCAGGCCGAGGCGATCGGTGAGGTGCTGGAGAAGCAGGGTGCCCTGGACATCCTCCTGGCCGACAACAAGGAGAAGCAGGAGGAGATTCTCGGCATCCGCAGCATGATCTACGAGGCGCTGCGGCCGGGCACTGTGGAGCTTTTCGACGTCTGCGTGCCCCGCTCCCAGATCGTGGGTCATGTCGAGTTTGTTCATACCCTCGAGGAGAAGTACCAGGTGCCGCTGCCTACTTACGGGCACGCCGCGGACGGCAATGTTCACACGAATTTCATGCGCAACCGGCTCGAAGAGGGGATGCTGGGGGAGGAGATCCCCGGGTGGCCCATCAAGCACGAGGCGGTCCGCCGGGAGATCTTCGATGACGTGATCCGGCGCAAGGGGAATATCTCCGGCGAGCATGGAATCGGTTTGGCCAAACGGGACTACCTGATCAACAATATCGGTGAAATCAATATCGAGCTGATGCGTTCGATCAAGAGGGCCTTCGATCCCAAGGGGATCCTCAATCCCGGAAAGATCTTTACCTTGTAGAAAGGCGTTCCTGCCCGACAAACGTATCGGGCTCCGGAATCGATCCGTCTGCCTTCATCCAGGGTGTCGAGCCTGTGATCTGCAGTTCTCACCCGTAAATGGCGCTCATCGGAATTAATTGTTGACTATATTAATAAGGTTTATCATTTTACTATTGGGCAACAAAAAATCTATATAGGAGATTTTCTATGAACCGACTATTGAGAATTACGATGATCAGCCTGCCGGTACTCCTGATGATGGTTGCCACCGGCACGGTATTCGGCCAAAATGCCCTCGGTCCGGGAGAGCGGAACGTGACCTATCCCGGACCGAACGGAGTGACCCTGCGGGGATATCTGGCCACCCCCGGGAACAGCGGTCCCTCTCCGGCCGTGGTGATGATCCACGAATGGTGGGGTTTGAACCATGACACGACCGAGCTGGCCGATGCTTTGGCCAGGGAGGGCTTCGTCGTGCTGGCGGCGGACGCCTTTCGCGGCAGCGTCGCCCAGTCACCCGCAGATGCCCGCAAGCAGGTTACCGAAACCCCCGGCGAGCAGATCGCCGCGGATCTGGACGCAGCCCTGGATTTTCTCCGTTCCCATCCCCGGGTAGATGGGGACCGCGTCGCCTCTCTGGGCTTCTGCTTCGGCGGAACCCAGTCGATGTACATGGGCACCCGCAATCCAGAGCTGGCCGCGGTAGTGATTTTCTACGGCGGCGGGCCGATCCAAGATGCCGCCCAGCTTGGCAGCATGAAGGAAGCCGGGCCCGTACTGGCGATCTACGGCAAAGAGGACGGCAGCATCCCGGTCGAACAGATACGGAAATTCGAAGACGCCATGGAAGCCCGGGGGGTGGAAAACACCATTACCATCTATCCGGGTGTCGGCCATGCCTTCGTGAAGAGCGACACCTACCGCTCCGGCGGGGCTCCGGAGCAGGCCTGGAATCAGATGGTGAACTTTCTCAAGACCACTCTGAGTGATTAGGTCCAACCGAGCGATTGGGCCTGCGGAGCGCTTCCGTATAGAAGACATCGAATAGACCGAAAAACCAAGCTGACGGGCGACGAGCCTTTTACACCAATTGCGTGCCACCCGATTCGTCGTCTGTCAGCTGTTTTATACTCCGCCCATCTTCGGGTACAATTTCCCATGCCTCAACTGCTTTCTTCTATTCCGGCCCGGCTTTTCGCAACCTGCAGCCGGAGGCGCAGCGGCGGGTCGAAATCTGAGGCGTGTGAACAGGAGGCAGTCGTGAAGATCCGGATGAACGGTGTGTTGCCCTTGATGCAGGCCTTAGCTAACGTTTAACACCATGCGCGAGCATCATTTTAGGAATCCCGAACCCCTTGTCGTAGGTGATAGAAATTTCTGCAAATCCAGCTTCTTTCATCATCCCTCGCACCTCACCTTCCGTCCAGACCCACATCCCATACTTCTCAATCTCTTTCGAATGGTCTTTCCCATCTTCAGCATTGTATTCAATACTGACTATCGCTTTTCCTCCAGGGCGGAGCACACGATGCATTTCCTTCAACGACTCTAAGGGCTTGGGAAATCCAATGAAACTACCCATCGTGGTAGTTACACTGAAACTGTTATCATCCCAGGGCAGCTGGGAGGCATCGCCCTGCACGATCTCCGCTGTTCCTGCTGCAATACGGCCTCTGAGCCTCCATTTTGCCATTTTGATCTGGACATCAGAGAGGTCAACGCCAGCGACGCTATGGACGCGAGATGCATAATCCTTCAAGAAACGTCCGCCACCGCAGGCAACCTCGAGGAGGTAATCTTCAGGCTGTAAATTCAAGGCCTTGGCTACGCGCCTGTATATCGCGCTGTGAGCCAGCGGCATCATCAAAGCCACAATCCAGCCAACGAATCCCCTGGGCAGCCCAGGTTGTGGAAATTTTTTCTCTTGGGAGTCCATCTCCGCACCTCCTGAACCGGCTACATTCTACAGTCACGTGGCTGCCGGAGCAACGGTAGGTAAGCTGAACAGGCAACACGAAAACAAAGCGGTTCAATCCGGTTCGAAGCGGTAGCCCCGACCCCGTACGGTGATCAGGTGCCTGGGCCTGGACCTCTCCCCGAGTTTCCGCCGCAGCCAGGCGAGCACGCGAGCCAGCGGCTCCTGCATCTCGAAAGGCTTGCGCAGGTAGTCGTCCGCCCCCGTCTGTAAACCGCTCACCGTGTCCAGGGTGGTGCTCCTGGCGGTTAGCATGAGGATGGGCGCGGATACGCCGGAATCCTTGAGGTTTTTGCAGACCTGGAACCCGTCCCGCTCGGGGCGCATGACATCCAGGATGATCAGATCGTATCGATCCGAGCTGGCCTCCTTCTCACCGCTTTTACCGTCCCTACGGCTGGAGACTCGGTAGCCCTCGCTGCGAAGTCGATCCTCCAGGCTGAGGACCATCCCCTGGCACTCGTGCTCTACTTTGCGCACATGATAAAATGAAACGGCATAGCCAATTGGCTAATATATGAGTATTTTAATCAACATGACAGCAAAGGCAATGGCGACCACAGGTCTGGTCTGCTTTTTCTTTGTCGGCGTGCTGTCCTCCGGTGAAGCCCAGACTGGCTTCGGCATGCGCTGGAACCGGCAGCCTGAGCTGGAGGTCGTGGCGATGTTCGACAGAAACGGCGACGGCTGGTTGAACGACCGGGAGAGACGGGCGGCCCGGAAGTATGTCCGGGAACAACGAGCCGGCCGGGATCTGCCTGCCGGTTCGCAGCAAGTCAACCCCATCAAATCCCTCGTATCGGCGGACCTGCGCCAAAGCGCAGCCGCAGCCGTGCCGAGCCACATCGATCTGTACGACCAGACGGTCATGCGTACCCTGTATCTCCGCTTTCCCGATCCGGACTGGCAGGGGGAACTTGCGGATTTTTTCAGGACCGACGTGGAGGTTCCGGCGGATCTGATCGTTGACGGCAAGCTGTATACGGGGGTGGGTGTCCGATTTCGGGGCAACTCGAGTTACTTCATGCTCGGCAACTCACCGAAGAAATCTTTTTCGATCTCCATCGATCACTCGGTTGATGGCGAGCGACTCTACGGCTACAGAACGCTGGATCTGCTCAACGGCCACGCCGATCCCTCGTTTCTACGCACGGTGCTGTTTTCCCGCATCGCCCGTCAGTACAATGCCGCACCCAAGGCCAACTTCGTGCGGCTGGTGATCAACGGGGAGAACTGGGGCGTATATATAAACGTGCAGCAGTTCAACAAAGACTTCGTCCGGCAATGGTTCGGCACGACTGAAGGCGTTCGCTGGAAGGTGCCCGCGGGTCACAATAGCGGCGGCGGATTGGTGTACAGCGGACCGGACCCTGGTTCGTACAGGAGATCCTTTGAGCTTAGCACGGAGGATACCCCGGAAGCCTGGCATGATTTGATCGAGATGTGCGACCTCCTGACCAATACCCCTTCAGATGAGCTCGAGCAGCGTCTGAGCAGGGTTTTCGATATTGACGGAGCCCTGTGGTTCCTCGCCCTGGAGAACGTGTTCATCGACAACGACGGCTACATAAGCCGCGGCAGCGACTACTACCTGTACCAGGATCCGGTGGGGCGGTTTCACCTCATCACCCACGACAACAATGAAACTTTCCGCTACGCCGGCGGAGGCGGACCGAACCGCTGGCCCAGCAGCGATCCGATGTTGAGCCCGGTGGGACACCAGGACAATCCCTCCCTGCCCGTGATCAGCAGGCTCCTGTCCGTTCCCCACCTGCGGGCCCGCTACCTCGCTCATGTGCGAACGATCGTGAACCAGTGGCTGGATTGGCAGGTGCTCGGTCCGATCGTCGAGCAGTATCAGGCTCTTATCGCTGATGAAGTGCGGGGGGACGAGAAAAAGCTCTACTCCTACCAGGACTTCGTCGACAGCCTGACCGGAGATTCCGGCGGCTATGGCTGGTATCGCACGCCCAGCTTGAAGAGTTTTGTCAGCGAACGCAGGGAATTCCTGCTCGCCCATCCGGAAAGCGGCCGACCAGCGCCGGAGATCCTTGCACTGCAGCACAGGGAAGGGCCGGCAACCGGGGAAGGAGTGACGGTTACCGCCAGGGTCTCCCCTAAGGAGAGGGTGGATCAGGTGTTGCTTTACTACGCTTTGGGAAGCGATTCGATTTTTACCAGTGTCGAGATGAATGACGACGGTCGGCATCAGGACGCCAGAGCCGGGGACGGCGAGTTTGCCGGGGGTATACCGGCGGTGCCGCTCGGCACGAAGGTGCGCTACTATGTGGAGGCTCGAGCCCTGGAGTCTCTCGGAACAACCACTTTCGTACCGGAAAACACCGAGTTGGGGGCGCGGAGTGTTTTCAGCGGCCTTTCTTCCACGGGTCCCTCGCCGGTGGTGATCAACGAGTTGCTGGCTTTGAACTCCAGGAGCGTTGCCGATCCCCAGGGAGAGTTCGACGATTGGATCGAGTTGTTTAACCGCAGCGACTCCGTTGTTGATCTGTCCGGGATGTATCTGAGTGACAAACCGGAAAACCTGCGAAAGTGGAAATTCCCCCGAGGCACGACAATTCCTTCCCGTGGCTATCTGTTGGTCTGGGCGGACGAGGACGGCGGGGATGCTCAGGGTCTGCACGCCGATTTCAAGCTTTCCGGTGACGGGGAACAACTGCTGCTCGTCGACACGGACGGGCGGGGCAATCGAGTACTCGATTCGATCGAGTACGGGGTTCAACGGGAAGACATCGCATATGGTAGAATACCCGATGGATCCGGTGAATTCCGATCCCTGTACGTAAGCCCGGGCCTGAGCAATGGACGGTAGTATGAATCAGGATCGTTTCCAGCGGGTCGAACAGAAGTATCTGTTTCCAACGGGATATACGGACGTGATCCGTACCTGGCTGGAACACGCCTGTGTGCCTGATCCCCGGTATCCGTCCAGCGTGGTTTCCAGTATTTACTTCGATACGCCGGAGCTGTTTCACTTTCACGAGAGCAGAAACGGAGAGTTCCTGAGGGCAAAGGTCCGGCTGCGATGGTATGCGGATCCGGCCAGGGATCCCGCCACCGTGGAATCAGGCGCCGGAGTGCGCTGTTATCTGGAGGTCAAAACCAAGCAGGGAGCTTTGTCCGAGAAGAGGCGGACCGAAGTGACGATTCCCTCACGGGTTCTTCTTGATGACCTCTTTTCCGACGAACGGATTCCGGATCTGACGTCGAGAGTGTTTGATCTGGGATATCGAGCTGCGGGGATGCTGGTGCCGGTCCTGTTGATTCAATATCGGCGCCGGCGCTACCTCGACGTTGAAAGTGATTCTGCTATTGCAGAGGATACGGAGATCCGTTGTACCCGGGCAAACGACACGGTTGTTCAGGCCACGCTTCCGGTTCATCTCGATGTCGGAGTTCTGGAGATCAAGGGGATGAACCGCGAGACCTGCGGCGTGTTGAATCCGATCGGGTCCTACCTTACAAAATCACCGTTCTCCAAGTACGCTGTCAGTCTCGAAGCTCTGATGCAGCCCCTTGGAAGGAGAGTTTGATATGAACGCGTTGCAGCAGATCCAACAGCTGATGCGGAGCCCCGGCGTACAGGTGAGCCTCCCCGATTTCATTTTGTCTTTGGCTTTGTCCGTGGTTTCCGCTTTGGTTATCTCGGTTCTCTATCAGCTGTTCTACGAAAACCGGGCGACGGGTTCGCAGATCCACCGGAGTTTTCTTTTAATCGCGCCGTCGATCACCGCGCTGTTCATCGCCATCCAATTCTCCCTTCCCCTGTCTCTGGGTTTGATCGGAGCCCTGACAATCATCCGCTTCCGAACACCGATCAAGGAACCGGAGGAAGTCGGCTTTATCATGCTGGTGATCGCCTCCTCGATCGTCTGCGCCACCTTCAACTATCTGCTCCTATTCATTCTGCTTGCCCTGGCTCTGGCGGTACTGCTGGTTCAGCGCTACCTGCCCAGGCTTTTCCGTTCCAAGAGAAGCGACGGCGTGCTGCTCCTTACCTTAGGCGGCGGTCTGTCGGCGGAGACACAGGATCGGCTGCTGGGTATACTTCGCCGGAAGGTGGCCAGCGGAAAGTTGCAGAGCGTTTCCCTCAGCGACAGCCTGACCACGATCCACTTCAGTTTCTCCGGTCTGCGCGCGGAGGAACTGGAGGGGTTAGAAACCTCGTTGAAGGAGGTCGCCCCAATCCAAAAGCTGAACATTTTTTTCAACCGCCAGGGGGTGCTGTTGTGAAACCGATGAAACCCCCTTCCCGATTTTCCTTCCCCGAACCACCTCAGCCGGAGCCGCCTCCTTCTCAGTGGGAGGTGATCAGGCGGTGGATTGCCGGCTTTTACGAACGCTACCGCACCCCGGTTCTCATCGGTATCGGTGTTCTGTCCGCCGTGTTGGTCGTGCTGGTCTACGACCTGGTCAAGCCGGAGCCGGTGCGTCTGGTCCAAAAAGATGTGGAAAAAACGTTCACTCGAATGCTCGAAGAAGCGCCCCCCGAACCCTCATTTGCTGCCGTAGCCTATGAGGTCATTCGACCGTCTGTAGTGGTGGTGCATACACCGGGGTCGGAGACCGAGAACGAACAGGAGATGACCGGGGCGGTCGGCACCGGAGTGGTGATCGTGGACAGCGGAGTCATTC
>Ga0315552_1000608_pt1 | contig 22202 bp, 22 predicted proteins | sample SalMarSW160170MG_2_FD_203102 | JGI IMG/M metagenome (GOLD analysis project Ga0315552, IMG submission 203102) | Salt marsh sediment microbial communities from the Plum Island Ecosystem LTER, Massachusetts, United States - Salt Marsh Sediment SW1601-70 ...
AATTTACCCGGAACAGACCAGCCGCCAGTTTATCGACGTTGAGGAAAGGAACATATGGCTTGAGGCTGATTGCCTGATAACCGGCATAGCCCAGCAGGTCATTGGCGGCTTCTTCGTTGGCCGCCGGAACCTTGCCTTTAACTACCTCTCCCTTTTCGTTATAGGCAATGTACTGGAAAACCATCAGTCTCTCCCCAGAGGCACTCCTCCTCTATCTTGACTGTGGTGTAATCTGGGACTGGGCTTGATGTCAGTCCACAGAGTAAGCGTTGCGGAGAACTTCAGCGGGCGTGGTGAGATTTTCTTTGACCTTCAACATCCCGTCTTTGACCAGAGGAACCATCCCCTCCTTAACCGCCTGATTTCTGAGTTCGGCAGCAGTGGTACCATTAAGTAACATCATACGTATTTCATCGCTGACTTGCAATATCTCAAATAGCCCGGACCGGCCGTGGTAGCCGGTGTTGGAGCAGGACTTGCAGCCCTTACCGCAGAGAAACTCCTCTCGCTTTTCTCCCATTTCCCTCTCGTAGCTCGTCTGCTCCAGAAGTGGAATTGAAGTTAGCTGTGCGCAGTCGGGGCAGACCCGCCGCACCATCCGCTGAGCGATGACGCTGATGAGCGCCGAGGCGACCAGGAAAGGCTCAATGCCAAGGTCGAGGAGGCGGAACACCACGCCCACGGCATCGTTGGCGTGTATTGAAGACAGCACCAGGTGTCCGGTGAGCGCGGACTGGATGGCAATGCGGGCCGTCTCGGCATCGCGTATCTCACCGACCAGTATTACATCCGGGTCAAGGCGCAGTATGGACCTGAGTCCGCTGGCAAAGGTGAGGCCGGCACGCGGATTAACCTGTATCTGATTGATGTTCTTGAAACGGTATTCCACGGGGTCCTCAATGGTGATAATGTTCCTGCCCACGCAGTCAAGGCAGTTCACCGAAGCGTAAAGGGTGGTGGTTTTGCCGGCACCGGTGGGTCCGCTGGCCAGAATCATGCCATACGGTACCTTGAGCATCTCTTCATAATTGGCCAGGCTCTGGGGTAGAAAACCTAAATCAGAGAGGGTCATGATAGCTCTGGATTTATCAAGAAGCCTGAGAGCCGCCATCTCTCCATATACCGTGGCCACCGTACCAACGCGGATATCTATTGACTGACCACCTCTGGTGCGCACCGAAAAGTGGCCATCCTGCGGGCGATGATGGTCGGCGATATTCATATTGGCCAGAACCTTGATGCGGGAAATTAGGGGTGTGGCCGTTGACAGAGGTAAAGATAGCATATTGTGCAGGGTACCATCGATTCGGTAGCGTATCAGCAGCTTGTCTTCCTGCGGCTGGAGGTGTATATCGGAGGAGCGGGCCTTGACCGCCTCGTCGATGATAAGGGTAAGCGCCCTGGCCACCGGCGCATCGGTCACCGTATCCAGCTTGACCTGCGGCTCGGTCTCTTCCGTGTCCAGCGAGATGATGGAGATCTGCTTTTCAATCTCCTCATATGACTGGTAGTTGAAGTCTATGGCTTCCTGAATTTCGGCAGCACTGGCTCTCACCGGCACGATGTGCATCTGGCTCCGGGTGGCCAGCGCCTCCAGTGCGATGATATCGGACGGGTTGGCCATGGCTACGTGGAGTACATTGCCGCTTATTTCCAGAGGAATGGCAACGTGTTTTCTGGCTAGAGCCTCGGAAACAAGGCACAGCGCTTCGGGTTGAATCAGGTGCTTTTGCAGTCTGGCCTGCGGTTTCTCAACTTGTGTTTCTTTAACATTTACATCAGGCATCAGATGCTATCTCTCCCATATCTCTATTATATTATGTTATCCTCGGTTACAGAAGCTATCTTATCTAGCCAAATGGCAAATGACAATAGCTCTTTAGTCATAGGTAATTAGCATTACTCCTCGCGCGTGTTTGCTTTATCTGTCTTCAGGATACAGCGGCGGAGCTAAATAAAATGTAAAAATGCGGAGCGGATTTCTTAATATTTACTAAAATTCGCATCTCAATGTGGTCTATTGTAGTTGGGGCGCTATAAAAAACTAGAGAGAGGCATTGCCCCTCTCTAGCTTCCCATTTTTGATTTATAGTCGCCGGCCTATTTGCCAGCGACCTTGTGGTTGGCCAGCTTCTCCAGCGCCAGTACCAGCGCGGAATGGTCGAGGTCGCTGTCACCCTGGGCCGTCAGCGCGTTGAAGAGTTCCTGGGCCACCGCGCAGCCCGGCAGACTCATTCCCAGACTGCGGGCTCCCTGCAGGGCGTTGTTCAGGTCTTTTTGCTGGTGGCGGATGCGAAAGCCCGCCTGGAAAGTGCGCTCAATTATGCGCTTCCCGTGCAGGTCGAGGATGCGGCTCTGAGCAAAGCCGCCGAGCAGCGCTTCCCTCACCTTGCTCGGGTCGGCGCCCGCTTTGGAGGCGAATAGGAGGGCTTCGCTGATGGCCATGATGGTCTCGCCGACCACTATCTGGTTGGCCACCTTGCAGGTCTGCCCGTCGCCGTTGCCGCCAATGTGGACGATGTTCTTGCCCATGAGCTCGAAGTAGGGCTTTATCTTCTCAAATACCGCCGGCTTGCCGCCGACCATGATAGAAAGGGTGGCGTTCTGCGCGCCCACCTGGCCGCCGGAGACCGGGGCGTCCAGCATCTCCACGCCCTTTTCCGCCAGCTTCTTGGCGAACTCCTTGGTGGCGATCGGGGAGATGGAGCTCATATCGACAACAATCGAGCCCTTCTTGACACCCTCGATAACGCCGTTTTTGCCGAAGAGGGCGGCTTCCACGTCCGGCGTATCCGGCACCATCATGAAGACAATATCTGATTTCTCGGCCGCCTCTTTGCAGGTGCCGCAGGCAACGGCCCCTTTTGCCGCCAGCTCTTTGACCGGCGCGTCAACCACATCGTAAATGTGGATCTTGTTGCCTGCCTCCATCAGGTGACTGGCCATCGGCTTGCCCATTATGCCTACGCCAATGAATCCAAGATTTGCCATAATGTCTTTCCTCCTTTATTATTTTAGATAGGGTTTGACCCATCCCAGGCCGTCTTCAGTAGCACCGGCCGGCTTGTATTCGCAGCCGATCCAGCCGGTGTATCCTGACTCATCGATGAACTTGAACAAATTGGTGAAGTTGATTTCGCCGGTCCCCGGCTCGTTCCGTTTCGGGTTGTCGGCGAGCTGAATATGGCCAATGCGGCCCACGTTCTGCTGAATGGTTTTGGTGAGGTTGCCCTCCATGACCTGCATATGGTAGATGTCATACTGCAGCCAGAGATTTGGATGGTTGACTTCCTCAAACAGCTTGAGCACGTCCTGCGTGCGTACCAGATAAAATCCGGGGATATCTTTGTCATTGAGCGCCTCAACGAGCAGGGAAATCTTCTCTTTCTGCATCGCTTCGGCGGCGAATTTCAGGTTTTTGACCAGCGTCTGGCGCACCTTGTCAGCCGGAACGTCTTTGGGGGTGAGGCCGACCAGGCAGTTGATGCGGGGACACTTGAGCGCTTTCCCGTATTCGATGGCCTTGCCTACGCTCTCCTGGAATTCGTTTTCCCGCCCCGGCAGGCAGGCGATGCCGCGCTCTCCAGCGGCCCAGTCGCCGGACGGTATGTTGTGCAATACCATTTCCTGGCCGTTTTTCTCCAGCTTTGCGACCAGCTCTTCTTTGCTCCACTGGTAGGGGAACTGGCATTCCACGGCTTTGAAACCGGCTCTGGCCGCCCGCTCGAACCGGTCCAGGAAATCAACCTCGGTGAAAAGCATGGTTAAATTGGCGCTGAACTTGGGCATACTCATCCCTCCTTACTATGATAGTCTGTGGTGGTAATATTCACGGAAAGCCCAAACAGCATTATAGTTCAAGGTAAAGAAGGTTGCAAGGGCTAATGCAGACGGAACGGTGCTATTTCCGGTTATCTCTCCCGAAAGTATAAGTATATCACAGCCGGGGGCTCTTGCTCAGGGCGAGGGCAGAGGGTAGAATGGGATAAAGAGAAAGGGCGGTGCACCATGGCAGAGCAACTGGGGAAGATTGAGAAGCCGGAGGCGAAGGAATTCGTCAGCAAGAGGAAGCTTTATCTGGTCCCACTGCTTTTTTCGGGAAAGAATGCGCCCAAGGATTATGCGGATAAGTGCCAGCGCTACTGGCAGCAGGTCGGTGAGCACGTGGCGAACCTTGAGGTCAAGCTCGGCGAGGTGGGGCACATCTATCACGAGTCGGTCTATCAGGCGGGCAGAGAAGGGCTCGAGGCGATACAGAAACTGAATGCTGACAGCGGCCGGCTCGCCGGGGAAAAGAGCCAGGGCGGTGCCCTGATTGAGGCCGTTGAGGACAGGGCGCTGGCGGAGGAAAGCATAGACTGGGAGAGGTTTATCCTCATTGGCTTTATCAGCCAGAAGGTGGCACAGCAGGTCTCTCAACTATATATCGAGGCGCTGCGAAAGCGATATGAGCATATCGCCGGACAGATTGATGAGACACTTGAGGCGGACAAGGCCGGCCTGCTCTTCATCCGGGAAGGTCACATGGTGCAGTTCCCCGATGATATAGAGGTGTTCAGCGTGGCGCCGCCGGCCCTTGACGAAATCCACCGCTGGCAGCGGGAGCAACTGGCCGGGGAAAAGAAGGACGAGCCGGAGAAATGAGCGCCGTTAGCCGCTCTCACCGCCGCCGTTTGAGCTTATCGGCCCCAGCTGCCTGATTTTTTCCGTCATCTCATTGACGATAGCGGCAAAACGGTCTCCCTCTGAAGCCGAAACCCAGTCCAGGCGCAACCGCTCCTCCTCAATCCCGAACTGGTCCAGCATTTTCTTTAACAGCGGGATGCGGGTCTTGGCTTTCAGATTACCTTCCAGGTAATGACACTCGCCGGGATGTCAGCCGCAGACCAGCACTCCGTCCGCGCCCTGCTCAAAGGCCTTGAGGATTAAGCTGGGCTCAACACGGCCGCTGCACATGACCCGGATGACACGCACATTGGGCGCATATTTTTTCCTCGAGGTGCCTGCCAGGTCCGCTCCCGCATAGGCACACCAGTTGCACAGAAACCCCACGATTTTTGGTTCAAAGCTCATACCATCACTCCTTCTATCTGCGCGGCGATCTGCTCGGTGGTGAAATGCTGACTGGTAATGGCACCGCTGGGACACGCCGCAGCACAGGTGCCGCAGCCCTTACATAGTGCCTCGTTGATTACCGATACTTTCTTCTCTTCATCAAAGGTTATCGCGTTGTAGGGGCACAATGAGATACAGGTTTTGCACCCCGAGCAGAGTGTTTCATCGATTTTAGAGGTGGATGACTCAATCTCCACACTGCCCTTGCTTATCATGGAGAGGACTCGGGCCGCCGCGGCCGAGGCCTGGGCCACCGTGTCTGGGATATCCTTCGGGCCCTGACAGCAGCCGGCGACAAAGACGCCGTCGGTCGTCGTGGCCACCGGGTCGAGCTTGGGGTGCTTTTCCAGGAAGAAGCCGTCTTTACTGCGGCTGATGTTAAAGAGCCTGGCCACCTCCTCGGCATCAGCTTTTGGCTCCAGCGCCGTGCTTAAAACGACCATATCGACGGGAAGGCGCCGTTTCCGGCGCACCAGGGTATCCTCCGCAATGACAATCAGCTTGCCCGTTTCTTCAGGGGTCTCGGCGATATTGGTGATTTCACCCGCCTTGCCCCGCACGAAATTCACGCCCTCCTCCTGGAGCCGGTTGTAAAACTCTTCGTAGCCCTTGCCGAAGCAGCGGAGGTCAATGTAAAGCTGGTAGATTTCGGCATCCGGTATCTTTTCCCGGAGGAGGTGGGAGAACTTCAGGGAGTACATGCAGCAGACACGAGAGCAGTATTCATGATAGTTCACATCGCGACTGCCGATGCAGTGCAGGATGGCGATGCTCTTCGGTGTGGAGCCGTCTTTGAGCACGATGTTCCCTCCCGTGGGGCCGGAGGCATTGCTCATCCTCTCGAACTGGATGCCGGTGATGACGTTATCATATTTGCCGTAGCCGAACTGGGTCATCGCGGACGGGTCGAGGGAGTCAAAGCCGGTGGTCACGATAATCGAGCCCACATCCACCTCAACAATCTGTTCCTTCTGCTCGAAGTCAATCGCCTTGGCCTCGCAGAGCTTCTCGCAGGCGCGGCACTTGCCCTTGGTGAAATAGATGCAGGTTTCCGGGTCAATCACCGGCACGTTGGGCACGGCCTGGGGAAAGGGCGTGTAGATGGCCTTTCGCTGTCCGATGCCGAGGTCAAATTCGCTGGCGGTTTTGCTCGGGCACTTATCCTGGCAGGTGCCACAGCCGGTGCACTTGCTTTCATCAACGTAGCGCGGCTTTTTCCGTATTTTGGCTTTAAAATTGCCCACATAGCCGGATATCTCGATGACTTCGCTGTATGTCATCAGCTCGATGTTTTCGTGTGACCTCACCGAGGCCATCTTCGGGGTGAGTATTCAGGCCGAACAGTCGAGGGTGGGGAAGGTCTTGTCCAGCCGGGCCATATTGCCGCCGATTGATGGCTCTCTTTCGACAAGGTAAACCTTGTTCCCCGAATCGGCTATCTCCAGTGCTGCCTGAATTCCGGCGATGCCCGCCCCGACCACGAGCGTGCTGGGGTGGATGGGCACCTCTTTTTTCTCCAGCGCAGCGTGGTGGAACACGCGTCGCACCGCGGCACTTACCAGTGCCTTGGCTTTCTCTGTGGCCACCTCTTTGTCCTCAATGACCCAGGAGCATTGCTCGCGGATATTGGCCATCTCGAAGAAGTACGGATTCAGGTCGGCGCTGGCTAAAGCCCGGCGAAAGGTCGCTTCGTGAAGACGCGGTGAACATGAGGCGACCACAATGCGGTTCAGCTCGTGTTCCCTGATATCATTTTTAATCAGGTCCTGGCCCGGATCGGAACACATGAATTTATAATCGCGGGCTATCACCACGTGCGGGAGGCTTCTGGCATACTCGGCTACCTGCTCAACATCTACGGTGCTGGCGATGTTGGACCCGCAGTGACAGACATATACTCCAATTCTTCGCTCCATATTGTGCTCCTTAAAGATACTTGGCCAGCGCTTCTCCGGTGGCAACGATGCAGGTTTTCAAACCCAGCTCATCCTCACTCAACCCGAAAGCCACGCCCATGAGCTGGGTGAAGAACAGGACGGGCAGGCGGAAGCTGGTGTGCAACTTGCGGTTAACCCGGCTCTGATAGGCATCTAAATTCGTCTGGCACAGCGGGCAGGGGGTGATGATGCACACTGCTCCGTTGCTCAAAGCTGAGTTCAAAATCTTACCAATCAAATCCAGGACTAACGCTTCTTCTGAGATGATTAAGGAGCCGCCGCAGCAGCGCGCCTTCATGGGGAAGTCAACGGGTTCTCCGCCCAGACTGCTTATCAGCCTGTCCATAGACTGGGGGTTCTCGGGGTGGTCAAAGCCGAATCTGGGGCGGACGAGCTGGCAGCCATAGTATGGTGCTACCTTGAGACCATCCAGACTCCTCTTCACCTGAGCGCTGATGGCGTCATAGCCGACATCATTGACCAGAACGTCAAGCAGATGCCTGACTTTGACTGTCCCGTGATATTCCAGCCCTCCGGCGGCCAGGGCTTCATCCACCTGAGCCCGGAGATGAGGGTACTGCTTGAGATAGGCGTTGGTGCGGTTCAGAATTACATAACATGAACTGCACGGGGTTACGATGTCAAGCCCTTTCTTTTCCGCCAGCGCCAGATTGCGGGCGGAAAGGCAGAAAGAAGACAGCTCCTCAACGGAACTGTAGGGTGTTGAGCCGCAGCAGTTCCAGTCCTCTATCTCAACCAACTCGACGCCTAAAGCGCGGCTCACCGCCAGTGCTGACCAGCCATACGCTTTGGCGCCTCCATCGGAGGAGGAACAGCCCGGGAAATAGGAATACTGTTTCAACTGGCACCTCCCATCAACTCGGCTTTATCAAGGATAGCCCGAAGCTGCCTTGTCCCTTCCGCGGTCAACCTTCTTGCCTTGATTTTCAGGCGTCCGTGTCTGAGCAATTTTAAGGCTACGGGGAGCATTTTGATGGCACGCAGCGGATTGGTCAGCATGTAGTACCAGGTCATGAACCCCACCTCAGGGAGGCTCCCCAGGCTGTAGACAAAATCATTGAAACTGCGGTACATGGCTGGTGTCAGCGTGCGCCCGTGGCTCAGGCCTTCCCGCACTGACAGGCATTCCAGAGCGTGCATGAGGTCGGTTTGCTTGATGCCCCGGGGACAGCGGACGGTGCAGAGGTAACAGGAAAGGCAGTACCACATGGCGTTACTGGAAAGGACCTCTTTTTTCATGCCGGCCCGTGCCATAGCAATGAGCTCTGACGGGGTATGGTCCATTTTATCGGCGTTGGGACATGATGCGGTGCAGGTGCCGCACTGAATGCAGAGGCGGACCCCTTCTCCACCGGGTATGGCGCTTATCTCATCGACGAGGGAATCGGAATTCGTTTTATATGCCATAGACTCCTTCCTAGCCAAAGACGACATTGCGGCTGATAACTGAATAGACTATCTTTCTACTTAACCGCCGGTTCTTGGGTCAGGCGAGCTTCTTTCATTCTCTTCCGGCGGGCCGCTCGTCTCTTCATCGTCTCTATGATAACCGTATTGATACCGCTGACATTGATATACCAGACCAGTATAGCTGGCAACAGGATTATCGGCACGGCCAGTACTATGGCCAGTATAAAATACCACTCCATAGCTAGTTCCTCCTTCGCTTCTCCATTATTAAGGTTAAACCCTGGGCGGGAATTTCGCTTCCGTTATAATGCTAATAATTTGTCGCCGATAATACTTAGTATTGCTCGCATTAAACTAGGCAAATATGCCTATTACAGATTTTCTGGGCTTCAAATCTTGGGAATGCCCTACGCGGCACTGATATGAAGCAAGCGTTTTTATCTTTTCTAATTAAGAGAGGAGCCATCATAGCTCCTCTCGTTTTACTGGCTGTGTTGAATGTGCCGCGGCGAAGGGCACCTGACGGCCATTCAAGAAATGGTATTACGCTGGCAGCCCTGCTTTTTTAACCTTGTGCAGGGCGCTGCTGGCCGCATCCGTGAACTGATAGGCAAGAGGCGAAGCGGTCAGCCAGGGATGGGTGCCCATGGGGAACATGGCTATCTGTTCCATGGTCATCTGGTTAACGATTGCGGCCGCTATTATGTTGGAGACCTCACCGACAGCGTGAGTGCAGCAGGCGCAGCCGCCCAGTATTTTCCCGGACCTGCGGTCAAAGGCCAGCCTCACTCTCATGGGATGTGCATCCGGCATTGTTCCGGGATGTTTGGAGGCAGCCTGGGCTTCTCCTATCACCACGTCATAGCCGAGTTCCCGCGCTTTCGTGTCCGTTAAGCCTGCCATAGCCAGGGCGGTACCTCCTATCACGGTTGAAAAGACGCCGATGGTCCCTATGTTGCGCCACTGCGGTTGAAAGAGGTTAGCCGCGGCAATCTTCGCTTCTCGCGTGGCTACCGAAGCGAGGCGTACCGGTATTGGCAGGCCATTGAAAAAGGAGTATTTTTCGGCACAATCGCCCACGGCGAAGATGTCCGGGTCGGCGGTTCTCTGGAATTCGTCTACCTTTATGCCTTTCGTGGGACCTATTTCCAGGCCGGCATCCTGGGCCAATTTCACGTTGGGAACCACACCGATTCCGATAATCACCATATCGCACAGTATCTGCTCGCCGCTTTGCAGGGTTAATGATTCCGCTTTCCCGGCACCATCGATAGACTTCACCCCATTTCCGGTAATTAAAGTTATGCCGGTTTCCTGCAACGCTTCTTCAGCCCGGATGCAGAGGTCCGTGCTGCAGACAAGCTGCAGGCAATGCTCAAGAAGCTCCACGACGGTTACCTTGTGACCTCGCTTGCGGCACTCGTCAGCGAACTCCAGCCCGATGAACCCTCCACCGATAACCACTATGTCACCAACGCCGTTGATTGCCTTGGCGAGTTCCTCCAGATAGTCCGTATTCTTCCAGGCAAACCAGACATTCTTTTTGTCTATTCCCGGGATGGGTGGTTGCATAGGGCTTGAGCCTGTGGCGATTACCAGCTTGTTGTAACCTACCTCGTCCCCGTCTTTCAGCTTAACCGTCTTGCCCTCGCGGTTTATGGAGACGGCCTCGCCGATCCTGAGTTTGGCCTCGCCGAGCAGCGTATCGGGCATGATGTTTTTCTCCACCGCGCCCAGCGTGCCATATATGTAGGGAATTCCGCAGGGGACCATGGCCTTTTCCTCCATGCGTATAACCAGGATGTCTTTTAGACTATGGTGTTTCTGAGCACACATTGCCGCCTGTATTCCGGCAACGCTGCCGCCTATAATCACCAGTTCGTGCTTCTCCACGGCGCATACCTCCTTTTTTTCTTTTGATAATCTGGCAATCAGCCATTGCTTTAGTCTATTGTCAGGTTTACCACCCGGGATTCAATCTGGCGAATATTACCATTTATAATAGCATTTTTCCTTTTATTTGATAACCGGTACTCCGTCAATGTTTCTCGGGATTTTCCGCAGGTCAGGCCGCAGATTTATCATCCTTTGCTGCCTTATCTGAAATCAATGGAACAGCCTTCACCGCGGATACTTTGAATTCGGGTATCTTGGCCAGCGGGTCCAGCGCGGGGTTGGTCAGCGCATTCGCCGGAGATTCGCGCCAGTGAAAGGCCAGGAAAACCACTCCGGGTGAGGATTTGTCGGTTACACAAACCGGCACTTCTATCTCGCCGCGTTCAGATTTCACTTTCATTTTGTCGCCATCGGTGACGCCGAGCTTTGAAGCGTCATCGGGGTGTATCTCTATCACGCCGTGGGGGATGAGCTTGTCCAGCACCTCTGCCCTTCTGGTCATGGTGCCGGTATGCCAGTGTTCCAGTATACGCCCTGTGGTAAGGATTAGCGGGTACTTTTCGGAAGCTGCCTCCGCCGGAGGCCGGTATTCTACCGCATGGAACTTGCCAAGGCCGCGGGTAAATTTACCCACGTGCAGCGTGGCGGTACCGGGGTGGGAATCATCGGGGCAGGGCCACTGTAATCCGTGCTCGTCCAATCTATGGTGATGGATGCCGCCATAGATGGGGGTGAGGGAGGCTACCTCGTCCATTATCCCGGCGGCACTCTGGTAACCGAAGGGATGCCCCATCTTCGCCGCAAGCTCGGATACAATCTGCCAGTCCGGTTTGGCCTCTCCCGGCGGGTCAACTGCCTTCCTCAGTTTTTGCACTCGCCTTTCCGTGCTGGTGTAGGTCCCGTCTTTTTCGGCAAAAGCGGCTGCCGGAAGAATAACATCGGCGAGGACGGCCGTCTCGGAAGGGAATATGTCCTGAACCGCCAGAAATTCAAGCTGCTGCAGCGCCTGCCTTGCATGGTTGATATGCGGCTCGCTCATCATCGGGTTCTCGCCGATGATATACATGGCCTTGATTTCGCCCCGATGGGCGGCGTTCATCATTTCCGTAACCGGCAGCCCCGGCGTTTCGCTCAGAGTCACACCCCAGGCCGACTCAAACCTGGCCCTGTTTTCGGGGACGTTGACCCGTTGATAACCGGGATAGACGTTGGGCAGAGCACCCACGTCACAGGCGCCCTGTACGTTGTTCTGGCCCCGCAGCGGGCTGAAGCCGGTGCCCTCCCGGCCCATATTGCCTGTCAGCATCAGCAGGTTGGCCACGCTCTTCACGTTATCGGTGCCGGTGGTGTGCTGCGTTATACCCATGCTGTAGAGAATGGACGCGCGGGCGGCTCTGGCAAAAAGGCGGGCGGCCCTCACGATATCCGCCTGCGGAACCCCGGTTATTCCCTCGGCCATCTCCGGCGTGTACTGCTTGACGGTCGCCGCCAGTTCCTCGAACCCTTCTGTGCGCTCCTTGATGAATTCTTTGTCCTGCAGGCCTTCTTCAATGATGACGTGCATCATGGCGTTCAGAAGCGCGACATCCGTTCCGGGCCTGTGCCGCAAATGAACCGTGGCCATTCTGGCGAGGTCTATATTTCGGGGGTCAGCCACGATGAGCTGCGTCTTTCCCGATTTAACCCTCCGGCGGATGACGCGCCCGATGATGGGATGGCATTCCGTGGTATTGGACCCGATAATGAAGAGGAGGTCGGATTTGGCAAAGTCAGCTATGGAGTTGCTCATCGCCCCGTCGCCGAAGGCGGCCAGGGCAGCGACCACCGTGGAGGCGTGGCACAGGCGGGCGCAGTGGTCCACGTTGTTGGTGCCCAGGACAGCGCGGGCGAACTTCTGGACCACAAAATTTTCCTCGTTGGTGCATTTGGCTGAGCTCAACACTCCGAGGCTATCCGGGCCGTGCTTTTCTTTTATCTGGCCGAGCTTGCTGGCCACCAGCTCCAGGGCTTCATCCCAGCTGGCCTCGCGGAAAACTTCCTTGAAGTTACCATCAACTTCAATATCCTTACCGTAGCCCTGATTCCTGATGAGAGGTCTGGTCAGGCGCTTGGGATGATTGATGAAGTCGAAGCCGAATCGCCCTTTGACGCAGAGTCCTCCCCGGTTTACCGGGCTCTCCGTATCCCCCCTCACGCTAACGATTTCATTGCCGCGAATACCCAGATACAGGGAGCAGCCAACGCCGCAGTAAGGGCAGGTCGTTTTCACCTCACGCGTCGGCGGCACGGTGCGCCTGGGCATAAGGGCTCCGGTCGGGCATCTGGACAGACACTCGCCGCAGGACTCGCATATGGATTCCACGATGGGCTTATCCCCCATCGTGCTTACTTTGGCCGCGTAGCCCCGGAAGGCGAGGTCAATGGCACCGGCGCCGGCTATTTCATGGCAGGCCCGCACGCATTTCCCGCAGAGTATGCATTTGTTGTGGTCGAGGATAAAGGCGGGGTGGCTGTCGTCAACGGGCAATATCTGCGTGCTCTTGCGCAGACGGTCGAAATGTTCCTGCTCGATATTGAGGTAACGGGCTATCTTCTGCAGCTCACACTGCTGGTTTTTGGCGCAGGTAAGACAATCGCCGTGAAGGTTCGCCATCATCAGTTCCAGCGCCACGCGTCGTGCCTGGTTCACCGCCGGCGTCTCGGTATGCACCACCATTCCCTCCACCGCGGCGGTGGTACAGGAAGTTGGCAGACCGCGCATACCCTCAATTTCAACTAGGCACAGGCGGCAAGCCCCGTATGGCGTAAGGTCAGGGTCGTAGCAAAGCGTGGGGATATATATGCCAGCACTCAGGGCTGCTTCCAGCACGGTGCTGCCCTTTGACGTCTGGACTTCCTGGCCATCAATGGTCAGGGTAATAGTGCCGATTTTTTCTTCGGCAACAGCTGTGACCTTTGAGGTCATTTACTCACTCCTTTGTCGGCCAGAAGACCTCTGGCTTCTAAGATACAGTTGCCGGCTCCCCGGATGTGGCCACTACGGCGCCAAACCTGGGTGGACAAACGCTCAGGCAGGTCCCACATCTGGTACATTTGCTCTGGTCTATGACATGCACCTCGCGTTTGTGGCCGCTGATTGCTTCGACGGGGCAGGCTCTGGCGCAGATGCCGCACCCCTGGCACTTTTCCGGGTCAATCTGGTAAGTCACCAGTGGCCGGCAGAATAACGCCGGGCAGCGTCTTTCAGAGATGTGCGCTTCATATTCGTCACGGAAGTAACGAATAGTGGTGAGTACCGGATTGGGCGCAGTCCCGCCCAGCGCGCAGAGGGAACCATCTTTGACCGCTTGACCAAGTTCCAGCAGCAATTCGATGTCTCCCTCTTTGCCTCTGCCGCTTGTGATATCCTCCAGGATATCCAGCATTTGTTTGGTGCCAAGGCGGCACATGACACACTTGCCGCAGGACTCCGCCTGGGTAAAGGTCAGAAAATATCGGGCCACGTCCACCATGCAGGTGCTCTCGTCCATCACCACCATGCCGCCTGAACCCATAATGGCGCCGGCCGCGGTTAGAGACTCATAGTCGACCGGTGTATCGAGCAAGCTGGCCGGGAGACAGCCCCCGGAGGGCCCCCCGGTCTGCACTGCTTTGAAGCTCTTGCCTTCGGCGATGCCTCCCCCGATGCCGTAGATGATTTCGCGGAGGGTGATGCCCATGGGGACTTCGATAAGCCCCGTTCGCTCAACCTTTCCCACCAGAGAAAAGGTCTTGGTGCCCTTGCTTTTCTCCGTGCCATAGCCGGCATACCAGTCCGCCCCGCGCTGGAGTATGGCCGAAACATTGGCCCAGGTCTCCACGTTGTTGATGTTGGTGGGTTTGCCCCACAGGCCTGATTGAGCGGGAAACGGAGGCCGTGGTCTGGGCATGCCGCGGTTGCCTTCGATGGAGGCTATCATGGCGGTCTCCTCGCCGCAAACGAAGGCGCCGGCACCTTCTTTAATTTTGATATCAAAGTTGAATCCAGAGCCCATGATTCTCTTGCCCAGCAGGCCGCATTCATGCATCTGCTGGAGGGCGACCTGAAGCCGCCGGATGGCCAGGGGATACTCCGCTCGAATGTAAATGTAACCCTCTGATGCCCCTATGGCGTAGGCACCGATGAGAAGCCCTTCCAGAACGGCGTGGGTGTCACCTTCGAGCAAGGCCCGGTCCATAAAAGCCCCGGGGTCCCCTTCATCGGCATTGCAAATGATGTACTTGGTTTTCCCGGGAGCGTCATGGCAGAACTGCCACTTGAGGCCGGTGGGGAAGCCGGCGCCGCCCCGCCCGCGCAAACCCGATTTCTTAACCTCATCGATGACTTCCTGGGGCTTCATCTTGAGCGCATGTCTTAAACCATCGTAACCGCCATTGGCGATATAATGGTTTATGTCAGCGGGGTCTATATTGCCGCAGTTGCGTAAGGCAATGCGAACCTGAGGCTTCAGCACCGGCAGGTCAAAAAGTTTCGGGATACCTTCCAGGGCGCCCTCGCCGCGGGTGCCCAGAGCCAGGTCGGGGCGTGGATTATCCCCAACCAGATAGTCCTTCACAATCTCGGAGATAAGCTCAGGGTTCAGGTTGCCATAGAATACGCTGGGCTTACCCGGCTTGATAACCTCTACTAATGGTTCCGCATAGCAGAGGCCGATGCAGCCGACCTGAATGATTTCGGCCTTTATCCCGGCCTTTTCCAGTTCCCGGGCAATGGTCTCAAGTATATCTCCAGCCCCCGCGGCAATACCACAGGTGCCCATTCCGATTAAAATACGGGGTTTCGTGCTATTCTGTGTGGTTTCCCATTGTGCCATCGCCTGCCTTTTGATGTCTTCAAACTGCATTATTTTTCCTCTTTGCGGGCAAGTATCTTTTTCGCTTTATCCGGTGTCATTCGGCCGTATACCCGGTCGTTAACGACCACGACGGGAGCCAGGGCGCAGGACCCGAAGCAGGCAACTGTCTCAAGTGTGTATTCCAGGTCGGGCGTGGTTTCCCCGGCTTTGATGCCCAGTTCTCTCTCCAGCGTTTCGAGAATCTGCGGCGCCCCACGCACATAGCACCCGGTGCCCCGGCATACTCTAATGGTGTTCCGTCCCGTAGGAACAAGCTTGAACTGCGCATAAAATGTGGCGACGCCGAAGACCGTGCTTTCTGGCACATTTAGATAGCGGGCTATCTGCTTTAACCCTGCCTCAGGCAAATAGCCAAGCTTCTGCTGAACTTTCTGTAATATTGGTATCAGCTCAGCTTTCTCGCCTTTATATGATTCCAGAATCTCATTTATCTGGCTCAATAGAATCTCTTTCTGTTCCCGGATGATTTCAGGTGCCCTGGTCGGCTGAGAAATGCCCATATGACACCTCCTCCTTTTTAAGTCTATCATGGGGAGTGGCGATGCGACAAGAAGCAACCCGGCCAGAGGGGATGTTTGTATCGCGTCGCCGGGCACTGGCTCTGACAACCTTGACGCTGGTGCTGCCTGTCTGATACACTCACGCAGTGTTATCGCTTGAGCAGGCAATTCTGGATTTCGTCAGCAACACCTATGATTTGATGGGGTGGCCGGGGGTGGTAGCGCTCATGGCCGTAGAGAGCGCTTGCATCCCCCTGCCAAGCGAGATAATCATGCCCCTTGCCGGCTGGGTGCTCATCAAGGAGAAAGCTCTGACCGGCATGTTTACTCTGGCGGCTGGCGTCTACGGGGCGTTGGGCAATACCATCGGCTCGGCGCTTGCCTATGGAATAGGTATGTGGGGCGGGCGCCCTTTTCTGGAAAAATACGGCAAATATATTTTGATATCTCGCCACGACCTCAACCTCGCTGACCGCTGGTTTTACAAATACGGCGGCTGGTCTGTCTTTCTTTCCCGGTTAATGCCTGTGGTGCGCACCTTCATTAGTTTGCCGGCTGGAGTAGCCAGAATGCACTTCGTTAAGTTCCTGATTTATACTTTTCTGGGCTCTTTCATATGGAGCGTTGGCCTGGCCTGTGGAGGTTATATACTGGGCGAGCACTGGGAACAGATACGGACCGTTATGCGTCCTTTCGACCCCTTTATCATCGCCGTAGCTCTGGTCTTGATTGCCCTGTATATTTATCGGCATATCAGGCACGCTGAGAAAAGGGGATGAACTCGTCTTTCAGCCCTCTGATGTCAAAAAGCGGGATAACAAGAGACCCGTGCGAACCCTAGGATTTGAGCATTTTTTTAGCCACGAGCCCTATCTGGCCGAAGTTCTCCACCACCGTGGCGCCGGCAGCAGCTAGCGACTCTGTTTTATTAGAAGCTTTGCTGGCACTGCCGCTCACGATGGCCCCGGCGTGCCCCATCCTTCTTCCCGGCGGTGCCGAGCTTCCGGCTACGTAGGCAATCACCGGCTTGGTCATCTGCTTTTGAATGAACTCCGCAGCCTCCTGTTCGGCAGTTCCTCCTATTTCCCCTATGAGCACCACTGCTTCCGTTTCAGGGTCTGCTTGGAAAAGCTCTAATATATCCACAAAATCGCTTCCCGGCAGCGGGTCGCCACCCAGCCCCACACATGTGCTCTGCCCCAGGCCCTGCTCCGTCAGCTGGGCTACCACTTCATAGGTCAACGTTCCACTGCGCGATACTACCCCCACCTTTCCCGGCTTATGGATGTAACCCGGCATAATGCCCATTTTGCATTTCCCTTTCGGGGAGATAACGCCGGGGCAGTTGGGGCCGATGAGTGTGGAGCTTTTGCCATTAAGGTAATGGTGAAGTTTAAGCTCGTCTATCGCCGGGATAAGTTCGGTAATGCAAACCACCACCCCCATGCCTGCGTCAGCAGATTCGATAATGGCGTCAACGGCAAAGGGCGCCGGAACGAAGATTAAACTGGCATTGGCTCCGGTTTCTTTTTTGGCCTCCGCTACGCTGTTGAAGACGGGCACCTCTTCTTCCCACCTGATGCCACCTTTCCCCGGCGTTACGCCGGCCACCACCCTGGTGCCATACTCGATACATTTCCGGGTATGAAAGGTGGCCTCTCTCCCGGTTATTCCCTGAACCAGCACCCTTGTATTTTCATCGACCAGAATCATTTGTCTTCCCCGGTATCTTTAACCTTGCGCATGGTACGGATGTTCATCTCATTTTGCTGCTGCTGCCGCCTTTTTGGCTGCCTCGACCAGGTCTGCTTCGAAAGTTATATCCAGCCCGGATTCCCGCAGGATTTTCATCCCTTCGGAAAGGTTGGTGCCGTTCATTCTTACGACAAACGGGACCTTCGCTTTTCTTTCTTTGAGCACCTGTACCACGGCCCGGGCGACTATATCGCATCTCAGGATGCCGCCGAAGATGTTGACCCAGGCCGCTTTGACCTTGGGGTCGGCAAGGAGAATCCTGAGGGCGCTGGCAACCTGTTCTTCGCTGGCTCCCCCTCCCACATCCAGAAAGTTGGCCGGTTCACCTCCCACCAGCTTTACCAGGTCCATGGTTGCCATGGCCAGGCCGGCGCCGTTGACCAGGCATCCCACACTGCCGCCCAGCTTCACGTAGTTCACGCCAACATCGGCTGCTTCCACCTCCAGCGGGTCCTCCTGGGAGCTATCACGATACTGGGCGATATCCTGATGGCGAAAAAGGGCATTGTCATCAAAATTTACTTTACCGTCAAGCGCCAGCAGCTTTCCATCCCTGGTGATGACCAGGGGGTTGATTTCCACCAGAGAGCAGTCCTTCTCCATAAATAACCGGTATATACCCGACATGACCTCTACGGCTGGCCTGATGCTTTCCGCGGGTAGGTTCATGCCGTAGGCCAGCGTTCGTGCCTTATAGGGCGAAAGGCCGGTGACCATATCGATATATTGTTTCAGGATTTTCTGAGGGCTCTTGACGGCTATCTCCTCGATTTCCATGCCTCCGGCCTCGCTGGCCATCATAACTGGAGCGCGGGCCGAGGTGTCTATAAGAATGCTGGCATAGATTTCCTTTTCGACCTGAACCGCCTCCTCGACCAGCACCGCATTTACCGGCAGCCCCTCTGGCCCCGTCTGGTGGGTTGCCAGCCTTGTCCCGAGCAGGTCTCGGGCTGTTTGCTCTGCCTCCCCCGGCGTTTCCGCGACCTTTATGCCCCCGGCTTTACCCCGGCCTCCGCCGTGAATCTGGGCCTTTATGGCCACCCGCCGGCCAATTCGTTCGGCGGCTTCCCCTGCCTCACGGGCGGTCTTGGCTACACTGCCCTGGGGTACCGGTATACCGTACCTGGAGAGAAGCTCCTTTGCCTGATATTCGTGAATTTTCATTTGCTTCTATTTGCTAGGCCAGACTGTCCAGGGTATCTTTCAAGCGCTGCACCGACAGAAGAGCGCTGGGCATGATGGGCACCTTGCGGCTGGCCTCGGGGACCTGTTTTATAACCCGGTCAATGGAGGGCTGAGGTACTACAATTACCGCTGCCTCCTCCATCAGCTGGTTCAGATGCTCCAGAACAATGCGGTCGTGGGTGGCTAAATCCTCGCGTATGAGAGCGCCGAGAGCGTCAGGGCAGAACGATGTTTTCACTTCAACCTGCTTGCCGCTGTGTTTTGCCTGTTCCTGAATAATCTGTGATGCGGAGGCTACTGTGCCGGGATAGGTTCCCAGGATACCGATACGGTCGCTCATGCCCATCGCTTCATCGGTAATAATCTCAAGTACCGACAGGACGGGAACGCTGACCGCCTCTTTCACGTCATCTACCAGACGCCCGAAGGCGGTGCAGGTGAGCAGCACTGCCTCTGCCCCGGACTCTTCGGCAGAGAAGGCAAGCCATCTCAGGCGCCGGACGACCTGCTCTCGAAACCGTTCGTCTGACATGGACGGCAGCCCTTCGTCAACAAGGTGGACAATCTCCACACCGGGCATGACTTCAGAGGCCAGTTCGTTAAACAGCCTGACATTGAAACACCTGGCGTGTACCATGCCTACTTTTCTTCCCATTCCATACCTCCGGACAGCACGTTGACCATCTTACCTTATTATCTATTAATATTAACTTGGGCCATATTAATTATGCTTATGCATATGGCCAAATGCAAGCGCGCCCGAAATCTTTGTGGAAAATTCCTTTGTGGAAATTCGGCGGCGGAACGTGAGCCGCACAGGAGTCGAACCTGTAACCTGAGCATTAAGAGTGCCCTGCTCTGCCAGTTGAGCTAGCGGCCCATGCGTCCATCAGACAAAGCTTATTTTAACATTCTGTTAGCTTCAGAGGCAAGCGAACCTCTGAGGCAATTAAGGGTGATAGCTATTTTACTTTTCCCAGGTCTTCATCTCCTCGTACTGGACGCGCCACTTTATCTCCCACCCGCCTTTTGCCCAGGTTTCGTTCATCTCTGCTCTCGCCGCAGCCAGTTCCTGGCTGTTTGAATATGCCTGGTATTCGGCCGGACTGCCAAATTCATAGAGGCAGATATAGGTCGGGAAATCGCCAGTTTTATTCAATATCTTGTACCTGGTTACCTTCTTCATCCCTTTGTACTTGAAAAGCAGCGGGATGTGCACTTCGTTGTACCATTTGTTGAATTTTTCTTCGACCTCCGGCGTGCATTCGGTGGCGACAATGTTGATTACTTTGGCCATGATGACATCCTCCTTCTAAGAATTTATTTAAAAAACATTAACGCTGGAAAACAACTTGTTGGCAATAAGCCCGGCAATTGGCGGGAAAAAGAACACGCAGGCCAGCCGAATCAGGGCGAATTTCCAGCCCAGCAAGCCTACTTCCATGGGCATTCGACTGATGGCTAATAATGACCATGCGGTGATAAGCGCCACCATCGTGCCGATACTTGCTCCGGTGCGCAGCAGGCCGGCAACTATGGGCAGACTGACATAGGGCCCACCGGGCATAAAGCCGCCGATGGCGGAGCCAATGAGCAGGCCACGGAAACCGGATTCAGCACCCACCCACTTGGATATTATTTCCTGCGGGATTAAGATTTGAATCATGCCCCCGACGATAAAGGCAAAGATGAGCAGGGGAAGAATCTGTAACAGCAGGTTCCCGGCTGATTTCAAACCGACAACGTGTTCCCCGCCTCCTCGCTGGTAACCAATATAGAGCAGGGCGATGGCAATCACCCCCATGATGATGGTCGGGATAAGCATTGGCGAGAGCCTCCTCCTTTGTATATTTACGTTGCTACGTTCATTCACGATAATTGCTCCAGATGACGTGAGATGGTAAATAACAGTATAGCTAGAAAGTGAATGATTTGGCAAACGGCAGAGAGCTAATCCGTTTACTGTCTGTCTGGAAACTGCCGCTTGAGCTTGTCCTGGAGAGCTTTAATTTCCTGCTGCTTCTGCAATTCCTCTTCGGTGAGAGGTTCGCAGGACCTGAGCTTGTTGTTTTCCAGTGCAATGGTGAAGAGCGCCCGGCATTTCCAGCAGCGGTATGGGCCCTCATAGGTTGACTCAACCAGCGACAGGCTGCCCTCCGTCTGGCAGGCCGGACATTTGATTTTCACTAACATAGTTCTATCTTACACCTTTTTGCCGGTATGGTTAAGCCTTTCTCAAGAGGAGGCAGATATTTTTGGATAAATATTTTACCGGGAACCGGTAGCCATGTTCGGGGAAGGACTGAATCACTTCCAGCCCCGCCTCATTGGCCAGTCTTTCCAGTTCAAAATAGGAGAACAGGTAGTAATAGCGATAAAGTGTCCTCTCTCTGGTCCGCCACGGCACCGCTATCTCCCTGCCTTTGAACCAGAACCTTGGCTGCCAGCGGTTCCAGACTGTTACCAAGGCCTGGCCGCCGGGCTTCAGCACCCTTTTGAGCTCCCGTAGCGCTGCCAGCCTGGAGGTTTTACCTTTGACATGGTGGTACGTAGCCACCGCAATGGCATAGTCAAAAGCGTTATCGCGATACGGCAGGGAGCAGACATCGGCAACGGCCAGGTTTACTTTAAATTCATATTTTTGCGCATATTTGCGGGCAAGTCTGAGCATTTCGATGGACAAATCCACGCCGTGCAGTTCAAAGTTTGTTTTGAAGGGAGCGAAGTCGGGGCCGTGGGCACAGCCCAGATTGAGCAGCTTTCCTTCGCGCCACCGCTCCGCCAGGGCCTCCAGTTCACGCCTGAATATCGACCGGTGCCGGAAGTTATACCAGCTCGGCGCAATCTGGTCGAATACGTCCTTAATTGTTGACATCTGCGCAATCTGATAAACTGAAATCGATACTATATTATAACAGGGCAAAGATGAAAAAACTCGCCAGGACGATATCCGGGGTGACGCCGGTGGCGGCGATGACCCGACCAATGAAATGCCCGGGACAGTGCCTGTACTGCCCGACCTTCGCCAATACCCCCCAAAGCTATACGCCGGAATCGCCGGCCGTCCTCCGGGCCAGGCGGTGCGACTACGACCCGCGCCAGCAGGTGGCGATGAGGCTGCGGGTGCTGGGGGAGATGGGCCATCCCACCGATAAAGTGGAGCTGATAATCATGGGCGGCACCTTTCTGGCGCAGCCGCTGGACTACCAGTATGAGTTTATCAAGGGGTGCTATGATGCCCTGAATGAGCGGGAGTCAGCGGCGCTGGAGGAGGCGAAGCGCTGGAATGAGACGGCCCGTCACCGCTGCACCGGGCTGTGTATCGAAACGAGGCCTGACTGGTGCCGCCAGGAGGAGATAGAGCGCATGCTCGATTTCGGCACCACGCGGGTAGAACTCGGCGTGCAGACCCTGAACGACGATATTTACCGTCTGGTCAGGAGGGGACATCGGGTGGAGGACGTAATTAACGCTACCTCACGGCTCAA
>Ga0315552_1000621_pt1 | contig 21953 bp, 22 predicted proteins | sample SalMarSW160170MG_2_FD_203102 | JGI IMG/M metagenome (GOLD analysis project Ga0315552, IMG submission 203102) | Salt marsh sediment microbial communities from the Plum Island Ecosystem LTER, Massachusetts, United States - Salt Marsh Sediment SW1601-70 ...
CGTTGCTGCCAATGTAGAAGCTCGAATAGCTGCTGCCGTATATCCATACATTGTCCTGGCCGGACAAGTATACACGCTCATAATCGTCATCCCCAAGCGAAACAGATGTACCGCCGGATGGATCGGTTGGTAACGCAGATATATCACTTATACAACAGCTATATGAACTATCTATAGGTGTAAATAGCAGGGACTTGTAAGATAAATCAAAATAACCCGAACTTAGTGTAAACTGCTCAGTAAAATAGTCAACGGCAGGGCCAGAGGATATAACCAAATCAACCAAAGAGCCAATGATTGCCTGTGCCTCTGGTTCAGGGTTCTGAGCGACTACGTATCCAACCGGAATGGTATCACTGCCTGCAAATGTTATATTTCCTACATCCAAGCCAGCCGCGGTAATTTCGAATTCAGCATCTGCTTGAGAAAGACCAACCACGTCGGGTACAGTGACCATTTCCTCTGTGCTGACGACCTCGACAAACTCGAGATTTAGAGCAGCGCCCAATCTAGTCGGGCCGATAAGCATCATATCTCCGGTATCAATGTCAATGGTGTATAAGTTGCCGTAATGATTCGGCGCGCGATTGTCAATGCCATAAAGGATATTACTGTCAGGATCAAACGCAATATCGCCAATATGTTGGGACAACTCAACAACCAATGTCCCTTGGCCGGTTGATTTGTCAATTTCGATTAAGGCAGCCCAACCAGGCGAAGTACCGCTGGCACAACCGTATAGAACATGCGTTTGCGGATGAAACGATAGGCCGTAGACTGTTTGATAATATAAATCAGGCAAGCCGATGGGGCCGACGAAGGTTGCGGCACCGGTGGAGGAATCAATAACGTAGAGGCCATCGCGTGCTGAGCGGGCAGTTGTGCCGTACAATTGGCCCGATGTGGGATCGCACGCCAGAGCTTCCATCTGTGAGACTCCTAAAAAGCCTATTAAGCTGGTCGAACCCGTCGAGTAATCTATCGAGTATAGATTGTTCTCACCGGGCGTGTTGCCGTACGTGACCCCATATAGGGTGTCGCTGACGAGATGATATGCGATGCCTGACACGAAACCATTAAGATTAAGCCGCTCTACTTGTTGGGCCCTGGCTGTCAACCTATCTATGGCGTAGAGACAGTCGTCATCAGTATTGATAGTGAACAGAACACACTCTGATGACGCTGTAGTCGTAATAAGAATACTCACAAACAAACTTATAGACAGTTTGTAAACATGCCAAAGTTTCACTTTCTGATCTCCCCAAAAACATGTTATTACGCTAATATTTGTCTTATTCGCCAGCTTGTTGTATTGCCCGCGAGCCGATTTGTTCTTTTCGCAATGTGCATATGCTCACTGTTCGGCTTTTCAGAAAGCAGTCTTTAACCACGGGAGAAGCTTAGAGGGAAACAATAACAATTGTCTCACCCTTCCTCCATGAGAATAAGCACGATGAAAAATCAACCTGCCATCACCCTTATACAAACTATCATACCAGTCCTATAATGTCAAGACTATATAGCACCTATCTCAGTAATGGCAAAACTCTGCTTCATAAGGGCTTTTTGACTGACCGAAACATCAATAATTCTCGGGTCTGAAAGAAGTTATAGGAAGAAGAACGCTGATTTTTTTGAAGCTACCAGCCTATTTCAGAGCGTCCAAAATAAGGCTTTCACTGGAAGATGGGCCTGCTGTAATCGCGATCATAAAAGAGCGTGCTTTGGATTTATCACGGCACTTCCACTGCAAAGGGTTGCCACACGAGTCACAGATGCTGTCAGACTTGAAGCGATTGTCGCATGAAAAATCGCCATTGTCTCGGCTGCCGGAGGAGATTGAGCAACTGGTTCGTAGTTTCTACAAATCTCACAAAGTAACTTATGGTAAGGCCAATCAGTTGCTCTAGCAAAAAGAGAGGAACGGGGAGAATATTAGCCGTGGGCTGGGTGATCCGATGAATAATGCAACCAAGTGAGTGATCGGCTTGACGTACAAGATTTGGATCAAGATAATGCGAAGTTACCAGGATCCTGATAAGATGCTCGTGCTACGTAGCTTACTACGCAGAGTAGCATTGGCTCATAAGTATCTGATGCATCATTTGCGTAGTGAGAATGGCGTATGCAACCTACGCCAAGTCATCTGAAAGCCTATTGGTACCCGAGTATCGGAGAAATTTCCCACCACGATCCTTGGGACAGTTGCTCAAAAACAGGTTGTTGAACGGCAGCCTTGTCGGGGGTATTATAATAAATAATTTACCCGCTTGATTTTGGGTTTTTCTGGCTTTTTCGAGTTATTTTGTTGACAGTTTGGAGGTGTTTTGATAGTGTGAGCAAATTGTTAAGGAGTATTCTTTGCTCCCTCGGAGTGTACCCCTTATGAAGAAAGCGAGGGAAAGGGCGTTGCAGGCCGCGCGGGCCTAAGGAGAAGAGTAATTGGCAAAAGGTACAGTAAAATGGTTCAGTGAGAAAAAGGGGTTCGGTTTTATCACTCCAGACGATGGTGCTGAGGATCTGTTCGTTCATCACTCCAATATCGCTGGAGAAGGATTTAAGACTCTCTATGAGGGTCAGGCTGTGGAATACGAGGCTGCACAGGGCAGGAAGGGACTCGAGGCAACTAACGTGTCTCCCTGCTGATCATCACAGAGAGCGGTCGAATCTAAGGCTTCGCGATATACGCGTGGCCTTTTTTGTTAGAACCGGACGAGAGTGAGAAAAGGCGTTTGTATTGCTTTATAATGCACCTTATCAACTATAAACTTGCCCTTACAGATGCACCCAGAGGTACACGGCTACAAACACTATTTCTTCCTGCCCATTTTTGGCAGCTTGACGAGTTGCAGTGGAGGTAGCTCTAATTCGTAAAGTGCATTCAGGGCAGGTGCTCCAACTTCGATATCTTGCTCTTGTCGAATTTGTACTAAAGGGATTAATTAGGTAAATTTCAGACCTGAAAAGTTATGTTTATGTTCCCAATTTATCGCGACTCTTTTGTTCCGCGTTAAATTCCCTCCATAGGTAAGCTGACCTCGCCAATACAATAACAAAAGTCACGTCTGAGACGCCATGTTTTACTGAAGTATAAACCTGCCATGAATTTTGTTGAGCAGCTTACATTGAGAATCAAATACTATATCTGGAACCTAACTTGTGGCAAAGTCTAAAATACGCCCGGCAGGATTCGAACCTGCGACCTCCGGTTTAGGAAACCGATGCTCTATCCTACTGAGCTACGGGCGCTAGCATGCATAAGCATCCCTTATTTGAAGATTTTATCCACATCTTGTCAATCCTCGTTCGGGAAGAAATGCTGGTTTTAGGCATTCTCAGTTTGGGGTAATCTATTCCAATAGACATATCAAGACAGTTCAAGATTGGGGATTAAAGTCAGTTTTAGGATCGAACACTCTAATTTCGTGAAATTTTCAGAAGTTATTCGAGAAAACCACACATTAGGACGATGATATTAAAAGGCATTTTTGATATTATATAAGACCTATAGGAGTATTATTTTCATTGCTGTATGGGAATTATTAAATTTTTCTGCTTAGAGCGATACATTTAGAAGTGCTTATTCTTTAGAGAAGTGGCTGTGATATTTTCGGCTGGATATTTCAGTGTTTACTGCGACGAGGTGCCGGTAAAAATTCTTTGCCGGGACAACACTACGTCCCATCAAGATAACCGCAGGCCTCTGACTGCTTATCGTGGGTTAATGACTTGGAGGAAGGAGTTTTTTTCATGAAGCTTACTGATGTAAGGATTAGGCTCATAATTCTTCTAGGGCTCTTGTTCGTTCACGGTAACGTCTGCTCGATGACAATACAGCTTGGCTCAGAAGGGACCGAATTCATCGCGCCAGGCGATAATTGGAAATTCTATCGAGGTTCTGAGGCACCCAGTGTCTCGCCCGATGCCTGGAAAGAGATAAGCTTCGACGATTCGCACTGGGATGTGGGTATTAGTGGTTTTGGCTATGGTGATGACGACGATGTAACGATTCTGGCCGATATGCAGGGTAACTACGCTACGGTGTATATCCGAAAGGAGTTTTCGGTTTCATCGTTGACCGGCGATGATGTTGTAGAGCTTGTTATCGATTACGATGATGGATTCATTGCGTATCTAAATGGCCAGGAAGTAGCACGGCGGCATATACCCGACGGTCCAGCTACCTTTGAGACCATGGCTTCTTCACACGAGGCTGGCACGCCGGAGACGATTGCTCTGGGCAGCGCAGGTGAATTGCTCAACGAAGGAAGTAATCTTCTCGCCATTGAAGGGCATAACAGTTCCATCAATAGCAGCGATTTTTCACTTATACCAACTCTTCGAACAGCAACAGACACGGTTCGAAACGGCCAGAGTTGGATTGTGGGCACGGAGAGGGTGATGCTTAGGGGCAAAACGGATGATGTAGCGGTCTCGGTGACGGTAAATGGAGCTGATGCTGATTTTTATGTCGATGATGGGACATGGGAGGGTGAGATTTTGCTTACTGCCGGCCTGAACACTATAACTGTAGAGGCTCTGGATACAGAGGCAAATATTATAGATTCGGGATCTATAGAGATCGTGTATGTTCCACCGGCAAGTCACCTCAGCGGAGAGCTGACAGAAGACACAACATGGTCTGGAGCAGTCGCTATTGAAGATACCACTGTGGTCTCCGCTGGTACTGTTGTTAGTATCGAACCGAGGACGGTGGTTCTGATGAAGCAGGCAGCGGCGCTTATAGTTTACGGACAACTGCTTGCCAAGGCGACTGAAAAAGAGCCGATTCGCTTCACGCACTACGGTGACGGCACAACATGGAAACAGATTATGTTTGTCGAGGCGGCAGATAGTCGGCTTGCCCACTGTGTTATTGAGTATGCCGATAGTGAAGGCGCACACCAGGATTACTACGAACCGGGTGCGAGGACGTATCATGAGGCAATAGTTGCTTTAGCAAGTCATGTCGATATCGAAAAGTGTGTTTTCCAGAAGCTTCCGGACGAAAGTGCTAATGCTGAAGGCGATGCTATAGCAATTATAGCGGATGACCCCGTGCACCCTGGAGAAGCAACAGCACAAATAAAGGGTTGTCAGTTTCTCTCAATCGGACAGGGTGTGCACACGAGATATTCATACGTGTTAGTAAAGGACTGTTTCTTTACCGGCAAACGTGGTGATAATGACGATGTAGATTTATGGGGTGAAAGCGAACCGGCTCCTCTTATACAAAACAACGTATTTTTAAATCCGGAACACGATGACATGATAAATCCCACACGATGCTCAGCGGTTATCATTGGAAACGTGATTGCAGGAAGTGATGATCACGGCGTCGTCTTGCGGGACAGGTGCTTTCCTATTGTAATGAACAATTTAATCTATGACTGTAGTAGCGCAGGCATCGCGGTAGAGAATTCATGTGAGGCACTTTTAGTGAACAATACTATTGTCGACTGTGGCAGGGGCATTAGGCTTTTTGATCTGGGCAGGTGGGACCCTCCATATAGTCTGAATCCGGGTGGTGGAACAGCAACGTTAGTTAACTGTATAATCTGGAATTGTCCGCAGCCAATCACTCTAACAGACAGTTCGAATACACAAATCCAAGATCGCGGCTCTCATGTGACAGTTAACTACTGCGACATTGAAGGCGGACATGACGCCTTATCCATATCTGGCACTTACTCAACAGTCGTCTGGGGACAAGGGAATATCGATACCGACCCTCAATTTGTTGATCCGAGCAACAATGATTATCACTTGAAATCCCAAGGTGGCCGATGGGATGCGGTCGGTGAAAGCTGGATCAAGGATGATATCACAAGTCTATGTATTGATGCCGGCGACCCAACCTCTCCGATCGGACGAGAGACGTTCCCCAGCGGGGGCATTGTCAATATGGGAGCCTATGGCGGTACTGCTAAAGCCAGTAAATCATACTTCGGTGAACCTGTTTGCGAGACAATTGTAGCTGGTGATATCAACGGTGACTGCAAGGTTGACTTTGCAGACTTTCAGCTTATGGCTCGCCATTGGCTTGAGGACAACAATCCGTAGAAGTCTGATGATGCACTATATACGATAGGATTGAATTGGCAATTCACCTTTTGCCCTCGCCTCAGCATGACAAATCATATGCAACAGATCTCTGAGAATACGGCCTATTGTAAAACCATATTAGCTGTAGAAAAGCAGGAACTTTGGGTCATTTGTGCTTTTTCCTTTTTGCAGTTTTATCAGCTAACCGACTCTCTGCAAAAGAGTTATGCAATAGGAGTATAAATGCTACTGTCTAAATTGTGTAAATTTTATTGACCCACAATGTGGAAACAGTTATCTTTTACAGCTCTATTTGTGAATGTGAACTCAAGTGCTAACCGAGCGTAGTTGTTATGAGGTATCATAGAATTCCAGATGAGACAATTCGCCGATTGCCTGTTTATCTTCGTGGATTGCTGTCTTCGGCGGAGCAGGGGCATGAGCGTATCTCCAGCAAGGACTTGGCAGAATTCCTTGGCGTGAATCCCTGGCAGGTTAGGAAGGATTTTTCGTATTTTGGGGGATTTGGCACGCGTGGCGTGGGCTATGAGGTTGACAATCTTGCTCGGCAAATAAAGAAAATTCTCAGACTTGATATTGTTAAAAGAGCAGCTTTGGTAGGGGTGGGCAATTTAGGCTCAGCTGTCTTGGCGTATCCCGGTTTCAGGATGTACGGATTGGAGATTGCCGCTGCCTTTGATGTTAATCCTAAGAAGGTTGGGAGGAAAATAAATAATGTGAGAGTTGAGGATGCTTCCAATATCCGAACGCTGAAGAGACGCAAAATAGAACTTGCGATAATAGCTGTTCCGCGAGACGCTGCCCAGAAAACAGCGGATAGCTTGGTTAAAGCAGGTGTAAGGGGCATTTTGAATTTCTCTCCTTGCTATATATCAGCGCCCAAAAAGGTTAAAGTGATAACCATTGATATCGCTATGGATCTTGCCCGGCTACCCTACTATATGCCGGCGAGTTGAATTGAGATAAAGCATGCGGTTCTTAAAACCGTTTAATATAGTTCGCTATAGTATGTTTTTGCATAAATATGGATAGCATCAATAGACAGGATTAAAACAAGGCAGAAAAATGAAAACTGTGTTTATAGCGAAGTTAAAGCCGTTGTTTGATGCTGTTGCCGGCGATATGGACATATATGTACCTAAGAAGACCGGCCAACATTATGTCTACAGGAGATACGATCCGGCCGCTGACTCTGAGGCAGAGTTCAACAACATCCGTACATGTACGCCTATAAAGGAATTTCTTTTTCCACTACGAGAACTCGCTGCCGTTTTTCCTGAGCCGATAGAGCCGGAGCAAATAAAGCCGTTTACGGTCTTCGGAGTTAAAGACTGTGATCTTCGGTCGATTGAGGTTCTGGACAAGGTTTTTCTTGAAGCAGAATTTGAAGACCCGTTTTACATCGCTCGCAGAGAGAAGATGTTCATAATCTCTGCTGATTGTTTTAATCCGGGCGAGAGTTGTTTCTGCAACGTTCTTGATGGGCGGCCCTATCCGGAGAGCGGATTTGATCTGAATGTTTCGAAACTACAGAATGGCTACATTGTTGAAGTTGGTTCAGATAAAGGTAATGATTTTGTCGAAAAACATAGCGAATTGTTCAGTGAGGTCTCTGAAGCCGCATTAGCTGAAAGAGATCAAATCAGAGAACAGACACAAAATCAGCTTGAACAAAATAACGCCGAGATGAAATTCGATGTGCCCATCAGAGACATGATGACCGCCACGCACGATTCCTATGTCTATGACGAGGAGGCGAAGACCTGTGTTGAGTGTCAAGCCTGTACGAGGGTTTGTCCTACATGTCACTGTTTCTACCTATATGATACAAAACAGCAGGATTACTTTAGTAAAATGAAGATGTGGGATAGCTGTATGCGGCTTGCCTATGCTCAAGTTGCAGGTGGAGCGAATCCGCGTAAAGTACTTGGTGACAGGCTAAGGCATCGTCTAATGCACAAGTTTGTTTATTTTCTTGACAGATATGGCCTTCAAATGTGTATTGGCTGCGGCAGATGTGTTGATGCCGAAGCCGGTGACGTAGACATCCGGAAAGTGCTCAAGAAACTGAACAAAGAGCTAAGGGATAGCAAAGGGGTAACAGTTGCGAAATGAAGCCGAATCTCTATCAACCCGTTAATAGTGAGATCGTTGAGATCGTAGATGAATCTCCAACAATCAAGAGCTTTGTTGTTATTCCTGAACAACAGATAACGTTCAAGACTGGTCAGTTTGTCGAGTTAACTCTCCCGGGCGAAGGTGAAGCACCTTTTACGCCGTCTTCATCGCCGGCTCAGGCGGATAAGATGGAAATAACGATCATGAAAGCTGGCCGGGTAACGGATCTATTGCATGAGTGCAACAAGGGGCAGAAAGTCGGGATTCGTGGACCTTTCGGCAATGGCTATCCGGTTGATGATTTTGTCGGCAAGGAAGTTTACATCGTAGGTGGTGGTGTGGGCTTGGCACCGATTCGCTCGTTGTTTTTAACCTTGGTTGACAGAATAAAAGACTTCAAATCTGTGGTGTGTCGCTATGGTGCCAGGACACCGGAAGATTTTATATATAAGAACACATTGTTTAGCTCTTGGCAGAAAATTGACGGCGTGAATATCAAACTCACAGTCGATGAGGCGAACGGTGAGTGGAAAGGTAATGTCGGCGTGGTGACGACGATCCTTGAGCCATGTGACGTAGACATTAAAAACGCCGTGGCGATAGTATGCGGCCCACCTATTATGATGAAGTTCGCGACGCTGAAATTATTAGAGTTTGGGTTCGCTGCCGAGGATATATATCTCTCGATGGAAAAGAATATGAGCTGTGGCGTAGGCAAGTGCGGGCATTGTATGATTGGCAAATACTATGTTTGCAAAGATGGACCTGTATTTACCTACGAGCAGATAAAAGACTACCCGAATATTTGGGACTAAATAAGGTTGTATATTTCGACGCAAAACGTAATTCGAGATACAAACTCATGCGTGCAAAGCTGATAATCGATTTGGCAAAGGCAAAGCTTCAGGAAGAGTCGAATGTTCGATGTTCGTATAAGCATCATCCTGAGAACAAAGGATTCGATTCATTGCTGGAGATGATTCGCTTTGCTTTGATCTGTCGAAAGTGCGAGTCTGCACCTTGCATAGCTGCTTGTCCGCAGGATGCACTTGAGAAGATACCCAGTGGAAATAACGACGCTGGCGTTCTTAAGCGGGCAAATATGTTGTGCACGGGTTGTGGTACCTGTGCGATAGCATGCCCGTTCGGAACGATATACACGGACTTGATACCTTTTCCCAGCAGCGTCTGTGATGTATGCAGAGGCAGGCTTGCACCGGGCGAAAAACCGCTTTGCGTTAAGACTTGCACAGATGGCAGCATCGATTATGGCGAAGTTAAAGTCGAAGGTGATATGGTAGAAATTTTTGAAGATATTGTGGTGCGAGTGGCTGGTGGCACTACGTGGGAGCCGTTCTTGAGGGATACGGAAAAGGCACAGAAATGATTGACGTGTTACAAAATCTGTTCTGGATTTTGATCTTTCCGGGATTTGTGTTCACGCTCATTTTGGGTTTACTTGCTTCCTGGATAGTACGAAAGGTTAGCGCTCTGGTGCAGTGGCGCGTTGGACCGCCGATCTGTCAGCCGTTATATGACATAATGAAGCTGATGGGCAAGGAAGTCCTTGTGCCGCAGGATGCTCAAAGGGCCGTCTTCCTCGCAGCGCCGCTTGTAGGGCTTGCAGGAGTACTGCTACTTTCGACGATGCTGTGGAAGATAACTATCACTCAAACGGCCTTTGTTGGTGATATTATTGTGGCGATATATCTGATGGTGCTGCCTTCGCTTGCCTTGATTCTGGGAAGTAGTGCCAGTGCAAGCCCACACGCAGCCGTCGGCACAAGCAGAGAAATGAAACTTGTAATGGGTTATGAATTACCGCTGGTCTTGGCCTTTATTGTAGTTGTAATCAAGGCGGGAGGCCGGTTGAACTTGGCTGCAATTGCTCAGCAAGCACCGGTTCTGAGTATATCAGGGTTCCTGGCATTTGTCGTTGCTCTGCTATGTGTTCAGGCCAAGCTGGGTTTTGTGCCCTTTGACATTGCTGAATCGGAAACGGAAGTTGCCGGTGGTGTGATAATAGAATATTCTGGAGCTTTGCTTGCAGTCTGGAAAGTTATGCAGGCGATGATGCTGGTTGCGCTGCCGTTGTTTTTAGTGATGGTATTTCTCGGCGGTTTTGGCACCGCGGGCTGGCCGTTAGTCGGTGGTATCGGAAAGTATGTTCTCGTGTTAGTTTTACTTATTTTGATAAAGAATACGAATCCACGTTTACGAATTGACCAGGCGATGAAGTTCTTCTGGGTATATTGTGGACTAATATTAGTTATAGCAGTAATTCTGGCAACAATGGGCAATTACTATGGCATCAATTGGCTGTAAGCTTGCCCGTCCGATAGGCGGGCTTGCCCGACTGGGCGGGCTTGTCCTGAGCAGGGCCAAAGAGGTGAGTTAATGAATTGGAAGATATGGTCATTGAAAAAATCGATCTGGGTCTTCCACGTCAATGCCGGCGCTTGCAACAACTGTGACATTGAAATCGTCAATTTGCTAACACCGAAGTTTGACGTTGAGAGATTCGGCATCAAGCTGGTAGGCTCTCCTCGCCATGCCGATGCGTTATTGGTGACCGGCGTTGGCACCCGCCAGGCCGTGATACGGGTGCGGGAGGTGTATCGCCAGATTCCCAAGCCCTGTGTGGTCTTTTTGATCGGGGCATGTGCATGTGGGACGGGAATATTCCATAAAGGCTACCATGTCGCAGGGCCTTTGGACAAAATAATCAGGGAGGTTGATCCTAATGCGATTATCGCTTACGTGCCGGGCTGCCCGCCGAAACCGGAGGCAATGATATCGGGAGTGGTTAAGGCGCTGTCGGCTATATAATGGGACATGAATATGAATCAACAAGAACTTAGTGACAGGCTGTCGGAAATAAATGATAAGCTCATAGATACTCAGCAACCATTGGATGACCGGATATTTCTATTGTGTGAATCCAAAAACAGTTACGCTGTCAACAAATTCTTGTTTGAGCAGCTAAGCTTAAGGTTTGTCATCGCGACGGGCATTGATTCTGATGATTGTTTCGAGGTCTTGTATCACTATGCTTATGACCAGTTAGGCTATATTATTACTTTAAGGGCGTTTATCCGGGATCGCGAGAATCCGGCTGTCGAGTCGATCACACCATTTTTACCTGGTGCTGAATGGATAGAGAGGGAGATACATGATCTTTTGGGAATTGAGTTCAGGAATCATCCGAATATGAGACGTTTGATTCTGGCTGATGATTGGCCGGAAGGCGTATATCCGTTGAGAAAAGCTTGTCCCCTCGACAAGCTCGGGGCAAGCTCTGAGCGAAGCGAAGGAACTAAAAAATGAAACGAACGGTCAGAAAACCGGTTCTGGCGGTTGGCCCATTTCATCCGTTGCAGGAGGAGATGGAATTTTTCCAGCTTACTATCGATGGCGAGACGGTTACCGATATTGATATGAGAATATCTTACAATCACCGGGGCATAGAAGGAATCAGTGAAACGCTACAGTTCGACCAGGTACCGTTTTTGGTCTCCCGTATATGCGGAATCTGTTCAGCGTCGCATCCGCTGGCGTATGTTCAGGCCGTCGAAGACATTGCCGGTGTGACGCCACCAGAACGAGCACTGTATGTCCGTGTTATTATCAATGAGCTTGAGCGCATCCACAGTCACATGTTATGGGTGGGCCTAGCCGGTCACTTTATTGGTTATGATACGGTCTTTATGTGGGCCTGGAAATATCGTGAGCCGGTTCTTGATTTGCTCGAAGAGATAACAGGCAATAGAAATAACTACGGCAATGTAAAAGTCGGTGGTTGTAGAGAGGACATCCCTGACGAGACTATCCCTAAGATATTGAAGGAGCTTGACAAGCTCGAAAAGAAAACCGACATGCTCACCAAAGCCGTCCTGGACGATCCTGTTATACATGCCCGGCTAAAAGGTGTCGGCATACTAAGCAAAGAGGATGCTATCAAGTACGCAGTAACAGGCCCCACAGCTCGGGGTAGCGGAATTGCTATCGACGTAAGGCGGGATGATCCTTATGCGGCTTATAACGATTTGGATTGGAATGTGATAGTTCAACCTGAAGGTGATGTCTTCGCTAAGGCGGTTGTTCGTCTTCTTGAGGTTCTTGAGGCAGTCAAGATAACGAGAGAGGCGGTAAAGAAGCTACCAAAAGGACCGGTTGCTGTAGAGGTCAAGGAGATACCGCCCGGCGAGGGCTGCGGCCATGCAGAGGCTCCGCGGGGTGAGACCTTTCACTACGTCCGTAGCGACGGCGGCAATCGCCCTGTCCGGCACAAGGTAAGGGCGCCTAGCTTTGTAAATGTACCTTCGTTTAGGGCGTCCTGCATTGGTCAGCACATTGCCGATGTGACAATTACTTTAGCAGCGGTTGATCCGTGTTACAGTTGTACTGAGAGATTAGCTGTCGTTGATAGTCACAACAACATTATACAAAATTACGAGACCTTGCTTAAAATGAGCCGTGAAAGGACAGCAGAAATCAGAAAAGAAATAGGAACGCCTCAGTGGAAGTTGGAGGATTTCTGAGTTGGATATTATTTTGCTCAGTTTGGTTTTTGTGCCTCTGATTGTTGGTTTTGTTATTCTTTTTTTGCCGAACAAGCTCAGGACCTTATCCAAAACATTGGCGCTGGTAATTTCAATTGCTGCGTTTGCTCGGGCGGTGCGGATATTCAGATTCGGCGAGTACGACTGCGGCTGGCCCATCCTGCGTATAGGCGATGTCCAGCTTGACCTGTTGCTTAGTATAAAGCCTCTGGGATCGTTCATATTGCTCTTTGCCATGGGCTTTGGTCTTCTGATAACCTTATATTCGCTAAGGTCAATGGCAGGTGCAAAGCGACAGAACGAGTACTATGGCTCGATTTTGCTTACAATAGGCGGCTCGGCTGGGATTTTGCTTTCCAACCACCTGCTATTCGTGCTTATATTCTGGGAGATAGTTACTGCATCACTGTATCTACTCATAGCCACTGGCGGAAAAAACTCGAATTTTGCAGCGACCAAAAGTTTCGCAATGATAGGGGCGTCGGATGCAGCCTTTCTGCTTGGTATTTTAATGGTGTGGGTATCTTCGGGTACACTTGTCATATCGGAGATAAGCCTTCCGACTGCTTCGACAATTCCAATAATTGCATTTTTGCTGCTTATGACGGCTGCGATTACAAAGGCAGGAGCACTACCACTGCATACATGGTTACCCACCAGCGGCGAGTATGCTCCAGCCTCCGTAATGGCATTATTGCCGGCTGCGATCGATAAGCTCCTCGGGATATATCTTCTGGTGATAATTGTCGGCGAGATATTCATACTTCAGTCAGCAGCTCTGAGTTTGATCCTCGCAATAGTGGGGGCAGCTACGATCATTATCGCCGTAATGATTGCAATGGTTCAGCACAACCTTAAAAAGCTGCTTTCATACCATGCTATTAGCCAGGTAGGTTACATGGTTCTTGGCATAGCTACAATGACACCGGTAGGAATTGCCGGAGGCATTTTCCACATGCTCAACCACGCGATATATAAATGTTGTCTGTTCCTTTGCGGCGGCGCTGTTGAACATGCCAGTGGCACTGCTGAGTTAGACAGGCTCGGTGGCCTTGGCAGGAAAATGTCGATAACATTTACTACCTGTTTGATTGCTGCTTTGAGTATTTCGGGTATACCACCTTTCAATGGCTTTGTCTCCAAGTGGATGGTTTATCAGGGTGTGATCCAGATGGGTTCGGGTCAGGCTAACAGCGCCGCGAGATTGTGGCCTGTTTGGCTGACTTGTGCGATGTTCGGAAGTGCGCTGACGTTGGCTTCATTCGTGAAACTGATACATTCGCTGTTTCTTGGGCGACTGCCGGATGAACTAAAACACGTGAAAGAAGTACCTTCGTCTATGACTTTACCTATGGTTGTGCTTTCTACACTTTGTGTTTTCTTTGGAGTTTTCTATCACGTGCCTTTGAAGTTATTCATTTACCCTGCCTTGCAAGCTATGGATATGGAAACCGGTGCTGCGATTTTCATGGGCACATGGCAGTCTATTCTTGCCACTGCCCTTATAGCTATTGGCGTAGCCCTGGGCTTACTCATTTTATTAGTGGGACTATTGGCCAGGAAAGTTAGGATTGTTCCAACCTGGACCTGTGGTGAAATCCAGACCAACGAACAAATGGCTATACCCGGCACAGGTTTCTACAAGACCGTTTCATCCATGGGAGGATTGAAACAATTATATTCAGGCCAGGAAAAAGGTCATTATGATCCGTATGATCAGAGCGCGAAGTGCGGCCTGACATTGACAGCATTTCTACGATGGCTTCATTCTGGTATATTGCCTGTATATTTGACATGGGTGACTGTAGGGCTGCTGATCGTATTATTTGTCGTCTGCAAGATTTGGTGAGATCGGCATGACTGAATTTTATATCTTAATGGTATTTATGATAATCGCAGCAATTATTGCTGTGGAGACTAAGAATCTACTTAGTTCCGTAATATGTGTTGGCGCTATTGGCTTTGGGGGTTCTTTGATGTTTCTTTTCTTGCGAGCGCCAGATATTGCAATAACGCAGATTGTGGTGGAAGTCTTGGGTTTGATTCTGTTGATTCGCGCCACTATCTCTCGCGACCTAACCTTTATCACTGGTGACAGAGAATTCTTTGGGACGGTTATTTCGGTCGTAGTTGTCTTTGTCATCTTCCTTGCTGGCGTGAGAGTTTTCGAAACATTGCCTGAGTTTGGGACACCTATTTTTGCACAGACTCCCGGTGCTGCTTCTCAAACATACATAGAAAAGGGGCTGGAGGAAACCGGAGCGGCGAATCTTGTTGCCTCTGTCATTTTGGATTTCCGTGCATACGATACACTCGGTGAGGCGACTGTGCTGTTCACCTCAATTATTGGAGCAACGGTCATACTGCGATACAAGAGTAGAAAGCGACTGGAGGAAAGCGACTAATGGAAGGCATGACGGTCATAGTAAAGACTATCGCCAGTTGGGTAAAGATACTCATTTTCGTGTTTGGTATCTATATTATTCTTTTCGGTCATCTAACACCGGGTGGCGGTTTTGCTGGCGGCGTGATTTTAGCATCCTCTTATGTGCTGCTGATGCTGGCGTTTGGCAGGAAATTTGTTGAACAGAATCTGCCATTATCACTCGCCTCTAAGCTCGATTGTATTGGTGCATTTCTATTTGCACTAATAGCAGTGTTGGGCTTGGTATATGGTGGAGTGTTTTTCGTCAATTTCCTGTATCAAAAGTATCTGCCAGGCCAGCCGCTCGAGCTTATAAGTGCCGGGACTATTCCACTATCAAATATTGCTATAGGCCTGAAGGTCGGCGCGTCATTGTTTCTGGTTATTTTTGCGCTCTCTGTCTGCTGTAAAGACTTAAGATATAAAGATGCCAAGGCGGAATCTGCGTCTAACAGTTCTGCCAACAAAAAGGAGTAGAACTGATGCCTTACGCGTTGTGTTTTCTGCTTTTTATGATCGGGCTTTATTGTGCGGTCGTCAAAAAAAACATGGTTAAGATTGTAATTGGCATCATGGTTATGGAATATGCAGTCAATCTTTTCCTTATCATGCTCGGTTTTCGCGCCGGCGGGGAGGCACCGATATTAGACAGGACTCATCTTGACGCACAAACGGGGCAAATCGCCTCCAGTTTTATCAGTCACGTCGTTGACCCTCTGCCTCAGGCTCTGGTGCTCACGGCAATTGTCATTAGCTTAGGCTCATTGGCCCTTATGATCTCTATCTGCATTCGAACCTATAGCAGATATGGCACCTTTGATATTACCGAGATAAGGAGGTTAAAAGGATGAGCATACCGTTGCCTGCCTTTGTTGCAGTTCCTCTGATAGCAGCGTTTTTGCTCCCTATCTTCGGTAAGAAAGGAAAAGCCATTGCTACCTTCTTAGCCAATTTGGTCACCCTCTCACTGCTCGCGATGGCCGTCTCTTCCATCGGCCGCACCGAAGTTTATGAAGTAGGTAACTGGTCTATTCCGCTCGGCATCAATCTCGTTATGGATGGCCTGAGCTCATTGTTGCTTTTGGCTATTAGTGTCGTAAGTGCTGCTGCGATGCTCTTTAGCGCCAAATACATGGAGCAGTATACTGCCAAGGCTAAGTACCTGAGCCTCTTTTTGCTCATGGTAGCAGGTATGAATGGCGTTGTGCTTTCAGGGGACATCTTTAATTTGTTTGTATTTTTGGAAATCGCCTCACTCGCGTCTTATGCTCTTGTCGGATTTGGCTGTGGCCCTGAAGAACTCGAAGCGTCATTTAAGTATATGGTCATGGGAAGCATCGGCTCGATATTTATCCTTTTTGCTATTGCTCTTGTTTATGGCAACACGGGCACGCTTAATATGGCCTACATTTCCAAAGCAATTCAGGACTCCGGTCTAAATATTGGCCTTACGTTTGCACTGGGTTTGTTTATTACAGGCTTCGGCTTAAAGGCAGCTCTTGTGCCTTTTCATGCCTGGTTGCCCGATGCGCATCCGTCTGCTCCTGCTCCAATTTCTGCTATGCTTTCGGGTATCCTAATAAAAACTCTGGGTATTTATGCCCTAACTCGTGTGATTTTCAATGTCTTTGGTGTTTCGATTGAGATAGGCTGGTTGTTAGTTGCACTGGCTCTCGTGAGCATGATCGCAGGCGCATTTTTGGCGATTGGACAGTGGGACATAAAACGCCTTATGGCTTATTCGAGCATCAGTCAGATAGGCTATGTGCTTTTGGGGCTTGGTCTTGGCGCGACTTTAATTGCCAAAGGGGCTAACCTCGCTTGGGCGTCATTGGCGATTCTTGGCGGACTGTTTCATCTTGTCAACCACTCCGTTTACAAGTCGCTATTGTTCTTAACGAGCGGGTCGGTAGAGATGTCAACCGGCACAAGGCAAATGAAGCAAATGGGTGGGTTGGCAGAGAAACTGCCTGTAACACGGGCGGCTTGTACTGTCGCATCTGCTTCTATAGCTGGTATACCGCCTTTTGCAGGCTTCTGGAGCAAGTTGATTCTGGTAATCGCTGCTGTTCAGGCACACCTTTATTGGGTCGCAGCAATAATTGTCTTTGTAAGTCTGTGTACATTGATTATGTATCTGAAGGTTCAGAGGTATGTCTTTTTGGGCGAGTTGCCGGATAATCTGAAGCAAATATCAGAGCACAAAGGCTCCATGTCGGTTGCGATGGTTTTCCTGGCATGTTTGTGTGTGCTTATGGGATTTTTACTTGTACCTGTCCTGAGGACTAGTATCCTTGAGCCTGCTGTGAAAGTTTTAACCGATGGTGTTTCATACTCAGCTAACGTTATCGAGATGGCTAAAGAAGGTGTGAAGATATGAGGCGACTGATATATTTTGTTTTGGCTTTTTTTATCTGGTTTGTGGTGACCTGGCCATTTGTTGATGGCAAGATTGACCTTCAGGTTGTGGTCGCAGGCTTGATTGTTTCTTTTATCATAGCGATTTTGTTCCACGAAATATTGCCCAAAGAGCATCGCGTATTCATTTCGCCAGTCCGAGTGTTCTGGGCCTTGGTATATCTGCCGGTTTTCTTTTATTATGTGATCAAAGCCAATTTTGATGTTGTTTATCGCGCTTTACATCCGAAAATGCCGATCAACCCCGGAATAGTGAAAATAAAGACGACTTTGAAGACCGACTCCGGGATTACCGCACTGGCGAATTCTATCACTCTTACTCCAGGCACTTTGACGGTTGATTTGACAGATGACGGCTTTTTATATGTTCACTGGATCAACGTGAAATCCGACGACGTCGAGCAGGCGACGGAGTTCATTGCCAGGCGGTTTGAATGGTTCATAAAGAAGATTTTTGAATAAGCCATTGGCTTATAAATAAGAAGAGGACCGTAATGATAACGATATTCTATCTTGCCCTGTTTGCGTGTTGCTTCATGTGTTTGTACCGGATAGGTCGTGGCCCCAGCGCACCGGATAGAACCGTGGCAATTGATATACTCGGCATAGTCATAGTTGGTTTCTGTGCCATCTTGTCTTTAGAGACCGGAAAGGATTTTTATTTGAACGTTGCAATGGCTTGGGCACTATTGAGCTTCATCGGGACTATAGCGTTGGCAAAGTTTTTGGAGGGCCGAAGTTTTGATGAGTGATATTATAGGATATATACTGATAATAATCGGGATTCTGTTTGATATATTCGGCTGTATAGGCCTGGTGCGTTTTCCCGATGTCTACAACCGTCTGCAGGCCTCGACGAAGTGCGTGACTTTGGGAACTATTTTGCTATTGGTGGGTGTTGCAGTGATTAGCGGCCTAGGCCCCATAGCCTCAAGAGCAGTAATTTGTGCCGTGTTCATAATGATAACTTCGCCTACGGCTGCGCACGCGATTGCCAAAGGTGCGTACGCTGCCGGAGTCGAGCTATGGGAAAATAGTGTCGTCGATAAATACGCAGATCACGCCAATAAAAAAGACGAATAGGTCAGTGTAGTCCGTTCACATAAGCTGTGAACGCATGACTGGTTTTTGAGTCGGACAGGAGTTTCAAGTGCGTTTGCCAAAGTTGAGAGAATTAAAGGAAGCACTAACAGCGGTTCTTTCGCCGCGTTTCACTTCTCGTTTTCCTGCTGAGCCCTGTGTGGTGCCGGAAAGGTACAGAGGCAAACCCGAATTCGATCTTGATACGTGTATCGGCTGCGGTGCCTGTGTCAATGTCTGTCCGACAGAGGCGCTGACTCAGCAGGACGTTATCGATGCTAATCCGCCCGTAAGGAAAATCACTCTCCGTTATGACACCTGCATCTTCTGCGGCAATTGCAGCGATAATTGCACCAGTGAAACCGGCATCAAACTTTCAGACGAGTGGGATTTAGCCGGTCTGGACAGAGAGGCAATGACCGAGACTCACGAATATGAACTTCAGGTGTGTGAAAAGTGCGGTGAGGTAATAGGCACTAAAAAGCATCTTGTCTGGCTCTATGAAAAGCTCGGCGCACTGGCTTATACGAATCCTTCCTTGTTACTCGCCAAAAGTGGGGAGCTACTCAAGGGTGCACAAGCCCCCAAGCAGCAGGACGTCGAGAGCGTCCAAACAAGCGACTTTATGCGAATATTATGTCCCAAATGCAAGTGTGAGCTGAACATTCGGCTATGAGAAGTTCTTTATGGGCACTAACCACCAACTGGAGCAGTTGCTCGGCTCGCCCCTTAGGGGCAAGCTAAGAAACACAAAGACACTAATCGTTGGAATCGGCAATTTACTCAAAGGTGATGATGCAGCCGGTCCTATCGTTTGTCAAAAGCTGCGTGATGCCGGAGTATCTGCTGAAATTATCGATGCGGGCACTGCTCCCGAGAACTATATCCAGGCCATAATCAGAAGGGCTCCCGAAAGTCTGCTCGTTGTTGATGCCATAGATTTTGGAGCTTCGGCGGGTGCGATAGAAGTGTTTAGACCTGAGCAGCTAACTTCCTTTATCATATCGACGCATTCGCTTTCGCCTCATTTGTTTGTTGATATGGTCTGCCGTGAAATTGAAGTTGATGTGTATTTCATTGGGATCCAACCTGTACAGACGCAACTTGGCCAGGCCGTGTCTTCACAGGTGAGCCAGGCGATCCAGGAGCTTTCAGATACAATTCTCGGGATTTTTCCACCCCATAAGTAGTTTAGCGCGACTTATCCATCCGCAGCGGTCGTCTGCGCACAATGATTATGTGTGCAACCATTGTATATAGATGGCTTGAACGAACAGACTCTGGGCGGAATAACAGGAATCTATCATGTTTACTTGAGCACTTGCATGGCCTTATTGGCATCGGCGTTGGAGTCAAACGCAAGGTGAAACACAGCGCGGTTTCCGATAGAGGCAACAGAAAGTCCACGAAGATTTATACCCGCATCTGCGAGTAGCTCGGTTAGTTCCGCACCGAAGCCTGGTTTGTTGCCCGTAGCGACGCGTACACCATGAAGCGATTCTGACTTCCTGAAGCCTGCTTCTCCGGCAACTCTTATTTGCCGTGGTCCTTTTATCGGCACGACAAAGACAACGCCGCTGCCAGGTTTCTCCGGTGCTCAGCGGGCGCTTATGAACTCGAGATCTGCATCAGCTTCAGCAAGTGCTTTTAGTTTTTCTGCAAGGCCGCCTGGTCTATCCTCGATACTGGCTGCCCAAATATCAACACGAGACGCATCTACTCTCATAGCTAATCCTCCAAAAAATTATTAATTCCTAAGCCACAACAACATTTTTCAATTATTACCAGAGTTTGACCAATGCCATAATCTTTGTCAACAAGCTGACCAACGAAATTCGGGGTTATTTTGTTTGTATCTGTTCAGGCTCGCATTTAATCAGTGCACTTCTGGTCTCAGATTGCTTGTTGTGGTAGAATCGAGTACTCTAATTCGCAAGTTATATACTACAGCCAATATCAGAAAAATGAATGAGACCGGCCTACTTCTAAAAGCGTATTACGAAGCCTTGTATGAACAGCTTGAGGCTGAAAGGAATCACCTGGCTATACTTATTGAACGACTGCTTACTCAGGAAGTCGCAAAACGCGGATTTGAAGGTTTCGATGATCAGAAGTATGAGGCATATATAGAGACGTGCTTGGCCTTCATAGATGAGCGAATAGAGGCCTATAACCCAATTGGGTTTCAATACACTTTCGAACGCGTAAGAGCACGTGAAGTAGCTGAGCTTGAACTGCAGTTGAACTGGTACGACAGCAGAGCGGAGTTTAAAATCTTGTTGGAGACAGCACATGCAAAGGTTGAACCTGCAGTCACGGAAAAAAGATTAGGCCAACTGGCAGATGAGTTAATCAAAAAGGTTGGAGCCTTTCCGGATAGTAGCATAATCACCGCATATGAGGTTGAACCTGCCTTAATCAAATTGCCTGATTATGTCGTCGCGCGGGCGATCGAAGAGATTGTCCGTTGATTTGGCAGCATTTTTGAGGAGGATTTTCGTCAAATAGGACTTATACTGATCGTGAATAATCAATGCGCTTATTCTTGTCATTTCGAGCGATTTAGCCTTTAGCCCTGAGCGACCTGTGGTGAGCGAAGTCGAACCAAGTCGAAGGGGAAGCGGAGTCGAGAAATCCCTCGGCTTGGCTCGGGACAGGTCTGCTTTTTAAAGGCTTAGCCTTTAATGGCTAAGTCATTTATAGATTTCTCCACTTCGCCCCTTGGGGGCTATGGTCGAAATGACAAAGGCGCAAATATCAAGCACAATTGGTACTACTATCCTTGGTCGAGTTCCGGACAAAGCTGAAGTTTAGCTAATATTTCTTCCTCATCATCAGATACTATTTCATAGACTTTTCCACCTGCCTGTTCGTATCTCCCGCAAAATTCTTCTGATCTCTGTCTATATCTATTGTAGAAGCTTCTTTTGTATTGTGATTGCTGAGCAAGCGATTTTATTGCTTGGGGATTCCAGTACTTTATGATTATATTCTTGTCCCTTAATATAAAATCAACGCCCACTGTTCTGTTATCTATATTGAGCACTCGGGCCATTTGGTAGTCGTTAAGATTCTGGTTTTCTAAATACCTGCAGATTATTTCTTTTCTATCTTTTTGTCGGATTTTTTTGATTTCTCTCCTGGAATTTTTCAACTGCTCTATCTTTTGCCGTCGCGCTGCAAGTTTATAAGCCTCAGGCTTATTAACCTTATAGTGCTCCTTCTTATTGACATACGAGTTTGAACCGTTGCGACTGGACGAGGGTGAAACATGGTTGGTACTA
>Ga0315552_1000622_pt1 | contig 21948 bp, 20 predicted proteins | sample SalMarSW160170MG_2_FD_203102 | JGI IMG/M metagenome (GOLD analysis project Ga0315552, IMG submission 203102) | Salt marsh sediment microbial communities from the Plum Island Ecosystem LTER, Massachusetts, United States - Salt Marsh Sediment SW1601-70 ...
CATGACCCTGGCTCTGGTCATGGGCGGATATACCCTGGCCCAGGCGCTTCACAGCTCCGGACCACTGGCGATGGTCGTAGCCGGAATCCTCATCGGCAACCAGGGAAAGACAAGAGCTATGACCGAAACGAGCCGCAAAAACCTCGAAATCTTCTGGCAGCTGGTTGAGGAGTTCCTCAATGCCGTCCTCTTCGTCCTCATCGGTCTGGAATCCCTGCTGATCAGCTTCAGGGTCGACACGGTGGTGTTCGGCATGATTCTCATCCCAGTTGTCCTGCTGGTCCGCCTGTTCACCGCCGGTCTGCCGATCACCCTGCTGAGGCGCCGCTACCACCTGCCGCGGCATACCGGACTGTTCGTTACCTGGGGCGGCCTGCGCGGAGGGATTTCAATCGCTTTAGCCCTCTCCCTGCACCCAGGGCCCCGGCGTGAGCTAATCGTGTTGATCACCTATGTGATCGTCGTGTTTGCCGTCGTGGTCCAGGGGTTGAGCGCGGGGGCGGCTCTTCGCCTGTTGAGGATTCCCCAAGACCGATGAGGAGCCGCCCGGATCGCAGGAGAGTTCAAACCGTGGAAGGGAACGAACCCGGAGGTACAGGATGGAAAAAAGAGCGCTGTTGTTGATCGATGCTGCCGTCAATCTGGTGCTGGGTGTCGTGCTGGTGGCTTATTCCCCCCGTCTTGTGGATTTTCTCGGCCTGCCGCAAACCGCGCAATCCTTTTATCCGAACGTTCTCGGGGCGGTATTCATAGGGATTACGATTGCGCTGACGGTCCAGGCTTTCCGCAAAAACGATGGTCCGGTCGGTCTGGGTCCGGTCGGCGCTCTTGCCATCAATCTATGCGGCGCAATCGTGCTGGCCGCCATACGGAGGCGAGGCAAGCGGAGCGACCGTGGCAGACCGAGGGGATCTGCAGTTTCAAGAACGTAATGATCCGATGCGGGGGTTGGAACTTCTTCGGCTTGGATATCCCGTAATCCTTATTTGAATCCAAACTAATCCAAACAGATTATTTCCCGGGTAAAGGGATTCATCGAAATTTTGCTAGATTGCTGATGGTTGAACATAAAGTGGACCGTTCCGCTACGACCTGAAGTTGGTGAATCCATCAGCAAGCGGCGGAACAGAGATGCAGGTCGAAAGGGGAAGACCTCAGTTGTTGAAGATCCTGGCCCGAGTTCTCAAAATTTTTCATACCAATTGGAGGTAACCATGAATCGTAACCATGTTCCCGTGCTCATCGTTCTGATGATGTTCACCGTGTCGGTTGCTGCGGTATTCGCAGGTGGGACCAAAGCCACCACCATGACCGGTACGGCCCCGGCCAAGATCGGGCTCCTGCTGCCGGAGACCAAGACCACGCGCTACGAGACGGCGGATCGACCCGATTTTGAGGCCAAGATGAAGGAGCTGGATCCGAATGTACAGATCATCTACAGCAACGCCAACCAGAATGCGAACACCCAGCTTTCCCAGGCGGAAGCGGCCCTGACCAATGGAGCCCAGGTTCTCGTGCTGGATCCGGTCGATTCGGCCGCGGCTGCGGTCATCGCCGAGAAGGCCAAGGCACAGGGTGTTCCGGTCATCGCCTATGACCGCCTGATCCTGAACTCCAGTGGGGTCAATTACTACATCTCCTTCGACAACACGGAGGTAGGCAAGCTGCAGGCCACGAGCCTGGTGGACAAGCTCAACAATATGGGGATCGCCAAACCGGTGATCGTGATGATCAACGGTTCTCCGACCGACAACAATGCCAGCCTGTTCAAACAGGGGGCGCATAGTGTTTTCGATCCACTGGTGAAATCCGGAAAGCTGGTCATTGCCAAAGAGTACGATACTCCGGACTGGAGCCCGGATCAGGCCCAGAATGAGATGCAGCAGGCCCTTACCGCACTGGGCAACAAAGTGGACGGCGTGTACTGCGCCAATGACGGGACCGCCAGCGGTGCGATAGCCGCGATGAAAGCTGCCGGTCTCAATCCCATTCCTCCGGTGACCGGACAGGACGCCGAGCTGGCGGCAATTCAGCGTATTCTCGTCGGTCAGCAGTACATGACCGTGTACAAGGCTATCAAGCCGGAGGCCGAAGCGGCGGCGGAGCTTGCCTATGATCTGCTCATGAAAAAAGCGGTACCCGGCAGCATGACGGGCGGAAAGACCGTGAAAAACGGCAAGATCGATGTGCCTTCGGTGCTGCTCACCCCGATTGCCGTTACGAAGGACAATATCAAAGGTACCGTTGTGAAGGACGGTTTCTGGACGGTACAGCAGATCTGCACCGGCGAGTACGCGGGCGCCTGCAAGGCCGCGGGGTTGGAGTAGTCATCCCTCCTCACGGGCAACACGGGCAGGATCTTTGGATGCGGGTCAGCAATACCCGCTTTTCGGATGCAGAGATGCAGCCGGGACCCCGGGTCCCGGCTGCACTTGATGAAAATGGATAAAGAGAATGGCGAGGATCAAAGAAGAAAAGCAACCGATTCTGCAGCTTCAAGGAATCAGCAAACGTTTCGGGGCTGTTCAAGCCCTCTGGAAGGTCGATTTCGAGGTGTTCACTGACGAGGTGATCGGCCTGGTCGGTGACAACGGTGCCGGGAAATCGACGCTGGTGAAAGTCATATCCGGAACCTACCGGCCGGACAGCGGTCAGTACATCTTCGAAGGTCGCGCGGTCACCGTCAGCACGCCGGGGGATGCGACGAACCTGGGAATTCAGACGGTGTATCAAGACCTGGCTCTCTGTGAGAATCTGGATGTGGTTGCCAATCTCTACCTCGGCAGGGAACGGATCCGGAGCGTGGTACCCGGAGTGCTGGGAGTGATCGATGAGGTAGCGATGGAACGGAAATCCACCGAGTTCGTGCGGGAGCTTCACGTTACCATTCCTTCCCTCCGCTCCCGCGTTGCCACGCTCTCCGGGGGCCAGCGACAGTCGGTGGCCGTTGCCCGGGCGGTGATGTGGAACTCCAAGGTGGTACTGCTCGACGAGCCGACAGCCGCCCTGGGGGTGGAACAGACCCGGCAGGTTAAAGACCTGATCGTCCGGCTCCGTGAAAAAGGGTTGGGGATCGTCGTGATCAGCCACAATCTAGTCGATGTATTCGATGTTTCCGACCGGATCATTGTGCTGCGTTTGGGTAGGCGAGTGGCGACATTCGATACGCACGGATCAAACCCGGAGCAGGTAGTGGCGGCGATAACCGGAGCGGAATACGGCCAGATCGACTCGGATACCGGGTCCAGCGGATAACAAACCCCGCAGTCGGACCGACGTACTTTAATGCTTGGGATGGTTTAATCATGAATGAAAAAGAGAGAGAGCGATCTGAGCTGGAGACAGGCGGGAGTGAAGGCGGGTTATTGCGGCAACTCCTGCAAAGACTAGCCCACGGAGATATCGGCTCCCTGCCGGTGCTCCTGGGACTGGTTCTGATCGCGGTCGTGTTCCAAATCGCAAACCCCAACTTCCTCACCCCATTGAACCTCACCAACCTGATGGTGCAGATATCCTCGGTAGGTACAATAGCGGTAGGGGTGGTGCTCGTGCTGCTGATCGGTGAAATCGACCTGTCGGTCGGGGCTGTGAGCGGTCTGTGCGCCGGTCTTATGGGAGTCCTCTCCGTAAAGCTCGGGCTTCCGGGAATCCCGGCCGTGCTGTTCAGTCTGCTGGCAGGCTTTCTGATCGGACTGTTTCAAGGATGGTGGATCACCAGGCTTCATGTACCATCCTTTGTAGTGACCCTGGCCGGATATCTGGGTTGGCAGGGGGCGCTGCTTTGGGTGTTAGGCAGTACAGGAACCATCAATCTGAACGATGTGTTCATCGTCGGCCTGGCCAATACGAGGCTACCCGTCTGGGTGGGTTGGACAATTGGGGCGGCAGCCGTCCTGATCTTCTTGCTGGCCAGCGCCGGGTTGCAGATGCGCAAGTCCCGACAAGGTCTGCACTCGCAATCCGTACTCGCCGTGATACTACGGGGCATCGTGATAGCCATAGTGGTGCTGGGGCCGGTGGCGATCATGAGCGTGAATCGTAACCCTCGGGGAAACGTGCCGGTGACGGGAGTTCCTACCGCGGTCGTGATCCTTCTGGCGATCATCATCGCTTTCAATTTCCTCACAAAACGCACCAGATACGGGCGCTATGTCTTCGCAGTCGGCGGCGGCGCAGAAGCAGCGCGTCGGGCGGGCATCAATGTCGACCGCATTCGAATCTGGGTATTCGCATTATGCTCCACCCTGGCTGCCGCAGGAGGCGTGCTCGCCGGGTCGCGCTTGTTTGCGGTCAATCAGTCCTCCGGCGGCGGTGATGTTCTGCTGAACTCGATCGCGGCGGCCGTTATCGGCGGGACGAGCCTTTTCGGGGGGCGCGGCAGCACCTGGTCGGCCCTGCTCGGGGCCCTGATCATCGGCGCGATCGCAAACGGCATGGACCTGCTGGCCTTCGCCTCCTCGGTGAGGTTCATGATTACCGGAGCCGTACTGCTGGTTGCGGTGACTATCGACGCCTATTCGAGAGCCCGGCGCGAGCAGGTCGGTCAGTGAGACCGAAGCGGAAATTCAGACCGGCGTTTCACGGCAAGGAATTTGTCGTGCAGTGTGAGATCAAGGCCCGGGTTGAACCAAGAGCTATTTGAATTGAGGAGGGAGCGAGACATGAATCTGCCTTTAGAGCTGACATTTCGCGGAGTAGAGAAAACAGAGGACCTGGAACGCCTGTTGCGGGAAAAAGTCGACAGGCTGGAGAGGGTCTGCGGCTACATCAATGGCTGCCGGATCGTGGTGGAAAAGGCGCAGGCGCATCAAGACGGAGGCAATCCCTACAGGGTGCGGATCGACGTGACCGTGCCTCCCAGACATGAGCTGGTCGCCGAGAGGGGACCTGTGGAGGAATACGTCTCGGAACGGCTCTCCCATCTGATCCGCGAAACCTTCGATGCCATGGAGCGGCAGCTCAAAGAGCTCGTGGAAAAGCAGCGGGGAGAGCAGAAAAAGCACCCGGAGCAGTGATGCGGCGGCTTTTCTAACCCGAATAAACAACGAATATAGACGGTTTGGTTTATGGCTGGCCGGACTTCCCGGCTGTACGCTGACAGGGCAGAGTGTCGCCGGCGGGGAGGGCACGGCGGGTTCAAGACGGCTGCCGCCAAAAACCGGCGTATCAGAGTTTACGGAGGCCGTTCTCATGAAGAAACAGCGGCGTATTGTACACGCGCGGCGTCTACTTGGGTTATAATAGGAGTGCGAAAGGAGTAGAGTAAAATGCTGTGGCCTCTCCTGCTGTACTTCGGCATCCTGGCAATCGCAATTCCCGGCTTGCTTTTCCTTTCCCTGTTCATTGGAGAACGGCACAGGGAAAGGGCGACGGTGCAGCCCTACGAGTCCGGGATCGCTCCAACAGGCACTCTGCCTGCCCGCTTTCCCGCCAGCTACTACCTGGTGGCGGTACTGTTCGTCCTCTTCGATGTGGAATCCATTTTTCTCTTTTCCTGGGCCGTTGCAGCTCGCCAGGTGGGTTGGAAGGGGTATGCGAGCATGACCCTGTTCGTGCTGCCCCTGTTCATCCTTCTCGGCTACCTGTGGCGCAGCGGGGCGTTGGACTGGCGGACTGCCCGTCAGCGAACAGAGGCTCATCGTTAGAAAGGAATAACGGGCATGTTTTCACGGCGATACACCTCTCCGGCCGCTGATATCGGTACGCGGGGACTCCCCTCGGGAGCACCGCGGCAAAGCGGAATCCTATTGACTACCTTGCAGGCGATCCTCGGTTGGGGGAGAAAGTACTCGCTGTGGCCCTTCAACTTCGGTTTATCCTGCTGTTACGTGGAGATGGCCACCAGCCTGACCAGTCGGTTCGATATCGCCCGCTTCGGGGCCGAGGTGATCCGGGGAAGCCCCAGGGAGGCGGACCTGATGGTCATCGCCGGTACCGTGTTCATAAAAATGGCTCCCGTGGTCAGGCGGATGTATGAGCAACTCATGCTACCCCGCTGGGTGGTTTCCCTGGGCTCATGCGCCAATTCCGGGGGAATGTACGACATCTACAGTGTCGTCCAGGGGGTGGATAAGATCCTGCCCGTGGATCTCTATGTGCAGGGCTGCCCTCCCAGTCCGGACGCCTTTATGTATGGGCTGACCCGTCTGGCAACCCTGGTGGGCAGTGAGAAGCGGCCCTTGAGCTGGTTGGTCGGTCCGGGGGAGGTCTATCGACCGGAGTTGCCGTCGACACGGGATGAGCGGCGTCCGGGGAGGGAAGGCGAAACCAGCCTGATGCCGCCGGAGCAGGCTACGGCGGACGGAGAAGGATGAACGAGATGGCGGATCGTGAGGCTGAGGCTGCCGTTGCACTAAGGCAACACCTCGGACCGGAGTCGGTGGTCACCCAGGAGACCGGCGACGGCATTCCTACTTGCTGGGTTGCCGTCGGGCAGCTGAGGCAGGCGCTTGAGTTTCTGAAATACAAAGTAGACCGGCCTTACCTCATGCTCTACGACCTCACCGCGATCGACGAGCGGGAGAGGGTGCATCGGGCCGGGCAGCCGGCAAGCCGGTTCACGGCGGTGTACCAGCTGTTCTCCTTCGATCGAGCGGAGGATATAAGGCTGAAGGTCGCCCTGGAGGACGATTACCCGCAGCTGCCTACGATCACCGGCATCTGGCCGTCGGCGGACTGGTACGAGCGGGAGCTGTGGGACATGTACGGCATCGGTGTGGACGGCCACCCAAATCTCCGGCGCATCCTCATGCCGCCGTGGTGGGAGGGCCATCCCCTGCGCAAGGAACACCCCGCGCGAGCCACGGAGATGGGGATGTTCCAGATGACCGAGGAAGAAGCGGAAAGCTTCGATGAGCAGCTGCGATTTCGGCCGGAGGAGTGGGGCATGTCGCCGATGCAGGAGGATGCGGACACGCTGTATGTAAATCTCGGACCTCAGCACCCGGGCACTCATGGTCCGCTGCGCGTGATCGTGCGCATGAACGGCGAGGAGATCTCCGACCTGGTCTGTGATATCGGCTATCACCACCGTGGTGCGGAGAAAATGGCGGAGCGGCAGAGCTGGCACACCTTCATCCCATTTACGGACCGTATCGATTACTTGAGCGGGGTGATGAACAACTTCCCCTACGTGATGGCGGTGGAGATGCTGGCCGGTATCGAGGTGCCGGAGCGGGCCCGGGTGATCCGCATCATGCTGGCGGAGATTTTCCGCGTCATCAGCCATCTCGTCTATCTGGGCACGTTCGCCCAGGACGTGGGTGCCATGTCTCCGGTGTTCTACGCCTTCAACGATCGCGAGCGGGCCTTCGACATCATCGAGGCGATTACCGGCGGACGGATGCATCCGAGCTGGTTTCGTATCGGGGGTGTGGCCCAGGACCTTCCTCAGGGGTGGGAGGAGCTGGTCGGCGGCTTTCTACGGCACATGCGGCGAAGCCTGCGCGATTTCGATCGTATGGTGATACGCAACAGAATCTTCAAGGCGAGAACCGTGGGCGTCGGCGTAGTGGGTCCGGAGCAGGCCGTAGAGTGGGGGGCCACCGGTCCCATGCTGCGGGCCGGCGGCCTGGCCTGGGATTTCCGCAAAGGCAGAAGCTACGGAGGCTACGACCAGTTCGATTTCGACGTTCCCGTGGGAAGCCGCGGCGACTGCTTCGACCGGGCGGTGGTGCATCTGGAGGAGATCGAACAGAGCCTGAGAATTGTCGAGCAATGTCTGTCACGCATGCCCGAAGGAGACTACAAATCCCTCCACCCTCTGGCAACTCCACCGTTGAAAGAGAGGACAATGGAGGATATCGAGACGCTCATCGATCATTTCCTGGCGGTAAGCTGGGGACCCGTGATTCCCCCAGGGGAAGCGTCGATGCGCACCGAGGACGCGAAAGGAAACCACAGTTACTACCTGGTGAGCGACGGGAGCACATCCTCCTATCGCACGCGCATCCGCACTCCCTCCTTTCCGCATATACAGATGGTGCCGCAGATGTGCCGCGGCATGATGATCCCCGACTTGACGGCGATCCTGGGGAGCATCGACTTCGTGCTGGCTGACGTGGACCGGTGAAGGGAGAGCTGACGTGTTGAGCGAAGATGAGAGGCGGCAGATCGAGGCCCAGTTCAACCGCTACCCCCAGAAGCGGGCCGTGGTGCCCGAAGCGTTGAAGACGGTGCAGCGTTCCCGGGGGTGGGTTTCCGACGAGGCTGTCGGAGACATCGCTGAGCTCCTATCCCTGACCGCCGCTGAAGTGGACGCGGTGGCCACCTTCTACAACCTGATCTACAGAAAGCCGGTCGGCAGGCACGTCATCCTGCTCTGCGACTCGGTGAGCTGCTGGATTATGGGCTACGAAAATCTGTACGAGCATTTACGCTCGAAGCTGGGAATAGGGATGGGAGAGACCACCGCGGACAACAGGTTCACCCTGCTGCCTGCGCCGTGCCTGGGAGCCTGCGACCAGGCTCCCGTGATGATGGTCGACGAGGACCTGTACGGCCGGCTCGACGCTGCGAAGATCGACGACATCCTCGGCAGATATCCTTGAGGAAGGCAACGACGTGGAACCGCATCTCACCAGAAACATTCGTCCAAACAGGGAGGCCTTCTCCCTAGAGGCCTACGAGCGCGGGGAGGGGTACCAGGGGCTGCGCAGGGCGCTTTCCATGAGCCCCAAGGAGGTCCAAGAACTCGTCAGCCAATCCACGCTGCGGGGACGCGGCGGGGCCGGATTCCCAACGGGACAGAAGTGGAGCTTCGTGCCCATGGGTGGCAAGGCCAGGGGGCCCAAGTACTACATCGTCAATGCCGATGAGATGGAACCGGGAACCATGAAGGATCGACTGCTCCTGGAAGGCGACCCCCATCAGGTCGTGGAGGGCGCCATCATCGGAGCCTACGCAATCGAAGCCGAGGTGATCTACATATACCTTCGTTGGGCGTACCGGCTCGCCGCCGTTCGCCTTGAGACGGCGATAGCCGAAGCCTACCGGCGCGGTTATCTGGGACGAGGCGTCATGGGTTCCTCCTACAACGTGGAGCTGTACCTGCACGAATCGAGCGGCCGCTATATATGCGGTGAAGAGGATGGGCTCATGGATGCCCTGGAAGGCAGGCGGCCGATTCCGCGGCCCAAGCCTCCCTTTCCCCAGACCTGCGGTCTGTGGGGCAACCCGACGGTGGTGAACAACACGGAAACAGTGAGCAATCTGCCCGGGATCTTGCGAAATGGGGCCGAGTGGTTCAAGGGATTGAGCCTGAGCAGCGACGGCGGCAGCAAGATCTACGGTGTGAGCGGGAGGGTGAAGCGGCCGGGAACGTGGGAGCTTCCCCTGGGGACGACGGCTCGAGAGGTCATCTTCGAACACGCCGGCGGCATGGTGGATGGGGCGCACCTGCGCGCCTTCCTGCCGGGCGGCGGCTCCACGGATTTCCTCACGGAAGACCATCTGGAGGTGAAGCTGGATTATGAATCCGTGGCTGCAGCCGGAAGCCGCCTGGGCACGGGGACGATCGTCGTCCTGGACGACAGCGTCTGCCCGGTAGGCGTGCTGATCAGTCTGGAGCGCTTCTTCCTCCGGGAGTCCTGCGGCTGGTGCACACCCTGCCGCGAAGGGCTGCCCTGGATCGTGGCGCTGCTGGAAGAGCTGGAGCAGGGCGAAGGCAATGAGGAATCGCTGGAGTTGCTGGAGTTCCACTGCCGCACCATCAAGCCGGGGCTGACCTTCTGTCCCCTGGCGCCCGGGGCGATGGAGCCTCTGGCAAGCGCATTGAAGTACTTTCGCCAAGACATGCTGCGTCATGTCCGCGAAAAACGCTGTCCCTGGAGGTAACGGTGGCCACTCTCTACGTCGACGGCAAACCCTACTCATTCGAGGACCAGCACCGGACGCTGCTGGAGGTGTGCCTGTCCCTGGGATTCGACATCCCCTATTTCTGCTGGCACCCGGCCATGCACTCCGTGGGGGCCTGCCGCCAGTGCGCCGTCAAGGTATTCAAGGACGAGCAGGACACCCGCGGAAGGATCGTGATGTCCTGCATGACCCAGGCCGACGACGGCACGCGCATCTCCATCGAGGATGCGGAAGTCAAGGCGTTCCGGGCCTCGGTGATCGAGTGGTTGATGCGCAATCATCCCCATGACTGCCCGGTATGCGACGAGGGCGGGGAATGCCACCTGCAGGACATGACCGTGATGACCGGGCACGTGTACCGGCGCAGCCGGTTTCCCAAGCGTACTTACAGGAACCAAGATCTGGGGCCCTTTATTCACCACGAGATGAACCGCTGCATCCAGTGCTACCGCTGTATTCGATTCTACAGGGATCTTGCGGGTGGCAGGGATCTGGAGGTCTTCGGCTGCCATGATTCGGTCTACTTCGGCCGTTACCGGGACGGCACCCTGGAGTCCGAGTTCAGCGGGAATCTGGTCGAGATCTGCCCTACGGGCGTGTTCACTGACAAGACCTTCCGGCGTCACTTCACCCGCGCCTGGGATCTGCAGACCGCCCCGTCGATATGCGTGCACTGCGCCCTGGGGTGCAACACGCTGCTGGGCGAGCGCTACGGGACGCTGCGGCGCATCCGCAACCGCTACCACTACGAGGTAAACGGCTACTTTCTTTGCGACCGCGGGCGTTTCGGCTACGAGTTCGTCAACGCAGGGACTCGCATTCGCCAACCCCTGCTGCGCGGGAAAGAGGGTCTGAAGAGTATCCCGGCTGGGGAAGTCCTGGCACGGGCCGGTAAGATGCTCGGCAAGCGGCGGCTGATCGGCATCGGATCGCCCCGCGCGTCCGTGGAGGCCAACTTCGCCCTCCGTCGCCTGGTCGGAGCCGAATGGTTTTTCCACGGAATCGCCCGTCAGGAGCTGGAGCTCATCCGCCAGGTTAAACGTAGCCTGGTAGAGGGTCCCGCGCCGGTGGCTTCGCTGCGGGAGGCCGCTTCGGCGGACGGGGTGCTGGTGCTGGGGGAGGATGTGCCCAATACGGCACCCCTTCTCACTCTGGCGCTGAGGCAGGCGGCCATTCAAAAGCCCCTGGAGGAGGCCAGAAACCGCCAGCCCCGGATCCCGGCCTGGGAAGATGCGGCCATTCGCGAAGCGATCCAGCAGGAAAGAGGGCCGGTATACATCGCCACCGCCATGGAGACGGGCCTGGACGAGCTGGCCGCCGAGTGTTTCCGCGGGACCCCTCAGGATTCGGCCCGGCTGGCCTTCGAGGTGGCTCACCATCTGGATCCCCAGGCCAAAGCGGCGGGCCTCGGCGGGCGCCTCGGCGGGCTGGCCCGTCGCATAGCCGTTGCGTTGCGCTCCTGCCGGCGCCCCCTGGTGGTCTGCGGCACCTCGAGCGGCAGCGCCGCGCTGATAGAGTCGGCCTGCAACGTGGCCTGGGCCCTTACCCGCGCGGGGCTGGACGCCCGCTTGAGCTTCGTGGTGCCCGAATGCAACAGCATGGCCGCCGCTTTCCTGGAGGGCGGCTCCCTGGAGGAAGCGGTGGGTGCGGTCGGAAGCGGCGGAGACACCACTGTGGTGATCCTGGAGAACGACCTTACGCGCCGCCTCAGCGAACCGGAGCTTCAGCCGCTGTTCCGATCGCAAGCCGAGATCATCTGCGTGGATCACAGCATGACCCCGACGACCGACCAGGCCGCCCTGGTCCTGCCGGCCGCCGCTTTCGCAGAATCCAGCGGTACCCTGGTCAGCTCCGAAGCACGGGCCCAGAGATTCCACGCAGCGTTTCCCCCCGCCGAAGAAGCCCGGGAAAGCTGGCGCTGGCTGGGAGATCTGTTGGCGGCCTCGGGCAGGGTGAGCGCTCAACCCTGGCCGAATCTGAACAGCATCCTGGCTGAGATCGCCGAGAGCGGATCCGAGCTTGCTCCGCTGACCGGCCTGGAAAGGGAGGGGCGTTCCCGGCTCCTGGGCCTGCCCGTTCCCCGACAGACCTACCGGGCCAGCGGCCGTACGGCCGTGCAGGCGGCGCGAAGCGTTCACGAGGAGCCTCCGCCGCCGGATGTGGACACGCCCCTCGCCTACTCGATGGAAGGCTATGCCGGTCTGCCCCCGCCCCAGCTGATTACGCGGTACTGGGCACCAGGCTGGAACTCCGTGCAGGCCCTGAACAAGCTGCAGACCATTCCGGCCGGGCCGCTTCGGGGAGGGGACCCCGGGCTGCGCCTGCTCGACTCCGGCGGGCAGAAGAAGTGGGCCTACCACGAGGATATTCCCGCCGCTTTCAAAGCACGGGAAACCGAGATGTGGGTGCTGCCTCTGCACCGGCTGTACGGAACCGAGGAGCTCAGCCGGCTTGCTCCGGGAATCGCGACCTGCATTCCAAAGCCCGAGCTGCGACTCCACCCCGATGACGCGCAGCGCTTCGGGCTGCAGCAGGGCGCGGCCGTGGAGCTCCAGGTCGGCTCCGGTGCCTACCGGCTGACGCTGTTGCTCGATTCTCAGGCGGAGCAGGGTACGGCCCTGGTCCCCATGGGGTTCCCCGGCGCCAGCCCGCCGGTGTTGCCCGCGTGGGGGAAGGTTCGGGGAGTGCAATCCCGGGGTGAAAGCGGATGAGTGTAGTGATTCAGAGCGTCCTCACCGTTCTCGGTGTGCTGATTGGCCTGTTGGCCCTGGCGGCCGGCCTCACCTTCATCGAACGGCGCCTGCTCGGGCTGTTTCAGGAGCGCTACGGGCCTAACCGCGCCGGTCCCTTCGGACTGCTGCAGGTAGTGGCCGACGCCGTCAAGATAATGACCAAGGAAGACTGGATCGCGCCGTTCAGCGACCGGTTTGTGTTTTTCCTGGCCCCTGCGATCATGGTATTCGCCACGGTCATGCCGTTTTCCGTCGTGGTTTTTTCTCCGGCCGTGGCTGTGGCGGATCTGAACATCGGGCTCCTGTTCTTCCTGGCCATGTCCTCTCTGGCGGTTTACGGGGTAGCTCTCGGCGGTTGGGCCTCCAACAGCAAGTACTCGTTGCTCGGCAGCCTACGAGCGGTGGGCCAGATGGTCAGCTACGAAGTATTCATGGGCCTGTCCGTGATGGGGGTGGTCGTGCTGGCCGGATCCTTCAGTCTCGGGGAGATCGTGAGGGCTCAGAGCCGGATGTGGTTCTGCATACCCCAGCTGCCCGGTTTGGTCATTTTCCTGATCGCGGGATCGGCGGAAAGCCGGCGGATCCCCTTCGATCTTCCGGAGGCGGAGGCCGAGCTGGTTGCCGGTTTCCATACGGAGTATTCGGGGTTCAAGTTCGCCTTTTTCTACATCGGCGAGTACTTGGGCATCACCCTGCTGTCCACCTTCGTGGTGGTATTGTTCTTCGGCGGCTGGCTCGGTCCCTGGCTTCCGCCGATCCTCTGGTTTTTAATAAAGCTCGCGATCGTCATCGCCTTCCTCATCCTGGTGCGGGCCGCGCTGCCGCGACTGAGGTACGACCAGCTGATGAGGTTCGGATGGATGGTCATGCTCCCCCTGGCGCTGTTGAATCTCTTGGTGACCGGGGCGCTCGTGCTGGCTGCGGGACGATAGATCCCTCAAGAGGAGGTTATTGTCGATGTTCAGCATCATCCGCACCCTCTGGCTCGTTTTCCTGCGGGCCTTCAGGCCCCGCTTCACCGTGCGCTACCCCGATGAGCGGCGCCGCCTTCCTCCCCGCTGGCGAGGACGGATCATCCTGTCCAGGGACCCGGATGGACAGGAACGGTGTGTGGCCTGTTATCTGTGCGCCGTGGCCTGCCCCGTGGACTGCATCGCCCTGCAGGCCACGGAGGATGATCAGGGCAGAAGGTACCCGGAGTTTTTCCGCATCAACTTCTCCCGGTGCATATTCTGCGGATTTTGTGAGGAGGCCTGTCCGACCTATGCCATTCAGCTCACTCCCGATTTCGAGATGGCCGAGTACCGTAGGAAGGATCTGGTATACGAGAAGGAGGACCTTTTGATCGGGGGATCCGGCAAGTATTCCGGGTACAACTTCTACCGGGTGGCGGGGGTGAGCATCGGCGGCAAGGATAAAGGGGAGGGCGAGGGTGAGCTTCCCCCGGTGGATATTCGCGATCTGATGCCGTAGGGGAGGTAAGGAGGAGTGATGAATGGGATTGTCTGGATTTCGGGGGCAGTGGCCGTGATAAGCACGCTGGCGGCTGTTACGCGCCGAAACGCGGTGCATGCCCTGCTGTACCTGATCGTCGGCATGCTCGGCGTGGCTGTGGTGCTCTTCGCCTTCGGTGCGGCCTTCGCCGCGGTCCTCCAGGTCGTCATCTGGGCCGGGGCCATCATGGTGCTGTTCCTGTTCGTCATGATGATGCTCAGCCTCCGCACCGAGAAGAGGGCGGCCGTGCGCCTGAGGGCGATCATCGGGCCCGCCCTGCTGGCGGTGGTTCTGGCCGTCGAGCTCATGGTTGTCATGACCGTGGCGCCTCCGCAACCTCCGGCTGCAGCGGCGGTGCAACCCGAACAGGTCGGCTCATCCCTGTACGGTCCGTATGCCGTCGTGGTGGAATTGGCTTCTGTGCTGTTGCTGGTCGGCGTGGTCGGGGCTTTCCACCTCGGTCGAGGTCGAGAAAAAGACGAGGGACGGTGAGCCAATGACGACGGTGCTCGTACAGTACGGATTGCTCCTGGCCGCGGCGTTGTTCCTCGTCGGTCTGGCGGGGGTGCTGTTCCGCAGAAATCTTCTGTTCACCCTGTTGTCGCTGGAGATCATGCTGAACGCCGCCGGGCTGGCGTTCGTGGTCGCGGCGAGTCGCTGGCAGCAGCCGGACGGGCAGGTGATGTTCCTGATCATTCTGGCCGTCTCTGCGGCCGAGGCCGCAGTGGGGCTGGCCCTCATCCTGGGGATCCACCGGGAGAGCGGAACGCTTGATCCTGATGAGCTCAGCAGGCTTAGGGGGTGATATGGTTACGCTCATGTGGCTGATTCCAGCATTTCCCGCCGCCGGATTCCTCGTGCTCAGCACCCTCGGCCGGCGACTTTCCCGGCCGGCCTGCGCCGTAATGGGTACAAGCTCCGTGGCCCTGTCCATGATCGTCTCGGCCGTCGTGGCCTGGGGATACCTGAGCCCGACGCTTCCCCGGCCACTGACAACCACGGCGCTGTGGCAGTGGATGGAGATCCGCTCTCTCAGCATCGGCTTCGGGCTGCACCTGGACTCCCTGTCCCTGCTCTGGGTACTGGTGGTAACCGGGGTTGGATTCCTCATCCACCTCTACTCCACCAGCTTCATGTCCGCTCAAGAAGGCTACGGTCGCTACTTTGCCTATCTCAACCTCTTCATAGCCTCGATGCTGCTGCTCGTGCTGGCAGATGGCCTGCTGCTGCTGTATTTGGGTTGGGAAGGGGTGGGCTTGTGCAGCTTCCTGCTCATCGGATTCTGGTACAGGGAACCGGCAAACTCCAAAGCTGCGCTGAAAGCCTTCGTGGTAACCCGCATCGGTGACACCGCCCTCATCATCGGCATCTTGCTCCTCTACACCCGCCTGGGCAGCGGCAACATTCAGGAGCTGCTCTCCCGTGCCTCTTCCCAGATCCCGCCGGGGGCACCTCTGGCAGTTGCCGCCGCCGCCCTGTTGCTGGCCGGCGCGCTGGGTAAAAGTGCCCAGATCCCCCTGCAGACCTGGCTGCCCGACGCCATGGCCGGCCCCACCCCGGTCAGCGCGCTGATCCACGCCGCCACGATGGTCACCGCCGGCGTCTACCTGATCGCCCGCATGAACGTGCTCTTCGCTTTGGCGCCGACGGTGCGCTTTCTGGTGGCGATCATCGGGGCGGCCACCCTCATCCTGGCCGGATTCAGCGCCGCGTCTCAGCGCGACATCAAGCGCGTTCTGGCCTACTCGACCATCAGCCAGATCGGGTATATGTTTCTGGCTCTCGGTGTAGGCGCCTGGCCGGCCGCGGCCTTTCACTTTCTCACCCACGCCTGTTTCAAAGCCCTGCTCTTCCTGGGGGCGGGGGTGATCATCCTGAACCTGGGTGATGAGCACGATATTTTCCGGATGGGGGGTCTGTGGAAGAGAATGCCCCTGGTGTTCGCTACATTCCTGACCGCGGCGCTGTCCATGGCCGCGGTTCCACCCCTTACCGCCGGCTTCTACAGCAAAGACTGGATCCTGTACTGGGTGTGGAACTCCGGCCCGTCCGGACCGATCCTGTGGCTTCTAGCCCTCCTGGGAATCGTACTGACCTCCCTGTATACCTTCCGCCTGGTGTTCATCGTATTCCTGGGACCGGAACGCAGCCGGCCTTCGGGCCGGCCCGGTGCCCTCCTGACGATTCCCCTTGTGGTGCTGGCCGTACCCGCCGCGCTCGCCGGGTTCCTGGAAACGCCCCGTCACCTCGGAGACATCAGGGTATTCTCCCGCTTCATCGCCCAAACGGCCCCGGTGGTGGAGCCTGCACCGAGCATGCCGGGAATGGTCGTCTGGCTGATCCTCGTTTCCGAGGCGGCCTCGCTGCTGGGGATCCTGCTGGCCTACCTGCTATTCCGGCGCCGCTTGCGGGTCGGTGAAGCGGCGGAGAGCCTGCCGCAGGGGGCTTACCTGCGGCGTTTCTGGCTGGCAGGCTGGGGGTTCGACTGGCTGTACGAACAGACGGTGGTTCGTCCCTACCGGTTTCTGAGCCGGGTTGTCGGCTCCGAGCCCCTCGACTGGCTGTACCGGGGGATCGGGGACCTGGCGGTTGTGGCGCACCGCCTGCTCAGCTTGATTCAGGACGGCCGGATCCGCCGCTACGCCGCCGGCGTGGCCCTGGGCGCAGCCCTGATCCTCGCTTTGGTGGTGCTGCTATGAATCTTGCATTGCTGGTGCTTGTTCCTCTATTTGCCGGGCTCCTTGCCTGGCTTTTGGGCCGCAGGAGCGATTCCGCTGCCCGCCTGACAGCGTTCGCGGGCCTGAGCGTCGATCTGGGCATCATTCTCTCCCTGTGGGTGCGCTTTCCGGGGGCTGGGGCCGTGGGCCCGGGAAAGCACTGGCTGGAGCAGCTCGTTCTGCCCTGGATCCCGCAGCTTGGCGTCAGGGTGCACCTCGCCCTGGATGGTCTCAGCCTGCTGATGGTTTCGCTGACCGCAGTGCTGGGTATGGTTGCTCTGGTCGTCTCATGGGCCTCGGTGAATAAACGGGTTGGCCTGTTTCATTTCCATCTGATGGTCTCCCTGGCGGGAATCATGGGAGTGTTCCTGACCATGGACCTGTTCCTGTTCGCCCTGTTCTGGGAGCTCATGCTGGTTCCTACCTACTTTCTCATCGTGATTTGGGGACACGCAAACCGGCAGGCGGCTGGGATTAAATTCTTCCTCTTCACCCAGGCAGGCGGCCTGCTCATGATTCTGGCCATCCTGGGCCTGCATTTCCTCCACGCTTCCCAGACGGGGGAGTACACCTTCGACGCCCTCCGCCTGGCGGAAACCCATCTCCCGGGTCGGTGGGGAATGCTTCTGATGCTGGGCTTCTTCCTGGCCTTCGCGGTCAAGCTGCCGGTCTTTCCCCTGCACCCGTGGCTGCCGGATGCCCACACCGAAGCTCCCACGGCGGGCAGCATCATCCTGGCCGGCCTGTTGCTGAAGACCGGTGCCTACGGCCTCATCCGCTTCGCCCTGCCCCTGTTTCCGCAAGCCTCCGCCCGGTTGGCACCGTGGGCCATGGGGCTGGCCGTGGCAGGCATCATCTACGGCGGCCTGGCCGCCTTCGGCCAGAGGGATATTAAACGCCTCATCGCCTACACCAGCATCAGCCATCTGGGTTTCGTGCTCCTGGGCATCTATGCGGGAAGCCGGGCTGCCCTGGAGGGGGCGGTGCTCCTGATGATCTGTCATGGCCTCACCACCGGCGCCCTGTTCGCGCTGGCCGGAGGCATACAGGACCGCCTGGGCACCCGGGACATGGACTCCCTGGGAGGGTTGTGGAGTGTTACACCGCGGCTGGCGGCGGTGACCCTGTTCTTCGCCTTGGCGGCGATGGGTCTTCCCGGATTGGGGAACTTCGCCGGAGAGTTCCTCGTGCTGCTGGGGGTTTTCGCGGTGCACCTGTTGCCCGCGATTTTGGCGGCCACGGCGATGATCGTCTCGGTGGTCTATGCCCTGAATCTGGTGTGCCGGACGATGTTCGGTCCTTCGCGCCCGGCATCGGCTGTCGTCGATTTGGGGGCTGCGGAGATGATCGTGATGACCGGATTGATGCTTCTCATCCTCTGCCTCGGGTTGTTTCCCCAGTCCGTCATCGACAGGGTCCGGCCCTTTCTCCAGATCATCCCGGGAGGAATCGGATGAACCTTTCAGATCTGGTCTCCCTGCTTCCGGTGCTGATCCTGATAGCTGCCGCCCTCGCCCTTCTCGTGGCGGCGGCGGTCCGCAGAAGCGCGCACGCGGCATCGTGGATCACCCTGACAGGCCTGGGCGCAGCGCTGCTCAGCGTACCCGCAGCTGGCCGATCGGAGTCGTTACGGGTATCGGACCTGATCGCCGTCGACGGCTTCACGCGGTTTTTCACCGTGCTCCTCCTCGGCACCGCCCTGGTCGTATGCCTGCTATCCATCAGTTATTGGCGGGGACGTCGGGGCCGGCGGGAGGAGTACTACCTGCTCCTTCTCACCGCCACGGTCGGTACGATCGTCGTGGTTTCCAGCATTCACTACGTATCCCTGATTTTAGGGATCGAGATCCTGAGCGTCAGCTTTTTCGTCCTGGTAGCCTATCGTCGTCATAAAGCCGAGGCGCTCGAGGCCGGTATGAAATACCTGGTGCTCGCCGGGGCGTCTACCGCTTTTCTCCTCTTCGGGGTGGCGCTCATTTACTCCGAGGTGGGCTCCCTGACGTTCCAGGATGTCGTAACTTCCATGGCCACCGGCCCGCGATTGGTCGCCGTGGCCGGGGCCGGGCTGTTCCTCGTCGGCGTAGGCTTCAAAATGAGCCTGGTACCGTTCCATCTATGGACTCCGGACGTGTTCCAGGCCGCCCCCGCCCCGGTGGTTGCCTTCATCGCCACGGCTTCTAAGGGAGCGATCCTGGCCCTGTTGCTGCGTTATGCCCCGGCGGTTGCACTCTACGAATCCCGCTCCCTGATGGCCGTGGTGGTTGTGATCTCCGTGCTGTCCATGCTGACAGGCAATCTCCTGGCCCTGCGGCAGCGATCTCTGCGGCGCCTGCTGGCCTATTCCTCTATCGCTCACATGGGGTACCTGCTGGTGGCCCTTTTGGCCGGCGGGACGCGTGGCCCGGAGGCCGCAGGCTTCTACCTGATCGTGTACTTCCTTGCCACACTATGTGTATTCGGGGTGATTGTCCTCCGCGCCGGCGGGCAGGGCGAAGCGGATGACCTGGATGATTTCCGGGCACTTGCCTGGGAGAGACCGGGTCTTGCGGTGGTGATGGCGATGGGGATGCTTTCCCTGGCCGGCATTCCAATAACAGGCGGATTCCTGGGGAAGTTCTACCTGCTCCTCGCAGGGGCCTCGGCGGAATTGTATCCGCTGGCCGCCGTGCTAGTCGCGGCAAGCGTGATCGGCCTGTTCTACTACCTTCGTGTCGTTGCCGGTCTGTTCACCTCCGAACCGCCGGGGATTGGCCGTTACGAACGCGGCGGGAGCGCGGGCACCGCTACAGGGCTGGCCTTGGGGCTGCTTACCGCCGCCCTGACCTTCCTGGGAGTGTACCCGCGGCCCCTTCTGGGGCTCATCGCGGTTGCTATGCGGGGGGTGTTCGGCGGATAGAAACATCTGTTCCGCCCCCCTTATCGTTATTGCAGGACAAGGAGAAAAGAAATGATGGAAAAAGAGAAACGAATATCGGTTGTGACAGGCCTGGTCATCGGCGTCGCAGGGACTGCGGTTGTCCTGGGTCTGCTGTTCTTTCTGTTCTTCCCGTTGGCCCTGAAGCATAGAACCTCCTGGCCGCTGGAAGACGCCATCGGTACCAACCGCGTGCTCGCCGCGATCCCCGCGGAGTACAAGCGGATGGAGAATCCGCTGACCCCGGATCCACGGACCGTTTCCCAGGGCCATACGGTTTATCTCGGCAACTGCGCTGTCTGCCACGGGCCCGAGGGAACGGGGGATTCACCCATCGGGGGGAACATGTACCCCCCTGCGGCGGACCTTAGCTCGCAGAGGGTGATCGGCATGAACGACGGCGAGGTTGCCTGGATCGTCAAGTTCGGTCTGTCCTTCGTGGGAATGCCGGCGTTCGGAACGCTCCTTTCGGATGAACAGGTTTGGCAGACGGTGACGTTTATTCGGAGCTTGCAGCCCGGCGGGCCGGCCGCAGCTCCGACGGCTTCAAAGGGGCAATCCCAAGCGACAACCGTAACCGCAGCGGATCTCGCTCGGGGGAAGGAGCTTTTTACCCAGGAAGGGTGCGCGGGCTGCCACGGCGGGAACGCCGGCGGCGGAGTCGGCCCGATGCTTTCGGGAACGGCCCTTCCCCTTGATGCGGTGCAGAGGAAGGTTCGCAGGGGGTCGGGCGCGATGCCGGCCTTCGACACGGGGACGATTTCCGACGCGGAGATAAAACGGATCTATCAGTGGTTGGAGAGCCGGCCCTAGCCGATAGATAATAGGGTGAATGGGAGCCGGCAGGGGAATCCCGGCGCCTGCCGAATGCCTCCTGTTTTCGTCGGGACTGTTTATGGAGGAGAGAATGAGATGTTTATCGACTACGTCGCATTGATGCTCGTCAACCTGTCGGCCAGCCTGGTATTGCTTGCCCTGTTTGTGCTGAAGTTCCTGAACTCGGATGGGAAGAGGCTGGCTCCCGGATTTTTGGTAACCGGGTTCATCGCTGCTGCAACGGGCCTGCACATGATTTTTACCTGGCCGCTGCCGAGCAGCTACAACATCGCCTTTGGAGAGCTTTACGTCATGTTCGGAGTAGTGATCTTCGTGGTGGGTCTGGCACTCGCCCGCGGATGGGACCTGCTTCCGCTCTCGATTTTTGCCGTATTCGCGGGGCTCGCTTCCGTGGTAGTCGGCGTCCGCATCGCCCAGCGCGGGATGACCGACTCTCCGCCGCTGGCCACTTTGGGATTCGTGCTTACGGGTCTGGCGGCCATTCTATCCCTGCCTTTGTATCTGGCAAAAAACAGCAGGATTCTGAAAGCGGTAGTGATTGTCCTGCTGGTGGCCGCCGCTGCTATCTGGGCCTTCATCGGTTTCGGGGCCTACTGGAAGCACCTGGAGAGCTTCGCGGGGTGGAAACCAGGGTAGGAAACGGCGATGCGAGCACTCCGACCAAAGACGGAAGAAGGCAGCAATCAGGCAGGCGGACACCTGCCGCGGGCCGTAATCTGGTGGCGGGCCTGCCGTTACCACTTCGTCCCGCCCAGTTTTCTGCCTGCCGCGCTGGGTGCCGTGCTCGCCTGGGCTCTCACCGGGAAATTCTCCCTGGTGTGCTATCTCATCGTGGTGTTGGCGACCACCATCAATCATATCGCGCTCAACATGACGGATGACTACTTCGACTACAAGCACTCGGTCGACGAAGCCCGGGAACAGGGCCCAAACCCCTATTCGGGAGGCAGCGGCCTTCTTACCAGCGGTGCCCTCAGGCCCTCGCGGATGCGTCTGGCATTTTCGATCCTGTATCTCGTGACGATCGCCGCCGGCCTGTACCTCACAGTGACTCGCGGGTGGGCTGTCCTGGTCTTCGGGGCGATCGGCATGTTCTCGGCCTACTTCTACGCTGCTCCCCCCCTGCGCTACGGCTACCACGGTTTCGGAGAGATCTCTCAGCTCCTCAACTTCAGCCTGGTCATCGGGTTGGGTTCCTTCTACGTACAGGCCGGGCGTCTTTCCTGGGAGGCGGCGTTCGTTCTGCTGCCGCTGGGGTTGATGATGTTCGCGATGATCACGATAAACGAAATCCCCGATGTTCACAGCGACGCGAAAGCGGGAAAGCGAACTCTCGTGGTTCGCCTCGGTCGGCTCCGGGGTGTGTGGCTCTACGGCGGCAGCATGTCCCTCGCCTACA
>Ga0315552_1000624_pt1 | contig 21937 bp, 15 predicted proteins | sample SalMarSW160170MG_2_FD_203102 | JGI IMG/M metagenome (GOLD analysis project Ga0315552, IMG submission 203102) | Salt marsh sediment microbial communities from the Plum Island Ecosystem LTER, Massachusetts, United States - Salt Marsh Sediment SW1601-70 ...
AGGATGTTAAAGTTACAGCACCTGTTGCCGGTACTGTCATAGGAGCGCACAGCGGTTATTTCCCTGTTGCGGGATCATTCATCAAAAACGGGCAGGAAGTAATGCGTCTGATCCTTATTCCACCGGAAATGGATATCATCAGTGCACAGGAGGAAGTAAGGGTAAAACAAATGGAATACGATGTAGTCCTGGCTGAAGCAGAGCGGGCTGAACATCTCCTCACCACTAAAGCAATCAGTGAAAAGGCGTTTGAAGCCACACAGGCTCGTCTGGCCAGAGCAGAAGCATCACTCACTGCAGCCAGAGGGCGGTTAAACCTTTATCAGGGAAGGGATCTCGATTCCGTTGCAATGGATCTTTCAACGTATCATATTGAATCCCCCGTAAATGGTGTTATCCAGAATATGTTTGTTACACGGGGCCAAACCATTAGTGCATCCTATGTCATGTTCGAAGTTACACCCATGGATCGTTTCTGGATTCGTGTTCCTGTTTATTCCGGGGATGTCCTGAATGTCGACCGCAACCAGAAAGCTTCCATTTCAGCAATGGGAAAGGATGACGAAGCAGGGTTCATTCATGCCAATCCAATTCAGGGGCCCATGCGTAGTGATGCAGGCAGTGCTTCATCTGATCTTTACTATGAAGTTGACAATAAGGCTGGTCTTTTCAGGGCTGGCCAGAAAGTGAGTGTAACCCTCACCTTGAAATCAGCAGAAGAAAGTCTGGTAGTACCTTATTCTTCAATAATATACGATATGTATGGCGGGAGTTGGGTCTATGTAAAATCGGATTTGCAGCTATATACCCGCACAAGAGTTGAACTCAGTCATGTTTCAGATACACTGGCGGTATTGACACGGGGAGTTCAACCCGGTGATAAGGTTGTATGTACCGGTGTAGCCGAACTTTACGGAACAGAATTTGGAGGAGGAAAATAATGAGGTGGCTCATATCAACTGCATTGCGTTTACGGGTAGCTATCGTAATCCTGATGGTTATCCTTCTGGTTGCCGGTACCCGGATCGTGAGCCGCACGCATTTTGATGTTTTTCCTGAGTTTGCCCCTCCCCTGGTTGAGATACAAACAGAAACACCCGGATTATCCACCGCAGAAGTGGAAATACTGGTTACCGTACCGATTGAAAATGCCATGAACGGAGTTTCCTGGCTGAAGCTTATCCGTTCAAAATCTGTTCTCGGGTTATCGTCCGTTGTACTCTATTTTGAAGATGGGACCGACCTCATGCAAGCCCGTCAAATGGTTCAGGAACGACTTACCGTTATCTCCGGCAAACTTCCGGGTGTTGCCAAACCACCGGTCATGCTATCACCCCTTTCATCAACCAGCCGGGTTCTGAAAATCGGGATTACATCAGACTCTCTTTCTCAAATGGAAATGACAACTCTTGCAAAATGGACTATCCGTCCACGGTTGATGGCAATTCCAGGTGTGGCAAATGTAGCAATCTGGGGACAGAGAGACCGTCAGATACAGGTATTGATCAATCCCAACCACCTGCAAACTCACGGTGTTACGACCAGCGAAGTTCTAACGGCAGTAAAAAAGGCAGTTGAAATAGGGGGTGGAGGTTTCATGGATACTCCCAATCAACGGTTGGCCATATCTTTTGTTTCCACCGTTAAATCTCCCAAAGACCTTTTTAATGTCCCCGTCACCATTCGCAATGGAGTTCCCATAAAGCTGGGTGACCTGGCTGAGATTGTGGAGGGTTCTCCTCCTCCTATTGGCGATGCGATCGTAAATGACCAACCCGGACTTTTACTCATTGTTGAAAAACAACCCTGGGGGAATACACTTGAAGTAACCCGTCAAATAGAAGAAACCCTGGAAGCCTTAAAACCCGGTCTGAAGGATATTGAAATTGATTCAACAATCTTTCGTCCGGCCACATTCATTGAGATGTCGCTCCGAAACCTGAACCGTGCCTTATTGATCGGTTGTATCCTTGTGATTGCTGTACTGGCATTCTCCCTGAATGATTGGAGAACAGCCCTGATCAGTGTTCTTGCCATTCCAGCATCACTAATTACTGCAGCTCTGATATTAAACTACCAGGGTGGCACAATCAATACTATGGTTCTGGCAGGTCTTATCATTGCCCTTGGCGAACTGGTGGATGATGCCATTATAGATGTAGAGAATATCATGCGGCGGCTGAGGCAAAACAGGGAAGCGGGTCATCCCGACTCGGCGTTCAAGGTCGTACTGAATGCATCTCTCGAAGTAAGAAGTGCTGTAGTCTATGGAAGCCTCATCGTTGCGCTGGTACTGATGCCTGTATTTTTCCTTACTGGATTGGCAGGGTCCTTTTTCCGGCCACTTGCTTTTTCCTACATTCTTGCCATCATGTCTTCCCTAATGGTTGCATTAATTCTGACTCCAGCCCTTTCGCTGATTCTGCTTCCCAGGGCTTCAGAAAAGAAAGAGACAACTGTTATGATCCGGCTAAAATCCTGGTATGAAAAATTGTTATCCCGTATCGTGCGGTATCCAAAGCGGCTGTTTATCATCATCAGCGTTGTATTGCTGGCATCACTGGTTTCTCTTCCATTTCTCGGGGAGGAATTTCTTCCCGATTTTAAAGAATACGATTTCCTTATGCACTGGGTAGAGAAACCCGGTACTTCCATCGAGGCTATGGATCGGATTACCATCCGGGCAAGCAAGGAATTGCGGTCCATACCCGGTGTGAGGAATTTCGGTGCACATATCGGCCGGGCAGAAATTGCAGATGAGGTGGTCGGTCCAAATTTCACTGAACTCTGGATTAGCCTCGACCCGGATGTTAAATACAGTAAAACGGTGAATAAAATACAGGAAGTTGTGAATGGATACCCCGGTCTTTACCGTGATCTGTTAACGTATCTTCGTGAACGGATCAAAGAGGTGCTTACCGGATCAAGTGCAACCCTGGTAATCCGGATATATGGAGATGATCTGGAAATCATACGAAATAAATCCGAAGAGGTAAGAGATGCCATCATGGATATTCCCGGCGTAGTCGATCTTAAAGTACAACCTCAGGATATGGTGCCTCAGATTGAAGTCAGGGTTAAACCCGAAAAAGCATTACAATATGGACTGACAGCCGGAAACATCAGGGAAGCAGTAAACATCTATCAGAAAGGGATCAAGGTTGGCGAATTTTTTGAAAACCAGAATATTTTTGATGTTACTGTCTGGGGAGTACCGGAAGTTCGATCCAATATAAATGCCCTTCAAACACTTATGCTGGATATTCCCACAGGAGGACTTGTCCCATTGAACGAAGTGGCAGATGTCCTGATTTTACCGGTACCCAATCAGATCACCCGTGAATTTGCTTCAAGGTACACAGAGGTAACATGCAATGTAAAAGGCCGTGACCTCAGCAAAGTAGCAGGTGATATAGAATCCCGGTTAGAAAATATTCCATTTGACCGGGGCTATCATCCTGAACTTCTGGGAGAATATGCGGCTCAGCAGGAGGCTAAAAACCGCATCCTGGCGCTCTCACTCCTGGTACTCATTGGGATATTTATAATACTCCTCTCAGATTTTGGATCCGCCCGTCTGGCAATCCTGATATTTTCAGGTTTACCCTTTGCCCTGACCGGTGGTGTGATTTCAGCTATCCTAAGTGGAGCGGTTCTCTCCCTGGGTTCATTGATCGGGTTTATTACTGTTTTAGGTATAGCAGCCAGAAACAGTATTATGCTGATCAGCCATTACCGTCACCTGGAGCTTTATGAAGGGGAAGAATTTGGGCTTCCTCTTGTTATTCGGGGTGCCAGGGAACGTCTGATGCCAATCCTTCTGACAGCAATAACAACTGCACTCGCACTGCTTGCAATCGTTGTAGGAGGGAATCGTCCCGGACAGGAAATTGAATACCCAATGGCCCTGGTTATTTTAGGAGGATTAATCACTTCCGCTTTGCTCAATCTGTTAGTCATGCCAATCATCTACTGGAAATTTGGCCATGTTTCAGTCAAAGAGGAAAATTAATTTCTCCGCCATCCAATTCATCTTTATCCAATCCATTTTGCCAAAAGATTGAAGAACCCAAGAAGTTTCAGTGAAGAGAAGAAGAGTGCTGCCAGCAGTATAATCCGTACAAACCGGGGACCCCAGCTTACAGCTACTCGGGTTCCAATGAAGGATCCTATCATGTTCCCAACCGCCAGAATCAATCCCAACTTGTAATCAACCTGTCCATGGATCATAAAAATGGCAAGTGCAAAGGGAGTATACAACAGGATGATGAACAATTTCAGGGCATTGGCTTTGATAAGATCAGCCCCCACACCCATCACCAATCCTGCCAGCAGGAAAAATCCAACCCCTGCCTGAATAAATCCTCCATAAATCCCGATGAGAAAAAAAATGATGATCTGGATCAGCGTTGGTTTTGAAGAGACCTTGCCTTCCTGCTTCTTTATCCACTGCTCAGGTTTGTAAATGATTACGAAAAACATGAATAATAAAAGACCGGCAATGGTCTTTTCCATGATTGCCTCATTAAAATGAATGGCAATCTGAGCACCTAAAATGGAGCCTGCAATAGCAGGAAGTGCAATCCAGATTCCCTCTTTCAAATCAAGGATCTTCTGCTGTTTGAAACTTCCGACACCAACCACATTTTGAAGAAGTATAGCAATCCGGTTTGTTCCGTTAGCAACATTGGCGGGTAAACCAAGAAACATCAATAACGGAAGGGTCAGTAACGAGCCACTCCCGGCGAGTGTATTGATAAAGCCTGCCAATACGCCAACACCTATAACTGCCAGGTAAATATACCACTCCATAATCGTAGTAAATCGTTTCTATTTCACAAACAGGGGTGAAAAGTTATGGATAACGCTAATAGGCAAAAAGAGGAAAATCCTTTACCAGTTCATGCACATCGCTCTTCACAGTTTCAATTCTTTTCTCATCTTCGATGTTCATGACGATCTGATCGATGAGGTCAACGATGGGTTCCATATGCTTCTCTTTCATTCCCCGGGTGGTTATTGCGGGCGTACCCAGTCTGAGGCCGGATGTTTGAAAGGGTGATCGTGAATCAAACGGGACCATGTTTTTATTCACGGTAATATCGGCCTTCACAAGGGTATTTTCGACCAGTTTGCCAGTAATTTCAGGTACTTTGGTTCTCAAATCAATCAACATGGAGTGGTTATCCGTTCCACCGGAAACCACATGATAACCGCGGTCAATGAATGCCTGAGCCATGACCTGTGCATTCTTTTGCACCTGTTGCTGATACTCTTTGAATTCGGGCTCTAACGCCTCTCCAAAGGCAACTGCCTTGGCAGCTATGATGTGTTCAAGCGGTCCACCCTGTGTTCCCGGGAAAACCCCTGAGTTGATCAGTGAGGACATCATTCGGATATCCCCTTTCTTTGTGGTTTTTCCCCATGGATTTTCATAATCTTTACCGATCAGGATAAATCCACCCCTGGGTCCTCGCAAAGTTTTATGGTTGGTGGAGGTGACAACATGAGCGTATTCAAGAGGATTATCAAGCAGTCCGGCTGCGATTAAACCAGCCGGATGTGCCATATCCACCATGAGCAGGGCACCAACTCCGTCAGCAATTTCCCTCATCCGTTTATAGTCCCACTCGCGGGAGTAGGCGGATGCCCCGCCAAGGATCATTTTGGGTTTTTCTCTCTTTGCTATCTCTTCCATCTTATCGTAGTCGATCAAACCGGTTTTCTCATCCACACCATAGGCAACCGGCCGGTATAAAATCCCGGAAAGATTCACCGGTGATCCGTGTGAAAGGTGGCCTCCATGTGAAAGATCGAGTCCCATAAACGTATCGCCGGGTTCAAGAATGGTGAGGAATACCGCCGCATTCGCCTGCGCACCGGAATGGGGTTGAACATTTGCAAATTCAGCACCAAAAAGTTCCTTTACCCTGTCAATTGCTAACTGCTCGGTTTCATCCACCACTTCACAACCTCCGTAATACCGGTGACCCGGGTAGCCCTCTGCATATTTATTGGTAAGTACCGAACCCATTGCTTCAAGCACCTGTGGGCTTACAAAATTCTCTGAAGCGATCAATTCAATTCCGTTCAACTGACGTTGATACTCCTTTTCTAAAAGGTTGAAAATCTCTGAATCTCTTTTCATGTAAAGTAGTTCTTTCGTGTAACAGAGCTCAAATTTAAAGTATTCATGAGAATTTTGGAAGAGATTTCTTTGATTTCAAAAAAAACATAGTTACATTTAGCCTAATCATCCAACCTAATCTCTTACTAAATTTTATATTATGGAAGAAGAAGAAAAAAAAGAACCCATGGAAGAGCAAAAAGCTGAACCACAAGAAGAACCAAAAGCCGAAGCTGTAGAACAACCACAGCCAGCGGCACCCACACAGGAAAGACCTACTTTTCTGACTGTTCTATGCATCCTGAGTTTCATCGGAGTTGGAATTCAGGTAATTCAGGGCCTCATTTCCCTTTTCGCAAAAAGTGCCGGTTCCATACTTTTGGAAGCTGCTGAATCTATGGAGGGGTATCAAGAAGTGCCCGGAACTGAATATGTTGAAGAATCATTGAGTTATGCATCCACCCTGGGTATTGTGAGTATACTGGCAGCGCTGGTATGCCTCTGGGGTGTTCTCTGGATGTGGAAACTGAAAAAAACGGGGTATTATATTTACATAGTCGGTGAATTGGCTCCAGTAATCGTCTCCTTTATCCTGGTAGGATTTGGTAGTTTCCTGGGTGGTTTCTTCGCTTTTATCGGATTAATCTTCCCGGTTCTGTTCATCATCCTGTATGGACTGAATGTTAAACATATGTCGTAATCACCGACAGAAGATGCATTAAAGGCTATCTTTGAAGATAACCTCTAAAGGACTTTTTAGGAAGTCCTTTTTTTTGTCCCTATGGAAAAACAGGATTGCCAAAGAGAGCTATTAAATCACTCTTCAGAATGCTTTTGAAGCACTTTCCGGTAAGCAGAAAAGATTCTTGATTTCGAGATAAAACCGATGTATTTATCTCCATCCAGAACGGGCAGGTTCCATGCATTGCTCTCATTGAACTTCTCCATAACGATTTCCATCGTATCCTCCAGTAGGACATAGGTTGGTGGGGAAACCATCAGGTCACGGACATAGGTATCATTGTACATCTCCCGGTTAAACATGATGTCTCTGACGTGATCAAGAAGCACAACTCCAATCAAATGATTTTCTTCATCAATTACCGGAAAAAGGTTTCGTTTCGATTGTGATATCCGTTTTACCAGCTCACCCAGTGTGTCATCCTGGTGAACGGTCTTCAGGTCTTTCTCAATCTCTCTGTCCCATTTCATCAGGGTCAGAATGGCCCTGTCTTTGTGGTGTGTAATCAGTTCGCCTCTTTTTGCAAGCCGCTTGGTATAGATGGAATGTGGTTCAAAATACATGATGGTCATAAACGAAACGGTTGATGTTATGATCAGGGGTACAAGCAAACCATATCCACCGGTGATCTCTGCAATCAGGAATATGGCAGTCAGTGGTGCATGCATTACTCCCGCCATAAGACCTGCCATTCCTGCAAGCGTAAAGTTGCTTTCAGTAAGGCGTACTGTCTCCAAACCGTTCACGAGCCGGGCGAAAAAGAATCCTGTAACGCCCCCCATGAACAGCGTGGGAGCAAAAATACCACCCACACCACCTCCCCCGGTTGTTACTGACATGGCCAAAACCTTACATACCATGATCATGGCAAGGTAACCCAGCAATAACCAGTAATTATCACGAAAAACATAGAAAAAGCTGTTCTCCACCACACTGGCTGTATCTCCATTCAGCAGGGCTGTTATGGTTGTATAACCCTCTCCATAAAGGGGAGGAAAAAGAAAAATCAGAATGCCCAGTGATACTCCTCCGAGAAGTAGTCTGATGTATTGGTTTTTCAGTTTCCCGAACGAAGATTCGACGAACATGGTCATCCGGGTAAAATAGAGGGAAAGCAACCCGGCAAAGATCCCCAGGAGGATATAAAAGGGAATATTGTTCAGGATAAACGGTTCGGTCAGGTGGTGGGAAAAAAGAACCTCCTTACCCATCAGAAAGAAAGCGATGGTGGCTCCGGTAACAGAAGAGATCAACAGCGGGACAATGGATGAGATAGTAAGATCAAGCATCAGCACCTCAAGCGTGAAAACGATTCCGGCAATGGGGGCTTTGAAAATTCCCGCAATGGCTCCTGCCGCTCCACAACCTACCAGCAGGGTTATCGATTTGTAATTGAGCCGCAAAAGCCTTCCAATGGTAGATCCGATGGACGCACCGGTCAGGACAATCGGAGCCTCTGAACCTACGGACCCGCCAAATCCAATCGTAACTGTAGTAGCAAGAATAGACGAATAGTTGTTGTGTGGTTTCAGAATACTGTTCTTTTTTGAGATGGCATAGAGAATTCTCGCAACCCCGTGAGCAATGTTGTCTTTAACCACATACCGGACAAACAGTACCGTAATCAGAATGCCAAACAACGGATAGGCCAGGTAGAGGTAGCTTTCTGATTCGACATCAAATCCACGGGTTAGCAGGACTTGGGTATAATGTATCGTGTTTTTGAGCAGAACAGCTGCCAATCCACTGATGATCCCGACAACGAAACTCAGGATGTAGATCAATTGGCGCTGACTGATATGCTTTATACGCCAGATAAGGAACCGTGCCAGTAAACTCTTTTTTTCCATACCAGCCGCAAAAGTAACAATTGTTATTCCTCTGAAAAATCACGAATAATCGAGCGGTAGGTAGAAAAAACATTTGCCCGGGAGACAAATCCAACATACTTCCCATCTTTCAGCACCGGTAAGTTATAATGGGTGGATGTCTGGAATTTTTGAGCTACCTCTTCCATCGATTCATTCGGGGAAACCGACGGTTCGGGCATGAACATCAGGTCCCTGACCAATGTTTTGTTATACAACTCCTGTTTAAAAACAATGTGTCGGATATCGTTAACCCACACCACACCCAGTAGTATTCCATCTTCATCAACAACCGGGAAGATATTTCGTACCGATTTAGAGATCACATTTACCAGCTCCCCCAGGGTTGCATCAGGACCGATCGTATTGAAGTTTCGTTCAATCAGTTTATCAACCTTCATGAGCGAAAGAGCAGCTTTATCCCTGTCGTGTGTCATCAGTTCCCCTCTTTTAGCCAGCTGTATGGTATAGACAGAATTGGTTTCAAAGATCCGGATGGTGGCATAGGATACCGTAGCAGTGATCATTAGCGGCATAAACAGTCCATATCCTCCTGTCACTTCAGCAATCAGGAATATAGCGGTCAGGGGTGCATGGATCACTCCGGCAAGCAATCCGGCCATACCCACCAGGGCAAAATTACTTTCCGGAATATCAAATCCCAGTTGATTGCACACTTTTGCAAAAAATAATCCGGAATTGGCACCGAGAAAAAGAGTAGGGGCAAATATTCCACCAACGCCCCCGCTGCCGAACGTGACAGAAGTAGCCACCACTTTGAATAAGATAATGACCACCAGGATAATCAACATGGCAACAATATTATCCCGCTGACCATAATATAAGGAATAATCGAACAGGTAGGAGAAGTCTCCGTTCAGGCAGTTGTTTATAGCCTGGTATCCCTCCCCATACAGGGATGGAACAAAAAAGATCAGGACACCCAGTATCACACCACCCAGTAACAGTTTATTATACCAGGAATGTATTTTATCAAACATTCCTGTAACAAACATGTACATCCGTGTAAAATAGACCGATACCAATCCACAAAATACACCGATAACGATGTAAAAGGGAATATTTCCCATCTGGAAAGTATGCTCCAGTTCGAACGAATACAAGACATCCGGTCCCAGAAAAAAATAGGAGGTCAATGCAGCTGTTACTGAAGAGATTAATAAAGGGACTAATGATGACATGGAGAGGTTCAACATGATCACCTCCAGCGCAAAAACAATAGCTGCAATCGGTGCTTTGAAAATGGCTGACATGGCACCTGCGGAAGCACATCCCAGCATCAGGATGATTTGCCTGTAATTCAAACGCAACAGCCTCCCAAGGTTTGATCCTAAGGCAGCCCCGGTGGCAACAGTAGGCCCCTCCAGCCCAACAGAGCCTCCAAATCCCACGGTCAATGCACTCGTAATAATGGATGAAAACAGGTTGTGAGGTTTTACCCTCCCGTTGGTTCGCGAAATAGCATACAGAACACCGGGGATCCCATGACCCACTGGCTGCCTGAGGATGAATTTAACAAACAGAACCGTGAGCAAAATACCAACCGTTGGAAAAAGAAAATATAAATAGTTATTGGCTTCCCTGTCAAAACCGCTGGTTAATAAGGATTGTATCAGGTGAACCGAGTTCTTTATGATCACAGCCCCAAAACCAGCAGAGAAACCAATAACAACACTCAGAAGAAGAACAAACTGCCTGTCATTAATGTGTTTTGTTCTCCAACGGAAAAGCTTGATCAGTAACCTGTTAATATGCATAAGTTAACAAAGATAATACTTCCCTGATAATTCAGAAACGATGAGAAAGACTTATTTTTCTTAAGTTTGTAATGGGTGAATTGGAAATAGGACAGGCATCTGCCCTGATACGTGAGATCCTGCCGGTAGCTGATATCATGCAAAACCTGCTGTCCGAATTCCACCAGGCAAAACGGGAGCTGCTCTCAATCTGATCTATTCCGCATAATCCATCCATACAATCCGCCATGGTAGAACTGGAAAAATTCGAACTCGATAATGGATTGAAAGTAATCATCCATCCTGATCCATCGACTCCCCTTGTTGCTCTAAATCTGCTTTATAATGTCGGGGCACGGGATGAACATCCTGAAAAAACAGGTTTTGCCCATCTGTTCGAACACCTTATGTTTGGCGGTTCAATCCACATCCCAGACTACGACCAGCCCCTGCAGAATGCCGGCGGTGAAAATAATGCTTTTACCACCAACGACTTTACCAATTACTATCTTACCCTGCCAAAAGAGAATATTGAAACAGGATTCTGGCTCGAATCAGATCGGATGCTCTGTCTTGACTTCTCGCAGCACAACCTCGATCTCCAGAAACATGTTGTAATCGAAGAGTATAAACAGCGTTACCTAAACCAACCCTATGGTGATGTCTGGCTATTGATGAGCCCCCTGGCATACAAACTCCATCCCTACCGGTGGCCAACCATCGGTAAGAATATCCGACATATCGAAGAAGCGGCATTGGATGATGTAAAACATTTTTTCTTTAACCATTATGCACCAAACAATGCAATCCTGGTCATTGCAGGAAATATTGAAAGGAAGAAAGCACAGACCCTGACAAAGCGATGGTTTTCCGGTATCGAAAAGAGAACAGTCCCTGAAAGAAACCTTCCCGAAGAACCGGTGCAGCGATCCGAAAGAAGAAAAACCGTTCAGCGCGATGTGCCTTACGATGCCATATACAAAGCTTTTCATATGTGCCGGAGAAGCGATGCAGATTTTTACGCTTCAGATATCATTTCCGACATCCTTGCAAGTGGAAAATCATCAAGATTATACCAGCACCTTGTGCAGGAACAAAGACTATTCAGTGAACTGAATGCTTACCTCACCGGAAATATTGATCCCGGATTATTTATTGTAGCAGGAAAACTGATAAAAGGAGTGGAAATGGAACGGGCGGAAACAGAGATCATAAAAGAACTGGAAAAACTGAAACATGATCCTGTACCTGAAAGAGAACTGAACAAGGTGAAAAACAGGATTGAATCCACGCTGGTCCTTGAAGAGATCAATATACTGAGTAAATCGATAAGCCTTGCATTCCATGAATTGCTTGGAGATGCCGCGAATATCAATTCGGAAGTGCAAAAATACCGGAGTGTAACAGGGGAACAAATTGCCAGCGTTGCCAATGAGCTGTTCGCTACGACCAATTGCTCAACATTATATTATAAAGCCAAAACCGGTTAAGGAATTTTGGATAACCTGGAGAAATATGATTCATGATAAATTAATAAAATCCGTTAGGATCTGAGAAATGATGCAAGCACCAAACAGGCAGAAAATTCCGCGGGTCGAACCGGTTGAAAAGATCGACTATGTCCGTGCAGAAAAAATGGTTCTCTCAAACGGTATCCCGCTCTATTTGATAAATGCAGGAACACAGGAAGTTGTAAGAATTGAACTGCTGTTCAGAGCGGGGAGTTGCGTTGAACCTGCTCCCTTAATTGCCTCCGCCTCCAATGCCATGCTGAGCGAGGGTACTGAAAACAGGACAGCTGAAAGTATTGCCGAATCATTTGAATACTATGGTGCCTATTTTCAATTAAATGCCGACAAAGACAACGGGACCATAGTGCTTTATACACTTTCAAAATACCTGGAACAGACACTTGAGATTGTAGCGGATATCCTTTTTCATTCCACATTCCCTGACAAGGAATTTCAAACCTATATCAGGAAGACAGAACAACAGTTCATCGAGGATCATGGGAAAGTCAAAATCATGGCGCGAACAGGTTTCTTAAAGGCGATTTTCGGAAATGATCATCCCTATGGAAGGGAAATCGTCGTTGAAGATTTTCACAGGGTCACATCCCCCATGCTGGCTGACTTTTACCACCTGCATTACCGTAATCGTCCGTTCTGCATTATTGTTTCCGGTAAACTTTGGACCGGACTGGAGCGCATCATCGATGATCATTTTGGGAAAAACAGGATAGAAGAGTACCACCCGTTCGAAAACAGAGCTGCATACGTACCGGAAAAGAATCCTGAAAAGCTGCTTATTGAAAAGGAAAAGGTGTTCCAGTCTGCAATCCGGATCGGAAAAAGGCTCTTTAACAAGCACCATCCCGACTTTACAGCAATGCAAATTTTAAACACCATACTGGGAGGATACTTCGGATCACGACTGATGAAAAACATACGGGAAAACAAAGGGTATACCTACGGTATCGGGTCCATGATCCTTTCCATGCACCATGCCGGCTATTTTGTGATCGCGTCAGAAGTGGGTAAAGATGTATGCAAAGCTGCCCTTAAAGAGATCTATAAGGAAATTAAAATCCTACGAGACACCATCATCCCGGAAGGTGAACTGACAATTGTAAAACATTATCTTATGGGGGAACTGATCAGGATGTTTGACGGGCCGTTTGCCCTGGCGGAAAGTTTAAAAGCAATCATTGAATACGGATTGGATTACGACTATTATGATAAGGCAATTGATACGATAAAAAATACCACAGCAAAACAGCTGCTCGATCTGGCAAACCAATATTTTGCACCCGGAACATTTACTGAGATCGTTGCCGGGAAATACTAAACGATTGAAAAAGGAGTTTCTATGATGTATCCCGGGAAAATGGTACTGCATAAAATACAGCAAATTCTTTTACCGATCCTGCTCGGTTACCTGCTAACCGGTCCCGTTTATGGTCAGGACGAGGAGGGTCCGATTCGTCCGGATTTACAGATCGTTAGTGTTAATCCGCTTACCGGTAAGGCCTGGTTGGAATGGCAAATAAGTCCCTCAGCTGATGTTGAGGCGTACATCATCTACATCGACAAAAACAGCAGCTGGATCGCCATCGATACACTCCGGAACCCTTCTGCCACATCCTATGTCAATGCTTCTTCCAATGCCGATTTCTTCCCCGAATCGTATGTCATCGCAGCGTACGATACAGCCGGAAATTTTAGTAAACTAACGGAACCCCATACGACCATGTTTACTGCACTCTTTTTTGACTCCTGCCTGATCCGTGTGAACCTGGACTGGACTCCCTACCTTGGATGGAATGAGAAGCTTGAGAATTATGAGGTCATCGTGAACATTGACGGTAACCCGGACAGCCTGTTACAAACCATTGAATCCGGCACAACAAATTATATTCACCAGGGAATAGAATCCTATACCAACTATTGCTACCATATCCGGGCAAACCATAGTAACGGCAGGGTATCAACATCAAACAGGGTCTGTACCTATTATACCCAGATGCCCAAAACCCCGGAGTACATTAATGCTGATTACGCAAGTGTGGAGAACGGGAACGAAATAAATCTCTCATTTACCATCGACTCTCAATCTGAGATTTACACATTTCGGCTCTTTAAAGGAAATGATACCACGAACATCACAGAAATTGTTACCGAATTCAATAATCCGTCTTCATGGAATATCAAGTATGTTGATACGATTGACAATCCTGCCCAACGATACTATTACCGGTTAAAAGCAATCAATGCCTGCGATAGTGTGGTTGCAAAATCGAATGTGGCAAGCAATATTGTACTGACGGTTAAAAACCAGGAAATAATCAATGAGTTAACCTGGCAGCCTTACTATGACTGGTTGGATGAAGTTGAAACCTGTACTATTTATCGTTTGATCGGAGACTTCCTGCCAGAACTGGTTGCTTCTCTTCCCGGAACAGATACTACCTATCTCGATGATATTTCGGCTTTCCAGTATACAGCACCTTCTGGCAGGTTTTGTTATTATGTTGAAGCTATGGAAGGGAGTCAGAATCCATACGGTATTACCGGATCATCCAAATCAAACATTTCCTGCGGTGAGGTGCCGGTAAAAGTATTTGTCCCTAACGCATTTACACCCAATGCAGACAATAGAAATGATGTTTTCAAACCCATTCTGTCATTTACTCCAAGCCAGTATCTGTTAACCATACAGAATCGTTGGGGTAACCTCCTTTTTGAGTCTGTTGATCCCCTGAGAGGATGGGATGGGACAATAAACGGGGATACACCGGCACCGGAGGGTATTTATATCTATTTTCTCCGTGTTGTAAGTGACGAAGGTGAAATCATAGAGAAAAGCGGGCATATAACCCTGATCTATCCAAAATAAATATTACATCCTGTGCGATCGGGAAGTCAATTGCGTTTCAAAATTCATTAAATTTGTGCATGGTTTTTCCATTAACCATTACCTTATAGTTGTAGATGTCCATACTCACCCCGAAAGAGAAGAAACTGATAAACGAGAAGTTCGAGGATCTTCTCCAGCATTGTGTGCGTTGTAATTCTGAGGCAGACCGAACGCTCATAAAAAAAGCGTTTGACCTGGCAAACGAAGCGCACAAGAACATGCGGAGGAGATCAGGTGATCCCTATATTCTCCATCCCATTGCGGTGGCAAAAATCGTAACACATGAGATCGGGCTGGGTGCAAAATCGGTTGCCTGTGCTTTAATGCACGATGTTGTTGAAGATACGGATTATACACTGGAAGATATCGAAAATCATTTTGGGAAAAAGATCGCATCCATCATAGATGGCCTTACCAAGATCGCAGGCGTATTTGACAACAAGTCCTCACTCCAGGCTGAGAATTTCCGAAAAATGCTCCTTACCCTTTCGGATGATGTTCGTGTAATCCTCATAAAGCTGGCAGACCGGTTGCATAACATGAGGACACTTGATTCCATGCCTCCGAACAAACAAATGAAAGTGGCAGGCGAAACAGTATACCTGTATGCCCCCCTTGCACACCGGTTAGGCCTGTATGCCATTAAAACGGAATTGGAGGATCTGAGTTTAAAATACCACCATCCGGAAGTATATACCGAAATCCAAAACAAGATCAGGGACAATGAGAAGAGAAGGGTTACCATGATCAACCGTTTCTCTCTGCCCATCATTGAAAAACTCGAATCGAACAAGTACAAGTTCGATATAAATGGAAGACCCAAATCAATCGCCTCAATCTGGAACAAAATGCAGCGGAAGGGGGTCCCTTTTGAAGAAGTTTATGACCTCATGGCAATCCGTATCATTTTTGAGCCGAAGAAAAATGTTCCTGAAAAAACACAATGCTGGAGCATCTACTCCATGATCACGGATATTTATATGCCAAAACCGGACAGGATCCGCGACTGGGTAAGTACACCAAAAGCCAATGGATATGAAGCCCTTCATGTTACCTTTATGGGCCCTCACGGGAAATGGGTGGAAGTCCAGATCCGAACTAACCGAATGGAAGAGATTGCTGAACGGGGTTATGCCGCCCACTGGAAATATAAAAACAGCGGATCGGGAGAAGGAGAACTGGATAAATGGATCAAAAAAATACGGGAATTGCTCGAGAATCCCCTCTCCAATGCCCTCGAATTCCTGGATGAGTTTAAATTGAATCTTTTTGCTTCCGAAATCCTTGTATTTACTCCAAAAGGACAGATAAAAAGCCTGCCTAAGAACGCATCAGCTCTTGATTTTGCCTATGAGATCCATACCGAAATAGGAAATAAAGCCATTGGGGCTAAAGTAAATTACAAGCTCGTTGCCCTAAGCCACACTTTGAACAGCGGCGATCAGGTGGAGATACTGACATCCGACAAGCAAACACCACATCGCGAATGGCTCGATTATGTGATTACCGCCAAAGCTAAATCCAGCATTAAAAATTCCTTGAAATCTGAAACCAAAAACCGGATCGAACAGGGGAAAAAGATCCTGGAAGAAAAATTAAAGGAATTTAACCTGATGCCCAGCTCCCGTGTGTTTAAAAAACTGATCCCGGAATACGAGGTGATCAGTAAAGATGAGCTGTACAGTAAAATTGGACTCGGTCTTATTACCCTCGATGATCTTAAAAAAGTGCTGCGGAAAAAAACCAAAAACAAATGGATCAGGTATTGGGAACTGCAGTTTGGAAAATCTTCAACGGAAAAAGAAGAACCGGTTGAAGAAATACCGCCGAAAGAGCAAAAATTCGATTATAAAACACCCCTTATCCTGCGCGAAAATATCGACGACGCAGAAACCACCTATACCCTGGCTACATGCTGCAACCCCATCCCCGGTGATGATGTGGTCGGGTACAGAAACCCCAATGATAAAATCATCATTCACCGATCAAAATGCCCCAATGCCATCAAACTAATGTCCAGAGAAGGCAATCGAATAGTGACGGCAAAGTGGACAACCCATAAAATTCTCTCTTTCCTGGCAAGTATCCGGGTTATGGGAATCGACAGAATTGGCATGATCAACGAAATTACCAATGTCATTTCCAAAGAACTCAGTGTGAATATGAGAACCGTTAATATTGAAGTTCATGACGGCATCTTTGATGGCACACTCGATCTCTACGTCCATAGCACAAAAGACTTGAATAACCTGATAATGAACCTGATAAAAATCAAAGGAGTGGATTCTGTTAAACGAATCGAGTCCATTGAAGAGTCCTGATCAGCTTCCGGAATGCCCCTGCTCCTGCCACTTCCACCATCCCATCCGGTGTGATGCATTGATTTGATCTAAATAAAGTGTTGTATTTCATAAAAAAATCCATAATTTTAAACCACTATTTTAAATTAGACTATATATGGTTAGTGATGATACGAAACAAACTGTAAAGCAAATATTTACAGAATACCTGGAGAAGAAGGGGCACAGAAAAACCCCCGAACGGTATGCCATTCTTGATGAGATTTATTCCAGAAGTGGGCACTTTGATATTGAATCGTTGTACATCTTCATGAAGAATAAGAACTACCGGGTTAGCAGGGCAACCCTCTATAATACCATCGAGTTGCTGCTTGATTGCAACCTGGTGATCAAGCATCAGTTCGGCAAAAATATTGCACAGTTTGAACGTGCATACCAATGCAGCCAACACGACCATTTGATTGATACCGAAACCGGTAAAGTGATTGAATTCTGTGATCCCAGGATCCACGAAATCATCAAGACTGCCTGTGAACTCAATAATTTTAAGCCACTGTACCACTCTCTCTATATTTACGGGGTTGCTGAAAAGAAAGATAAATAAAATGAAAATTGATATCTTACTGGGGCTTCAGTGGGGTGATGAAGGGAAAGGGAAAATTGTTGACGTCCTAACACCAGAATACGATGTTATAGCCCGGTTCCAGGGAGGTCCGAATGCCGGTCATTCCCTGGAATTCAATCGGATCAAACACATTCTGCACTCTATCCCCTCCGGAGTATTCCGAAAGGACAAGATCAACATCATTGGGAATGGAGTAGTGATTGATCCATCGGTATTTAAGAAAGAGGTTGAAGCACTGCATGATCTGGGAGTTCAATTAACGAACCAGCTATTTATTTCAAAAAAGGCACATCTGATCTTACCCTCTCACCGGATACTGGATGCTGCTTCAGAAGCTGCCAAGGGAAAATCCAAGATTGGATCAACCCTGAAGGGCATTGGTCCTGCTTATATGGATAAAACAGGTCGTAATGGATTGCGCGTTGGAGATATACTTGGTGAAGGCTTTAAGGAGAAGTATGATTTCCTGGTAAACAAGCACAGAGAGATCCTTCAGATGTATGACTTCCCTTACGATATCAGTGTACATGAAAAGGACTGGTTTGAGGGGATTGAGTTGATCAGGTCTTTCCCCATTGTAGACAGTGAATACCTGGTGAATGACCTGCTTGCTGGCGGAAAATCCTTACTCGCCGAAGGGGCACAGGGCACCCTGCTTGATATTGATTTCGGATCCTACCCCTTTGTAACATCATCGAATACGATTTGTGCCGGGGCATGTATCGGATTAGGAATCTCCCCGGCTGCCGTTGGCAACGTCTTCGGAACCGTTAAAGCTTACTGTACCCGGGTGGGGGGTGGTCCCTTCCCTACCGAACTCGTTGATAATACAGGTGAAAAGATGCGGGAACAGGGCGCTGAATTTGGAGCGACAACCGGCCGTCCAAGAAGATGTGGTTGGCTTGACCTGCCGGCACTGAAATATTCGATCATGTTAAATGGTGTAAACCAGCTCTTCATGACAAAAATTGATGTACTCACTGGTTTCCCGGAGCTAAAGGTATGCACCCATTATAGCATCAATGGAGAACGGGTGGATCGTATCCCGTTTGACCTGTCTGGCGAAATTGAACCGGTCTATAAAAAGTTTCAGGGATGGAATGAAGATATTTCTTCCTGTACCGAATTCATGTCATTACCCGATGAATTGAAACAGTACATTCGTTTCATTGAAAATGATGTTAAAGTGCCCATCACCATGATCTCTGTCGGCCCCGACAGGAGCCAGATTATAAGGCGGCACCCCAGCCAGTTGTGAAACCATACTCTTCATCCTTGCAAAGTCCCCTATTGATCCGGTTGATACCCATTATAAAGTATCTCAACTTTTTTGCAAAAAAAAGGTTTTTTAGTAATTTAACAGATTACTAAACCGTTGTTGTTGTTTTGCTTTTTCTCACATTTTACAACTTGATTTACAATGAAAATAGATCTTTCAAAATATGCATTGGACAGGGTTAGAGAAAAGGAACAAAAAGTAAGTTGTGCCGGCCCTGTGGTGACCATTTCAAGAGAGTTTGGTTGTCCTTCCAAGATAATTGCCAGAAAGCTGGTTAGTACCATCAACCGGATCACCGGAAAAGATCGTTGGGATTGGATTAGCAAGGAAATCCTGGAACGATCGGCTAAAGAGCTTGATGTCAAGCCAGAGGAGATCAAATATGTTTTTGAATATGAAGAAAAAGGAATATTCGATGAGATCCTGGCCGCCCAATCAAAAAAATACCACCGCAGCGATAAAAAGATCAGGAAATCCATTGCCAATGTGATAAAAGCAATCGCCTATGATGGCAATGTGATCATTGTTGGACGAGGGGGTGTGGCAATTACCAAAGATTGTCCCAACAGTTTTCATATCAAATTGCAGGCCCCCTTAGAATGGAGAGTAAAAGGTGTGATCACCAGAAGGGAAAACATGAGCTATGAAGAAGGGGTTAAATACACTGTTGAATACGATCGAAAAAGAAAGCGGTTTCTGGATTATTACTGGGGAAGCGAATCGGACCATTCTATTTTTGACGCTATCTACAACTGTGCAACCATGTCAGTGGATGAGATTGTTGAATCCATCATCCTCATCCTGAAGATGAGAAACCTGATCGAGGTAAAATAAGGTTCGGGTTTTGGTTTTTGGGATTTGGTGTTTGGAAGTTATTTGTTATTTGTTATTTGCCATCTGTTATTTTTACGATAGCGTAACTGGTCGGTAAACAGAGCTGCCCGATGGCTGAAAGACTATTCCTGTTCATCGTGTATTGCACCAATATACTACCTGCCTGGTAAATCCCTACTGATTGATATACAACCATGCTTCCAGCTCCACGGTATCCCTGAAATGTTCCAGTTGAACAAGCGCTTCACCGATGTTATCAAACGCCCTGGCAGAGACCACATTGAAATCATATTCGTTAAACAGGATCTCCGTTTCATATCCCATTTTCCTGTAGTATTCAGAATAGAGATCGGCATATTCCGGGGTTTTAAAACTACCGACAATGATATGGTATTTAAATCGGGCAAGACGTTCTCTTTCCACTTCCTCGATTGCCCTGATGGAATCCAGCCTCGTTTGCTCGATCATCCTTTCTGCCTCAAGCACTTTGTTGATCGAATCGGCAACGCCGATGCTGTCCATCCTTGACTGATAAGCTGCAAGGGTATCAGCGTCCTTTTTAAACCAACCCTTTTCTTCAATGAATTTGCACGATGTAACTGCAATGAATAGAATAAGCAATGGTACTAACTTTTTCATTTTTGAATAAATCATTTTATTAGAATAAGTTATGCAAAAGTAATCATTTATTTATTCATTCCCCTGAATCATAATTTTTGTATATTCGGGTATCATAAACAAAATCCATTCTTACATGAAAACAATCATCACTTTTTTTGAAGAGAGTGTAAAACAATTCGGGGACAATATCTATATGTGGGAAAAGCGGGATGGTGAGTACCGGGGTTCAACCTATAAGGAGATTCAGGAGCTGTCACAACAATTCGGAGCTGGTCTGATCTCGATGGGGATCAACAAGGAAGATCGGATAGGTTTGATTTCTGAAGGCTGCAATAATTGGATTATCAGCGAATTAGGCATCCTGTATGCTGGTGCAATAAATGTCCCCTTATCGGTCAAACTGGAGGAACCCTCCGATGTACAATTCAGGCTTGACCATTCCGGATCAAGAATGGTTATCGCTTCACGAAGTCAGATGAAAAAGATCCGGGCTATAAAATCAAGCCTCAAGGCACTGGAGCTGGTTATTCTCCTTAACCCGGAAATCGAGTATCAGGAAAAGGAGATCTATTTCGGTGAAGTCATTGAAAAAGGGAAGGCATTTCTTGAAAAAGAGCGGGAGACATTTGAGAAACGCAGGAACTCGATCGGGGAAAATGACCTGGCAAACATCTGCTATACCTCCGGCACCACTGCCGATCCGAAAGGTGTTATGCTTTCCCACCTCAATTACGTTGCCAATGTCGAACAGGGTTATTCACGAATGCACATCCCCTCCTATTACAGGACATTGCTTGTCCTCGCCTGGGACCATTCCTATGGCCATACTGCCGGCTTGTATGCCTTTATGGGCAAAGGGGCAAGCGTAGCATCGGTTGAGATCGGAAAAAGCCCCATGGAAACATTGAAAAATATTCCAATAAACATTAAGGAGATCAGACCTCATATTTTCATGAGTGTGCCGACCATGGCAAAAAGTTTTCGCAAAGCCATTGAAAAGGCAATCCGGGCTAAAGGACCATTTACTGAGAAACTGTTTCAGCGGGCATTGAAACTGGCGTACAACTATAATAAAGAAGGGTATAACCGTGGAAAGGGAATCCAGGCATTGAAAAAACCACTCTATATGCTTTACGATAAGATACTGTTCAAAAAGATCAGGGAGGGAATTGGACTGGACAGGATTGAGTTTATTCTCGGGGGCGGAGCTCTTCTCGATATTGAATTGCAACGCTTCTTTTATGCCATCGGAACACCCATGCTTCAGGGATATGGCCTCACGGAAGCTGCACCCATCATCTCGGTAAACGCCATGGATAGACATAAACTGGGATCATCCGGTATCGTGGTGGATAACCTTGATCTGAA
>Ga0315552_1000625_pt1 | contig 21932 bp, 16 predicted proteins | sample SalMarSW160170MG_2_FD_203102 | JGI IMG/M metagenome (GOLD analysis project Ga0315552, IMG submission 203102) | Salt marsh sediment microbial communities from the Plum Island Ecosystem LTER, Massachusetts, United States - Salt Marsh Sediment SW1601-70 ...
CGTGATGACTACGGAACCGGCGTATCCGACCTTAACCCGGACGACATCGAATCGATGACTGTCCTGAAGGGCCCGAACGCTGCTGCTCTGTATGGTGCACGGGCTGCCAATGGTGTGATCCTGATTACTACCAAAAAAGGTCGGTCTACAAAAGGTATGGGTGTTACCTTTACCCATTCCTCAACGTTTGAAACACCACTCCTGCTTCCGGAATATCAGAATCAGTACGGCCAGGGAACAAGTGGCTATTACTACGACGGATCACCCAGTTTTGAACTTACCGACCTGCTCAATTCGGGCGGATCATGGGGCGGTAAATTCGATGGCCAGGATTATCTTTACTGGACCGGCGAAACCAAAGCCTACAAAGCACAGCCCGACAACGTGAAGGATTTTTTCCGCACCGGTTCAAACATGGTAAATACCATTGCTTTTGACGGTGGAACGGCGAATTCATCCCTGCGTTTCTCCTACACCAATGACGTGGCAAAATCAATCCTGCCAAACGCCGGTTTGACACGCCATAATTTCAACGTCAGGGGAACAACAAACCTTACGGATAAATTGTCGGTGGATGCCAAGGTTACCTATTTTGTACAGGAATCGGAAAACCGTCCGTTTCACGGTACGGAAGGTATCATGGCTTACGTTTATGATATCCCGAGGAATGTGGATATCAATGACCTGAAGGATTACCAGTGGCCGGACTACTCGGTGAGAACCTATACTACCCCAGGTGGAAGCAATGGGAATCCTTACTGGATCCTTTATAATGATGTGAACAACGATACCAGGAACCGTCTCCTTGGTTTTGCCAAGGTGAATTATACCATCACGGACTGGTTGTCGGCTTTTGTCCGTATCGGAACCGACTTTACCTCTCAGAAAATTGAAACCATCCAGCAGTATGGACACCATTACTACAAGACGGGTCAGTTTAATTTCCGGAATTACAAGACGACTGAAACCAACACCGACTTCCTGCTGATGTTTGATAAAGAAATAACATCCGATATCAAGATCACGGGTAATTTTGGTGGAAACCTGATGTACCAGACCTACGAGCAGATGGGTGTTTTTGGTAAAGATTTTAAGATTCCGACCAAACCGACCACCGACAGTGCCAGGGAGTTGGATCCATCCTATACTCCATTAAGGGAGAAGAAGATCAATTCACTGTACGGTTCTGCTTCATTATCCTATGGCAATTTCGTTTACCTGGATGTCTCGGGAAGAAATGACTGGTCATCCACTTTGCCGGAAGATAACTGGTCCTACTTCTATCCTTCAGTTAGCCTTTCCGTCCTGCTTAATGAATTCATCGATCCGGGTGCTAACTTCATGAACTTCCTGAAAGTCAGGGGTAGCTGGGCAAAGGTTGGTAGTGACACCGGTCCCTATCAGCTTGATATCGCGTATGACATGCAGCAGGATGGATACCTGGGTCTGATAACCTTAACCAGGCCCGCTATAAAACTTAATCCTGATCTGAAACCGGAGCAGACTGCGTCACTTGAATTTGGACTGGAAGCCCGTTTCCTGGACAACAGGCTGTTTGTCGATTTCTCCTATTATAACATCAAAACCACAGACCTGATCATGGATGTCCCGGTATCTGCATCAACGGGTTATTCTAATTTCCGCGAAAATGTGGGTGAAGTGGAGAACAAAGGAGTTGAGATCATGATTGGTGGTACACCCTATTCAGCCGGTGATTTTAGCTGGGATATTTCGGCGAACTTCTCCACCAATAAGAATACCCTGAATGATCTTATCGAAGGACTTGAGTCATTTACGTTTAGTGAAACAAATGCAGGTGATGTGGATGTTCGTGCAACAGTGGGTGCCGGATATGGTGATATCTGGGGTACAACCTGGATGAAGAATGATGCCGGTCAACTGGTGGTGAATTCTGATGGCATACCGCAGGTAGATATGACGAAGAAAAAACTCGGCAATTACCAGCCCGACTGGATCGGCGGTATAACCAACAATTTCCGCTATAAAACCGTATCCCTGAATGTTCTGCTCGATGCCAGGATTGGTGGCCAGGTATATTCCGGAACAGATGCCGGCCTGGATGCATCCGGTGTTACAAAACGGACATTGAAGTACAGGGAAGAGGGTGTTATAGTGGATGCTGTTGAGAATACCGGCACGGACGAGTCGCCAGTCTGGGAACCCAATACCATGCAGATTACCGGCCAGGAATACTGGGGTGCATACAGTGGCATTGTTGAACACTACGTGTACGATCAAACCAACGTGATGCTGCGCGAATTATCCCTTACATACCAGCTTCCGTCGAACCTGTTCAATAACGTGTTTATTGAATCCGTCTCTCTGAGTCTGGTCGGACGTAACCTTGCTTTCCTCTATAAGGATAAGGATGTTGTGAATTTTGACCCGACTACCAGTTACAGTACAAGTAACTATGCACAGGGTGTTGTTTTCTATACCTTGCCCACAACCCGGAGCTATGGTATTACCTTGAACGTGAAATTCTAATTTTATAAACGATAGAAATATGAAAACGATTAAAATATTACTTGGGTTCGTGTTCGTGTTAGGATTAGCATCCTGTACGAGTGATTTTGTTGATATCAACAAAAATCCCAATGCGATTACGTCTGATGAAGCGAGTGCCAAGTATTTCATCACCAATCCGCAGTACAAACTGTATGCTCCAGATCGTTATCCATACTGGAGAGCCCACCTGATCAACGTCGACCGCTATGCAGGTCATTTCTGCTTCGGTTTCAGCGGCTGCTGGTGGTACGACAACCTCAGTTATGTCCCTAATTCCGGTTATACCGATGCCGCATGGGATTGGATGGAAGGCTATTTTAGCGGCATTAACAACTTCATGGGACTTACTGAAGAAGGAGCAGATTTTGAAAATCCGCTGATGTATGCTGCCGGCCAGATCATCAAAGGGTTGTATTACCAGATGTTTACTGATCTATATGGAATGATTCCCTTTTCCGAAGCCGGTAATCCGGATATCACTCAGCCAGCATTTGATTCCCAGAATGATATCTACCAGGGGATCATTGCTTTACTGGATCAGGCCATGGCTACCATTGGTGACAATACAAGAACCGGAGACAAGGTGAATGATCTTGGGGAGAATGATGTCTGGTGTGGCGGTGATCTCCAGCAATGGAAAAAAATGGCAAATACCCTGAAGCTGCGCATCGCACTGCGTGCCTATGGCGCTCCCGATGCTGCCTGGGCTAATGATGCCATTAATGAAGCCCTTGCAGCCGACCTGCTTGACAGCGACGTGGTGATGGAGAAAGATAATGTGATCAGTCAGTGGTCAGCTTCCTGCTATGGCGATATATGGCACGGTTTCGGTGGAACTGGCTCAAAATGGACCGTTGGAAAAACCCTGATCGATTACCTCAGGGATAACGATGATCCACGGCTTGAAAAGTATGCCCAGGTTGCTGAAGGTGGACAGTTCAGTTTCACCAGACCGAAAGAAGACGTTGACATTGATGGGTATACCCACTTCTGGAAGCGGGTGAATTTTATGTTTGATGCACTGGCAGATGCGGATGATGGTTCAGCCGACATCACCCTGGTGAACCAGGGCGATACCCTTGCCACCATTACCGTTCCCGAGGAGAAGTATTACATCGGACAACCCACCAGGCTGAACGGAAAGGTTTCTGGGCTGGCAAAATGGGAATTTTTCTCAAAACCTGCTGAGATAATCACCCAGGAGAAGAACCAAGGCCAACCGATCTTCCCGGAGCTCGTTATGACCGCTGCTGAATCCTACTTCCTGCAGGCTGAAGCAAAAGTACTCGGATTTGGCAGTGGTAGTGAAAACCAGCTTTACCAGGATGGTATTACAGCTGCTATGGCGCTGTGGGATATTCCTGCCCCTACGACTGAATTCCAGGCAAGCCCCATGTGGACCCTGACCGGAACTGATGCAGAGAAACTCGAGCAGATCAATGTGCAACGCTGGATCGCTCTCTATACCGACGGTTTTGAAGCATGGTCTGTTATCCGCAAATCGGGTTATCCCTCGGTTCTGGCAGACGGTATCACCGATGCCGATATCTTTGCCGTGGGTGAAGCCGGACTGGATGATGCCTTTCCGCAGCGGATGCATTATGGAAACGCTCCACAGAGCAACAACCTGGATAACTATAATGCTGCCGTTGCAGTACAGGGTCCTGACCACCAGGGAACAATGCTTTGGTGGGCTAAGACCGCTAAGTAATGAAACACCTTATAACCTGACGGGATCCGTTACAGACCTGTCAGTGTGACGATAAAAAAAGAGGTGCTGATTCCCAGCACCTCTTTTTTTGTTCTTTAGCTCCGAAGGCGGTTAAACTCTCGACGAGTGTTTAGGAGTTAGCTGTAGATTACACCTTCTGTTTCTCATCACTTAAGTAACCATTATCTTCAGCACCTGAAAAATTGCTATGTAGATAAATAGAAGGTAGTCTTCATCGTCCGTCAGGACGACTTTTGCCCTCAGATCATTTTCGGAAAAAGTATTGGTTGATGCAGGTTGCGAAGCGATGGCCCCTGCCCTGTGAAATAGAGGTAACCACTAACAGAGTACAAATACCAAGCATAATTTCACGGGGCAAGTAAGCGTTGCTGTCTGACCCCGCCAATATACCTGCCGTTCAGGCAGGTGGCGGGAGAGTTGCAACGCGTGGGCAACCGAAGCGACCGGTACCCGAAAATGATCTACGGCCGCCCTGTGCGGGCCACCCTCTTTTGGTACTTTCTTTATTCGCGGTTATTGTATAAATATAGGATCTCAAGTTATTTATGTAAAATAAGTTCATAATTTTGTTCTAACCGGGATAGCTATGGATAAATATAAGAGTATCATTTCGCAATTACAAAAAAGTTCTTTAGCCATCCTTCGGGATATACCCCTGGCGAAGTATACTACCCTGGGTGTCGGCGGCCCGGCGGACATCCTGGTCGTTGCGGAAACAACCTGGCAACTCATCACCGTCATTACAATTGCACGCGCAGTAGGATGCCCGTTCAAACTCATTGGTAAAGGTAGCAACTTGATCATTTCCGACAGCGGATACAGGGGATTAATAGTAGTTAACCGCACTCAGGGCTGGCAGATTTTACTCCCACCCTCCACTAAGAAAATAGAATATCCAGTGGAAGATCGTTACGGGAAAAGTGCCGATTTACCTCAGGTTGATGAAACAGAAGATACAGATGAGGTACTGGTTAAAGTTGCCTCAGGCAATAGCATTGCCAAATTGATTGAAGAATTATTTAAAGCCGGTATTACCGGCCTGGAATGGTTTACCGGTATTCCGGCCACCGTCGGTGGCGCCCTTTATATGAATATGCATGGTGCCGATCATTATTTTTGCGAACGTATTGAAAGCGTTACTCTTCTATCCGGTACTTTAATCAAAGAGGTTAATCGGGGTTATTTCAGATTTGCGTACGATTGGTCGGTTTTACATGAAACGGAAGAAATTGTTCTTGAGGTGATATTACGCCTTAAACGGGGTAATGTAGCCAGGGCAAAGCAGTTATCACGTGAGTGGGCACATTACAAAGCCAACCAGCCGCAGCGTTCAGCCGGATGTATTTTCCAGAACTTAACTCAGGCAGAGAAGGCTAGTCTAGGTATTCCTACCCCTAGTGTGGGCTATCTTATCGATAAAGTGCTTGGTCTGAAAGGCACCAAAAAAGGAAATGCAATTATCTCGACCAAACATGCGGCTTTCATTGAGAATCTGGGAGGTGCTTCCGCTGAGGATGTATTATATTTAATCCAGTTAATCAAAGAACACGCCCAACATGAATTGGGGTTGGAATTAAAAACTGAAGTTGAGATTATTAAGTAGCCATTATGTCAAAATTCAAAATTAAGGGTGCCAACCCGCTTCACGGAGAGATAACCGTTGCCGGCAATAAAAATGCTGCCTTGCCGATTATCGCTGCCTCTGTCTTAACGGATGAATTATGCCGGATCAATAATCTTCCGGATATCGTGGATGTATCTACGATGTTAACCATCCTTGAAAATTTAGGAAAGCAGGTACATAAAACTGCTCCTGGCAAGGTTGAAATAAGCGGTGGTATTACCAAGAATTCGATTGAAACACCCTTGGCCAGGCGGCTGCGGGCATCTATTCTCTATTTGGGAGGGCTACTAAGCCGCACCGGCAGTGTATCTTTAGCACCGCCGGGAGGCTGTGTGATTGGACGCAGGAATGTGGATAGCCATTTTAATGTTTTTCAATCCTTCGGTGCAACCATTGAAGTCACGGAAACAGACTATCGCCTCCAAATTGCTAAACGTAAACCTGCTAATTTATTCTTAAAGGAAACCTCCGTTACTGCAACCGAAAACGCCCTGATCTATGCATCGTCCATAACCGGCACTTCTATTATTGAAAACGCTGCTTGCGAACCTCATGTTAACGATTTATGCTGTGTTTTGGAACAGATGGGTGCTAAGATTGAAGGTGAGGGAACCAATAAGTTACATATCACAGGTGTAGAAAAATTATCGGGATTCGAACACACTCTGGTTGCGGATCATATCGAAGCCGGGACTTTCGCTATCACCGCCGCTGCCACTGGAGGAGAAATTACCATTCATAATGCCGTTAAAAAAGATTTAATCATGACGGAACACTATTTGAATCTTTTGGGTGTCAATCTGCACTTTCCGGACTCCAATACTATGCAGGTAAAACCTGCCCAACTTTCCTCACGTGGTCTTAAAATTCAAACGGGTCTCTGGCCCGCCTTTCCTACCGATCTGATGAGCCCCATGATTGTCCTGGCAACCCAGGCGCAGGGCACCACTCTGTGTCACGATTGGATGTATGAATCGCGTATGTTCTTTGTCGATAAACTTATCCTCATGGGTGCACAGATTACACAATGCGATCCCCATCGCGTCCTGGTAACCGGTCCGACAAAACTGCGCGGACAGGAACTGAGCAGCCCCGATATTCGGGCCGGTATTGCCCTGGTCATCGCTGCATTAACGGCTAAGGGCACCAGCATCATCGACCATGCGGAACTGATCGACCGCGGTTACGAGAATATTAACCATCGCCTGCAAAACCTCGGCGCCACCATCGAACGGCTGGCCTAAAGGAATATTTGTTTATCCAAATATTATTTTTTAACGGAAAAAACCACAAATAAAAATGATGGAATTATTGAATTCAATCCAATTTTTTTGTATCTTGTAACAAATTACTCAAACTCCCACAACGTGCCATTTTCTCTTTTTCAGTGGGATTCATAGGTGAAATTTGGGTTAATGGGTAATGGAATCCTGGTGCCGGAGCAATCCGGCACCTTGCATTTATGGGACCCGTCCCATAAATGCAAGGTGAATAGTTATATGTTAAATGTTAAAAGTTAGTAGGTGAACATGTAAAACTATACCTATCTACCATAAACAAATCAACATCCTATCTATGGAATTTCTGCCAACATGAATAACAACTGAGCCATAGTTCAATTCATAATTAACCTGTCAACTTATTAACCTTTAACTTATAACTTATAACAATCTTATTCCTTAGCCTCAACCTCCGCCTTAGCCTGTTTTCCCCTTGATTTATTCACCCCGCTTTCAGCGGGATGCCCGCCTGCCCACCTACACCGCTTAAGCGGTTTCGGCGGGTAAAACCGGACGGGCAGTAGTTCGACTTACAAATTTCAGAACACGAAATTTGAGTCTCTTAGATCCCGCTTTTCAGCGGGATGAGTTCGACTTACAAATTTCAGAACACGAAATTTGAGTCTCACTCATATCTCAGTGAATCCGCAGGATTCGAATTGGCAACTTTCAGGGTGTGGAAGCTAATGGTCATCAGGGCAATAATCAGGGCAATCAACCCTGCCAGGAAAAATATCCAGGCACCTACAGGAGTTTGATATGCAAAATTCTGCAGCCATTTCTTCATGGCGAAAAATGCCAGGGGTGTGGCAATGATGAAAGCAATCCCGATCAGCTTTGTAAAACTGCCGGAAAGCCGGGTGATGATCATGAATACCGTTGAACCCATTACTTTTCTGATCCCGATCTCTTTGGTTCTTTTCTGGGCGACAAAAGCAGCCAGGCCAAATAATCCTACCGTGGCGATCACAATAGCGAGCAGACTGAATACCCCGACGATCTGCCCGGAGGTTTTTTCGTTCGTATACATCGTTTCAAGGTTGTTATCAAGAAACGAATAGGAGATGGGCTGTTCCGGTAGAAATTCCTGCCATTTCTGCTCAATATAAGCAATCGTTTTATTGATGTTTTCAGGCTTGACTTTGATGTTCAGGATGCCCCTGCCGTTATAGGGTCCTGTATCGCTAAACAATACAAATGCCTTTATGTTCTGATGCAGCGAATTATTATGAAAGTCCTTTACCACACCTACAATGGTCATTTGTGCCGTAGAACCCTGATCGAGGTTGAGATACAATGTGGAGCCGACCGGGTTTTCCAGTCCGAATTCTGTAATGGTTGATTCATTGATGATCAGGGAAAGGGAATCATTGAATTCCTCAGAAAAACTTCTTCCTTCTACCAGCGTAAACCCGAGGGTTTCAATAAAATTTTCATCGATCACCATGGCATCCGTTGTCAGCACTTCAGAACTCATGTTGCTGGTCTGAAAAAAGTTGCCAAAATAATATCCTCCGGAAACCGGCGTATTTGAACTGGCAACCGATTCAATATCAGGATATGTAAGAAGTTCCTGCCTGAATGCGTCCAGGTTTTCCCGCAGGAAAAAAGCCCTTTGCAGTACCAGGATGTTTTCTTTCCTGAATCCAAGATCTTTATTCATGAAAAAATCCATCTGCTGCCGTACGAGGAGTGTAACAGCGATCAGAATGATGGAAATACTGAATTGAAATACCACAAGAGCATTGCGTAAAAAGGAACCTGCTTTCGTTGAGATGAACCGGCCCTTCATGAAATGGAGTGGCTGCATGGAGGATAAAACAAACGAGGGATAACTGCCCGCGATGAAGCCGACAAAAAGCCCGAGACCAAGCAGAATTGGCAGGGTAAACCAGTTGCCAAAATATAGGATCTCAAGGTTTTTCCCTGCCAGGTTATTGAATGCCGGAAGCATTAGTTCAGTAAGTACAAGAGCGAATATCAAACTTAAGACCACAGTGGCTAACGATTCATTTAAAAATTGCCAGACCAGCTGTTTTTTCTGAGCTCCCAAAACCTTCCGCATACCCACCTCAAGTGCCCTGTCTGTCGAACGCGCGGTGGAAAGATTCATAAAGTTGATACAGGCTATGAGAAGAAGAAAAACCGCCACAACGATAAAGATATAGACGTAGATAATGTTGCCATTTGGCTTTATTTCATTTCTGAGATTGGAATGCAGGTGAATGTCTTTGAGGGGTTGAAGAAAGTAATTGTAGCCGTTACCGGCAGCCGTGTAGTCTTTAAACGTAACGCCCATGCGCGACTCGATCTGTCCCGCTGCATATCGTTCAACCAGATCCGGAAACTTGGATTCCAATGCTTCAGGATCTGTTCCCTCTTTTAGTTTCAGGTAGGTCTTGACTGAGAAGGCAAGGTAATCGGGAATCCTGGTTAATCCCGTTGCTGCAAGGTTCCCTACAAAATCAAATCTGAAATGTGAATTCTCGGGAACATCTTCACATACACCGGTAACCATAAATTCACCGTTTGGGACTGTGATGATCTTTCCCACAGCAGCCGAATCACCGAAATACCTTCTTGCCGTAGATTGTGTTAGTACAAATCCATTCGGTGTTTTTAGCACGGCTGACTTATCCCCCTCAATCAGGGGAAAATCAAAAAATTCAAAAAAATTTGAATCGGCAAGAACCACATACCGTTCCCTGAATTGCTTCTCCCCAACCTGTGTAATGAACTCATTGTCCTGGGAAAATACCCTTGAACAACTCTCCACCTCAGGAAAATTCATCTCCATTGCCTCCCCGATAGATATCGGGATGACAGCATAATCAACCTGGTTATCCGGATAGATCCGGTTGAGGGCAACCCGGTATATCCGGTTTCCATCTTCGAAAAATCGATCGTATGAAAGTTCATCCTGTATGTTCAGGACAATCAGGAAAGTGCAGGCAATGCCCACCGAAAGACCGAAAACATTAATAAAAGAGAATAATTTGTTATTGAACAGGTTCCGGATGGCAATCTTTACATAATTGCTAAACATGAATCAGTCGTTTTAAGCGTTGATTGGTGATCAATACCCGTTTAATGAGTCATCTATCCTTAGGTAAAAACCAGGTAAATAGTTCGGAAATTTAGTAAAAACAGGGAACATGAATTGTGCCAAATCAATTAATTAAATGAATACCAAGGTATTGAATTTTAAAATGAAGATTGAGTAATGGTTTTTAAGTGTCCGGAATCAGGCAACCGGGGTACGGAACCGAACGCTCTGTTAGAAATGTTATAAGTTGATATGTTATAAGTTAAAGAGTTAACTGGCTCCATACGTTTTTGCACAGGCTCACCAAATTACCATTTTATCAACTCATTAACTTATAACGTATAACGTATAACTTATCCCAAAGGGATGCCTTTGGCATAACTAATCATTCGCGATGTTTTAGGATAAAACCATGAAACTTTTCCTGGGATTGATTACCTTTGATTGAAAAATTCAGAATCCTGCAGGAAGAAGAATTGGTTAGGACTTGGTAGATCTGTTGTTACTTGCAATTATCGTTCTAAAACCATGTTAAACTATTATTATGAAAACAAAAATTTTGTTCCTTTTTCTTTTTGCATTGTTATCTTTATCCCCCTTAAGAATGGATGCCCAGAAGATTACAATAATCTATGACAATTACCTGCATAAGGATAAATGTCAGGCTGACTGGGGATTCTCCTGCATCATTGATCACAAATCCAGCACTTTGCTCTTCGATACAGGGACAAAGAAAGATGTCTTTATTCACAATCTGACAGAGCTGAAAGAGAACCTGAACCGCGTCGATATGATCGTGATCTCTCACAACCATGGAGACCATACTGGCAATTTGCATACGGTTCTTGAGACAAAAAATGACCTGACCGTTTATATGCCGTACAGTACCCCCGATGCGGATATTAAACGGATAAAAGATACCGGTGCCAAAGTTGTTCGCGATGAAAAACCACGAGATCTGGGAAATGACTGGTACCTGTCCGGCGAGATGGGAACTACCATCAAAGAACAGGCCCTGGTGATGGATACACCCAAAGGATTGGTGGTCATTACCGGTTGTGCCCATCCGGGAATTAGTGAAATGGTAGCCAGGGTCAAAGAAATTCATAAAAAAGACATCTACCTTGTTCTCGGAGGATTCCATCTGGGTGGACGTTCCGAAGAGCAAATCGAGAAGATCATCCAGGATTTCAAGGATATGGGCGTTCGTAATGTAGCCCCCACACACTGCACCGGCGATAAAGCCATCGAAATGTTCCAGGAAGCCTACGGGGATCATTTTATTAAAGCCGGAGTAGGGAAGGAGATCGAAATTTAAGTGAGACTAAGATTTTACAAACCCTCGGTGCAGTAAAATCTTTAAGTCGAACTTATCCCGCCCAAGGCGGGATCTGACTAAGATTTTACAAGCATATGCGCAGTGAAATCTTATAGCCGAACTTATCCCGATGCATATCGGGATCTGATTATCAGACGTTGTGACAATGAGACTTTGAGACTGTGTGAGGGGGAGAGGGGTGAGAGATTAGAAATGAGAGGTGAGTGAAAAGAAACAATCTGGTGCTGGGGCTCCTCCTTCGTCGCCAAAAAAGCGGCTACGGCGGACGAAGCTGGGTATCTTGACGTTCACTTCGTTCAGTCAGGATCTTCGACCATGACGCTCATTTTTTTCGATCATGGTCTTCGACTCGTTCCTCGGTCACTTTTTGTGATTCATTAAAAAATTCCAAAAAAATTTCGCCAGGGATTTTTTCCGGCTCCTTGTAACCCATAAGGACATTTCGGCTTCTGAAGCAGCTTCGAGACTCGATCTGCAATCAGAACTGCGCAGGATTTCCTGGAAGGGCTTCACAAGGAAGGAATTGTGTCAAGAGAAGAAGTTATGGAAGGGAAACGTCCTTATTACCGTTATGCATTGGTCAGGCATACTATTCAGGTGGACCTGGACTTGAGGCAATTATTTGACAGCGATAAGGAGAGATCCATGTTAAACGTTAAGATCAGAGAAAGGAAAAACAACGGTGCTGTTTTTCATACACCGAACAACCAGGATTTGATTTCAGGTATTACTATTTTTACCGGAGAAGGAAGGCGGAGAAAAGAACGGAAAATTAGCCTGACAAAACACCAGGGAATGTTTCTTTTTTACCTGCCGTTTCCCAACTCAGATCATGTGGGAATAAAGGATATTATGAAAAAAGCGGATCTGACAGAAGATGTTGTACCCGAGATACTTGATCTGATGACCGATTTGATCAGCTTTGGGATTGTTGAAACAAAAGGAGATGTTATTGATAAGATTGTACACGATGATTAAAGAATTGATTATCCATCAGTGGAAAAGTACATTGCGTTCTCCAAACCTGAGTCGGGACAGGAGAAGCAATATCTTTATCGGGATCCTAATTTTTATCACGATCCTGAACTTCTTTTTTCTGGGGCTTTTTATGAATGATCTGCTCCTTGAGTTCTATCCGGATAAGAATCCGGTAACCCTGTTCAACGGATTTATTGTATACTACCTGATGGTGGATCTGTTTCTGAGGCTTATGCTTCAGGCAGTACCAGGAATGAGTATCCAACCATACCTGCACCTCAACATCAGGAGAGCCACTCTTTCTCATTACCTGTTGATGAAATCGCTGGGCAGTGTGTTCAATTACCTGCCTTTTGCCATTATCATTCCATTCGCTCTTACTAATGCCGGGAACCAGTCGCCCTCGTACTATTGGACAATATGGATCTTTGGGATCTATCTCTTTCTGCTCTTCAATGCATACCTTGCTGTTCTTTTCAAACGGCGTGCACTCGATAAACCCATTCTGGAAATAACCCTGGGGATGGTTATCCTGACACTGGGCCTGATGGACTATTATGGAGTTTATTCTATCACTGGCTTATCCGCCTCGTTATTTACTAATCTTTTGAATAATCCCCTGTTCCTGGTTCTTCCCTTGATTATGCTTGGATTGATGTATGGTATTAATTTTCAATGGCTCAGGAGAGCATTATCCCTGGAACAGATGGAGAGGAGCAGTGGAAGGGAAAGATCTTCCCTGAAGGGATTTGATTTCCTCGATAAATGGGGCGAGATCGGGATCTACCTGCAATTGGAACTGAAACTTATCCTCCGGAATAAACGACTGAAACAGGCGATACCGGGATCCCTGGCAATGTTGCTCTTGGGATTTGTTATCTATGGATATGAAGAGTATCAGAAAATGACGTTTTTCCTGATCTATATGGGGATAATCTTTATCGGTATGTTCATGGTCTATTATGGACAGTTCGTTTTTGCATGGGAAAGCCATTATTTCGATAAGATCCTGACCGAAAAAATCGATTTGTTACAGTACATTAAAGCAAAATACCGGATCATGCAATTCTCCTGTGTTGTTTTTTATGTTTTGCTTTTGCCATACTCCCTGTTTGGTGAAATGATATTTTATGTAAATAGTGCGGTTTTCATATTTAACATCGGGATCAATGCACCATACCTGCTTTGGACCGGCACATCCAACCGGGAGAGAATTGATCTGGATGCAGGCTACTTCACCTGGCAGGGGAAGAAAGGCAGGCAGATCGGTATTGTTTTTATGCTGATCATATTTCCCCTTCTGGTATACCTGCCGGTCAAATTGATCCTGAATGAATATGCCGGAATTATAGCTATTGGCATTGCCGGCCTGATTGGATTACTGTACAGTCAAACACTGCTGAATAAGATCACAGAAAAATTGGAACGCATTAAATATGAAATGGCAGACGGGTTCAGGCAGTTAAGTTAATAGTTAAAAAGTTATAAGTTATGCCATAGGCATCCCTATGGGATAAGTTGATAAAGTTGATAAGTTAAAAAGTTAAAAAAAAGAGTTTTAGGGAAACAGGAATGTTTAAATCAGATACTTAAACTGAAAACCATATAGATTATGATAGAAGTTAACAATTTAGTAAAGTCCTATAACGGAAGGGTTGTACTGGATATTCCGGAGCTGACCATCGCAAAAGGAGAGTGTTTTGGTCTGGTTGGAAACAACGGGGCAGGCAAGACCACATTTTTCAGACTGGTACTGGATTTGATCCCTGCAGACAGAGGATTGGTGAAATCTAAAGGAATAAATGTCAGAGGATCGGAAGAGTGGAAATGCTATACCGGATCCTTTCTCGATGAAGGATTTCTGATTGGATTCCTGACACCTGCTGAATACTTCGAGTTCCTCGGGAAAATAATGGGCTATACAAAACCGGAAGTGTATATGGAACTGGAACGGTACAATGGATTATTAAATGGAGAAGCAGTGGATGAAAAAAAATTCATCCGTAAATTATCCAGGGGGAACCAGAAAAAAGTTGGGATTGTGGCTGCTCTTTTCACCAGACCCGAAGTCCTGGTCCTGGATGAACCATTTGCAAATCTCGATCCGACCAGTGTGAGCCGGCTAATAAAAATGCTGAACGGAATAAAAAAGGAATGGAATCCCACCATGCTGATCTCCAGCCATAACCTGAACCACATTACTGAAGTGTGCGAGCGAATTGATATCCTTGAAGAGGGTAAGATAATCCGTGATATTAAAGACAATCCCAATGCCCTGCGAGATTTGGAAGACTATTTCGCGGTTTGAATGCAATGATTATACGATGTCATACGATAGTTCACCCTGTGAAATGATGCTTTGCATCAGTGCCTTAGGCACTATTTCACAGGGTCAATACGATAATCAAACGATAGTCAAACGATGGTCTCACACACTCCTCGTCACACAGTTACTCCGTCACTTCGTCTCTCCGTCTCATCACTCATAACTCACTTCTCTTCGTCTCTCCATCACTCCATCTCCATCCCCCTCTCTCCATTTTTTTTGCATACTTTTAAAATATCTTCTCTGCTCATTCGTCTATAGGAGTAACGAAGGATATTAAATAGTAAAACGATGGAAAACATTAACTCAAACACCCATTTCACATTGATGGCCTTCGGCTTTGTTTTTCGTGATCTGTTCATACCCAGAGAAGTGGTATTGAAAGAAGCAGGAAATAAAACATTCACGTTCATTAAAGTTAGTGAACCCAATTCATTCTAAAGGTTAACGTGTCATTCATGAGTCCGGAAAATAAAAACAATATTGAACTTGCTTATAAGCAAAATAGCAAACGGTTGCTTCAATTTATTCGAAACCGGATTCCGGGAGAAGAGGAGGCAAAGGATATACTGCACGATGTGTTTTACCAGCTCATCTCCATCGCGGATGATATCAGGACTATTGACAATGTCACTTCCTGGTTGTTTACCGTTGCCCGGAACAAGATAATTGACCGGTCCAGGAAAAAGAAGCCGGATCTTTTCAGCGATAAGCAGATCCAAACACCCAGGAATGGAGACGAGGATGTTCTGATGCTGGAAGATATTTTACCGGCATTTTCAACCGATCCTGAAGATGAAATGATGAATTCATTAATACTTGACGCCATCGATGGAGCACTGATGGAGTTGCCCGAAGAGCAGCGGGAAGTATTCATTCTTCACGAGTTTGAAAACATGACGTTCAGGGAGATCGTTGAATTAACGGGTGAAAGCATCAATACGCTGATCTCCCGAAAACACTATGCAGTCCTCTACTTAAGGGAATGTCTGCAGGATTTGTATAACCAATTAAATTCATAATATCATGAGAACACACAGAAACAAATTTGTACCGGTACGGTATATTTTCATTGGGATTTTTGCACTATTTGCCATTACAGCACTTTTCTTTGTTCTGTGGAACTGGCTTGTCCCTGCCATTTTTAACGGACCTGTCATTACATTCTGGCAGGCTATCGGCATATTGGTTCTCTCCAAGATCCTTTTTTCCGGTGTTTGGAAGGACAGGAGCCATTATTCCGGTTATCCACACAGTGAATGGAGAAAACGGTTTGAAGAGAAGATGAAAAACATGTCCGATGAGGAAAAGGAGCGGTTCAAGGCAAAGTTCCGTCATCGCCCATACTGGTTTGGACCAATGGAAGAAGAGAACAAAGAAGATCGGGAGGATCGAGAGTAGCTGTTCCCGAATAATTTACTGCACCGGATAAACCCGCCCTTCGGTTTTATGAACCAGGCGGGTTTTTCAACTGGAATACCTACCCAGTGCATAATCATATCAGATATTTTCCGAGAATTCGTAACTTTAAATGAAAATCAAGTTATGAATTCCATTCGGTATATAATGACTATGATTTTGGTTTTGCTGTTCGCCGGCAGGGGACCAGCACAGCATACTAACATTCTGATTACAACAGATCGGGGGCCCAATGAGCCCACCATCGTGTTGGATCCTAGGAACCCGGATCATATGGTCGCAGCCTGTAACCTGGAGAGTACTTACTATTCCATTGATGGAGGTCTGATCTGGGATGGTGGTGTGGTTACCTCTGCCTTTGGTGTTTGGGGTGATCCAGTATTGATCGCGGATACAGCAGGTCATTTTTATTATTTCCATTTGTCTGACCCTCCGGGTGAGCCATGGGTTGATAGGATCGTATGCCAGAAGTCGACGGATAATGGTGCTTCCTGGAATACAGGCACCTTTATGGGGCTGAACGGTTCAAAATTGCAGGATAAAGAATGGGGTGTTGTAGACCGCCACACCAATACGATCTATGTTTGCTGGACCCAGTTTGATCTGTATCTCAGCACCAATCCGCTGGATAGCACCATAATTTTGTTCTCCCGGTCGAGGGATAATGGTGATTCATGGTCTGCACCCGTTCGCCTCAGTAAGCAGGCGGGTGATTGCCTTGACGATGACGATACGGTTGAGGGGGCGGTACCAGCAGTTGGACCGAGTGGTGAGATCTACGTTTCCTGGGCAGGACCAGCTGGAATAACCTTTGACCGGTCACTGGATGGTGGGGATACATGGCTTGATGAGGATATCATTGTCGGAGATTTCCCGGGGGGATGGGCCTATTCGATTCCCGGAATATTCAGAACAAACGGAATGCCAGTTACTGAATGTGATACAAGTGGAAGCCCTTACCATGGCACCATTTATATTAACTGGTCAGACCAGAGGAACGGTATAGACGATACCGATATATGGCTATGCAAATCAACCGACGGTGGCGATACCTGGAGTGAACCCATTCGTGTGAATAATGATCCTCCCGGAAAACAACAATTCTTTACCTGGATGACGGTCGATCAGGCAAATGGCAACCTCTATTTTGTCTTCTATGATCGACGGAATTATGATGATACCCGGACCGATGTTTACATGGCTGTTTCTAAAGATGGGGGCGAAACTTTCGCAAATTTTAGAGTCAGCGAAACACCTTTTATACCCAATTCTCAGATCTTCTTCGGAGATTATACCGATGTAGCTGCCTATGATGATGTTATCAGACCCATTTGGACAAGACTTGACTACACTTCAAGAAGTATATGGACGGCGATCATTGACGTGAACCAGATGACCGGTATAGAACCATCCGAAGTACCAGCTGATTTCAATCTGGACCAGAACTATCCCAATCCCTTTAATGATCAGACATATATTTCCTTTACAATATCCAGGGAACAAATTGTCAGCCTTAAAGTGTATACCATAACTGGGCAGGTTGTAGCATCCATCTTTGAGAATCGAATCTACCAGCCTGGGAAATATGTAGAGGGATTTATTCCATCCGAGATAAAACTACCGGCAGGAACCTATTTTTATATTCTGCAATCGGACCGGGAGATCCTGAAAAAGAAAATGATCTTCCTGAAATAAACCGGATATAAACCCTTTTATATCCCTCTATTTAATTACATGTATGAAGAGAAGAGGATCAAGTAAAACGGCTGAATTGGCTGCCATGACAAGAACCCTGGCAACCCATTCGCAGTATGCTTCAAGGGTGATGAACGATCCATACGCGAGCTATTTTCTCGGACCATCGACCCTGATCCCTAACCTGTTCAATCGCCTCTTCATGCTTGTTAATCCCGTTTTCTGGAGAGTGGGAATTAACTCGGTAGGTTTCCTGATCGCCCTTTGCCGTCACCGGTTTATGAGTGACCTGATGCTGAGTTGTATGGATGAAAATATCAGACAGATCGTGCTGATCGGAGCAGGGTACGATACCAACTTTTTGAGAAATCCGGAACAATATAAGGATACCAGCCTGTTTGAGATCGATCATCCGAACACACAGTCCAGGAAGATCCGGATGATCAGGAAGCATTCCCTTGAATCCAACCTCAAGGTTATCTATATTGGGGCGGATTTGGAACATAATAGCATTCAGGATCAGTTATATGAAAAAGGATTGGATAGGAGAGAGGCTGTGCTGATTATCGCCGAAGGTGTTTTATCCTACCTCTCAATTCATTCGCTTGACCGATTATTTCATTCACTGTCAAACCTTTCTGTGAAGATCAGGTTTGCAGCGGATTACCGTTTACCACAAATGAATGAAAAAAATGTAAGTTTGGCTATTAAACGTTGGAGGCAGGAGTTCAAAATGATGAATGAACAATACCGCTCTTTTTTTGAGGAACAGGATATGGATCAAAAACTTACAGAGCATGGTTTCCGGATTATGAGAAATCATAATCTGGCTCAACTGTGGGATGAGTATTCAGGCGATAAGGCACCCAAACACCTTCGTGCTATCGCCGGGTTGTTTGTCTCAGAAAGGTAATCCTATTTATTCGCCGTAATTGCCATGAAAAAGCAGGAATGGTATGGTATGATCAATGGAAGGATTTCTTTGCAAAAGAGAAAATCCATCCAGCGGTTGCTTCAGTACTATGGTATCGATACGGCTACCACAAAATACTTTGGACATGCAAAAGAGATTCTTCAGCAGGCAGCAAAATACCAGGGGATTATCTCCATCGGGGGGGATGGAACCTTGCATGAGGTGATTAACGGTATCAATCTGGAACAGCAAAAGATCCTGGTTATTCCTGCCGGAACCATTAATTGTTTTGCCCGGTTTGTTGGTGTCACCAGGGCAGAAGATGGCATAAAACTGATGGATGAAGGAGAGGTGCAGAAGATTGATCTTCTCTCACTTGATATTCACAGGCAGGATGAAAGTCGGGAGAAACGGTACGTCTGGGGATTCCTGACCTTTGGACGATTGGTCAGAATTACTACGCTGGCATCGAAATTCAGCGTTTTACCCAAGTTTATGCGTTATTTCCTTTCCACCATCTTTAACCATGTCATCTGTAGCAAGACCAGCGTTACGATTTCAGTGAATGGCCACCCTGCTGTAGTTCGCAAATTCTCGTCGTTCATCCTCAACAATGCCACATCTGGACATTTCAGCTCCATTCCCTCATGGGACATGCAGGATGGATCAGCAGAGATGCAGATGGTGAATCATAACCTGTTCACCCAGTTCATTGCCTCGTTCAGCCGATTCATTAAACTTCCGGTTAACCTGTCCTGGATAAACGCTGTTCAATCCCTGACCTGTGAATTCGATAAACCCGTCCGGATGATGGCTGATGGTGAAATAATCAGTGGCATACGAAAACTTGATGTTGCGGTTATTCCAAGATGTTGTAAGATGGTGTTGCCTCCCGGTACGGAGACGAAGTACAGGATTCCTGGCTTTCGGGGTAACTGGAAACAATTCCACTGAGATCATTAACCGGACAAACCCACGAAACGATTTTATTCATTTCTTGCAGAGCGGGCCATGTCCCGATGGAGGGCAGCCATCTTTATTGCAGTAACGGCTGCTTCATCCCCTTTGTTCCCGTATTTGCCTCCGGCACGGTCTCTGGCCTGTTGAAGGGTGTTTGTGGTTAATACACCAAAAATGAACGGAATATTATACGCGAGATTCAATTCTGTAATGCCGTGAGTTACACTTTGACAGATGTAATCAAAATGGGGTGTCTCACCCCGGATTACACAACCCACGCAGATAATAGCATCCACTTCACTATATTCAGCCATGAACTGTGCACCAAGCGTTAATTCGAAACTACCGGGAACAAATTTTTTCAGGATATCCTTCTCGCGAACTCCATGTTTCGTCAGGGTTTGACAGGCAGCATCGGATAACGATTTCGTGATCTCGAAGTTCCATTCAGAAACAACGATGCCAAATTTAAATCCATCCGCAGGCGGTATAGCATTCAGGTCATAATCGGATAAATTCTTCAGATCAGTAGCCATGACTCTTAATCAATGTAAACCTGAACCCTGCTAATGTATTTTTCAATATTCCTGCCTTCCTGGCTTTCCGGGTAGTTAGTTTTTATCATCTCGTATCTCTCCAGCGCTTTCTCATAATCACCCAGACTCTCATATACCTGGCCGGCTTTCAGAAGGTAGATGGGATTTAAAAACTCGTTCTCTTTCATGCTACAGGCTCTTTCGTAATACTTGAGTGCTTCGGTCGCATCTTCCAGTTCAAGATACGCATCCCCAATAGCACCCTGGGTAAGCGGGGCAAGCATGTGATCGTTCGATTCAAATTTCTTCAGGTAATCGATGGCTTCTTCAAATTCACCCATGCGGAGGAAGGAAATCCCGGAATAGTAGTGGGCAAGATTTGCTGCTTTTGTGATCCGGTATTCGTCAATGATATCAAGAAATCCAAAATAGTTCCCATCTCCATAAAGAGCCAGGTTGAAAGAATCCCGTTCAAAATACTGCTCGGCTACAAACATCTGCGATTGGGCTTCATTTTCGGAAGGCTCAACAACGAATCGTTTAACACCCAGGTAACCGACAACGATAACAACTATCACGAGCGTGATAATAGTGAGTATTTTCTGGTTGTCCTCAATGAACTGTTCGGTTTTGCTCAGGGCACTTTCAACTCCCTGAAGTTTGTCCTGTGGATCCGGTTTCTTCTTTTTGGCCATTACTGTAAATCTATTTTTTATCGCTTGGTGAAAATTTCCGCAAATGTAACTGTTTTGTGCCTGATATGAAAGATTTGGTGATAATTTTATACTTTTGCTTGATGGTATGATTTGTTAGCGGGCCACCTGATCCTCAATCCCTCATCCGATGTATTTACGCAATATCTCTCTGCTCAATTTCAAGAATTATTCACAGGTTGAACTGACCTTTTCACCAAAAATAAACTGCTTTGTTGGAAACAACGGCGTTGGAAAGACAAACATCCTGGATGCTGTCTATTACCTTTCACTCACAAAAAGTTTTTTTAATGCGATCGATACACAAAATATCAAATACGATCATGACTTCTCGGTGATACAGGGAGATTTTGAAAAGGACGGGAAAATTGAACAGATCTATTGTGGAATTGCACCGAACAGGAAAAAACAGTTTAAACGAAATAAAAAAGAGTATCAGCGCCTGGCAGATCATATTGGATTATTGCCTGTAGTCATGATATCTCCGGCTGATAGCAGCCTTATTATTGAGGGTAGCTCCGAGAGGAGGCGTTTTATCGATACAGTAATTGCACAGTATGATAGACCCTACCTGGAAGACCTGATCAATTACAATAAAGCCCTTTCCCAGCGTAACCGATTGTTGAAGAATTTTTCCAGGAACAACAGCTTTAGTGAAGAATCCATGCAATTATGGAACGACCAGCTTATCCCACCAGGTGAACGGATCTACGGGAAAAGAGTTGAGTTTATAAAACGCCTGATCCCCATCTTCCAGCATTATTATGACTCCATAGCAAAAGGGGGGGAAAAGGTTAGCCTGTCATACCAGTCACATTTGAACGAGGGCGATTTCAGGGAGT
>Ga0315552_1000626_pt1 | contig 21922 bp, 26 predicted proteins | sample SalMarSW160170MG_2_FD_203102 | JGI IMG/M metagenome (GOLD analysis project Ga0315552, IMG submission 203102) | Salt marsh sediment microbial communities from the Plum Island Ecosystem LTER, Massachusetts, United States - Salt Marsh Sediment SW1601-70 ...
CCCCCCCTTTTTTACATATTCATCAGTAAATGAATTTACGGCTTGATGTCTATCTCGTAGTTTTTCAGGACCTCGATGATTTGAGCGCCGGTCTGCTCGTCGGGGGGGAGGAGGGGCAAGCGCGGCGGGCCCACCCTCATTCCAATATGGTTGAGGGCGAACTTCACCGGGCCGGGGTTGGGCTGGATAAACAGCGTTTTTACCAGCGGCACCAGGTGGCGGTGAATGGCCGCGGCGTCTTTCACATTATTGTCCAGCACGTACTCCATCATCCGCCTGACCTGCCTGCCGACGAGGTGCGTAACCACGCCGATGACGCCGTATCCGCCGAGGGTCATGATGGGAAAGGTATCGTTGTCATTACCGCTCCAGACGTTAAAGCCTTCGGCGGCATCGCTGATTACCCGGGCGACGTGTTCCATGTCGCCGTTGGCTTCCTTGACACCGACGATGTTATCCAACTGACTCAAGCGGATAATAGTCTCCGGCGTCATATTGACAATCACGCGTGAAGGTATGTTGTACATGATAATGGGTAAGCTGGTACTTTCCGCGACGGTCTTGAAGTGCTGATAGATGCCTTCCTGGGTGGGCTTGTTATAATAAGGCACCACCGAAAGACAGGCGTCCACGCCTATTTCCTCCGCGCCCCTGGTGGCTTCCACGGCCTCGGTGGTGCTGTTGCTGCCGGTATAGGCGACAACAGTCCCCCTACCGCCCGCCACTGATTTAATCTCGGTAAACAGGCGCAGTTCTTCCTCCCAGGAAAGCGTCGGCGCTTCCCCGGTGGTGGCGGCCACCACCAATCCGTCGCTCCCCGAATCGAGCAGGGCCAGCGCCAGTTTTTTAGCCTGTTCGTAGTCGACTTCCCCGTTTTCCTTGAACGGGGTTACCATAGCTGTTAAAAACCGTCCCAGCTTCTTCATTGCTACTGGCCTCCTTCCGGCTTCACCCAGTCGCGCTTTATCATCTCTTCGGCAATCTGGATGGTATTGAGAGCCGCTCCCTTGCGCAGGTTATCAGCGACAATCCACATAGCCAGGCCGTTGTCATGCGAGATATCCTTCCGGATACGGCCGACGAAGGTCTCGTCGGTGCCGGCCGCCGACCACGCCTGCGGATACAGGCTGATAGCGGTATCATCCAGCACCCTCACTCCCGGAGCACGGGAGAGGATTTGCACGGCTTCCTCTACCGCCATCGGACGTGTAAATTCCACGTGGACCGCCTCGCTGTGACTCACCAGCACCGGCACGCGCACGCAGGTAGCCGATACGAGCATATCATAAGCGTGCATTATCTTCCTGGACTCCTCCAGCATTTTCCATTCTTCCATGCTGTAGCCGTTATCCAGAAAAACATCTATCTCCGGCAGCACGTTAAAGGCTATCTGGTGGGAGAAAACATGGGGAACGGTCTCCTGTCCGTCCAGCACCTGCCTGGCCTGCGTCCTCAACTCGTCCAGCGCCGCGGCGCCGCCGACACCGGAAACCGACTGGTAGGTATCGACCACGACACGCTTGATAGGGTTGACCTTGTGCAGGGGATATAATGCCATGACCATTTGAATGGTGGAGCAGTTGGGATTGGCGATAATGCCCTTATGCAGCCTGATATCCTCGGGGTTGACCTCGGGCACCACCAGCGGCACGTTTTTATCCATCCTCCAGGCCGAGCTGTTATCCACGACGACCGCGCCGGCTCTGGCGGCTATCGGCGAAAAATGGCGACTCTGGTCAGCGCCGGCCGAAAACAGGGCGATTTCCACCCCCTCAAAAGAATCGGCGTTGGTCTCTTCCACCTCGATTTCCCGGCCGCCGACCGGCAGTTTCCTGCCCGCCGAGCGGTCCGAGGCTAAAAGCCGAAGCGAGGCCATGGGGAAATTCCGCTGGTGCAGAATTTTAATAAATTCGTGCCCCACCAGCCCGGTAGCCCCCACTATAGCTACATGATAGTCCTTCACTTTTTCCCTCACAGATCCAGTAATTTATCCAGACCGTAAATAAATCCCTTACGCTTAATTATTTCTTTAACGGCCAGCAATACGCCGGGCATAAAGGCCTCCCGGCTTATCTGGTCATGCCTTATCCTCAACGTCTGCCCGTCTCCTCCCAGAATCACTTCCTGGTGCGCCATATAGCCGGGGAGACGGACACTGTGTATGTTAATGCCTTCAACCGATTTCCCGCGAGCCGGCGAGTCCTCTCCCACTACCGCCGGCGGGAGGAATGGCTTGCCCCTGGCCTTAGCCATGTCCCGGGCGGTAGTCTGGGAAGTGCCCGAAGGGGCATCCAGCTTGCGGTCGTGGTGAAGCTCTATAATTTCCGCATGGTCGAGATATTTCCCGGCGATTTTGGCCAGGTGCATCATGAGGACGGCCCCGAGAGCGAAATTGGGCGCCACCATGATACCGATTTCGTTAGCCTCGGCTAATTTTTTCATCTCGTCGAGGTCATCCGCGGTGAAGCCGGTAGTGCCGATAACCATATTAACGCCGCGTCGCGATGCCGTACGCACGGCCGGCATACTGGCGCCGGCGATACTGAAATCGACGATTACATCGGGCCGGCAGTCTTCAATGACGGCGGCAAGGTCATCCGAGAAAGGCACCGTACCGGAACCATCCGGTAGAGCCAGCTGCTCCCCGGAGACCTTGACGTCCACGGCGCCGACCAGCTGCGTTTCCGCGTCCAGACAAACGGCTTTTACCACCTCCTGCCCTACCCTGCCCAACGCTCCATATACCACTACCTTAATCCGTTCCATGACAGAACACCTCACTTAAAATGGGGAAGATATTAGCTAGGTTTATAAGGAGGGCGGGAAGGGCCACGGTCCGGTCTCTGCTGACGGTCGCCGCCGGAATAACGCGGCCGGTTGTTACGAAAACCGGATGAGCCGCCGCGCCTTTCCTGGCGCGCACCTTCACGGGCGGCAGCCTTTTCCGTACCTTCTTCAAAGACAGCCCGACGCGACAGGTTTACCCTGCCCAGGTTATCGACGGCGATTACCTTAACGGTAACTTCATCGCCGATTTTAACCTCGTCTTCAACCTTGCCCACGCGATAGTCCGCCAGCTCGCTGATATGCACCAGCCCGTCCTTGCCGGGGAGAATCTCCACCATGGCGCCGAAGTCAAGGATACGCGACACCTTTCCGGTAAAGATATCACCGATTTGCGCTTCGCGGGTCAGCCCTTCAATGATGGCGATAGCTTTCTGAGTGGCTTCCATATCCGGCGAGCCGATTACCACGGTGCCGTCGTCAGTAACATCAATTGTCGTCTTGGTCTCCTCGATGATGGACCTGATGGTCTTGCCGCCGGTACCGATAACCGCCCCGATTTTACTGGGGTCGATTTTTATCTTGGTCATCCTCGGAGCGAAGGGACTGACGTCCGGCCGGCTGGCATCGATAGTCTGAGCCATCTTATCAAGAATTACCAGGCGCCCTTCCCTGGCCTGCGAGAGCGTCTTCTCTACAATTTCAAGACTTAAGCCTTTCAGCTTGGTATCCATCTGAATCGCGGTAATACCATCGCGAGTGCCGGCTATTTTGAAATCCATATCGCCGTTGAAGTCTTCCTGTCCTTCAAGGTCGGTCAAGACCACGAATTTACCGTCTTCACCGGTAATCAGTCCCATGGCAATACCTGCCACAGCCCTCTTCAGTGGAATGCCCGCATCCATCAGCGAAAGGCTGCCGGCGCAGACACTGGCCATGGAAGTACTGCCGTTAGAACTTAAAACTTCCGAGACAAGGCGTATGGCATAGGGAAAATCCTCGTCAGCAGGCAGCACCGGGAGCAGGGCCCTTTCGGCCAGGGCGCCGTGACCTATTTCGCGTCGACTGGTAGAGCCGACGCGTCTTACCTCGCCATTGGAGAAGCCGGGGAAGTTATAGTGGTGCATGAAGCGTTTGCTTTCCTCTATTCCCAGGCCGTCCAGCATCTGCTCCTTGCGGGTGGAGCCCAGCGTGGTAATGGTCAGCACCTGGGTCATTCCCCGGTTGAACAGGCCGGAGCCGTGGGTACGCGGCAGCAGTCCCACCTCACAGCTAAGGGGACGTATCTCGGTAATGCCGCGTCCGCCGATGCGCTTCTGCTTATCCAGTATGCGCGTTCTTAGCACGTATTTATATCTGACATCAAGAGCTTCCAGGATTTCCTTCTCCTGGTATGTTTCGGCGAATTTCTCCAGAAGCCCGGCTTTCAGTTCGTCCATCGCCTGCTCGCGCTGCGCCCTATCGGCGATATCAAGAGCCTGCGATATCTTATCGTCGGCAAACCCGGCAACCGCCGCGACCGCCTCCGCGTTAGCTTCTTCCATGGGGAGAGTCAGCTTGGGCTTACCCACCGCCTTCTGAAGCTGTTCCTGAATTCCAATGATACTCTGGTTGGCCTCGTGGGCGAATTTAACCGCCTGAAGCACAATGTCCTCGGAGATTTCCTTGGCCCCGGCTTCCACCATGATAACCTTATCCCTGGTGCTGACGACGATAAGGTCCAGCTGGCTTTCTTCCAGCTGTGCCATCCTGGGATTCAGTACAAGCTCGCCGTTGATATAGCCGACGTTAACGGCGCCTACCGGCCCGTCGAACGGAATCTCGGAGAGCGCCAGGCATGCCGAAGCACCGAGAACGGAAAGTATATCCGGGTCGTTCTCAAGGTCGGCAGAGAGCACGGTGGTGATTATCTGGATATCGCTGTGCCAGGTCTTGGGAAGCAGCGGGCGTATGGGGCGGTCCGTCTGCCGGCAGGCCAGAGTAGCGGCCTCGCTGGGACGTCCCTCCCTCCTGATAAAACCGCCGGGTATTTTACCGGCGGCATAAAGTCTCTCTTCGTAGTCGATGGTCAGGGGCAGAAAATCGACCCCTTCCCTGGCTTCCCGGTTGAAGCACATCGTCACCAGGATGACGGTCTCGCCGTAGCGTACGGTTACCGCAGCGTCAGCCTGTTGGGCAAGTCTGCCTGTTTCAATAATGAGATTACGACCTCCAAGGTCGCAGTTAAATGATTGTGGTTCCAATGAATTACTCCTCCATCCAAAAGGCTTTACTTACGCAGCCCCAGCCTCTTGATAAGTTGATTATACCGCCCTACGTCCTCCCGGCTGAGATAAGCCAAAAGCCTTCGCCTCTGCCCTACAAGCTTGAGCAAGCCCCGCTGGGTATGATAGTCATGACGGTTAGCTGTCATATGTGTCGTTAACTGATTTATCCGCTCGGTAAGCAGCGCTACCTGTACCTCGGTCGAGCCGGTATCGCCTTCACGAGCCTGATAATTACCGATAATTTCGGTCTTTTTCTCTTTTTCCAATATTTTCCTCTTCCACTTTTTATTATTAGTTTTCAAGGCAAATTATAACATAACATAAGGCGGAAGTAAATTGAGGGGCTAATATTTTTCCGTTTTTTACATAGTTTACTTTTTAATTCTCACCCGTTGTGGTCTGGTGAACCTATCCCCCTTTATCCCCCTTCCCTCGGCGCACTCCCAAATTTGCCCCGTCACACTCACTGGACTATAATGTAAATGGTGGTATCTGTTCCTCATCAGCGGCACCCATAACAAAATGCATGAATTCAGCATTACGGAGAGTATGTTATCGCTGGCTCTGGAGAAGGCGAACGAAGCCAGCGCCGGTAAAATCACCCGCATCAACCTGGTGGTGGGCGAGCTGTCCGGCGTGGTAAGCGAGTGCGTGCAGTTCTATTTCGACTTTCTGGCTAAGGACACCATCGCCGGCGGCGCCGAGCTTGCCTTTGAAACGAAGCCCACCACTGTGCGCTGCCACCAGTGCAATAATGTTTTCACACCGGAAAACGGCAACTGGGCCTGCCCGGAATGCCGCGAAACGGGCATCGAGATAGTTTCCGGGCGGGAATGCTACATGGAAAGTATCGAGGTGGAGTAAATGACAGTAAAAGTAATCAAGGTAGGCGAGGATATCCTCGGCGCCAACGAAGAGAAAGCCAGGGCCAACCAGAACAGGCTGCATAGCCACGGTGTCCTGACGGTGGATATAATGTCGTCGCCGGGGGCGGGCAAGACCAGCCTCATTATGGCTACGATAAAACACATGAAAGATAAGGCCAGCATGGCGGTCATCGAGGGTGACGTTGCCTCCAGCGTGGACGCCGATAAAATCAACGAGATGGGCATACCCGTCGTGCAAATCAACACCGCGGGCGGCTGCCACCTGGACGCCAATATGGTCGAAATCGCTCTGAACGACCTGCCGCTGGAAAATATCGAACTGCTGTTCATCGAGAACGTGGGCAACCTGATTTGCCCCAACGCTTTTGCGCTGGGGGAGGATAAGCGCGTCATGATTTCCAGCCTGCCGGAAGGCGATGACAAACCGTACAAATACCCGGCCATGTTCGCCGACAGCGACGTGGTGCTCCTGAATAAAATCGACCTCCAGCCGTACCTCGACTTCGATATAGATGGTTTTAAGAAAATAGTCACCGGGCTGAACCCCGACGTTATTTTCCTACCCGTCTCCTGCAAGACCGGCGAGGGGATGGATGCCTGGTTCGACTGGCTTGAATCCGCTGTAAAAGGCAAGAAAAAATAAGTAACATGGCTAAATTACCGGCTATCAACCTCGTTAATATCAGCGTCCGGGGGGTGGTGCAGGGGGTCGGCTTCAGACCTTTCATCTACCAGCTCGCCACCAGGCATAACCTCAAGGGCTGGGTATACAACACCTCGGAGGACGTCAGAATCGAAGTTGAGGGGGAGGCCAGAGACATAGAGCTTTTCCTCCGCGGACTGCGGAAGCAGGCGCCGCCGCTTTCTCACATAGAAGATATCGCGGTTAGCGCGGGGCCTTACGCCGGCCATGACAGGTTCGAAATCCGCCACAGCATAGCCGAAGAGGGCAAATACCAGCTCGTCTCCCCGGATATCGCTACCTGCCCCGATTGCCTGCGGGAAATCCTCGACCCCGCAGACCGGCGTTACCGCTACCCGTTTACCAACTGCACCAACTGCGGACCCCGCTTCACGATAATCAATGATATACCCTACGACCGCCCCAATACGACCATGAAAGCCTTCCGGATGTGCCCGGAATGCCGGAAGGAATACGAAGACCCGTTCGACCGCCGTTTTCACGCCCAGCCCAACGCCTGCCCCGCGTGCGGCCCGCAACTGGAATTAATAGACGCGGGTGGCAATAAAGTCGACTGCGAAGACGCAATTACAAAAACTGTCGATTTGCTAAGAGAAGGCAAAATAGCCGCGGTAAAGGGGCTGGGGGGCTTTCTGCTGGCCTGCGACGCCATCAGCGAAAAAACCGTCAACCTTTTACGCCGGCGGAAAAACCGACCCGCCAAGCCGCTGGCCGTAATGGTGGCTACGCTCGACGAAGCCAGGCGGCACTGCGAGATAAATGACGAGGAAGAGGGACTGCTGACCTCTCCCGGCAGTCCCATCGTCCTGGTGAAATGGAAGACCGAATCCGCAGTAACCAGAGCCGTAGCGCCCGGCCTTAATTACCTCGGCGTGATGCTCCCCTATACTCCGCTTCATCACCTCCTGCTGCGGGAGACCGGACTGCCCCTGGTAATGACCAGCGGGAATATCAGCGAGGAGCCGATAGCCAAGGACAACGACGAGGCACTGCGCAGGCTCGGCGGCATCGCTGATTATTTCCTGATGCATAACCGGGACATCTACGCCCGCTACGACGACAGCGTGATGATAGTGGAGAGGGATGCGCCCGCATTCGTGCGGCGAGCCCGCGGTTACGCACCCTACCCCGTACACCTCCCCTACGAAAGCCGGCAGATACTGGGCTGCGGCGCCGAGGAAAAAAATACCTTCTGCCTGACGCGCGATAACTTCGCCTTCGTCAGCCAGCATATCGGCGATATGGAAAACCTGGAAACGCTGGAGCATTTCACAAATACCATAGCGTTATATCGACGACTATTCAGAATAGAGCCGGAAATAATCGCCCACGACATGCACCCGGAGTACCTGCCCACCAAATACGCCAGGGAACTGGCGGACAGAGAAGAGATAAAGCTCGTTCCGGTGCAGCACCACCACGCTCATATCGCCAGCTGCATGGCGGACAACGGCCTACCAGGGCCGGTCATCGGGGTATCCTTTGACGGGACCGGCTACGGCACGGACGGGAATATATGGGGCGGCGAATTCATGGTGGCCGACTGCAAGGAGTTCACCCGCGTGACGCACCTGGAATACCTGCCGCTGCCGGGAGGCGCCCAGGCCATCAAGAAACCGTATCGCACGACCATCGGCTACCTGCTATCGCTCGGCATTGAACTGGACCGGCAGCTCCCTTTCCTGAAGAATGTGGACCCCGGGGAAATCGATATCATACGGAGCCAGGTTGAAAACGGCATCAACTCGCCGCTGACTTCCAGCATGGGCAGGCTTTTCGACGCGGTAGCCGCCCTTATCGGCGTCCGGGGAGTCATCCAGTACGAAGCGCAGGCGGCCATCGACCTGGAAACGCTGGCAGCTAAAGCCGTCAACGAGTCGGCCCGCTACCCGTTCTCCGTAACCAAGCATGATGAAATCAATACCATTAAAGTGCACGACCTGTTCGCCGCGATATTGAATGACTTGCACAATCGCACACCCAGGGCCAGAATCGCCGCGCGGTTCCATAATGCCGTAGCTTATATGATCCTGGAGGTATGCCAGAGTATTTCTCCCCGTGCCGGTATAACCCGGGTGGCATTGAGCGGCGGGGTATTCCAGAACCGCTTGCTGTTAAGGAAGGCGGCGGAGCTGCTTGAATCTGCCGGTTTCGAGGTATATACTCACCGCCAGGTGCCCTGCAACGACGGCGGCATCTCCCTGGGGCAGGCGGTGATTGCGCAATTTAATGAGGAGGCAGGACTATGAACAAGACGAAGATTGATATTATGCCCCTGCTATTCCCCCACCCCACCGTCATGGTCGGCGCGGACGTCAAAGGCAAGCCCGATTTCGTTACTGTAGCCTGGGTCAACATAGCCTGCGGCACCCCACCCTGGATAGCCATAGCCCTCAACCGGGTGCGGCACTCCCTGAAGGGCGTCCGTGAAAACATGGCCTTTTCAGTTAATATCCCCGATACGACCCTCGTAAAAGAAACAGATTACTGCGGCATCGCCACCGGCGCCAAAACCGATAAAGCCAAAGACTGTAACTTCAAGGTATTTTACGGGGAAGTGGCCGGCGCACCGTTCATCGAGCAGTGCCCGGTCAATATCGGCTGCACCGCCGAGCACATCCTTAAGCTGGGCAGCCATTACCTGATAGCCGGCCCCATCAAGGAGATACTGGTCTCCAACGACTGCATGACAGACGGCAAACCGGACGCAGGAAAAATCGACCCCATTATATACATGACCTATCCGGCCGGCACGTATAATAAAGTCGGCGAGTTCCTGGGCCCGGCCTTCCGCATCGGCAAGGAAATCAAGGACATCAAGGACGACTGGGAAAGGCAACTGGCGAAATAAAGGATAAACGACCATGTGTTTAGCCGTACCCGCATTAATAAAATCAATTGAAGGCCAGCAGGCCGAGGTGGATATCGAGGGGGTCACCCGCGATGCCAGTCTCCAACTCACTCCGGACGCAAAGGTCGGCGACTACGTGCTGCTGCATACCGGCTACGCCATCAGCATCATCGACCCCGACGAGGCCGAGGAAACGCTGAAACTGTTAAGAGAATTGAGCGAGGCCGGCTGATTCTGGATTCCCAATCAAGTTGGGAATGACAGGTTTGAATTAATTGAAATTCGTTGAAGAATACCGCGACCCGGAACTGGGTAAAAGGCTGCTGGAGAGGATTCAGAAGCGCTCACATAAACCGGCCAGGCTGATGGAGTTCTGCGGCGGTCATACCGTGGCCATCTTTAAGCACGGCCTGCGCCAGCTTCTGCCGGACAATATAGAGATGCTCTCCGGGCCGGGCTGCCCCGTCTGCGTTACCGCCAGCGCCGACCTGGACAAAGCCATCGCCCTGGGACGCCTGCCCGACGTTATTATCACCAGCTTCGGGGACATGATAAGAGTGCCGGGGAGTCGCTCCAGTCTGCAGAAAGCCAGGGCCGAAGGCGCCGACGTGCGTATCGTCTATTCAGCGCAGGACGCGCTGGCCATCGCCCGCGACAACCCGGAAAAATCGGTCATTTTCATCGGCATCGGCTTCGAGACGACGGCGCCGACTATCGCCGCGTCGATTCTCCAAGCGGAGCAGGAGAGAATTAAAAACTACTACGTCCTGTCCCTGCACAAGGTCTGCCCGCCCATCATGAAAGCCATCCTCGACCTGGGAGAAGTCAATCTCGGCGGCATTATATGTCCCGGCCATGTCAGCGCCATCATCGGCTCGCACCCCTACGAGTTCATCGCCAGCGACTATAAAATCGCCTGCGCCGTCTCCGGCTTCGAGCCACTGGATATCCTGCTGGCCGTCGACAGCCTAGTGGAGCAGATTGAAAGCGGACAGCCGAAGGTGGAAATCGCCTACCGGCGGGGGGTAAAGCCGGAGGGCAACGCGCCAGCCATCCGCCTGATGGAGACCGTCTTTGAAATCGGGGAGGCTAACTGGCGGGGAATCGGCCCCGTACCTTCAAGCGGACTCCAAATAAAGTCGCGTTACGAAAAATACGATGCCGCCAGGAATTTTACTATCGACCCCGGCCCCACCCTGGAACCCGCAGGCTGTATCTGCGGGAACATCCTGCGTGGCGTCAGCACGCCTCCGGAATGCAAGCTGTTCCGCGTTACGTGCACGCCGGAGCACCCGGTGGGCCCCTGCATGGTATCATCGGAGGGAAGCTGCGCCGCATATTTTCAATATGGGGAGAAAAACATATGAAGGGGAGTCTAAGAGGGGCGAAGCCCCTCTTCTAAAACCTCCCCCTCTCCTGATAACCTTGCCAGGAGAGGGGGACACAGGGGGTGAGGTTTAAAAATTAATATGAACGAAGATAAAATACTGCTGGCGCACGGCAGCGGCGGCAAGTTGTCCCAGGACTTGATTAAAAGCTTCCTGCCCGACCTGTCCAATCCCATACTGGACAGGCTGGACGACTCCGCCGTCTTCGAAGCGAGCGGCCGGCTGGCCTTTACCACCGACAGCTACACGGTGAATCCCCTCTTTTTCCCTGGCGGGGATATCGGCAGGCTGGCCGTGTGCGGCACGGTCAACGACCTGGCCATGAGCGGCGCCAGGCCGCTCTACTTGAGCCTGGCTTTCATTATCGAGGAAGGCTTACTCATTGCCGACCTCAAGAAGATACTGACATCTATCAGGCAAGCCGCCGGGGAAGCCGGGGTGAAAATAGTCACCGGCGATACCAAAGTGGTCAACCAGGGGAGCGCCGATAAGATTTTTATAAATACTGCCGGTATTGGCACCGTGCCGGAAGGTGTTGATATCTCCGCCGCCAACGCCCGGCCCGGCGATAAAATCATCATCAACGGAAACATCGGCGACCACGGAATCGCCGTATTGAGCCAGCGTGAAGGGCTTAAATTCAACACGCCCGTACCCAGCGACTGCGCCCCGCTTAACGGGCTGGTGGTGGTTATGCTGGCGGCATCCGCGAATATCCACTCCCTGCGCGACCCCACCCGCGGCGGGCTAGCCACCACCCTCAACGACTTCGCGGTACAGTCGAAAGCGGGTATTATAATAGAAGAGGATAAAATACCGGTAGATAAAGCGGTGCTGGCCGCCTGCGAATTCCTGGGGTTCGACCCTCTATACATCGCCAACGAGGGCAAGCTAGCGGCAGCGGTCGCCCCTGAAGACACCGGGGCCGTGCTGGCGGCGATGAAACAGAACAAATACGGGAACGGGGCAGTTATCATCGGGGAGGTGGTGGCGGAGCATCCCGGGCAGGTAGTCATGAAAACGAGCCTGGGGGCATCCCGAATCGTAGACATACCGGTCGGCGAGCTGCTGCCGAGAATATGCTGATACAGAGAAGTAGCGTCATTTATATTTGGATGAGAATAACATGACCGGAAAACCTGACAAGTACCCGGAAAAAGAAGCGACACCGCGAATCGTGGTAATCGGCGTGGGCAACCTGATTCTCACGGACGAGGGAATCGGCATTCACGCCGTAAAGGCTTTGCAGGAATTTAATTTTCCCGACGACGTGAAGCTGATAGACGGCGGGACATCGCCGGACCTGATTGCTTATACCAGGGCCGGAGACAAGCTGATTATCGTCGATGCCGCCAGAGCCGGGGGCGAACCGGGCACGATATACCGCTTTAAGCCGCAGGACCTGGCCGGGGAAAAGGCAGCCCTTACCTCGGCGCACGAAATGGGCGTTTTGGAAAACCTCCAGCTCATGTCCATGACAGGCAACGAGCCGAAGGAAATAGTCATCATCGGCATTGAGCCCAAAGAAATAAAGTTCGGGACGGAGCTTTCCCCCGAGCTGCAGCAAAAAGTGCCGGAAATAGTGAAAGCAATCCTGAAGGAAATGGGGCTGCCCGCAGCCCCCCCGATAGACAATAATGCCGGACGCTAGTATAATTACAGATGGTTAGTATGTGGACAGGAGGAAATTAAGATGCCGTTTAAAATGGGGCCATGGGAGATAGCTCTTATTTTGGTTATAATCCTCATCGTCTTCGGGGTGGGTAAACTGCCGCAGGTAGGCAACGCCATCGGCAAGGGGATACGTTCTTTCAAGAAAGGCCAGGCCGGCGAAGACGAGGAGGAGGAAGAAAAGAAAACAGCCGCCGCCAGTCCGAAAAAGACCACGAAGAAGAAATCTGCCTGAATTCGGTCTTACAATTACTCCGCAGAAACAAGTATTCCAGAGAATTACTGTCTTTACGGGCAATTACCTGTGAAGATAACACGATAAAAGGTGAGGGATGGGATTTCTCGGCATAGGTCCATGGGAGATACTGCTAATAATCGTTTTAGCGCTGATAGTACTGGGGCCGGGCAAGCTTACCGATTTTGCCAGGACGCTGGGGAAGACGGTGCGCGCCATCAGGAAATACAGCACCGACCTCACCACGACGGTTACCCGGGAGCTGGATAAAGCCGGGGAAGAACCTCCGGAAGAAGAAAACCAAAGCAAACCGCCGTCAGCTTCAGGCGAACCGGGGACGAAAGCCGGTACAAAGCAGCCTGACGACCGGGAGAGGCACCCCTGAAATGTCTCAAGGCGAACAGAAACTCACCATTCTCGGTCACTTCCAGGAATTGCGCAGGCGACTCATCAGGAGCGTTATCGCCGTCGCCGCGGGGGCGGCCATCTCATTCATCTTCTACGAATGGATATTCTACGTCCTGATTCTGCCGGCAGAAGGCATCAACCTCATCTTCACAGAGTTGACGGAGATGATAGGCACCATCATGAGGGTGTGTCTCGCCAGCGGTCTTATCCTCGCCATGCCCTACCTGACCGTACAGGCAATCCTTTTTATAAAACCGGCGCTTACCAGGAAGGAAGAAAGAAACGTATACCTGATACTGCCCTGGATAGTCATAATGTTCCTGGGGGGCGTGGTCTTCGGTTACTTTATACTGATACCGCCGGCCATCGGGTTCCTGTACACCTTCGGCAGCGATATCGCCCTGCCGATGATAAAAATCGGCAACTACATAGCTATTATCACGCGTTTGCTGATAGCTATCGGGCTGGTATTTGAACTGCCGGTGGTGACCACGTTCCTGGCGCGGCTGGGAATAGTCAAGCCGGAGTGGCTGGCCGGTAAAAGAAAGATGGCGATAATCGTCGCTTTCATCCTCGCCGCCATCATCACCCCCACCTTCGACCCCATCAACCAGAGCCTGGTGGCGGTGCCGCTAATAATACTGTACGAGATGAGCATCTGGCTGGCTAAGCTGGTATACCGCAGGAAACCCGGGGCGGCGGCAGAAACGCCGGCGGAATGAAACAGGCCGGCTGATTTTGCCAGTGATAATCAGGTGAGATATACTTAAATCAGGGGAGCGGATGAGTCCCGGTGGGCTTCGCGGACTTCAACTCCGTTGGGGGGCATTTATGATGTCTTCGGTGGGTTCGACTCCCATGCGCTCCCGCCAGAAAATTCTATAAATAACGCGCCTGGCCGGTAATCTTCTCCCAGTTAAAACTGACCTTACAGGTCGGGCAGTCCTTGCCCATATCCAGTTCCGCGCCGCACTCACCGCAGTGGTATTTTTCGCCGGACTTGTATACTTCATGCATGTGCTGGTGTTCTTTTTTCTCTTTTTCCTTTTCTTTGTCCTTCGCCATATTGAGCCTCCCCGCTTGATACTTCCCGTGTTATATTACTAATTCTAAACATATTATACACCCCGGGGATATGACTAATATCTCAATACCGAAGGTGGTTATAAAAAAATATCCCCGGCGGCGGGGAAAACAGGGTCATACGCACGTGCGCGGGCACGCGGGGGCGAATTATGGAGGGGCAAGCGGGGAGTTACGCCGGGCAGGGAACCTGCGGCAGGTTTACCCAGTTGACCGTCACGGACCGGGATGACTGATTAATAATTTCCTCGCTGATAACGAGCCTGTGCCCTTCGGAAGTGGCATACGCATCCAGCGAGATATTATCATCAGCAGAGGCGAACCTGTGTTCGGCGATTAACAGTACCGCCCCATCATATTCCACCACCTGGTCGTCCGGGCTCATCGCACCCGTGTCCAGTTCCAGCTTGCCGTGGCCTCTGTCTATGACGCGCAGATACGCTTCCGGCATGGCGTGACCGGCAGGAAGCAGATTTCTTAGTTCCTGTTTAGCCTCATTAGTTACATATATCATTTATTACCAAGCCTCCTTCCTGCCCTCGTTAAGAACCAACCGGCTCCAGTTTTTTAGCGTCATAGAGCTGATTCTCCTGAACGATAGTATCTACCTGCTCCCAGAGGATATGCTCATCCTTCGGGATACTTTTTATAAGCTCCGCACATTCTTCCAGCCTGCCGACAAGGCTGTGCAACTGCTCCTCGGCCTCCGTTAACCAAGCTTCAGCAAGCTGGAAATTATACGCAGCCTGTCTAAGATATTCATCGGTTTTAAGCACGAATTTCGACTCCTCTTATCATCGCAATTAAGCCAGTTCACAGATAACGAGTTCAACGCCATCCGCCGTATTATCAACATCGAGCATTACTCTATCTAGTCTGGAGTCCAGCAGTTTCTTCAGTTCTCCTTTGGCCCGTTCCGTCACATCAATCATGATACTGACCTGTGGAAAAACCTTATTACATTAATTTTAACCCTTGAGGCCGATTATTGTATATGGTTCTTTAGTAATAGCGGGTATAGGAATTACTGGTAACCGTATTAACAGCCAGATACCTGACTTACGTACGGCGTAATAAATTCCTACATGGTACTATCTAGCTATATCAAGCCCGGAAGATATGCGATAAAATATATATATACGTAATTTTCATCACTACTGATATGTAAAATAACCCGTTGGAAAATCAGGGGAAATGGCTAAATCCGACAACTCACAATTTAATAAAGACGAATTCACCAGGATTTTCGACGAGTATCGCGCCAAGATAGACGCAATTACGCGGAAGACGGAGAAAAATCTTGAGTCCATCAACGGGATAATCGGTGTTGCCGATGAACCGGACGTTACCGAAGAAGTCGATACCGGGGAACACGATGAAGTCCTCTCCCGGATTGAACCCGAACCGGACCGGAGACCGGTCGAGGTAATATGGCCATCCGAAAAAGAATCGGTTGAGATTATTAAAGAGGCCAAGCGTAAAGCGCAGCAGATAACCAGCGAAGCGGAAGATAATATTAAGAAGGAAGCCAAGAAAAAGACCCGTGAGCAGGTAGATAAAATAATCGGTAAAGCTAAAAAAGAGGCCGAGGTAATCATTACGCAGGCCGCGCAATTAGCCGAAAGAGAAAAAAGCGATATCATGGCTGCGCAAAGGGCCGAAATCGAGGAAATCATCAGGGAAATAACGGAGAAGGCCCGGGATGATACGCGGGAAGAATCTTCCCGTATCGTGGCGGAGGCGCGGGGAAAGGCCGAAAAGATGATGGCAGAAATCGTGACGAACAGCAATGAAATCAACGGGCTCGTCACGGAAATCGTCGATAGAGCCAGGAACACGATAGGTGAATTCGAGGAAAGACTACAGTCGGAAACCGGAGAGCTGGCCAAGGCCATCACGGATGCCCAGAAGAAACTCGAGCAGGCTACCATGATAACAACAGAAGAAGAGAAGATAATACCGGCTTCTCCGGATAAAAGCAGAGAACTATCTGAAAATCCCATGCTGGAGGTACGGCTGATCGGGGATAAAAAGAACGGCAACAGCGTAAACCCCTCGTTCTTTATCGGCCAGGTAGAGATGAGGGCAATATCGACATCGTTCGACTACCAGTACCTGAAAAACCTGAAAAAATACCTGGTCCGCATACACGGCATTAAGTACCTGCAGGAATGCGCCTCTGAAAAAGAGATGTCGGTACTATTCGATATAAAGGAACCGCTGCCGCTGCTGGATATATTGAACAACCTGCCACTGGTGGAGGAAGTGGTTACCGAAACGGATGAGAACATCCGCCTGGTATTTAAAGACACCCGGTAATTTCTGCCAACCGTCTTAAGTCTTTCTTAAAAAACAACCGCTGACTTCTTCTCCCTGTATTTCTTCCCTCACGCGTTTCCCCTTCTTTAATGATACAAAAGTCACATACAAGCCCGCACGCCCTATGTAAAATTATTCTATATCACGCAAATTATGACTCTTTACGAAAGGGGTGATAACACCATGAAAATCAAGGAAATACGCCGGATAAAAGGACGGGAAGTTGTTACAGTTGGGCCCAACGATTCTATTACACAGGTGATAGATACACTCTTCGATCATAAAATAGGCGCCCTGCCGGTATGCGGGAGCGACGGTAAGCTGGTGGGAATTATCTCCGAAAGAGATATACTCAAGGGCCTGCACGAGCGGGGCAGGGATATTACCGGTGCCAAGGTTAAAGACCTGATGACCACGGATGTTCTCGTTGGAATACCTGAAGACGAGCTAGAGGAAATCCTGTCAACAATGACGGAAAAAGGCGTGAGGCATCTCCCGGTAATGGTAGGACCCAGAGTTATCGGCATGCTTTCAATCAGAGACGTTATCGAGGAAAGGCTTACCGAGTGCCACAGCCAGGTCCGCTATTTGAATGATTATATTGCCGGAGGCTACGTGTAGGTCACGTATCAATTTAAAGCAACAAGCTCGCCAGCTAAAACCGGGAAACAAGTCTTACATGCAAATCCACTGCTGGCGGGCTTTTTATTTATCCGGCGGCCTGTCCTCCGGTTTTACGAGTAAGACCGGCACTTTTGCAGCGTGGACAATCTCATCCGCAATGCTTCCTTTCACCCAGCGGTGAATCCCCGAGAACCCGTGAGTGGCCATGATAATAAGGTCAACGCTGCTTTTACCTACGTATTCAGAGATTATTTTAGAGGGCTTACCCAGCTTTATTACCGGCGTTATCTTGATTTTACCGTCTTCAAACTTGCCGGCCATTTTCTCCAGATATTGCCTGGCCAGTTTAACGGCATCCTGTTCAATATGCTCTTTATCTTCAGGGATTACCTGGGCTTCCAGGCCGCCGGCCACACGAAATGGCTCCACCACGCGCAGGAAGATAATTTCGTCAACATGAGAGACCTTTTTAAACCATTTCACATAGGGGATGACACATTCGGCCATTTCCGAGCCGTCGAGCGGGATCAGTATCTTGGTATACATGCTCCATCCTCTCCAGTACGAAAGATTACGAATTGATTACCCGTATATATATTATACCTTAATCCCCCGGCTTATTGCCGAAGTACAGCTTGGTATGAGGCCAGGGTATCTCGATACCTACCTTATCGAACTCATTCTTGATGCGAAGTCGCAGCTGACCCATGACATTCCACTGCTGGAGGGGCTGGACATCGCCAAGAATCTTGATATCTATACCGGAATCGCCGAGACTATCCACCCGGAGCACCTGGGGTACCGACCTGAAAACGGTCTTCCACTCCGCTTCCCCGGCCATTTCTTTACAGACACGGTTGATAACCTCAATGGCATAATTAAGGTCGGTCCCATAGGCCACGGAGACATTGAGGTTGACCCTGGCGAAGTGCCTGGAGTAGTTGCTGGCTACCCGTATTTCGCCGTTGGGTATATGGTGCACGATGCCGTCCAGGTCACGCAACACCGTCTTTCTCAAGTTAATTTCTTCCACCAGTCCGGCGACGTCGGCCACCCTGGCGACATCACCGACGCGGTACTGGTTTTCCATCAGGATAAAGACGCCGGCGATAAGGTCTCTTATCAGGTACTGCGCGCCGAAACCAATGGCGATACCGGCTACACCGAAGCCGGCCAGAATAGGGCCGATGGAGACATTGAGCTCCGACAGTATCATGAAGATTACCAGCAGAATAATAATAATGCGGCCTATACCCAGGAACACACCCTGCAAGGTATCAGCCCGTCGCTTGAGTCCTTCCCGGCTCTCGCCTTTCTGGGGCCTGGTCATGATGCGACGTACCAGCGGCGGGACAGTCTTTTTAAGTAATATCCAAAGTATAATTCCCACTACCAGAATGATGACAATGGTCAGTCCGTGGCCGATAAACCATACCTTAACCAAGTCCGGCATGGCGAGGGCGCGCTTGCCTTCCTGGGCCAGGGCGAGGGCCATAAACGCCATCACCATAATAACGATGGCGATTCCCTCGATAATCCAGAAGATGGCGGTGATATTCCCCCAGAGTTTTTTCTGCCATTTCTCCGGTTCGATTTTGCCAAACCAGTCCCTAATCCTGTCATTGAAAAAGAGGAGTACAACGACCAATATGCTGGCTAAGATGAGAATCCATACGCTGTTATCCACAAACCATCCCCACATGGCGAACGCCCTCCTTTAACCGGATAGAGATATTATACAACAAACTGCAAATAGTATCCTGCCGGATTGAAATTTTATTTTACCTCTCCCCCTGTATTTTAATTAAATCTATCCCCCTAACCCCCTTCCCTTTAGGATATTTGTGAAGGGAAGGGGGAAATATATAGAAAGAGGGGCTTCGCCCCTCTTATACGCCCCTTATATAATATTCGCCCCCTATCGCTGCGGACTCCCCGTTTCATAATATGGAGGTTATATCTCTTTGGACTAAGCCGTAGATGATGCGAGGGCGGCGCGGGTGGGAAAAGATATAAAACGAGGGGGGTGGGGAGCTAGCGGCTGCGGCTGCTCCTGCCGCGGGGGGGAGTCTGTTTACCGCCGGCGCGCCGGTCGCCGCGGAAATCCGGGGCCATGATGTTGAAGGGAACGCTGTTCTCTTTATCGACCAGGCGCGAGCTTATAGCGGGGACGACCCCCTGTAAAATCTGGTCGAAGGAATACAGGGTGGTGATAACCGTGGGCAGCCGGGAGTTGTGGCGGTAGTTGATAAGCTGGTAGAGTTTTTCCCTTACCCAGGGCGTCATCGAATGCTCTCCGAAGTCGTCCAAGACCAGCAGCGGCGCCGTCTTGACGCTTTCGAAAAAATCGTCGTAGGAGACCTTGCTCTCCGGCGAGAAGGCCGAGCGGAGGTGGTCGAGGAACTCCGGCACGACGATGAAAAGGGCGGGTTTACCGGCCTCGTAGCAGTAATTAACGATAGCCGCCGCCAGGTGGGTCTTGCCGCAGCCGGTATCGCCCATGAATACCAGCCAGCCTTCCGGGTTTTTGGCAAAATCAAAAGCCAAGCGATAGGCCTCGTCCATGTTGTCCTGCATCTCAACGGAAAGGTTATTGCGGCGCTTGAAATTTATAAAGGTCATCTTTCTCTGAAGCTCGAACTCCGGGCCCCAGCTATATTCGGACACGGGCTGTTCCTCCTCGAGCGCGTAGACCCGACAAAAATCGGGGTCAGTCAGGCGGGTGCGTAGTCGATCGTCCATCTGCTCCACGGGCGTAATGGCGACGATAACGGTCGGCAGCCCGGCGTTGAAGCGTGAGGTCAACAGCTGGTCCAGCTTTTCTTTGGCAAAGGGGGTGCCGGACTGGGCGCCGAGGTCATCCAGCGCCAGCAGGGAGGCATTGCGAACCTGTTCGAAGAACTCGCTGTAGGGCACCTCGCTGTCAGACCTAAAAGAAGCGCGGAGCCGGTCGAGGAGGTCGGGGGTGGTAATGTAAAAAGCCGGGTGACTATTTTCGATACGTTCGTTGACGACGGCCGCGGCCAGATGGGTCTTACCGCTGCCGCTGGGGCCGCTCAATACCAGCCAGCCACGGGGGTCGGCGGCGAAATCCTTAGCGGCCTGATACGCCAGGTCGAACTGCTCCTGGCTCTTTTTACTGCCGCTACGGCCTTTCGATTCCATATTCTCGAAGGTAAAGCGTGTGAGCGAGCCCAGGTTGCTGTAGCGCTTGAGTCGCTCTTCCCGTTCGTCCGCCTGCTCTTTTTTTGTACAGCGGCAGGGAACGACGCGGCTGTAGTCAGGCTCGCCGGAAGGGAGCCGGGGGTGAACGATACCGGCGCCCTTGCAGACGGGACATTCAGAATCAACCGGCGCAGTTTCTTCAGCGGCGGACCATGTGTCCGTACTTTCCTTTGACGAACCTGTCCGGGTCTGTCTTTTTAGTATCTCGCTGATGTGTTCCATCGCTCCTGCCTTCTACCGACCAGTTCTCTAAAATTTTAGCGATATATTTAATGCTGCGCTTGTTGTTCAGCGCGGCCTCTTTAATGGCATCCCGTATCCAGTCCGGCGGGTAATGTTCCTCGGCGTCGCGTAGCTCATCCGCTATCATAGGTGTCAGCATGCCGATATTCTGCTCGTAGAGGGTGAAAATATCCGGCATTTCCTCTGCCGGGGCGTAAGCGCGCTCTTTTAATTTCAGTCCCTTCAGCTTGAGCTCGCCGCTCTCGATTTTCGCCGCCGCCTGCCGTGAGGACCCGTCGTTAAGCAAATAGATGTCTTCGGAACCCCCGTCCTTCTCCACCGCCAGGTGTATCAACGTGCCCCGTTCGGAGGCCAGTTTCAGGGCGCTGTGCAGCAGCTCATCAGGCGCGCCTTTAATCCCCTTGAGACTTTCCATCAGGCCGGCATCGCCCAGCAACTCGCTGTAACTCACGTAGCGCGGGTGCCCCTTTTTGCGGTAGAGCGCCGCCATAACGTGAAGAGTCGTTTTCAACTCGGCTACATCGGATATTTCCGGCAGCAGGCTGCTGAAAAAGACATTGGGGACGGAGGTAAACTCCATCCTGGCGGGGAACCCCTGAAAGTCCTTCATAGCATCGTCGGCTCCACGCTGCCGAGGCTTTCAAACCTGGCAAGGTTATGGCGGAAACGCATCTTTATTCGGCCGGTGGGCCCGTTGCGGTGCTTGGCGATAATAACATCGGCTTCCTCGCGGGGATATTCACGGTCGGGGTGGGCGGCAATCCATTCATCCTCGGTCTTGAAGTAATATTCATCGCGGTAGATAAAGATAACGACATCCGCATCCTGCTCGATGCTGCCGCTTTCACGCAGGTCGGAAAGCTGGGGTTCGTGGGAGGCGCGCCATTCCACGGCGCGGCTTAGCTGGGATACCGCCAGCACCGGGGCGCCGATCTCGCGCGCCAGCGCCTTGAGCGCCCGTGAAATATAGCTGATTTCCTGCACGCGATTTTCGCCCCTGATTCCTTCTCCCTGCATCAACTGAAGATAGTCGATAATTACCATATCGATACCGCGCTCGTAGTTTAAGCGGAGGGCCTTGCTGCGCATCTCCGCCATGCGGAGCATCGGGGTATCGTCAATATATATGGGCGCTTCCGAGAGGACGCCGGTGGCCTCCATGACGCGCCTTTCTTCACTTTCATCGCTATGCTGACCGAAGCGAAGTCGGCGGGCATTGACGCCGGATTCACTG
>Ga0315552_1000632_pt1 | contig 21818 bp, 20 predicted proteins | sample SalMarSW160170MG_2_FD_203102 | JGI IMG/M metagenome (GOLD analysis project Ga0315552, IMG submission 203102) | Salt marsh sediment microbial communities from the Plum Island Ecosystem LTER, Massachusetts, United States - Salt Marsh Sediment SW1601-70 ...
TGTAAAGCGAATGGTTTCCTGCTCGGCTAGTGGCTGTTGGCCATCGCCCGCGAAGTACCAGACCGCGACACCGCCCGGAAGGTCGACCGCCTGCTCGACCGGAAGTACGGCCGGATGAAGAAGATGCTTGCCCTGGCTTCTGCTTTGCAGGGCAGAAAATATACTGTTTTGGAAATTAAGCCAAGATTGGAGCCGTCCGTATGAAGCGAAGGATTGGGCTCCCCACCCTGGCTGTTACGGCCATAGGGCTGTTCAGCGTGTTGGTTGGACCATTCCTCATCCCCGTGCCCCCATTGGAGGGCACCCTCCCGCCGCAGGCGCTGGCCGACGCCGACAGCCAGTTCATCGAGATCAACGGGTTGAGCGTGCACCTCAAAACGATGGGGCAGGGCGAGCCGGTGTTCTTGCTGCTGCATGGCTTTGGGGCCAGCCTGTACTCGTGGCATGCCGTGATGGAACCGCTTAGCCAGCTTGGCACAGTGATTGCCTTCGACCGCCCGGGATTTGGTCTTACCGAGCGGCCGCCCACCTGGCAGGGGCAGAACCCTTACAGCTCTGGAGCTCAGGTGGAGTTGGTGATTGGGCTGTTAGATCATTTCGGAGTGCAACGAGCCATTTTAATTGGCAATTCGGCGGGCGGCACGGTCTCGATGCAAACCGCGCTGGCGCACCCGGAGCGCGTATCGGCGCTGGTGCTGGTTGATCCAGCGGTATATATCGGCGGTGGTGCGCCAACATGGTTGCGCCCATTGCTGGCCACTCCGCAGATGCGCCACCTGGGGCCGCTGGTGGCGAGACAGATCCAGGCGCGCGGGCCAGAACTGATCGAGATGGCCTGGCACAACCCTGCATTACTCTCACCGGAGATGTTAGAGCTCTATCAAAAGCCACTCAAGGTTGAAAACTGGGATCGAGCGCTGTGGGAATTCACCCTCGCCAGCCGCCCATCAGGCCTGGCCGAACATCTGAACGAGTTCACCCTTCCGGTGCTCGTGATCACTGGCGACGATGACCGCATCGTTCCTACCCAAGAGAGCGTCCGGCTGGCAAGCCAGCTGCCCAATGCCAGGCTGGTCGTTATCGCCAACGCCGGTCACGTCCCGCATGAAGAACGTCCCGCAGCGTTCATGGATGCGGTCATAAGCTTTTCGACTATACTCAATCCATAAGGAACCCAATGCCCCAAGTCGCTCTCAATACCCTCGCCCCAAATTTCATCCTGCAAAATTTTCGGGGTGAAACCATCTGCCTTTCAGATTTCCTCGGCAAATCGCACGTAGTGCTGGTCTTCAACCGCGGCTTTGCCTGACCATTTTGCCGGCGGCATATGGCGCAGTTGCGCCAGGATTATCAGGAATTTATCCAACGGCAGGCTCAGGTGGTCGTTATTGGCCCGGAAGATGCCAAAACTTTTAAAGTGTATTGGGGCGAGCATGACCTGCCCTTTGTGGGCTTGCCCGACCCGAAGGCCAGCGTGCTCAAGCTGTACGGGCAGGAAATCAACTTGTTCAAGTTCGGACGCATGCCTGCCCAGGTGATTGTGGACAAGGCTGGCGTGGCGCGTTTCGTGCACTACGGGCATTCGATGTCTGACATTCCGGAGAACGCCAAGATACTGGCTCTGTTGGATCAATTGAACGCGGACCCCTAAATTTTAGCCAATCACTTGGAGGCAATTAGATGAATATCTGGATGGTTCTTAAAATCATCGCCGCCTTGATAACCGCTGCAACCGGGTTGCTAGCGTTCGTGAAACCCACAGCAACCTACGCGTTCATCGGCTTGAACCCCAATGGTGTGCGTGGCGTGTCGGAGATTCGCGCCATTTTTGGCGGATTGTTCATCGCCCTGGGGCTTGCACCGTTGTTCCTGGGTGCAACTGCGTATCAAATGCTCGGCATTGGCTATCTTGCGATTGCTGTGGCGCGTACGTTCTCCATGGTGTTCGATAAATCGTATGCGCAATCGAACATCATCAGCCTGCTCATTGAAATTGTGCTTGGGGCAATTCTCGTCGTCTAAGGTTGGGTACCATGCCGATTCGCATTGTTACCGACAGCACCTGTGATTTACCCGCCAAGACAATTGCCAGATACGGCATATGTGTCGTGCCGTTCTACATCAACGTGGGTGAGCAGAGCTTTCTTGATGGCATTGAAATAAACTGCGAAGAATTCTACAAGAAACTGCCAACATTTCCGGGACACCCCACCACGGCTGTTCCCTCGCCGCAATAATTTCACGCACTGTAAGATGCCCTCGCCGATGAAGGCGCTACAGATATATTGTCGATCCAAATCTCGGTTGCACTGAGCGCAGTGGTGGATGTAGCACGCGTCGTGGCGCAAGAAACCACACCGGTTCGGGATACTGTGTTCGATTCGCAACAGCTAAGTATGGGAACGGGATTCCTGGTCGAGACGGCGGCGAAACTGGCAGCGGCAGGCCAGTCAATAGGTGAAATCCTGGCCTAGATCAACGAGCAAATCAAACCAGCCGCGTTTTCGCTGCGCTCGATAGGTTGGAATTTCTAAAACGCAGCGGGCGGATGAACAAGTTCATTGCCAATTTCAGCAATTTGCTGCAGCTCAAACCGATTCTGACGATGTACGCTGGCAAACCAGGCACAGAACTGGTGCGCACGCACAAACATGCAACCAAACGCTTGCTCGAAATGCTGTGCGAGGTTGGGGCGCTCGAACGCGCCGCAATTGTGCACACACACGCGCTCGAGCGGGTGGCCGAGCTGCGCGCTCAAGCCGCCCACATGCTGCCCGAGAAGGATATCCTGGTGGCAGAAATTACGCCAGTCATCGGTGTGCATATCGGCCCAGGCGTCGTAGGTTTTGCGGTGGTTGGCGCGCAGGAAGAATTGATTCTACTGGGAGAAAACCAATGGATTTCATACCAATCTATCTCACATTAGGTCTTGTCATTCTCGGATTGATGACCCTTCTCTGGCTAATCAGCCTGGCACTGAAGAATTCCAGCATCGTGGACATTTTCTGGGGCGCGGGCTTCGTGATCATTACCTGGGCTGCGTTCTTGCTTACGCCCGACGGCTTCGAGCCGCGCAAATGGTTGCTCAACGTGCTGGTGACGATCTGGGGGCTGCGTCTGTCACTCCACATTCTCACGCGCAATTGGGGCAAACCCGAGGATTTTCGTTATCAAGTGTGGCGCAAAGAAGCTGGTAATGCCTGGTGGTGGCGCAGCCTATTCAAGGTTTTTTTCCTTCAAGGCGTTATTCTCTGGATTGTAGCGGCACCCTTACTGGCCGCGCAAATCAGCGTCCAGCCTAATCAGCTTACCTGGCCCGATTACCTGGCGATTCCCCTCTGGCTGATCGGATTCTTCTTTGAAGCAGCAGGCGATTGGCAGTTGGCACGCTTCAAGGCCAATCCGGCCAATAAAGGCCAGGTGCTGCAAACGGGTGTCTGGCGCTACACGCGGCATCCTAATTATTTTGGTGACGCAACCCAATGGTGGGCTTATTATCTCTTCTCCCTGGCTGCTGGAGCTTGGTGGACGGTTTTCAGCCCGATCATCATGACGACCTTGTTGTTGCGCGTTTCAGGTGTGACGCTGCTTGAAAAAACCTTGAAGGAAGAGAAACCCGGATACAAAGAGTACATCGAAAAGACGAGCGAATTTATTCCCTGGCTTCCGCGCCAGAAATAGCCCTAGTTGAGGAACTGGAATAACTATGAAGATCGCAAAGATCATTGTCCTGGCCGGTTTGTTGGCTATGACCGGCATTCTGATTTACGGATTCACCGAGGGGGATTTTATCGCCGAAGGAGCAAAGCTGCTTGCGATGCCCTGGGGGATAGTCTCGCTCGTGGATTTGTACGTTGGCTTCACCCTGTTCTCCTGCTGGATTGCATTTCGTGAGAAAGCGCTGCCCCCATCTATCATCTGGATCATCATGATGATGGTATTTGGCTTCTGGGCCGGTGCGCTCTACACGTTCATTTCGCTACAAACCAGCGACGGCGATTGGAAGCGCTTCTGGTACGGAAAGCGATCAAACTGAAAAGAATAGTTCTTTCGGCTTTGACGGGAGAGCCAAAAGAATTCATAGTGGTTGCGGTAGTTAGTTGTTTGCTGGGCTCAATTTCGTTTGCCCGTCTAATTCCCCGGATTGAGCAATACAGTGGAGCAGGCAGAAAATATTTGGATTGTCCTTTCAGCTATAGATATGACAAGACAAAGTTGATGCATACTTCATTCCACTCCAAAAGTCCTATTCACCAGAAAGTGTGTATGACTTACCTCAAATGATCATTTTCAGAGGAAAAAATGGCGAATCAGCAGAAAAAAGCTTCCCCAGGTAAACCTGTTGCAGAACGCCCCCGCTGTGGTTTATGCAGAAAAACCAAGAATCTAACCAGAACAGATTGTTGTGGGCAGTGGATTTGTGACGACGAGCATAAATACGTTCTGTTCTCTTATGCTCGAAATAGTTGCCATCGTAACCATCGCCGATATACGCTGTGCGGTCATCATTACGTAGAAAAACATACGGGCGATTGGAAAACATGTCCATGGTGCCGCAATGATTTTGAAACCGAGTTATATGTATACTATGGCACAAATGAATATAATTTTAAAAAGTTGGAAAATCCACCCAAGTATGAACCGACCCGATGCGCAAAATGCAAGAGGGTAATCTCATTAAGCCTAGATGAATACACGATGAAAGGCAATAAAATATTCTGCATAGAGTGCTCGGACATACGTTGGCGAGAGTAACCTGGCTTATAGGATAGGCTACTTAGAAGTCATTTAGAGCCCTCCAGGGATTGAGTGCACCAACATAGCCTGGTGTGACCTGAAATTTATCGCCTGCTTACCGGTGCGGGCCCGGTCTTGGCAACTTGCAGTCCCACCGCCATGGTAGGGGCAGCCATTCTACTCGCCAAGGTGGATTACCTTGGCGAGAATCCGGTGCGGCTCAACCTGGTTTCTGGTCTTATTCACTGATTGAAAAGGTGGTTGAGGCTGTCTTATCCCACCATCCCGATTGGGTTATATGGGTTTCGAAAAAGCAAACCGAAGGTTTGATTGAGAAGACCCAAAGCAAGTACAATCCCGGGGCAGCCAGGTGGCTTTTAAAGGCAAAAATGGCCTACCTTGCATCTGGCCGACAGAGCGAATGGCAGGCTTGCCTTTCTAACCTCAAAATTACTTATGCTCGTCGCCCGGCATTGCAAAGGGAGCTGTACGGGTTATGACCAAGGAGGATTCTCATGGCTAAGAAAAAGAAAGACAAACAGAAGCCCCGCAAGCCGAAAAGTAATCTCGCGGCGAAGATGCCGCGGCCCAGACCAATCACCTTGCGTGGACCGCGCCACTTCATCGCGCATGCGCACGAGTACCCGATAGTTGGCAGCTGGATCATGGAAGGATGGCAGGAAAGCGGCCTCACGCCAGTTGTTATCGCCCGGCAACAATCGCCCGATAAAGTCATCTTCGCTACTTATCTGGTCGATTTCTACTGCCTGGGCATCAAAGACGCCTTCTGTAACGCCGATTACCCCTTGAAGCGGTTCCAGAAAAACCTGGCGCATCTTTGTTCAGGAAGGCCTGAGGTCTGCGATAACGACCTGGCTCACGAACTGGTCTATGGAGCTGTTGATTTTGCCAGGCGCTATGGATTCGAACCACACCCGGATTTCAAGCTGGCGAGTATGGTTCTCGACCCACCGGGGATCCATCCTTCCAGGCATCAGCTAGAATTCGGCAGAGACGGTAAGCCGTTCTTTGTCGCTGGACCCTATGACAACGCCAGAGCGATTGTTTCAAAACTAGAACGGACCGCGGGCACAGGGAATTTTGATTATATGGTGATGTTGGGAGATTTCGAGGAGTTCGCGGACTTTGAATAATAGAACCTGGACCAGTTCCAGCACCGATTCATAAGGATGCGAGCCATAGAGGTAAAGATTTTTATCACCACGACGGCGGCATCCTGTAGCGAATGCAGCAAGGAGCTTGGTCGCAAGGCCTGGATCATGTTGGTTGAAAATAGAGGGGCGCTATGCCTATCATGCGCCGACCTGGACCATCTCGTTTTCCTTCCTTCCGGCGATGCGGCTCTTACCCGGCGAGCGCGCAAACATTCGACCCTGGTTGCAGTGGTATTGAAGTGGAGCAGGCGCGCAAGCGGTATGAACGGCAAGGGCTGCTGGTCGAAGCACAAGCGCTGGAAATGGCTGAAAAGGAGTGTTTAAGCAACAGCGGTAATACATAAAGCAGGGTATGCGGAAGTCTAAAAAGAAGTATAGCTGAAAGGATATTATTAATGCCCTACGAATCTTTCTATGCACGCTTTCCTGAGATTGCCGAAAAAGAAACTCGAACAATTACGGTCATTAACCATGAAGGCATTCCAAAAGGTAACTATGGCTTGATCGAAATGTACTGTAACGAACCTGCTTGTGATTGCCGGCGAGTGTTTTTCGATGTATACGATTGGAAGCGGGGAACATCCATGGCGATCATTGCTTATGGATGGGAGAGCGAAAAGTTTTATACGAGATGGCTCGGAGACAATGACCCTCGCATGATCCATGACCTTCAAGGACCGGTGTTAAATTTCGGCAGTCCTCAATCAAAATATGCCCCGGCTTTTTTAGCGCTCATCGAAGGTGTTTTGAAAGACAGCAGGTACGTATCTCGGCTCAAACGGCATTACCGGATTTTTAAAGATGCTGTCAATCGAAGGAAGCCCCAAGAAAACGATGATCTTACCAAGAAGGTCAGTCTTAGTGTGAAGGCAGGTGATAAAACCGTCCGGAAATCGAAGAAAACCCGCCGTGGAAGAGGAAGAGTATGCCGCCAGTGATAATTAACAGTCAGTTATGGAAAGTCAGCCAGTTCAATTTGAAAATATAAATATTCGAAAAAACCATGAATGAAAAAGTCCCCAAGAAATTGCAAACCCGCTTCGAGGAAATTACATCGATGTCAGACGTCGTCTGCCGGAAACACCTGAACGACGAGTACGCTGATATGAGCCGCAAAATGGCCGCTGCCCTGGCTCGCAAACGCCCCTCGCCGCTGGAAAGCGGGCGCGCCAACACCTGGGCATGCGGCATCGTCTACACGATCGGATTCGTTAATTTCCTCTTCGACAAATCATTCTCTCCTTACCTCAGTGCGGAAGATTTATGTACGGCCTTTGGGGTTGCCAAGAGCACCGGTTACAACAAATCCAAAGAAATTCGCGACCTATTCAACTTAATACAGTTCGACCCGCGCTGGACGCTCCCCAGCCTGATGGACCAGAACCCCATGGCCTGGATGATTTCCGTGAATGGCTTGATTATCGACGCTCGTCATGCACCCCGTTTAATCCAGGAAGAAGCCTATCGCAAAGGGCTGATCCCCTACATGCCTGGCAAGGGAGATGCTTCCCCTTCCCAACAAGGGAAACCAGCGTTCCCTTTCAAAATAGGCGAATCCGTGGCGGTGAAGCCAGGCGTACAAGATCCGGATTTTGGTGACGATATGAGTGGTTGGCAAGGCCGCGTAGTGAAAATCGAAGAACGCCCGCCTGAACCTCCATTGGTCACGATTGAATGGGACAGCCTCACATTGCAGAATATGCCCAGGGTCTCCATCGAACGTGCCAAAAAAGAAGGATTGGACTGGAGCGAGATGAACCTGTATGCCACAGAATTGGAACTGGCTACATATAGAGATTCGCTTGAGGATGTAGTGACTGCATCCAGGGAAATTGCCAGCCATGTAGGTTGGTTGCATCTCGAAGAGGAGGGCGAACGTATCCAGAAAGTATTGGACGGAATCGACCCGGAAGATAAGGATGCCTGTCTGGAGGCCTGGTTCAATCACCTCGAAAAAAACCTTACCTTCCCGTTCGAGGCTAAACTAACCGAATACGACTTTTACGGCCCCATCCGTGCTGGCGATACCATCCGCGTGATTGCATTGAACGAGGTTTTCGAGGATTATGGCATCCTGGTGGATGTAAAGAAAGATAGAAAGATATACCAACTTCCCCTGGCCGATTTGAGGGCCAAAGACAACTGGGCCCCACAATACCAGGCGATTAAAGATTACGCGGTCTGGTTTGCCAACCTGTAGGTGATCTTTATTTGGACGCTGGGGAATTCAACCTCGACCTGACCAACAATCCACTGTCAAGATCATGGGCTTTGAATCGCGAGCGGGGAAGATCCGAACCGCGGGTTCATTTGCGCTCACTTTGGCACTTTCCGGGCTGGTTTTTTGGTACACCAACCGGTGGATAAACCCAGGCTGAGGGGGTCGGGGGCCTGCCGCGCGCCCCAGTCTGCGCTAACCCTCGATATCGAGGTAGTTGGCGCCCATCGCTTGCGGGTAAACGCGGAAAAGCCAGCTGGCCTTTGCCCGGCTGTTTTCCGTCCTAGAAAAGGAAGCTGGTCCCACACCACTGACGAGCGCGCTCATCCGCTGGCAGGGGATATCGGGGTAAGTGCTCCGGCATCTGCGCCGCGGGAGCTTTACTATCATATGTTCGGTACGCCGATCGTAGAACCAACCCCGGATCGCTTTCCCTTGGATCAAGCCCGATAATACCAGGACTTGGATAGCGCTAAAGGCAACAGATTCACTTGCCAACGGGGAAAGTCTCTTCTAAAGTAGGACTATAATTTGATCTCATGAAAGACATACTCAGACTTCGAAGTTTCATCAAGCCCTATTGGAAACCAAGCCTGCTGGCTTTGTTCCTGCTGACTTCAGTCGTTTTCATGGATTTAGCCATCCCACGGCTGATTGAGCAGATCATTGACCAGGGAATCGCCCGGAAAAACCTGCAAGTGGTCTTGAACACTACCCTTATAATGCTGGGGCTCACCGTGTTGAGCGCTCTATTCGCCATCGGCAACAACATTCTATCCGTCCGGGTCGGAGAAAGCTACGGCCGAGACCTGCGGGAGGCGCTCTTCTTGAAAATACAAACTTTCTCGTTCGGCAACCTGGACCGGCTGCAGACCGGGCAGCTGATGGTACGGCTCACCAGCGACATCATGATGATGGAACGCATTATTCGTGTCTCGATCCGCATCGGAACCCGCGCCCCGCTGCTGATGATCGGCAGCATTATCTTAATGGTTTCGACCGATTCCCGGTTGGCGCTAACCCTTTTGCCTTTGCTCCTGGTCACCGGGACGATCATCACCATCTTTATATCCAAGACCCAGCCCTTATATCTGATAGTTCAGCGTAAGTTGGACGCTCTCAACACAGTACTTCAAGAGAATATCGCCGGGGTACGGGTGGTGAAAGCGTTCACGCGGGGTGGATATGAAACCCGGCGCTTTGAGGCTGCCAACCAGGATTACACCGTGCCTACCATCAATGTGATGAAGGTGCAGGCTTTCCTGATGCCGGTGCTGCAGTTCTTGATCAACTTAGGCATTGTCCTGGTGATTTGGGTTGGAGGCCTCCAGGCGATTGGCGGCAGCCTGTCTTTAGGCGAGATCGTCGCCTTTACCAACTATCTCTTAACTACCATGACTCCGCTGGTGATCATGGCCAATCTGGCGCAGGTGCTGGCTGCCGCCAACGCATCTGCCCAGCGGGTTAATGAGATTATGGATAACGAAGCGGAGGTGAAAGACAGTCCCGCTGCCCGGAGGCTGCCAGATAATATTTCAGGACGGGTGGTTTTCGAGGATGTATATTTCAGTTACAACGGAGATTGTACTGAACCGGTTTTGGGAAATATCAACCTGGTTGCTGATCCCGGTGAGACCATTGCGATTTTAGGCGCGACCGGCTCGGGGAAAACTACCCTGGTCAACCTGATCCCGCGCTTTTACGACGTCACCCAGGGACGTGTGACCATCGACGGCCTGGATGTTCGCCAGGTTCAGCAGGAATCGCTCTTGGCGCATCTGGGCATGGCCTTACAAGAGACGGTGCTGTTCTCGGGGACGGTGCGCGACAATATCCGCTATGGCAAGCCGGACGCCAGCGACGAGCAGGTGATAGCAGCTGCCAAAGCTGCCCAGGCTCACGATTTCATCCTGGAGCTTCCGGAAGGGTACGATACGCATGTAGAGCAGCGCGGGGTCAACCTGTCTGGCGGGCAAAAGCAGCGCATCGCCATTGCCCGGGCTTTGCTTTTTCAGCCCAAGATCCTGATTCTAGACGATAGCACCAGCGCGGTTGACGTCGAAACCGAGGCCAAGATCCAGGAGGTTCTGGATGTAATGATGCGAGGTCGCACCAGTTTTATCGTGGCACAGCGCATCAGCACCGTGCTCAATGCGGATAAGATCGTGGTGCTCGACAAAGGCCAGATCGCAGCCAGCGGAACCCACCAGGAGTTAATGCAGTCCAGCGCAATTTACCAGGAAATTTACGAATCCCAACTGGGGAACGGTGTGGTTATCGAACCGGGCGGGGAAGAGAGTCTGCATGTCTGATCAACCCGCCAACCGAGAACAAAGTACTGCCCGTCCGAGAATAGGGCGCGGTCCTTCCATACCAGGAAAGATCGAAAAGGCGAAGGACGCCCGCCAGGCGCTTCTGCGGTTTTTACCTTATTTTCGCCCTTATATTGGCACAATAGCAGTAGTCTTACTTTTCGTACTGATCTATACCCTGCTGTATCTCTTGGGGCCTTATTTGATGGGAGTTGCCATCGACCGGTTCATCGGCAACCAGGACGCCGCCGGTCTTGCCCGTATCGCCTTGCTCATGTTGACCGTTTACCTGTTGAGCTCCGTTTTCCAGGCGGGTGCCGATTTTATAATGGCACGTATTTCTCAACGCGCTTTGCAGCAGGTGCGCCAGGATTTATTCGAACACCTTCAAAGCCTGTCGTTGGGGTTTTATGATCGCAATCCTGCCGGGGAACTCATGAGCCGCTTGACCAACGACATCGACGCCATTAACCAGGCAGTCTCACAAAACGTGACCTCTTTGGTAGCCGGGGTGCTATCGTTAATTGGGATATTGATAGCCATGTTTGTGCTGAATCATTGGCTGGCGTTGGCATCGATCTTGGTTGTGCCCATCACCGTCTGGTTCACTGGTTTCGTCGCCCGTTATACTCGGCGTGGATTCCGGGATTTGCAAAGGGAATTAGGCAATTTGAATAGCACCATGGAAGAATCGATCAGTGGGCAGCGTGTTATCAAGGCCTTCCGGCGCAATGACGTCGCCATCGCTGCTTTTCGCAGAGATAACCAAGCAGTATACCGGGCAGGGGTGTATGCCAATACCTATGCTCTGCTGCTGATGCCGGTAACCAACATCCTGGGGAATTTGTTCGTGATCGTGATAGCAGGTTTAGGCGGCTGGTTGGCGATTCAGGGTTTGACCACGGTGGGGACTATTGCAGCGTTTATCAGCTACGCACAGCGCTTCATCCAGCCCTTGCGCCAGCTGGCAAATATCTACAACACGATCCAAGCAGCCTTGGCGGGAGCAGAGCGCGTGTTTGAAGTTATCGACACCCAACCCGAATTACAGGACGCGCCGGATGCGGTCCCCCTGAAATCCATTCGTGGGGAAGTCCGCTTCGACCACGTGCGCTTTGGATATTTTGCCGGTATTCCGGTGATCAAAGACATGAGCTTGGAGGCCAGGGAAGGTCAGGCAATCGCATTGGTCGGGCCAACCGGGGCGGGCAAGACCACCCTGGTAAATCTGTTGTCTCGCTTCTACGACGTCGATGGGGGAAGCATAACCATCGACGGTAAGGACATCCGCCAGGTTCAAAAAGCCAGCCTGCGCCGCCAACTGGGCATTGTCCTGCAAGATACCTTCCTGTTCTCAGACAGCGTGATGGAGAACATCCGCTACGGGCGGCTGGAGGCCAGCGACCAGGATTGCATCCAGGCTGCCAAAATGGCAGACGCCGACCATTTCATCCGCCAGCTTCCGCAAGGTTACCAGACCCGGCTCTCCGAGCGGGGCAGTAATCTGAGCCAGGGACAGCGGCAGCTGCTCGCCATTGCCCGGGCCATCCTGGCCAACCCGCGCATCCTGATTCTGGACGAGGCCACCAGCAGCGTCGACACGCGCACCGAAGCGCGCATCCAGCAAGCCCTGCTGCGCTTGATGGCCGGGCGTACTAGTTTCGTGATTGCCCACCGCCTGAGCACGATCCGCGAGGCGGATGAGATGCTGGTGATCAAGGAAGGAGAAATCATCGAACGCGGGGACCACAAGGAACTACTCGCCAAGCGGGGTTTCTACCATCACTTATATATGAGCCAGTTCAAGGGGCATGCTATCTAGGTAAACGGTCATAAGCAAGATCGCTGGTAATTGGATTCATTTACCGTTAAGAATCCCAATCTCCCATTTCAAATAGCGGGCGGACGATGCGAACGCCCGGCCTTCGGGTTATAAGCCCGGTCCCTATTTCGCACACTTTTTACCTTTGGGTTACTCGTGGAAAAAGCCGGTAAATACCCTGATCAAGTTATGAGAGGCAGCCCATTCGGCCCACTTGGGTGAAATCGGTCCTTTCAATCGGCTTTATCCCTTATTAGCCCTGGCTCAGCGATGGGTCATCCAAAAAGACCGAGCGAAAGGCGGAAAAGTGTAGGGGGGACAAACCGACAACTCAACAAAAGTGAGTCGTCCACGCCCTGGAAGCCCATCTGATCGTGGCGAACCGTGGCCTTTTTGGTCGAAAGACAGATGAAGGGCTGCAGCACCAGGTCAGGTGGCTCAATCTCCTGACCAATGCGATTATTCTCTGGAATAGCGTCTACATGGCCGAGGCGCTGCAGCAGCTAGAACGGGAAGGACATCCTGTTGACCCGTAGGACCTCCGACACATCTGGCCAACACGCTTCGAGCAAATCAATGTCTACGGTCGATACGAGTTCAACCTGGAGGAAGCACAGCACCGAACCAGCCTACGGTAGCTCCGCAACCCAGATGCTCTCGATCCTTAGCGTTGGTTTTTTCGCAGGATCTATAAACTGCCCTCCTCGTGCTTCACGCCGATGGTAAGCCAGTCATAGTGAGGTTAGCGGGCAGAGGCAATTTCCTGCCCGCGCGTTATCCGCGTATCGCCGCGACGATGCCCGTGAACAACGCGACTAGATAGATCACCTTCGGCGGGAAGAACGCGTACATCTGGGTGCGAAAGAATAGAAAAACCAGCGTGAACAGGATCGCATAGCCCACGTTGACGTAGCCCACCTAGTTGGGGAAGTCACCGCGCAGGAAGGCGATGCCCAGCAGGGGTGTACGCCCTCGCACACCCTTTTTTGCCGATATTCGAAAAAGTTATTGGTTGACAGGTACAGGCAGTACCCGGGCAGTCATCCCCCAGCGCAGCGCAGGGTTATCGCTGCCCAGGTCAATTTTAGCCTGGAAGCGGGCTTCGTCCCGAATTTCCCGGTAGGTGTAGCCGATGGTCGCTACCGTACCCGGCAGATCCAGGTCTGGCAGGGCATCCAGCCGGATCTGAACGGATTGATCGGGTTGCAAAGCGATGATTTCTTCCTGGGTTAATTCATCACACTGGACAATCCAGTGTTCGAGATCGGCAATCACCAGCACACTTTGCCCCGGCGAAGCCCATTCGCCGGCTTTGACCTGCACCGCGGCCACCTGACCCGTGATCGGCGCAGTCAGACGGGCATCCGCGATCGCACTCTGGGCTGCGTTCAACTTGCCCTGGGCAGCTTGCAGCTGGGCCTCCAGCCGGGCCAGTTCATCCGGATCAGGCCCGTTGGCGAGCCGGTCGCGATCCAGTTGAGCTTTTTCAGCCTGAGCCTGGGCTGCAGCCAGTTTGGCCTCCGCCTGGGCAACGTCGATCGGGTCGGGGGGCTTCAGGCGGTCTTTATTTTTTTGGACGGCATCCTGGTAGCGGCTTTCCGCCAGGGTCACCTCGCGCTGCAAGAATAAAACCTGCTGTTTGACCTGGCTGCGTTTGACAAAACGCCAGATCCCACTGCGAGTATCGCTGACCAGTTTCTCAACTTTTTCGAGATCTTTGCGCAGCTGGTCAAGTTTTTTCTTTTCAAGCATCTGATTGGCGTAGGCCTGATCGATCGCCTGCTGACTGAAAGGTCGTTTTATCGAGTCCGCCTGCCAGTTGGCGTCCTCCACGGCCTTATTGGCTTGAGCCTGGGTTTGTTCGGCCAGAGCCAGCTGATAGGCAGCCTGTTCGCGCAGGGTGTCCAGGGAATTTTGAGCCAGAACAACATTCAGCTCTGCCGCCGCGATGGCAGCCTGGTACTGTTGAGGATTGCTCAACTCGGCCAGCTGCTGCCCGGCCTGGACGGTGTCACCGGTTTCTACCAGCAGATGTTCGATCCGCCCCGGGATCGCGAAACCGGCATTGACCCAGGTTTTAGGTTCGAGCTTGCATTTTAGTTCCAGGCTGCCGGAATCTTGCTGCAATGCCGGTCCGTTGGCTGCTTCTGCCAGGACGTTCACAGGCCATCCTGGCAGAGATGAACACAGCCCCAAGAACAGGGCTGCAATCAGCAGCGGATGAATGATCGATCGATGGCCGGTTTTATACATACTTCGTATCATTGAATTCTTTGACAAATGCTTTTTCGTCGTTAAAGGCAAGTTGGACGGGCGCAGCCATTAGATTTGGATGTGTTGTGTGTATTTGGGGACGTACGTCCCCAAATACACACAACACAAAACAAGTCTATATATGCTCCCGGTTCGGCCGCTCAGGGCACGGCGAACTGAACCAGAGCGGTCATCCCCCAGCGCAGGCGCGGGTCGCTGTCCAGCAAGCTAACTTTGGTGGTGTAGGTCACATCGCCACTCTTATCGGCGCTCAAATCGCTGATGGACTGGACTTTACCCGCAAACTCCAGCTCGGGCAGTGCGTCAAAAGTGATACTGGCATCCTGGTCGGTGAAAATGCCGGTCACTTCGTTCTCCGTCAGGTCGTCTGTTTCTACCAGCCAGCCTGAAAAATCGGCCAACACCAGCGCGGTCTGGCCGGGCAGCACTTGCTCCCCCTCTTTCAGGTTCAGGCGGGCGACTGTCCCCGTGAAGGGCGCAGTCAGCTCGCGGCTGGTCAGGTTGGCTTTGGCAGCTTCCAGGGCTGTCTCAGCCGCTTTGACTCGGGCCTGAGCGGATTCAAGCAGGTCGGGATTGGCCCCGTCTTTGACCTTTTCGTACTCATCCTCTGCCAGTTTCAGGCTGGCCTGGGCCAGGGACAGGTTGGCCTCGGCGATGGCCATATCGATTTCGCTGGTCGTTCCTTCTAGATTGTTCAGCAGACGCACTGCGTCGTCATAGTGATTGCGAGCGTCGGCCAGTTTCGAGAGCAGCTGGGCACGAGTAACGTTAGTTTCAGGTTTGTTTTGATACGGGGCAAAATCTTCCTGAGCCTGGTCGAGCCGGTCTTTCAAAATCACCACGTTCGACCTGGCTTTATCGATATCGGTTTGTTCCGCATTGGATTGCAGGTTCGTCAGGTAGCGTTCTGCATCCCGGACCGCATCACGCTGGACGGTCACCTTTTGTTTGGCATTGGCGGTGGTGACCGCCGCGTTGTCGTTCAAATCCTTCAAGGCCTGCTGGGCATTGATCAGCTCAAGCTGGGCGTTGTCGACTGCCGCAGAGAGCTGCTGACGCTGGTCCAGATGGGCGATCGGCTGGCCTTGTTCGATTTGCTGGCCTTCTTCTACCAGAACCTCTTCGATCATTCCCCCGGATGTGAAGGACAGGTTGACGTATTTTTGTGGCACCAGCTTGCCCTCAGCTAAAACGCCGGGTTCCTGGGTAATTACCGGCAGGGCGGTGCTGGTCGCCTCCGGCTGCCCGGTGATCGACTGACAACCGCTCGCCAGAATGGCCGTAATGATTAAAAGCGTAGTCCATAGAAGAAGCCTGTTTTTCATTGTTTTCCAAACGTCCTTTTTCAGCAGTTCCGGTACAACGGCCGGTTCCGGCGGCCTTGCAGTTTAATTGACCAACCTTTTTGCCACTTTTCTTTACCACAACAGAGCAGTTATCCCAATTTAATAGATTCTCCCAAAATTGAGTACAACCGGGAGCAGTAAAAACGACCATCATGGCACGGTTATTCGTAAGCCAGCACCTCACGGATGGTCAGCCTGGAGGCATTCCGGGCGGGCATGACGCTGGCAAGCACGGAAAGCAGGGTTACCGCCCCTAACCACAGCAAAAAGCCGGTTGGCGTCAAAGCGAAATTGGAGGGCGCATCGAAGATCGCCTGGTTGACACTGTCAGACATCAGCTTGCTGATCGGGAAGGCCAGCAAGCAGCTAAACAACCAGCTCAGCAAGCCGATCAGGGTACCTTCCACGATCACCATCTTCATCAGGATGCTGTCGGAAGCGCCGATCGCCCGCATCACGCCAATTTCCCGGGTGCGTTCCATCACGTTCATGCTCATCGTGCCCGTCAGACCGATGCTGCCCACCAGGGCAGTCAACCCTGCCAGGAAGAGCAGGAACGCGACCAGCACGTTGAAACCATCCGTGGCCGTCTGGCTGGTGCTGGACCCCGTGGAAATATCGGCAATATCGACATTGTACTGCCGCAGGCGGGCTTCGACTGCCTTTGCCAGACCGGCCTGCTGGTCGGAGGGCATGCCGACTGGATCACCGGCAATCCGGTAGCTGAGCGCCTGATTGGGCTGGTTGATTACCTGAGATAAATAATCGTAACTAGTATAAGCCAGATAGCCGGAAACTTTGCCTGCCAGCTGGAAAAAGCCGACGATTACAAAATCTTTATCTTCCCCGTTAACCCGCAGGCGGATCGTATCGCCCACCTGCATTTGCGGAAAGTTAGACAGGAATAAGTCGTTCAGGGTGATGGCATTCTGGTCACCAGGTTCGAGCCACCTACCTTCGATCAATACTGGTTTGACCAGGGTGCTATCGGCTGGCGGGGCCAGCAAGCCAACGCTATCGCTGGCCGATCCGTCAGCCCGGACCAGTTCACTGCGGGCGGTCGACCAGCCTTCAATCAGGCTGATACCAGGAATGCCCGCCAGCATATTTTGGACTTCCTGGATGTAATAGGGGCGGGGGAGAACCAGATTCACGTCAGCCCGAAAATAATGGGTAATCTGGGCGACATACTGGTTCATCGAAACCCGCACATTGAAGGTGGAGATGAAAACCGCGCCGCCCATCGTCAAGGTGATAATGGTCAAAATGAGCCGGCCTTTGCGCCGGAAAACGTTCCGCAGCGAGATGCGAATAGGGCGTGAAAGCGCCCGGATGCGGGCCAGTTGGCGATCGATCCAGCCGTTTGCGGTTGGATTACTGCTTGCTGAACCGCTTAGGGCTTCTTTGACACTCAGGCGTGAGCCCTGCCAGATGGGGATAAAGGCCGCAAATTGGGGAACCAGCACGGCCAGCAGACCCTGGATCAGCAATACCTCCGGCACAAGCCGGCGGCTCCGGATGGTTGTATTGAGCTGGATGGTCAGGAAATCCATCAGCGTATAGGATACCTGGTAGGCCAGAGGGGCGGCTATGGCGAAAGCCAGCACGCCAAAGATCAGGATCATGGCCATATAAATGCTGATGATCTGCCTGCGGCGCGCCCCGACGGTTTTCATGATGCCAATCTGGGTCATCTGCTGATCCAGCAGCGCTTGCAGGGTGCTGGTGATGAGAAATCCACTCAGGAAAACCACCAGCAGACCCAGGATAAAGAGCAGGCTGCTGATTGCCTGAACGAGGGTAGCACTGGGATGATCAAAGGAGCTGCGAGTATTGGTGCTGCGGACGCTGATATCCTCTTTCTCGAGGTCATCTGTGATCGTCCGGGCGACCGCATCCAGGTGGCTGGCATCCCGGCTGTCGCCGGAAACAATCACCAGGACCGTGTTGATCGCATACGGCAGGGGCAGTTCCAGCCATTCAAGGGTTGCGGGAGTCATATAGCCTTGCACCGGCGCGGTAAAGAAGCCGCCCGAGCCCGCCTCCGCCGCGCCAATCGATTGGTCGTCCACAATCCCCACGATCTTGAGCTGGCGGGTTTTACCAGTTGGGGTTTCAAGCGTGACCATATCCCCCAGGCCGGCGTTTGTTTTGGCCAGCTTGCTGCTCTCGACGACAATCTGGCGATCCTGCGGAGGCCAGACACCCTGGGTCAGGCTGACCTGGCCGATCTGCATCTTATTGAAATCCGGCACCGATTTAATCTTAATCCCGATCCATTTGCCGGGTTCCGATTCCAACCGTAGCGAACTCTCACGGCTGCCTTCGGCCAGACCGACTCCATCTAACCGGTTGAGATGATCCAGATAAGTTTTGTTGTACAGACCGGTATTCATGAAGATATTAGCCGGGTTGGTGGCGGCATAGCCGTTGCGCATCTCATCGGTTAACACGAAGTAGATCGTGGCGATGATGCCGATCGCCAACAAACCGATCATGATCGAAGCGGTGACCAGCAGTGAGCGGGTCCGGTTGCCCCAGATATCCGCTAAAACTTTTTTCCAGCGCGGGGGCATCAGATCCCGCCTCGCCCATGGCCGAGCAAATCTGCCTGTTCCCAGGCCAGCCTGCGCTGTTCGGCAGCCTGCTTCAGCCAGCTTTGATCCCGGCTGGCTTCTTGCATCCAGCGCTCAAATCCGCTCGAATCCAGTGCCAGGACTTCCAGGGGGGCTTCAGCGCCGGCTCGCATCCCGTCAAGTAAGTCGCCGGCGGTCTGCAGTTCCATCTTGCTCAGATAGTCGCCCGGGCCAAGACGGACGGGTGGCGCATCCACCCGGCGGCCATGGTTGAGGGAGATTTCCAACTGCCCGTTTGTGACCAGGTACAGGCCCGCATCGGTCCTGATTTGCAACCCCACGGGCTGCCCGGGTTCGTAGCTGAGGGGCTGCAGTTGATGGCTCAACCACAGCATGCGCGGGTGGGGGATAGCCGGAAAAGCTTTTGCCACCCATTCATTGACCAGCTCGCCGTCCGAGATCACCATCGAACGGGTGGTGCGGCTGGCCAGGCTGGCATCGTGGGTCACCATGATGACCGTTTTTCCGGCCTCCACCAGCTGGCTGATTAGGCTGAAGACGGTTTCGGCTGTGCGTGAATCCAGGTTGCCGGTGGGTTCATCCGCAATCAGGATCGGCGGGTCGTTGGCCAGGGTTCTGGCAATCGCAGCGCTCTGCTGCTGTCCCCCGGAAACCGCCGCCGGCAGTTTATGGGCAAAATCCTCCAGCCCGACCATCCGCAAGAGTTCCATGGCGCGCGGCTCGCGCGCCTCAGGGGCGAACATATTGCAGAAATCCATCGGCAGCACAACATTTTCCAACAAGGAGAGCATCGGCAGCAGTTGGAAGAACTGGAAAACAATGCCAAGATTGCGGCCGCGCCAGATGGACATCTTATTCTCATTCAGGGTGTGGACGTAGGTATCACCAATCCGGACGCGGCCGGAGGTAGGGTGGTCGATCCCGGTGATCATATTGACCAGGGTGGATTTGCCGCTGCCCGATTTGCCCACGACGCTCACAAATTCCCCCCGGTAAAAGCAGGCAGTGATGCCTTTTAGCGCTGTAAAATCGCCGCTGGGCGTCTTGAAGGTTTTTACGATCTCCATCATCTGGATCATGGGATCGCCAGGGCACCCAGAAGGCTCAGCCAGCGGGGTATTAAATTTCGGCTGCTGCTCACCCCTGGGCGTCATAGGATTGACCGCCGGAGGATTGTTTGGCTGCGTGCAGCAGGAATTTGTCAGCCTGATTCGGGCCTGCCAGTTCCGGGCCAGCCTGCTGGTTGGGTTCGATCTCCCCATCCACAATCTGAAGGGTCCTGGATACGCGTCGGGCGAGGCTTTGATCGTGGGTGACCATCAAGATGGTTTTGCCGGCGTCGATCAGTTCGAGAAAGATCTCGAAAATGGTTTCTGCCGTATTGGAGTCCAGCCGCCCGGTCGGTTCGTCTGCAATCAGGATATCCGGGTTATTGGCCAGGGCCCGGGCGATGGCAATCCGCTGCTGCTGGCCTCCTGATATTGCGGAAGGCGTCTTATAAGCGTGGTCTGCCAGCTCCATCCGGTCCAACAATTCCAGGGCATGCTTCTGGCTGGGACCGCGCTGATAGGTGCCAGTGAAGTCCATCGGCAGCATGACGTTCTCTAACAGGGTCAGGTTGGGCATCAGATGGAAGGACTGGTAAACGATCCCCAAATTTAAGCCGCGCCACAGCGCCAGCTGGTTCTCATCCAGAACATGGATGGGGGTATCCTTAATCCAGACTTCCCCCTCGGTCAGCCAGTCCACTCCGGTGAGCATATTCACCAGGGTGGTCTTTCCGGCGCCCGATTTGCCCAGAATGCCAACAAATTCGCCTGGATACACATCCAGGTCGATGCTCTTCAAAGCTGTGAAGTCTCCTGCGGAGCTTCGATATATTTTTACCAGATTGCGGGCTTTTATCAGTGGGGCACTGTCATCGCCGGGAGCTGGTATGGCGCCATTCGTCGGGATCGAAGTCTGGGCCTGTGATTGTTGAACTGCTTTCATACCGTTGCCAAATTGTATAAATCTCATTATAATAGACATCGTCTATAAATAGACTTTGTCTATTTTATTCCATATTGCTATTTTGTCAAGGTTGGGCTGGATGGGAAGTTGCAAAAAAGATGGGAAATGGTCCGCCGGGATTGAATTTTCGCAGATCGGCGAAAGTTGCCCCCGCAGCATTATACCGGTAAAACAAGCCGTGGATGGTTAATATCCAATTAATCGCAGTTGAAATTGATGTTGGGTGGTTTATCGCCCGGCCTCGCCCGGGCGATAAACCACATATCCTCTGATTTTTCGGATAGATACAAAAGGAGTTCAGCCCAGTATGAAACAAAAAAAACACGACCGGCGGGTGGGGCGGACACGCAAAGCCCTCAAGCAGGCCCTTTATGAGCTGCTTGAGGAAAAGGGTTACGATCAGGTGACTGTCGAGGAGATCACAGATCGGGCCAACCTCGGCCGGGCGACTTTTTATTTGCATTACAGGGATAAAGAGGATTTACTGCTGGAAGATGTGATCGACCTTGTGGATCAAATGGTTGAAGAGACGACCGGCATGCCCTGGCTGCGTTGGCGGGAGGATTCCGGGGGCGAAAACTCGATGACGATGCGCCCGATTCCGATGGTACTGGTTTTTCAACACGTCGCCGAAAATGCCGATTATTACCGGATCATCCTGCGCGGTCAGGGTATGTACACCGTGGGTGAGCGGCTGCGGGCGATCATCATCAAAGCGATCAAAGATGTCGGCCTGGCTCGCAGCCAGGAAGGAAGCCTGGCATGCGAACCACAGGACCGCCTAAAAGGCGAAACACAGGTTCCCCTGGATGTGATCGCCAATTATTATGCGGGTTCGGTCATGGGTCTGGTAACCTGGTGGTTGGAAAACGATACGCCCTATCCAGCCGGGCAAATGGCAGAGTACTTCCAGCAGTTGTTTTTCCCCGGATTAATGCAGGTGCTGGGGTTGCCCCGTTCCTGACCGTTTGCCACCTCTGGCTGGCAGTTTAGAGAAGGAATGTTGGGCACATTGTGCAGCTGGCAGTATCTCTTCCCCTTCCCGGTTCACGCCTGCCACCACTGAATAATACTTATGGATGTCCAGAGCAATGTACCGGCAAGGGCTTGCACTTGGATTATCTTTTAGGCTACACTCTCCTTGGGTTTGTGGTTGGGGCGTGGATTTTCGGGCATGGAGTTGTACACACCGCTACGGGCGGCTGGAGACCAGCGACCAGGATTGCATCCAGGCTGCCAAAATGGCAGACGCCGACCATTTCATCCGCCAGCTTCCGCAAGGTTACCAGACCCGGCTCTCCGAGCGGGGCAGTAATCTGAGCCA
>Ga0315552_1000633_pt1 | contig 21816 bp, 23 predicted proteins | sample SalMarSW160170MG_2_FD_203102 | JGI IMG/M metagenome (GOLD analysis project Ga0315552, IMG submission 203102) | Salt marsh sediment microbial communities from the Plum Island Ecosystem LTER, Massachusetts, United States - Salt Marsh Sediment SW1601-70 ...
GCAAGCTCCGCGGCTTTGGCACGCCTGGTATAAAAATGCAGGTCATGTTCTATGGTAACTCCGATAGCTCCGTGAATTTGGTGCGCCAGAGCAACGACGCGCTGAGAGGCTTCGCCTATCCAAGCCTTGGCTATAGCCACTTCTTTGGTGCATGGAAGTCCCTCACTTAACATCCAGGCTGCTTGGTAGGTGCTAAACCTGGCGCCATCAATATCGGTTGCCATGTCGGCGCAATAGTGCTGTATAATTTGGAAGCTGCCAATGGGACGGTCAAACTGTTTCCTTTCCTTGGCGTAGTCTACGGTCATCTCCAATACTCGTTGAATATTGCCGACCATCTCGCAGCATTTTCCCACTGCTGCCTGCTCGATTATCTTTTGCACTGTGCTCCATCCCTGGTTCGGCTGTCCCAAAATGTTAGCTTTAGGTACTGGCATTTGGTCAAAAACCACCTCGCATAGCTTATCACCTGCGATAGTTTTTAGAATGGTGCAATTTATTCTGGGATTCTTGGCGTCGGCCAAGAATATGGTGATTCCGTTTTTAGGCTTGGTTCTGGCTACACACAGCAGATAGTCAGCAATATGAGCATCAGGGACAAATAGTTTTGTACCGTTGATGATATAGTTGCCATCATCGGGAGTAGCCTCGACTGTGACTGAAGAGGCATCGTAATTCTGATAGCCGGGTTCGGTTAGTGCTAAGGTAAAGATTTTCTCCCCACGGATTAGCTTGGGCAAATATTCTTGTTTTTGCTCCTCTTTTCCGAGATCTAAGATGGGTAAGCCCCCGAGAACCACTGTGGAGAAAAAAGGGCCAGGCAAACAAGCCCGTCCCATCTCTTCTAGCAGCACCGCCAGGTCGAGAAAATTCATGTCGCCGCCGCCATATTTCTCGGGGAAGGCCAAGCCCATCCAGCCTAGCTCAGCCATCTCTTGCCAGAGTTCTTTGGAATAGCCTGTATCGCTTTCTTCCATCTGTGTAACGAATGTCTTCGGGCACTTATCAGCCAGAAAGTCGCGGGCTGTCTTTTTAATCATTTCTTGTTCTTCAGTAAGAGTTAACTTCATTGATATCCTCCTGTATCAAACATTTCAAGCGCCATTCCCAGCTGCCGGCGAAGAATCTTTGAATCATTGAACCTTCGCTTCGCTCAAGGTGACGTATTACGAGCTTGGCAGCCCCAGTCCCCTGGTAGCCAGGACGTTCTTTAGTATCTCTGATGTACCTGCCTGGAGGCTATAACCTTTGGAAGCCAGATAGGAATGCACTGCCAGCCCTCGAATAGGAGCTAATTTGGAGTCGCTCAGCAGTTGCCCGTAAGGCCCCAGTACTTCCATAGCGGCTTTGGCTAGCCTTTGTTCAAATGCGGTGGAATATGCCTTGGACATGGCTGCTTCCCGGTTGGGAGCCCGTCCCTCGTCCATAACCAACGCCACCCTGTAAATAAGTAGCCGCCCAACTTCAAATTCGATTCGGAGCTGAGCTAGTTTATTGCGAGTTACAGATTCCTGAGATAATTTATTTTCTTTGGTAAACTGTACGATGGCATCAAAGAGGGGATAGTTGCCCATGAGTCGTTCCATCCCGCTTCTCTCGTAATCAAGCTGTTGAAGGGCTTGAAGAAAACCACGGTTTTTCTCCCCTATTAAACATTTCTTGGGGACGCGTACTTCGTCAAAGAAGACATCATTCCAGGCCTCAGTACCGGTAATATCTATCATAGGGATGCGCTTAATCCCAGGCAAATCCGCTGGAATAATAAATTCGCTAATGCCTCTGTGCTTGGGAGCTTCGGGGTCGGTCCTAGCTAATAGGTAAAAGTAATTTACAAACGAGCCACCACTGGTCCACGTCTTTTGCCCGTTGATTATGTAGTCATCACCGTCTTCAATAGCTCTAGTTTGAAGTGAGGCTAAGTCACAGCCGGCCTCCGTTTCACTCATTCCCAGACCGATATACGCCTCTCCCGCTATAATCTTGGGTAATAACTCCCTCTTTTGCTCATCGGTGCCATAGGTGACGATAGAGCCGCCTATTTGGCGGTCGGCAAACCAGTGGCAAGCTGCTGGTGCCCCATATCTCAGCATTTCCTCGGTGAGTATGAGTCGGTCTATATAACTGAGCCCCTGCCCGCCGTACTCTTTGGGCCAGGTCAGGCCTATCCAGCCTCTCTGTGCCACCCGTTTGCTGAATTCAGGGTCGAAGCCTTGTATCCAGGCATCACAGGCAGGTTCCCAATACCCCTTCTTGATCTCCTCCTCTAAAAAATGGCGCACCTCCTGTCTAAACTTATTCTGCTCTTCTGTAAAGCCGAAATCCATTTTCCTCCTCCTTTCTTAGAGATTGATATTGGAATACTTCCTCCACGGCCTAGCCACACATTTACCTTCCAGAGCATCCAGTGCCCTATTTATGAATTTTCTGGTATCCGAAGGGTCTATCACATCGTCGACATAGCCTCTCTCTGCAGCGCAGTAGGGGTTTTCGTAGATTTCTGAATACTCTTTTATCCTTTGTGCTCGTACCTCCTTGGGTTTATCCGCCTCCCTTATTTCTCTGGCGAAGATAACGCTGGCAGCACTTTCGGCACCGACGATGGTAACTCGAGCGGTAGGCCAAGCAAAGACAAAATCAGCCCCAATGGACTTGTCCAGCATGCCGTAGTGAGCGCCGGCGTAGGACTTTCTAACTATGACTGAAACGAGGGGCACGGTAGCATCAGCCCAGGCAAAAAGTAGCTTGGCACCATGGCGCAGGATTCCGCCCCAATCTTGCTGAGAACCTATCAGATACCCCGGGCAATCCTGCAGAGTGAGCAGGGGAATGTTAAAAAGGTCACAAAACCTGATAAACCTAGCTGCTTTGTCGGCAGCATCAATATCTATGCAACCGGCCATCCACTTTGGCTGGCTAGCTACTATTCCCACAGGACGCCCGTTGAAGCGGGCAAAACCTGTGATTATATTCCTGGCGTGGAGCCCCAATGTCTCAAGAAAATAACCCTGGTCAACTATTTTCTTGATAACTTCGTACATATCGAAAGGTTCAAATGGATGTTCTGGCATCAAGCTAAGCAAATCCTCTTTCCTTTCCGGGTCATCGTCTGTTTGGATACGAGGCGGTCTCTCTCTGTTGCTGGAAGGCAAAAAGGACAAAAGTTCCTTACACTTATCTAAGCACTCTGCATCATCTTCAGCTACGATGTGTGTTTGTCCTGATTTGATAGCATGGGCTTTGTAGCCGGAAAGGTCCTCCAGGCTGATTTCTTCCCCGGTTTGCGTTTTGACGAAAGCAGGGCCAGCAATACCCATAAATCCTGTGTGCCTGGTTTGGATGAGGAAATCCTGCATTATAGGATGATATGCCTGTCCCCCTAAACAAGGGCCCATAAGCATGGCTATCTGGGGTATTATTCCCGACGCAAGTATTTGGGACCTAAAAAGCCATCCGTAGGCTTCCAAGGTATCTATCCCTTCCTGCAGTCGAGCACCTCCGGAGTCATTCATGCCTACAAATGGCCATCCGTTCTCCTTGGCAAATTCTATAGCACGAACAAATTTCTTACCATGATATTCGCCGAAGGTTCCCGCCATTGCGGTATAGTCCTCAGCAGCAGCAACGACGTACCTGCCATTCACTTTGCCGAAGCCAGTAATTACTCCTTCAGCAGGCACATCCCTTTGGTCCATGCCAAAAGCAGTCGTCCTGTGCTTAACAAATAAGCCTATTTCCGTGAACGTACCGGGGTCGAAGAAATAGTCTATCCTTTCCCGGGCCGACATCTGCCCTTTCTGATGGCGCGCTTCAATCGCCTTCGGCCCTCCCATTTGTAAGATGTGTTCTCGTTTCCTCTTCAATACTTCCAGCTTATTCAGACCTTTATCAGACTCATCAGCCATAAATTAAGCCTCCTTATGGTTATAATTGACCGCAGAGTTCTTTATAATTCCCCTCTCTCCAAAGAAGGATTCCTGTACGAAATTATGCGGAAGACTGTATAAAGTGGCCGTTTTTGCTCAGCCTGCTATTATATGTCATGAACGCTCATTTTTCAACATTTTGCTGCTACAACCACTTCCGGTGCTAACTGCAAAGCTTGAATCAAAGCCTTGGCTTTGTCCAGTGTTTCCATGTATTCAGCTTCCGAATCAGAGTCGTAAATAATGCCACCACCTACCTGAAAATAAGCTTTGTCTTCCTTGATTAAAAAAGTGCGAATAACGATATTGATATCCATATCTGAATTGAAGCTCAGGTAACCTATGGAGCCGGTATAGACGCTCCTTTTAGTCGGCTCCAGTTCATCAATGATCTCCATAGCCCGCACTTTGGGAGCGCCGATGATAGAGCCGCCGGGGAAAGTAGCCTTAAGCAGGTCCATGTTGCTCTTACCTCGGCGTAGCCTGCCCACGACAGTAGAGGTGAGGTGAAATACGGTGGGGAAAGTCTCCAAGATGGCTAGTTCGGTGACATTTACCGTGCCATAGCGGCAAACCCGACCTAAATCATTCCTTTCTAAATCAACGATCATCACGTTTTCTGCTCGGTCTTTGGTGCTGTGGGTCAACTCTTGAGCCAGCCGCTCATCTTCAGCAGGGTCTTTACCTCGTGGCCTTGTGCCTTTTATCGGTCGTGTCTCTACCAGACCGCCTTGCACTTTAAGGAACCTTTCCGGGGAGGCACTGATGATTGTCACTCCCTTGAAATTGAGATAGCTGGCAAAGGGGGCGGGATTAACCATCCTTAGCCGTTTATAAAGCTCGTATGGTGGAATTTTTAAATCAGCCTCAAACCTCTGGGAAAGGTTGACCTGAAAGACATCGCCAGCGGCTATATACTCCCGCACTCTATCTACTGATTTGATGTATTCTTCAGGGGTAAAATTGGACTTAAGCGCGATTTCTTTGTTTTCCCGGTTATTGCGAGGAGCAGCAGCGACGGAGCAATTTCTATCGCTAGATTGTTTCGCTTCGCTCGCAATGACTGAATGGCTAGGACAGAGCCAGCCCTTCATTTCCTCAAGCCTCATTCTGGCTCGCCTTAGCCGCTGCCTTTCCTCCGCCTCGGGAAAGCCTGTGGCAATAAGGTAAGCCCTTCCTTCCAGGTGGTCGAAGGCCATGATGACATCATAGAAGGCGAAGTAACTCTCAGGGATTTTAAGGTCATCTATAGTTGTGGATGGCAGGCGTTCGATGAAGTGGCACAGGTCATAGCTAAAATAACCAACTGCTCCGCCCAGGAAGGGTACGGGTGTTGGGCAGTGGTCTAACCTATATATCTCCAACAGCTTGCCTATAGCATCAAAAGGATTACCATGCTGCACTTCGTGCTCCTGTCCACGAATCAGGGTGATTTTAGAGCCTCGACTGCTCATTATGAGAAATGGCTCAATGCCCAAAAAAGAATATCGCCCCAGCCTTTGAGGGTCCATGCCGCTGTCTAAAAAGAAGCTGAAAGGGCTGTCCTTGATTAGATCAAAAAGCTCGGGGGCAGTCAAAGAGGTGAAGACTTCTTCAACCAGAGGATAGCGATTCATCGGCTAACTTGCTTTCACAAACCAAGCTTCGGGTGTTTACCAGGAAAGTAATTATAACAATTGCGAAGCTTGATTTGTAGTTGCCTGATTTATCAGGCATGAACAGCCTCTCGCCATCATGGATGAGCCATCTCCCAAATGGCGGAGGGGGTGGGATTCGAACCCACGCCCCGACAAAGTCGGGGAGCGGTTTTCAAGACCGCCACCATAAGCCACTCGGTCACCCCTCCTGGCTTCAAAATTCTACTTCAAAATGACCTCTTCAGGCAATCTTGCCGACCTTTTTCCGGCATCTTTACCAGACCTTGACCAACATGAATGACATACGGGATGGCGGGGCCAGACATAACAGATGACAGGGGAGCATGTCATGAAGGCGCTACTTTACAATAAACCACGCTCTGAGAGGCGATTTTAGGTGGGTAAAATGCCTGGGGCTACAGTGGAAGTGGGCCCGTACCCTTTTAGAGGCTAGTTTGCACGAGGGCATTAGCAGTCGCGGGTCAGGCAAGGTTAAGGATTGTTAGGCGTCCTCCACTTTGACGCATGGGAAGACAACTCTGAAGGGGACCTCCTTTTTGTGTAGTGATTGATATAGAGATATGGCTTCGCTTGTATCCAGGGGGGTGATTTTATTAATTTCGCCTAGCAATAGTGATTGATATTGGGCAAAGAAATTACCTTTTGGTGTTCGGAATAAGAATGTATTACGGCCACCTTGCTCACAGTTATAGCCGTTCCAGTATTCGTCATGGGCTATTAGCGTGGCTGTGGCTGTGCGGTATCGTTTACCTGCGACAACCCAGATCATGTTTTGTGGTTGCATTGGTTCACCTCCACTTATACTTTTGGCCCAAACTATGCCGGTATTGCTGGGGCCTTGCCATTATCCTCTTATATTATACCTCATTCTGGTGTTAAACTTTTTGGACTGGTTGTTAGCAGGCAATCTTGCACTGGACGATTCGAGAATTTGACCTTTGTTCTAGTTGACTATAAAATAAATTTGGGTGAGTAAACCGGGTGACCGCCCCGATATAATCGGGGAGGAAAGTCCGAGCTCCACCGAGCAGGGTGCTGGGTAACACCCAGGAGGGGTGACCCTATGGAAAGTGCCACAGAAACACACCGCCAGCGGACCCCGATAGCATCGGGGTGCGGGTAAGGGTGAAATGGTGAGGTAAGAGCTCACCAGCAACTAGGAGACTGGTTGGCTGGGCAAACCCCACCTGGAGCAAGACCGAATAAGAGGGCATTTAAGGTGCTCGGCCAAGGCCCTCGGGTTGGTCGCTTGACCGTGATGGCAACATCAGGGCTAGATGGATGGTCACCGCCCCGACGCAGTCGGGGTACAGAACTCGGCTTACAGGTTTACTCACCCAAAAAATTTTTTCCGGTCTTGTATGCGGCAAAGGACAGGGGTGAGACTCAAGCCTTGACCAGGGGGTTATCCAAGGGAAAAACAAGGGAGAAGATAGCATCTCAGCGGCCATAAACCAGTTTGTTAAACCAGTGTTCTCGGCATAAAATAATAATGTATGGATGACATATCCCCAAAGCTCCGTGATTTCGTTCTCTTTTGTGCTCAGAGGCGGAGCCCGGAGTGGCCGGCTATTTATGATGAAATGACCAGAGTAGCCGGAAGGAAATTATTCCAGGGATTAGGCTACAAGGACCTTAAGCAACTAGGGTTATCGTTCTCCCTATCCGGTATGGACAAAACCATCCAATTGGTGAAAGAGGTTACCTCCCAAAACTATCAGTAAGAAGCGTTTTGCAGTCTTCCATCCAGGATGATAGCATTTCAAATGACCAGCTTAATATTGCCTGCCGCTCACAATTGATACTAGAATCGATGCAGTTTAAGGAAGCTTATTATGCGGATAGCTGTGCTTGCCGATACTCATGTAAACACGCTTGAACACCTCCCCAGAAAGATAATTGATGCCATCTCCACGGTAGATTTGATAATCCACGCTGGAGACTTCACCGATGTACAAGTACTTAAGGAGTTGAAACAGCTAAGAGAGGTGAAAGCAGTCCAGGGTAATATGGATTCAAGGGAGCTAAAGGCTGTACTTCCGGCCAAGGAAATAGTTGAAATAGAAAATAAACGAATCGGCATAACTCATGGCTCAGGCAGGCCTTGGGGAATAGAAGAGAGAGTAAGGAAAATGTTTGAGTCGGACCGGATTGACATCATAGTCTATGGCCATTCCCACCAATCCCAAAACAAGGTCATTGATGATATTCTCTTGTTCAATCCCGGGAAGGCCACAGACTCTTTTGGCATCCTCACGATCAATAGAGAGGCCAAAGGAGAAATAATCAGTTCTCGACGATGATTGTTTACTTTTTTATCACGATGGAAGCGTAGCCGACCACTCGGGAGAAATCGCCACTCGTATCTCCGCTGGTGGCATATTTCAATAAACTTGCCTTTTTGGCTTTCATTTCTTTGGCTGCGACAATAGCCGAAGCAATCGGGCCATACCCGCACATGGTGCAATTAAGGCTCTCACACCGCTTGTATAGCTCTTCCTCATCAAGAGCAACTATGGCCTCTATCACAGAGCTATCCTTTTCCATAGCTACAGAGTGAGGTTCATAATGCGTGAAATCACTGCTGGCGATAATTATTAAGTTATCGCCTGCCTGTGAAATAGCCTTGCCTACCGTCCGAGCTGTTTCTATGTCTTGAGCCAGCATAGTTAGGGGCACAATTTTTACCTTCTTATAGAGGTGTTGAAGCCAGGGCAGTTGCACTTCAATACTGTGCTCATGTATATGAGCAGCCTCGTCTGCTTTGATTACCTTCCCCAACAGCTTTTTGCCAAGCTCTCCGTTTATTTCCACCTCACCCAGCGGTGTGTTCCAGCTAGCTCCTAACCATAGAGAAACGGGATACCCATACCCGGTGTGGTTAGGACCGAGTATCACTGCGGTGTCGAATGTCCCATCATCAGCAAGCTCCTTATAGGCATGGGCTGCTACTGGCCCCGAGTAATAATAGCCAGCATGGGGAGCAACGATAGCCACAATCTCCCTCCGCCCTTTGTTATTCACCCGGGGTATAACTCCCGGTCCAAGCTCATGTTTGTAGCACCACTCAATTTGTTCTTCTAATTCTCTGGCAGAGCCGGCATAAAACATACCAGAAACAGCAGGTTTTCTTATCTTCATGAGACACCCCTGCACAGCAGGACTACCCTTTAGGTGCTTTTTTCGTCCTTTTTCTGGTCTTTTTTTCGACTTTCCCAGCTTCTCCCGCGGTCTTTCCTTTGCTCTCCTCTGCCATCTTCTCTGTCCTCAACCTGGCTTGGTCACGGTACCAGCGGTGTATCTCATCCAGAGCTGGTGGGAAGATACTGAATACCTCTATATCGCTAGGAAATTGTACCGAGTGTTCTTCTCTAATGAACAGAAGCCCAGCCTCATCATCTTTAAGCGTCTCGCTTATCTTTTTAGCCATAAATTCATTTCTCTTCTTTGCCGCCTCAATATAGAATTCAGAAACTTTACTTGCCACCTTATCACTCATAAAGCCAAGCATCAGGCATCTCTGCCAGTCCATGACCTCTTCAAACAATTCCTCCTCTTCAACTGTCTCAAAGATAGCGCCATTATCACACTGAGTTTTAGCAATTTGATAACTGCTTGGACTCAGCCTCTCCATGGCTTTCATACCATCCTCACTAGATTGAAAGATTGATTCGTGGTAAACCCGGTTTACCATTCCAATCTTCGACGCTAAATTTGTTAGCTGTTCTGCTACCTGCTGCCAATAACGACTACATTTTTCTTTGTATTCATCAGGGGCTTCCTCGACGAAATATATAAGTGGGACAAGGTAAAGCTTCTTTCCCTGTTTGAAGCGCTCAGCTTCAAGCCTCTCTATTTTGCCTAATTGCTCTGGCATAGATATTTAGCTCCCAAAAAAGAAGTCCTCCAAAACCTCAGTATACTTTATATCGAGATGGGCTTAAGTGGAAAGGAAAAAGGCAAGCTTTTCATGGGTACTACTCATCAGGCTCTCCTTCTTTTCCCCAGTTCTGCATCATCTTCTTGATCTGCTGGGCAAGTTTGGGATCCTCCTTGAGACGCTGAGTAAATACAGGGCAGCTCTGAAGAATCATTTCCTGACTCATAGAGGCAATGCTTTCCATAATCTGGTCTAGTTCGCTTTTGGCTTGTTCAGGTAGATTTGTCCCCTGCATCGCTATCCTGAACTGCGCGATATCCTCAATGCTAACCTGAACTGGAGTCAGGCAGTTTTTATACCAGGGACATTCCTTACATCTGACAAGCGCCGTGATTTCATCTAAAATATCACCCATTTTTAGTCCTCCTAGTTAACGTAATTTTAGCACCTTTCCTTGGTATAAAGGAAATCAAATTCCTTGAGGCTGGTTATTAATCACCGCGTGTCATGTCGTATGACGTTAAAACTTTGGCATTTAATTTTTGGCAGGTAGGCCTCCCTTAATTGTAGTTGACATAATATTCTAACTGCCTGGTTCTAATCTGCCTTAGCCAGAGGATGGTATTTGCGGTGAGTCTCTTCAGCATACTTATCGGAGGCATGGACATAGCGGGTGGTGGTATCCAAGGATTCATGCCCCAGGAGAATTTGAAGAGCTGCCGGATTAGCACCTTCTTCAGCCAGATATGTAGCGAAACCATGCCTCAGGGAATGTGCTGAAGTGGGGACGTTGATCTTTAATTTCTCCCGGTATCTCTTAATTCTATCCTGAAGGTAATTGGTGGAAATCCTTTTCCTTGATTTAGCGACATTTCTGCCGGCATAAGGGATGAAAAGGGCAGGACAATTATCCTGGCGAGTCATTAAATATGCATCCAGGTGCTGTTTAGCCCGTGGAGTTAAGTAAACGAAGCGTTGCTTTCTACCCTTGCCGGTAATAAAAATCCGCCCGGTGTCATCGATTTGACTACGATTTAGATTGCATAGCTCAGAGATGCGCATGCCAGTAGCAAATAGCACTTCCAGCATGGCGCGGTTCCTTAAAGCCGTTTTGATATTTGACTCTAAGGAACTTGGCGCTTCAATCAGTCTAATCAAATCCCCAAGCTCGGCTACTTGGGGATGTTTTCTTCCAGCCTTGGTTAATTTCACTGCTTCAGGCGGCAGGGGACAAGGGTAATCAATGTCAATTAAGTAGCGCAGGTAAGCTCTCAGCGCTGACAGCATGCGGTTTATAGAGCGGGAATCAAGCTGTTTTTCGCCTGGCTTTCCCAGATTCGCTGTTTTGCGGTCCCGCGAAACTAAATACGCTTTGTAGTAGGTGATAGCGCGCTTATCAACCTTATCAAACTCAATTTTGCTTTCATCCAGAAAATTGCTGAAAACATTTAAATCTCGCTCGTAGTTGTAAATTGTCTCAGAAGAGTATTTATTGGCTTGTAAATTCAGTAAAAAATCATCGACATGCGGCAGCATTGACTTTGCCTCCTTACAGGTTTCAACTGAGTGTAAGGAATATTATACTCAATCAAATTATGCTTACAAACACTACTTTTGTCAACCCCTATTTAGCCGGGACTGTTTAATAACCGGTTCATTTTGAGTCTTTCGTTTTGTGTCACCCTGCCCTTTCTTGAGTCATTGGACGTGAGGTGTGGCAATCTCATCACAACTTCCCGGATTGCTTCGGCTGAAGAAGTCAGCCCCGCAATGACAGAATGGAGATGTCATTGCGAGCACCTGAAAGGTGCGTGGCAATCCCCATCCTCAATAGTCCCAACGAGATTGAGATTTTATTGTGGGCCATTCGCCTCTTATCCTTTCAATAATCAATTGCCCCATAACTCATCCTGGGCATCCCAACTTTGGTTAGAGGCGCGAACGTCTTCCATACCTGCAGCATTCCCTATCCTTGAAGCTGGCAAGCTTAATGGGTTACAATCATGATGTGGCCAGCGAGTTAACTAAACAAAACGTTGCCAAATTGTTAGCTGAACTCCCTGACGGAGTCGAGGTGGTGGCGGCAGCAAAAACAAGAACACCTGAGGAAGTTCTGGAAGTTGTTAATGCGGGAATAAAAGTCATTGGGGAAAATTATGTCAAGGAAGCAAAGGAGGCATATGAACTGGTGGGAAAGAGAGCGGAGTGGCATTTCATTGGAACCTTTCAAAAGCATAATGTCAGGAGAAAGGTGCTGGAAATATTCGACATGATAGAAACTGTCGATTCCTTGGAAATAGCCAAGGAAATTGATAGAAAGTGTGCTCAAATTGGCAAAATAATGCCAATATTGATCGAGGTAAACAGTGGCAGAGAGCCCCAGAAATCAGGAGTGCTGCCGGAGGATGTGGAACAACTGGTAAGAAAGATATCCGGTCTTAGGAATATCAAGCTGATGGGCCTTATGACCATGGGGCCCCGCTTTGGAAACCCTGAAGACTCCCGGCCTTATTTTGTGGAGACGAGAAGGATATTTGAAAAAATTAAAGGGCTGAAGTTGCCCAATGTGGAGATGAGATATCTTTCCATGGGCATGACCAACTCTTATAAAGTTGCCTTGGAGGAAGGCGCTAATATAATCAGAATAGGCACTAAGGTATTCGGCGAGAGGGTTGGTTCCTCATAGTTCGATTGCTAACCCTGCGCCGCACTCTAAAGATTTGTCTTTAAAGAAATCTCTTATCTCCTGCTTATACTTAGTACAATGACAGGGGCAAATCAATGATAAGCCATGGAAAGCCTCAAAATTATGAAATCCATGGAATCCACCGGCGATTCCATATAGCTCGCCAAACTTTGCAGCAGCTCCCAGAATGCTTCTCATCCCTGGGTGAGCACACCCTGTAAGTATAAATATCCCCCTATCTGTTTCGAGGGCCAGGGACTGCTCTACTTCTTCGAGTTCACCAGTCGAAAAGATGTTTTCACGAATTTGAACAGGACCTTTGACCATGGTTACCTTTCTCCCCGGAAACGCTCTTCCAAAGGAACTCGGGAGGTAAAGTTCAGCAATCCCATTTATTCTAAGGATTTCAGAAAGCCCTCCAGTATGGTCCCCATGAGCATGTGATATTACGATTACACCTATGTCCTTTGGGTCAATATTAAGCTCTTTCATATTATGCAGTAGTGCAGGGCCATCGGCACCCGTATCAAACAAGAGCGGTGATACTCCTGCCCCTTCAATAAGGGCTGAAAACCCCCAACCTGCTCTTAGTCTCTCTTCCTTTACTTCATTGTCGTAAACAATTGTAATTTTCATTTTCTCCTTTCTAATAGGAGACTAACTCCCGTGACGTTGTTTAATTCACCCCCTAAATACCTGGCTATCTTATTTAGAAGCTCGTCTATCCCCCATCCTTTGGCAGCAGATATGAGAACAACGCCCTCATTCGGCAGCAAAATTTCTTCCTCGAAGTAAGGAATAGCGGTTAGTGCTTTCAGTTCTGTCTCGCTGCTTAGGGCCACGTCTAGCTTGTTGAATACTGTAATTTTTGGTTTATTTTCCAGATTTAACTCGCTGAGTATCTTTTCTACTGTGAGACACTGATTAGCAGCATTCTTGTGTGTTATGTCAACTATATGTAGAAGTAAATCAGCCTCATCCAGTTCCTCTAAAGTGGCCCGGAAGGCAGCAATTATTGAAGTTGGGAGTTTGTGAATAAAGCCGACGGTATCGGTGATTAGGAATCTTTGCCCGGTAGGCAGAGCCAGCCGCCGGGTCACAGGATCCAAAGTGGAAAAGAGCTTGTCTTCAACATCTACACTGGCTTTGCTTAAGGTGTTAAACAAAGTGCTCTTACCGGCATTAGTATAACCAACAAGAGCTACGATGGGCGTGCCGGTCTCCTTACGGCGTCTCCTGTAAAGTGCTCGATGCTGCCTGACACTTTCTATTTTATGCTGAAGGAGATTGATACGCTTATAGATAAGGCGGCGATCGGTTTCCAATTGTGCCTCACCGGGACCTCTGGTGCCGATGCCACCGCCAAGTCGCTCTAAATGGCGCCACTGCCCGACAAGCCGGGGCAGAAGATATTGGTGCTGGGCCAGCTCAACCTGGAGTTTTCCTTCGTGGGTTCGAGCTTTTCGGGCGAATATGTGTAAAATCAGAGCGCTGCGGTCGATAACTTTGACTCCCAGTGCCTCTTCGAGATTTCTTTGCTGCCTCGGCGACAGCTCGTCATCAAAGATTACTGTATCGTACTGGGTTTGCTCTTTAAGGTCGATTAGTTCCCCGATTTTACCCTTGCCTATATAATAGGTAGGCGAAGGTGCATCCAGCTTTTGAGTTAACATGCCTACTACATTGGCGCCTGCTGTTTTAGTCAGGTAAGATAGCTCTTGTAAAGAATCTGTAACTGACCAATCATTATTAGAGGCTTTGCTGCCCACCCCGACGAGGAATGCTCGTTCTGCCTTGGCTTTAGTTGTAAAAAATTTCTGCTTTATTTGCTTCTCCTGTGCCAAGCCAATAGACGACTCATCCCCTGTTCCAGGCGGTCATCGGAAATTGTCAGGGAAAGTCTGATGTAGCCCTCTCCCTCCTTCCCATAGCCATTTCCCGGCGTTACCGCTATCCCAGCTTCGTCCAGCAGTTTCTTGGTAAAATCCATAGACGTGTACCCCTGGGGAATCTTAGCCCAGATATAAAAGGTTGCCTTGGGTATTCTGGCCTTCAGCCCTATCTCATTAAGGGCTTTTAGCAACTTATCTCGGCGCTGTTGTAAAATAGCATTATGCTCGGCGATATGCTCCTGGGAGCCGCGCAGAGCTTCCACAGCAGCATATTGAATTGCCTGGGGAATGCCTGAATCCAGGTTGGATTTAACTCTGAATAAGGCATCCACCATGTCAGTATTACCTACCACCATGCCTATTCGCCATCCTGTCATGTGGTAAGTTTTGGACAGGGAATGGAATTCCACACCTATTTTCTTTGCCCCAGGTATCTGCATGAAGCTCGGTGGTTTGTAGCCATCAAAGGCAACTTCGGTATAAGGAGCGTCATGGCAGATTGCTAAGTCGTGCTGCCGTGCAAAATCCACTGCTTTCTCAAAGAAATCAAGTCCAGCTATAGCGCTGGTGGGATTGTTGGGGTAGTTAAGCCACATAAGCTTTGCCTTGTCGGCTACTTCGCCTGGAATGGCTTCAAAATCGGGCAGAAAATCGTTCTCCTCTTTCAAAGGCATAAAGTAAGGCTCGCCACCGGCTAATATGGTACCCATAGAAAATGGCGGATAGCCCGGGTCAGGCACCAAAGCCAGGCCGCCAGGCTCGACAAAGCATAAGGCTATATGCCCGATCCCCTCCTTGGAGCCAATAAGCGGAAGCACTTCTTTATCTGGGTTCAGATTAATGCCGAAGCGTCTCTCATACCACTCAGCAATGGCTTGACGAAGTTCGGGCAGGCCGGCAGTTTCAGGGTAACGATGGTTTGTGGGATCATGTGCTGCCTGGCACATATGTTCGATGATATGAGACGGCGTGGGTAAATCGGGGTCGCCGATGGCAAAGCTGATTATATCCTCTCCCCTGGCCTTAAGCTCAGCAATCCTCTGATTTATTTCCACGAAAAGGTATGGAGGCAATCTATTAAGTCGTTTGGCTAATTCCATTAACTCTTTCCCTCAAGCCATTCGCCGGTGAAAACTTCCTCCACCGGACCGATAAGCAATACCTCCCCTACCCTGTCCCAGGATATGGTCAAAGTTCCACCTTCGAGCATTATGTCAACTTGCGTCTCTACGTGGTTCAGTAATTGAGCGGCCACCGCTATGGCGCAGGCACCACTACCACAGGCCAGAGTTTCTCCAACACCACGCTCCCACACCCTAGCCTCTATCTTACCCCTGCTCAAGACTTTGGCTACCTCAAAATTAGTCCTTTGGGGAAACATGGGGTGCCTCTCTACCTTCGGTCCTATCTCAGCTAAAGGAAAATCAGCAACTGGCCGGGATGAAAAGCTCACGGCGTGGGGATTACCCATGGATAGAAGAGACAAAGTCAACTCTTTTCCGTCTATCACTAAAGGGTAATCTAATATTGGTCCCGATGGAATCGGGATGTCAACTTTAACCTTAACGGGAATTTGTTCCGGTTGAAACTGGGGCAGGCCCATATTTACCTCGACCCGGTTAACCTTATTCCCTGACATATAAGCTTTAACTTTTCTTACGCCCGACAAAGTATCTATTGTCAGAGAGCGATTGCCTTGGTTCGCTCGCGACGATGTTTTGCCAGTCGAGCCTTTCTCAATAGCATACTTGGCAAAACATCTCAACCCATTACCGGAAACCTCGGCCTCAGAACCATCGGAATTAAAAATACGCATCTTTAAATCAGCGTTGGTCGAATCCTGCACCAGTATCAAGCCGTCCGCTCCTACTCCAAAGTGACGGTCACACATAGCTTGAGCCAGCTTTGACCACTCACCTTCTCTGGTTCTGGCGTCAACCAGAATGAAGTCATTACCTGTGGCCTGTAACTTGGAGAACTTCATGGTATGAAGCCTTCTATGAGACCCTTCACTTTATTCATAGCGGCTCCGATGAAATCGGAGTTGTCTTTTGCTTCCGCCTCGCTGGTATCAAACCAGTGAATTCTGCTATCGCTAAGGCGAAACCAGGCATACTGGTGGCGAGCCAGTCGATGGGTCTCATATTTTATTTTATCAATAGCCTGGGGCAAAGTCATCTCCCCTTGAAGCAATTGTCCTATCTGCTTGTAACCTATTCCCGACATAGAAGGCAAAGAAAGGCTATAACCTTTTTTCAATAGCTGTTCCACTTCTTCAACCAATCCCATTTGTATCATTTTATCAACCCGCCTATCAATCCTGCTATATAGCTCGCTTCTTTCTCGGGTTAAACCGATGAGCAGGATGGGGAAACCCGGCGCCTCTTTACGCTGTAATTGGGAAGGACGCTGCCCTGTCGCATTATAGATTTCCAGTGCCCTTATTATACGTCGGGTATTACTGGGATTGATTTTTGCTGCCGCCGTAGGGTCAATATCCTGCAACTCCTGATAAAGGCTTTGGCTACCTTCTTGCTCTGCTCTGGCTTCTAACTGGCTTCTTCGCTTTTGGTCAGGTGGCACCTGAGGTATTTTCCATCCCTCTACCAACGACCATACATAAAGGCCGCTGCCACCGACCAGTAAGGGCAATTTGCCTTTCTGCTGAATGGCTTTCAGTGCTTCAATGGCTAGTTGATGATACATAGCCAGGCTAAAATCTTTGTCAGGCTCGACTACATCGATGAGGTGGTGAGGGACCGATGCTCTTTCGGCCGCAGTCGGCTTATTAGTGCCGATATCCATATACCGATAGACCTGGCGGCTATCGGCGCTTATTATCTCTACGGGAAAGTATTGAGCGAGATGCAGAGCAAGCTCACTTTTCCCTACAGCGGTAGGACCAACGATAGCAATCATCACTAAGTAGTCAGTAGTCAGAATTCAGAATCCAAAATTCGGTAGTCATGACTTGGCTACTCTCCTAGCGTATGCCTCTAGAAGCCGACTGATCTCTCCCAGATTCTTTTCCAGCGTTATTGTATCTCCATAACCAAGGTCCCTGGCTAGGATCAAGTAATAGCGGCATTCCTCGATAGAACCTTGAGCAATATTGTAAAAACGAGCCTTGTCGGGATTTCCTTTTCTCTTGAATCCCTCAGCAATATTGGCTGGTATTGAAATCGCTGCCCGCCGCAACTGAGATGTTAGCCCAAACTGCTCCTCGCTGGGAAAGGAATTCGTGAAATGATAAATTTCTAAGACCCATTGATGAGCCTTTTGCCAGACTATCAAATCCTTAAAACTCTTAGATGCCACACTGACTACTGTCTACTGTCTACTGTCTACTGTCTACTGGCTACTGGCTACTGGCTACTGGCTACTGACTACTGTCTACTGGCTACTGACTACTGTCTACTGACTACTGACTACTGACTACTGACTACTGACTACTGTCTACTGTCTACTGACTACTGTCTACTGGCTACTGACTACTGTCTACTGGCTACTGACTACTGTCTACTGGCTACTTCGTTCTTGTTCTTCCCTTGATTTCAGCGGCCTGCTCAACAATATTTACGAATTCCCCAGCCTTGAGGCTGGCTCCGCCGACCAGGGCACCATCTATTTCAGGATGGGAAATAAACTCAGCAATGTTAGCACTGGTAACACTGCCGCCATAAAGGATGCGCAAATCCTGAGCTATACTCTTATCCCATAGCTTGGTCAGAACGTCACGAATAAACTGGATAGTAGCTGTTGCCTGCTCGCCACTTGCTGCCTTGCCTGTGCCAATGGCCCAAACCGGCTCGTAGGCAATCACTAAATTGGAGACAGGCTCTATACTATTCAAAGCTGCCGTCACCTGCCTATCAATCACTTCCTCTGTCCTGCCAGCTTCATTCTCTTCAAGCCTCTCTCCAACACATAAGATAGGCTGAAGTGTATTTGCTAGAGCTGCCTTCACCTTTTTGTTAACTATTTCGTCGGTTTCCCCGAAATACCATCTCCGTTCAGAATGTCCCAGTATTACAAATTCGCACAACTCGCTGAGCATTAGCGGGGATATTTCGCCGGTGTAAGCCCCCTCAATCTCAAAATACATATTCTGAGCACCGAGCTTAATAAACGAATCCTGGAGCATCATATTTATGGCAACTAAAGATACAAATGGCGGACAAAGTACCTTTTCCACCCCTTTTATCCTGTCCAGGTTATCAAGCATCTCGATGACAAGCTTTTCAGCTTCAGTCGCAGTAGTATTCATTTTCCAGTTGCCAGCAATGAAAGGAATTCTCATTTCATAATCTCCTCTTATTTCTTATCTAACAAAACCTCTACGCCAGGTAAGGTAACGCCCTCCAAAAGCCTCAGGCTGGCACCGCCTCCTGTGGAAACATGGGTCATCTTATCAGTTAATCCCATTTCTTGAACTATTTCAGCAGAAGAGCCACCGCCAATAATAGTAGTGGCATTGAGGGTAGACAGAAAACTGGCTATAGACCTGGTTCCCTGAGCAAATTGAGGTATTTCATAAATCCCCATAGGACCATTCCATATGATAGTACGACATTTTCTTAGCTCACTATAAAAAAGCTCAATAGATTGAGGGCCAATATCTACGATATGGCTACCCGATGGTATATTAGTTGTTGGCACTACTCTAGTTGGGACTCCGGCTTTGATTTCTTCCGCCACAACTGCATCAATGGGGAGCAGAAATGGCACCTTCCATTCCTCGGTTTCCTGTAACAATTTCTTGGCCAGGCCCAGCTTATCGTCCTCTATTAAAGAATGCCCTACCTCATATCCTTGTGTCTTTAAGAAAGTAGCGGCCATGCCACCACCAACCAGCAACACGTCAACCTTTCTTAACATATTCTGCAATAGCTCTATCTTATCGCCCACCTTAGCACCGCCTATTAGGCAGGCCAAGGGTCGCTCTGGATTATCTAAGAGCTTCCTCATAACCTCTAGCTCTTTTTTCATTAAAAAGCCAGCCACTGCAGGTAAGTATTTAGCCACACCTACGGTAGAGGCATGAGACCTGTGAGCAGCGCCGAAGGCATCATTAACATAAATATCAGCTAGCCCGGCCAGCTTCTGGGCAAAGTCGGAATCATTTAGTTCCTCTTCGGGATGAAAGCGCAGGTTTTCCAAGACCAAAATCTCGCCCTCTTTGAGTGTCCCTACTTTGCTTTCTACTTCTTGGCCTATACAGTCGGATGCCGTGCTGACAGGCAAGCCCATAAGTTGCGACAACCTCTGTGCTATTGGCGCCATTTGCAATTCCTTAACCACCTTGCCTCCAGGGCGTCCTAAATGAGAGCAGAGGATTACCTTGGCTTTATGGTCAACGAGATATTTGATAGTAGGTAGTGAAGCTCGGATGCGGCTATCATTGCTAATGGCGCCAGTGTTTATATCTAGTGGGACATTAAAATCAACCCTGAGCAAGACTTTTTTGCTTTTAACCTCTACATCTTCAACAGTCTTTTTCGGCATTTTCCCTCCTAGAAGTCGCGCTTCAATAGGAAACAAGCTGTCTCTTTAAGCGGAGCTTGCCTGGATGTGTCGAGCTGAGTAGCCTCGAGCTGTGCCAAAGCTTTGTGATAGTATTGCTCAGCCAAATTCTCAGCGTAATCCCTGGCGCCTAATTGGTCCAGAATCTTCGTAACCTCCGTGATATCTTCGCCCTCGATAGATTTTTGAGAGTAAAGCTTCTCGAGTCTCCCTCTTGCCTCACCCTTACTATTCTGCAATCCGTAAACTACGGGCAAAGTTTTCTTCCTCTGAGAGATGTCGCTAACAGATTTACCAATGCTTTCCTCCGTTCCCCAAATTCCCAATATGTCATCATAAATCTGATAGGCTATGCCTAATTCTTTGCCGAACAGGTGAAAAAAATCCACCAGCTTACTATCTTCGTTGCCCAGGTATGCTCCCAAAGAAGTCGATACGGCAAACAGGGCTGCTGTTTTTTTAGCTGCCATGGCAAGGTAATCCTCGATGGTGGTGTCGAGGCGGTTCTCATATTCGACGTCTAAGTATTGCCCCTCACAAAGCTCCAAACAAGCCAGGCTCAACATTTTAGTGGAACTAGCGATCTTTTCATCAGCTATTCCCTTCTCTTTTAGTTTAAGTAACGCTAAATAAGCTAGAGTGAACATGGCATCGCCGGCGTTTATCGCTTGAGACTGACCCCATAATTTCCATACGGTTGGCCGGTGATGACGCTCATCGCTAGCATCTTCTATATCGTCATGGATCAAGGAGAAATTGTGGATAAGCTCGACGGCTGCTGCTGCGGGCATTACCTGCGACGTGTCACCCCCCACCGCTTGGCAACTAAGAAGGCAAAGGGTAGAGCGAATAAATTTGCCCGATTCTCTGCTACAGGAATGTCCATGCTCATCCTGCCAGCCCATATGGTATCGTAGCATATTACAAAGAACTGAAGGACAGCTATCGATAACCTTCTTTAACTCAACTCGCACTGTGCCGCGATAAGATGTGAAGGACTCAGGCACGCTATATTTTATGCCCATAAAAGCCAGTCCATATTAACGGCTAAGAAAACAGATTGTCAACTAAGCGGGCGTTTTGCCCTGCTGCCAAAGGTAGCCATAAAGTACAAGACAACTACCAACAGAAAGCTTGATAAAACTCTATCAGCACGCTATAATTAGCACTTTGGTGGTAAGAGTGCTAATTACAGGAGGCAATTATATGAATTGTTCTGTATGTGGGAATCCATTGCTTTTTGACAGGGTTGTTTTCCATTGTTCCTGTGGTGCCTTTGTGCACGCCTACTGTTGGGATGAGCATGTATTGCAAACTCATCAGCCAGCCTTTGAGACAGGCGCCGTCAATTTGGATGGCGAATTTAAAGCAAGAGAGAGCAAAATAGAGGAACAGGTCTCAGAGGTGCAAGCCTCAGAGGAACAAAGCCCGGAGGAGCCAAGCCTGGAGGCGCAGAGCCCGGAGGAGCAAAGCTCAGAAGAAGAAATAACACCTCTTTTGGAATAAAGGAGGATATAAATGCCTATTTATCAATACCGATGCCTGGACTGTAAACTGCAATTTGAGCTTAAGCAGAGCTTTAACGATAAACCGATAGCTGATTGCCCTGCCTGCCATGGGATTGCCCGTCGTATTTTTTCTCCCGTACCCATCATATTTAACGGCCCAGGCTTTTATGTAACCGACTCAAGGGAGGAAAGAGGGAAAAGGGCCAGTCCTGAAGGGTTAGGGCAAAAAGGAAAAGATAGTGGAGGCGGTGAATCATGAAATGCCCCGTCTGTGGCAAAATAGCTAGAGCCCATATTTACTACTGTGCCAAATGCGCCGTTTATGTGCACGAGAAATGCTGGCAGAAGCACGTAGTTCAGGCCCACAAAGACTAGCTCCCAGCAGTTTAACTGATTTTAGGGGAATATTTATATTCCCAGGATGTCCTTAATTAGCCTCTTCCTTTCTTCAAAGCTCGGAAGACGCCGAGGATTTGTCAACGCTGCCACATCGAAACTCATCCCGTCTATCGCTCCCGCTAAGAAGACTTTCTCCGGGTCTTTAATCTCTTTCGCAAATTCTTTCGCGTCCCTCTTGTACTCCACGCTACCCCTCATAGACTCCGCCTTCGCTCGTATTACATCCTCGACAATTTTATCTAGCATCGCTTGCCCTCCTGCAACATTTATCGAATATTTGTCTTTCGAATTATTGTACCACAATCTACTCAGACGAGAATCAAAGTTCGGGTTAAGCGATTCAAGAC
>Ga0315552_1000634_pt1 | contig 21808 bp, 19 predicted proteins | sample SalMarSW160170MG_2_FD_203102 | JGI IMG/M metagenome (GOLD analysis project Ga0315552, IMG submission 203102) | Salt marsh sediment microbial communities from the Plum Island Ecosystem LTER, Massachusetts, United States - Salt Marsh Sediment SW1601-70 ...
CTTAAGGTTAAGGAGAAAATAAAGCCCGAGGAACATAAGATAAAGACTTCTGAACATCTAACAAGAAAGGAGCAAAGTTAAGATGAAATATGAGGTTTATATCAACTATCGTGACTGGGAGATAATAGCAGAGACCTTCGAGTTTGAAAAATATTATAGACGTGAGTACGAGCATCCCCTCAAAAATGTGAGTTTGTTTACACGTGAAGCATGGAAGGGTAATATTCCTCTCTATTTACATGATGTAGATACATTCTGTCCACAATATATCTTAGAAACAGTAAAAGACTATATTACTCCCGAACCTATTTTTGATATTTTTGACAAGAAAAACCTTACTTTTAAGGAAATGATCCAGGAGATTTGGAAAAGAAGGGATGAAATTATTAAACCAACGGAAGGCGACGATAATCCATTCGAAGGTGAGTGGATGAACTGGGATGGTAATTAAAAACGGTTCTTCTCCAAAAGAGTTGGTTAGATTTGTGACAGGTGGTTTTATAAGTTCTAAAATAGAAACACTTAAAGTGCTGATGTGTTTCTATGTATTTTTATCTTTCGTCTTTGAAAGATTTGCTTGAAACACCCACAGAAGCAGAATTATCGGAGGGTTTTGGTAACTAAATTTGTTGTATAATAGAAACATCCTCTTCTTCTGTCAAGATACATGTTGACATTATGTGTAAGCTAACCTCTTGTGCACTTTATAATTAACTACTTCAAAATACATAAAATTACCAACTAAATGGGAGATGAACCTTAAAAACTAATGTATGGCAGAAATAAAAGGTAAAAATCGAGGATAAGGAGGAGGATGTAAATTCAAAATTATACCCATTCACACAATTGACTTCTCAAGCCCAAAGAAAAGCAAACGCATGATGACCTTGTGGCAATGGTTGATAAGATGCTGAAGTTGCAGAAGAAGTATCACTCTGCCCAATTGGAGCACGATAAGAAATTATACAAAACCCAGATTGACCTCCTCGACCGCCAAATCGACACCCTTGTCTATAAACTCTATGGCTTGACGGACAAAGAAATAAAAGTTTTGGAGGGTAAGTGAAAAAGTCCAAATCACTCTATGAAGCTACAAAAGTAATTCGTGAATTAGTAAAAAAAACTATGAAGCAATATTCCTTAATGCAAAATAAACCCAAATGGAATCAACTTTATAGCTCATTATATGTAATTGAAGACTCAGATTTAGCCATCAGTGCATACGAGAATTTAATGGAAGTTTCAGAAGTCTGAGGTGTACCCCATTGGTTGGACAAAAATATGAGAAATTTAAGGTGTGAATCCTGCAAGTGCATAACCTCCTTTCTCCTTTATTTTTGACATTCCATAATAGACCTCATGCGGTGTTTTGTAATCCAGAGATTGATGAATTCTTTCCTCATTGTAAAAATGAAAATAATGAGTTATATTTTCTACAGCCTCCATCACAGTGGCATATTCTTTTAAGTATACTTCCTCGTATTTAAGACTACGCCATAACCGCTCTATGAAAATATTGTCAAATACTCGCCCCTGACCATCCATACTGACTTTCACAGACATACTTAAAAGGTTATCCCTAAAATCTTTGCTCGTGAATTGTGAACCCTGGTCGCTATTGAATATCTCAGGGCAGCCTATCTCTAATGCTCTCTCCAATGCTTCTATACAAAACCCTGTATCCAATGATACAGATACTGCCCATGATAAAACATAACGACTATACCAATCCATTACTGCAACTAGATAAATGAATCCTTTGCTCATCCGAATATAAGTTATGTCAGTCGCCCAAACTTGATTAGAATGCGTAATAGCCACTCCATTAAGCAAATAAGGATAAATCTTATGACTGTTATCTTTTTTACTTAACCACGGTTTAGGATGTATCGCTTCTAAACCCATAAAACGCATTAAACGCCTAACACGCTTGTGATTAACACTATAACCCCTTTTATTGAGCCATTTAGTCATCTTTCGTATTCCATAAAACGGTGTGCGCGTGTATTGCTCGTCGAGCAACCTCAAAAGCATTAGATTATATTCTGATATACCCAGAGGTCTATAGTATAATGTCGAACGGTTAAGATCCAGTAACTCACATTGCTTGCTTATTGGTATCATTATACTATTCATATCTATACTCATTCTCTTTCGCTCAATGGAGAGATTCAGATTTTTTTTTAAGCCAATCCAACTCTACCTTCAATTGTCCAATCTGTTGATATAATTGGGCTATGAGCTGCTCCTGGGTTTCTTGCCTGTCTCTCTCTGCTTCATTACCGGAAAAAATGTCTGGCATGCCCTCTAAAACTTGCTTCTTCCATTTCGAAATCTGGTTCGGATGCACACTGTGGGTACTCGCAATCTCTGCCATTGTCTTTTGTCCCTCTAAAACCTCCAACACTATCTTTGCCTTTAATGCGTTACTATAAGTCCTGCGCTCTCTCATTATTGACCCCTTTCATAACTGAACTTATTCTACCACTTTTTAACTCAAATTTCCACCTTAATTTTAGGTAAATTTCTGTCCAGTTTTTGGGGATCACCTCACTTTTGTCTTCAGCGATAACATTCAATACTGGGATTGAATCACCTTTATAGGTTACTGCAATTGCTTTTGAAGCGCCATAAAATAAATGTCTGGTACTAATAATATTACCTTTCTCATCAACGAAAAACCCCATACCTCGTGAAGCCAATATTCCACCTTCATTGTATGTTAAAATTTCAACAGTTGATTTTTGTATTTCTTTTACAAAATTAACAAAGTACTCTTCTATAATCGATATTTGTTGAGCAACGTTATTCTTTGGAAATGTTAATTGGAAAATAAAGAAAGAAGCGAGAAATATAAATTTTCTCATTATTTTCTTATACTATATAAATGGTTGTATGTCAAACTTAAAAGAAGAATACCAAGCGGTGTGTATAATCAAAAAATGAGTTATAGGTTACCTTTTTTGTGATATAATATGACAATGTAAGACATAAGGTAAATTAGGTTAAAAGGTAAAAGTGAGTGGGGACTGAGTGGGGACGGAGGATGTAAACTTGCAAACTCGCAAGATGGGTCAGGCAGAAAACAGAAATTTAATTCTGAATGCGCAGATGTTCCGGTGCGTACTTCAAAATAATAATAGAATTCGCTTAAAACTGTGAATAGGGTTTATGAAATTCTTGATGCAAGTATATTGAGCAGTTATATCTTATTTCTTAGGCTGACACCAATTCGGCATGATATTGAGTATTACGGCAAATCTTATATCTTCGCTTGACCTCCTTGTTTATTTAAGTTTTGTAGACCAAACGACGTTCGACCTTGCGTCCAATATTCTGATGGTTCCTTAAATATTCTTCAAGAACTCCGCGAGCAGAGACTGAGACTACTTTTTTCTTGCCTGATTGGCGTAGTAGCTCTTCCGAAGTGACATTCAAGTAGTCTGCACTATTATTTGCGTGATATCCCTGAAGGCAAATTTTGTATAACTGCTGATCAGCTACTGGTTCGCCTCTAAATAGCAGGGATTCGAGTGTTTTTGTTGAATCGTTATAAATGGCTTGAATACCTTCACTCACCTGATAGCATTCACCCTCACCATCACGATTATCTAGTCTCATAATATGTGCAAAGATCTTTTTTAGTTGATTACCAGTAATAGTAAATCGTGTCAAACTATCATCGTAAGGGAAACAAGCTTTGATATCTCCTAATGTTACATTTGGTCCAAGCTCTTTAACTCTGATTGAGCCAGCACCGACAAACATAATATCGCACTCCGCAATTTCAGCAAAAACATCTGCCACCAAATTTCCCAAAGATGTTTCTACTTCTCTCTCAGGATGAGTGAGTTTACTGGAAAATTTGCACACTACTGTGTTATACTTGTGGTCCACTTCCTTTTTAAAAGATGCAATATATTCCTTCAACGCTTCATCACTCTCTGCAATCTTCTCGTTTATTGGAATAAGCTGCCATTTGTAATCAACAATACTGTTCGTTTCATCGTCAACTACAATATCGAAACGTCCAATCTGATTTGTCCCTACTCCTGCTTGGGCAATTAAAATATTATTGACTTTTTTCGGCTGATCCAATATTGTGTGAGAATGACCTCCGATAATCATATCAACACCCCATTCAGGTTTAAGCATTTTAGCCAGTTGGACGTCAGATTCGAAGCCGATATGTGTCAATAAAATTGTCAGGTCAATATCATCATTTTTATAAGCATCAGTAATTTTTCCAACCTCTGCGCTAGCATCTTCAAGTGAGATTAATGTACCTATTAATTCGTCTTGCTTGATTGAGTCAATCACCTTTTCTGTAATAATACCTGTAAAGAGAATATCAAAACCGGCTTTGTTGATGACGACATATGGTTGCATGAGTCTTTTGAAATATTTTTTAATGTATAAATTGGCATTCACAATAGGGAAATTCGCCATCTTTTCCAAAAATAATAAGTGAGGTAGTCCATAGTCGAACTCATGATTCCCAAGAGCCACAACATCGGGAGCAAGATAATTCATAATTTCTATAGTTGAAATGCCCTTGTATTCAGAATCAATGAGTGAACCCTGAACCATATCACCTGATATGACATATAAGACATTTTCCTCCTCACTGCGAACTTTGTTTATATACCCCGACAGAAGTGCAAGCCCACCGATGAGTTCTCCTTTTTCACCCTGAACTTCGGCGAGGAAATCTCCATGCATATCATTCGAGTGCAAGATTGTAAAATTTTTAGTTTTCATACATTACCTGCTTTTCAATTTCCATAATTTTCCCCTTTTCGTTAGTTAAAATCCACTCTTTCTACAATTGCTATTGTAATACTATAGAATATTTTCCATATAAGGTCAAGCAATTATTAATACCTTGCAAATATAGACCAGATTACTCAGAATGACAAAAAAGTGGTTTAGGAAAGCATTGCTTTGCAGAAATGAAAAAGCAGAAAATGTGCTTCAAGGCAAATTTGTCTTGAAGCACATTTAGATAATCAGGAAATTCAGAAGAATATATTCTCCGTAGAAGTGCCGATAGATTATTAGTTCAGTTTAATCAGTTTTTTATTCAGTTCTTTTCCTTGTGTTTTCAATCGTAGATAGTAAACACCAGCAGGGAGTAAATTACCGTTGGTGTCTTTTCCATCCCAGGTTATGCGAGAAATTGGGAATTGGAAATTAGAAATTAGGAAATTGCGGACGGCGCGTCCACTTAAATCATAGATGGAGGCTGAAATTAGGGACTTTTCCGGGATTTGCAGTTTTATTTCCACATTATTTCTGAAAGGATTTGGAGAAACGGTGAGTGTTAGCGGTTTAGTTCTGTTTGCGTCTTCAGAAACACCAGCAAGATTAACGACAATGTCCTCGAGTGTGCTGAAACTGCACCAACCGTAAGCAGCATTGTAACCTCTTACTTTATACCAGTATGTATCATCACTCTTTCCAGAAATAGTATAAGATGTGTCCGTGATATTTGCAGAGACAGTTACTTCACTTGCAAAATCTGGTGTAGGTGAAATATCATCGACATATATACCTTCTCTCAAGGTATTAGGGTCGGTCATTGACCTAAATCTGATAAATACGGATTTTCCTACCCAGGGTTCAAGCGAATAGGATTTTCTTGTCCAGGTTTGTTGGGAACCTGTATAGGAATTATCCAATTGAAACCATTCCAGACCATTAACAGACACTTCTACGGTTGCTACATCATAGTCATCTTCAAGGTAATACCAGCACCAGAATGTGAGTGAATCTCCGCTGTTTACCGGATATGGATTAGCTGTAGTTACCATACTGCACATATAGTTGCTTGCACCCGAATAAAAACTGTGGCTTGCACTATGCGATTTTGCAGTAGAAAGAGAAAAACCATCCAGAGACCAATATCCCGTTCCTGATTCGAGATTATCCCTGAAGCTTGAAAAACCGGTCAGTTCGTGAAGCTCCCACTTTGTAGGATTATTACATTGCGGATTTATCGGAGACCAGAAAACAGTATAATTGCCTGTTGCACTTGTGTCCATAGGCGTAATGGTAGGTGGTGGTACTTCTGCCGTAAGGTTATTTCTTATATCTTCAGCCTGCTGTATCATATAAAAAATACCCTTGAAGTTTTGCCTGCATATATAATCGAGGTCACCAACAGATTGATAAAATGAAGTACCTATCTCGTTTGTAAACGATACGCAGTTTGTTCCATTGATGTAATGATACCATCCGAATATCCAGCCGTCACTGTCGCCACTTGTGGGATACAATCCGCTTGACTGTGAGGGGGTGTAGTAACCACTTCCCATTCTGTGTATCATCGAAGCACTCGTGGTTCCGTAAGAAGCGATTGCAGAATTGTTTGGAGGATTAGAGGATGTATACCCCCATGGCCAGATGACCATCTCAGCATAACTATGGAATGATTCTGTGAAATTGAATTCATGGGTTCTTACCAGATTTTCTATGTTTCTGTCACAAGGAGCTGAATTACCATTACCGTCAGCCCCGTAAGGACCACAAAAGACATCCTCGGAAGGATAATGGGTAGTCGAACCTCCTCCACCTGGAGGTATAACACCCCAATTGCCAAATTTATCCCTGTTACAGGTGCCATCATATGTTCTGTTTGGGTCGGTTCCGATTGCACCTCCGTATGGTTGTCTGTTTTTCCTCCACCAGTGTTGACCGGGATAATCGTAAATATAACCGTCAGGATTTACGCAGGGGACAACCCATATCTCCCTTGAATCTACAGCTGTCTTTATCGTAGAATTGGTGCCGTAAGCCTTTGTAAGACTGTCGGCAATAAATAAAGGTGCTTCCAGCGCCGCCCATTCTCTTGAGTGATGGACTCCCATAATGAGGACATCTGGTTCTGTTGGATCTTCGGTTCCGGGATTATCCGATATTTTCACGCAGTGAACCCACCTTCCTTCGTATGACTGCCCAATACTATCGAATACACAGATATTTGGATAATTCTGCGCCATACCCTTAAGGAGATTCTTCATCTCTGTATAACTATGGTAACTTCCCCTTGCCTTCTCTGCTGCGTAATCTAAGTCTCTATGGATAATTTCGTTTGGAAGTGCCGTAGGAACAAGATTGGAATAGTATTCCATCTCCGTAAGAATTATGTCGTAGTATTCACCAGGACGAGCCCCGGCATAATCGATTGTTTTTAAATTCATAGGTGAAAGTTCCTTGTAAGAATCAACATATACCCTTACAAGCATATCCCTTCCCATGAGCAGGGATGGGAGTATTACAGGAGTAACAAGAATTAGGAGAAGAAACCGTTTCATAATACCTCCTTTTTGAACGGTTGGTACATAAAACGTTATTATAATAAATGTGAGTTTCTGTGTCAAGCACTATTTTGTTGTTTTTGTGTCAAATACGTGAGGTGAGAAGCCTAAATCTATTATATTTAGTTGTATGTCAGTGATTTCTCGAAACTGTCCGAACCACCGTAACATAGCTTGCTGGATTCCTAAATTGCTATTATGACTATTAACTTCTTCACCAAGCAGTCTATCCATATTCTTAACGAGGTAACCTGTCGTTGCTACGGTGTATGTTTTTGCAGGATCAAGAGAGGTTTCAACAATTCTTTTTTCTTTCTTTTCCTTGTCTAAAGAATAGGATAGGTTGAAACCGCCGATAAGGCATCTTGTTTTGTCATCCTGATTTAAGTTGAATTCCATCATTCTGAAAAGTTCTGCACCCTGAACACTAAAAGTCCAAATTGTATCTCTATACGTAAGGTCAAATACATCTTCGAGAGCAACATCTTCATTATCAAAAGGTTTTCTTATTCCGCTTTCGGGAATAATCGCAACATCCGCTGAAACGGACCATTGCAAAACATTAGCCAGAAAAACGCCCGCTGTTTTTTTATTTATTCTATCTTGTATATTATTATGCCCGATTATTTTCCTCCGGTAACGAAAAGTTTGTTCGGTTTGTACACCTTTTTCGGTTTGCCATTTTTTAGTTTTTCCGTTTACGCATACGAGTTCCGTAAAAGAGCCAAGTGTATCCTTAAAAGCCGTTTCATTGTCGATTTTTACTTCAGTGGGTTTTTCTCTGTTTAGAAGGTAAGATGGAAAGAAGATATTAAAAGAGGAAACATTTTTTGTTTTTATATCGATCAAGTTTTCGCTTTTTACTTCGCAGGTTATTTTTGCCAATTTTCCCCATTGTTCCCAGCCGGTTATAGCAGCCCAATAAAATTTTCCATCTCTTGGCAGCTGGCAAGCACCATAGAATTTTAAAGGTTTTTCCTTATCCAATGATACCAGGTCGTCCAGTTTTTCTTTTACGGTCGATTTGAAAATATTTCCGATTTCGGTTCCTATATAAAAAGAGTTTCCATCGTATTCTATCGATGTTGGTTTATAGATGTATGCGGGCAGTGCATAATACTTCCAATTTTCGAGGTCACCTGTTTCGACAACAAAATAACGGGCGTTTTTTACGATTAGAAGATAAAGTTTGTTTTTTTTAATCAGTTTGTCCTTAATAAGATTGAATGATAAGGGTATTTCACTTAATTTTTCTCCATCAAAGCACAGGAGAGAAGAGTGAGCATTTTTTGGAAGGTTGTCTTTTAAGGAAAGATAATCTACAAATCGACCGGAGATTGTAGATAGAATAAGTTTTCCATTTAAGGTGAATGGAGAGATGTAACACAGATCTGGTTTATCGACCAGGTTAATATAGCGCCATATGTTTCCATCAAAAACGATAGCATCGGATGTGCCAAGTGGGTCATAATTGAAAATTAAGTAATTGTCGCCATACGCTTGTTTTAAGTATTTCCGGTATTCTTCGGGAATGTCGGAATATGTATATCCTGTGAAAGCATAGGGGAAGGCATACAGTTTGTTTTTAAAGGTAATGATCGAGCCTACTCTGAAAACACTCTTTTCATCTGTTGGTGTTGCGTAGACTAATTTCCATGTGTCTCCTTCGTTTTCAGAAGAAAGGATTCCTCCAAAAGCAAACAGTTCTTTTTCACCAAAACTAAAGTAGGTTCCGGTGGCGACATACCATTTTTTCTGAAATGAAACTACATTGTTTATGTGTAAGGCATTTTGAACAGTCCTTTTTTTTATCCATCCATAATCCGTAAGTAAGTAAATATTGCCGTATTTCCAATTCTCTGTGGCATCGGGACCCGGTATAATAAGTTTTTCATCAACTACCTGATAAGTGTAAATTGCTTCGTCTTCTATAGTAAATTCATTCACGAAATCTTTTGTATTAAAGTCGTAATATATTATATCTGTTGGTCCGGTGTTAACTACTGCATCGCCGTAACCCAGGTAAAGTTTGTTTTTGAAGATAAGAAGGTCATTTATTGCGTGTGCTGTCTTCTGCTTCGAAGCCGTAGGAAAACCAATGGATGCAAGTTTGAGCGAATACAGCGTATCCACATTTTCTTCAGTGCCCTCAAGGGAGTTGGAATTGAGGAAAAGTAATGATGTTACGACAATTGTCAAAAGTATTTTCTTGATTTTCGATCTCATAATTTATGTTTGCTATTCTTTTGGTCAATTCGTATGCAAAGTTTCAGCATTATAAGGAATTTTTCCTGCTCAGTCAAGTAAAAAGATGAGATTTTTTCAGGAAATGAGTTAAAAAGTTGCAATATTGGGAAGCGGCAAAATATTTTATGTAATTCTTTAATACAATGTTCGCAAGTTATTATTTTTAGGTAACATAAATTTTGGAAAAAAGTTTTAAAAAGGTCTTGAAATCCTGCAGTTTCTATGCTAAAATTCTATATATGCATATACAAGAATTAGCCCTTGAAAATTTCCGAAATTACGATAGCAGATCATTCAAATTTAAGGAACAGGGCTGTCTCTTATGTGGAAGTAATGGGTGCGGAAAAACGAATTTACTTGAATCTATTTACCTTCTTGCATATGGAAAATCTTTTAGAACAGCAAATTTAGAGGAAGTTATGATGCTTTCGAGGAAATCCTTCAGCATAGTGGGTGTTTTTAAAGATTCGGGAGAAAAAAAAATAGACTTTCGCTTTGCTCAAGGTATTAAGAAAATTTCAATAAATGGTGTAGAAATTATAAATATGAGAGAATTAATAGGGAACATTGCCGTTGTATTACTCTCTCTTAGCGATATAAATCTTATCACAGGAGAACCAGCAAAGAGGAGGCGATTCATCGATTCATTGCTTTCGCTTTTGCACAGGGATTATCTTAGCAACTTGCTTGATTATAGAAAGATATTACGACAGCGAAATGCAATTCTCTATCTAAATAAGATAGGAAGGAAAGATAGTATCGATGGAATAGATGCGTGGACGGAAGAACTTATTAAAGTGGGTGCTCAGATAATAAGAGAAAGAATCGCTATTATGAAAGACTTAGACAGATCTGCTTCTTTACTGTACAAGTTTTTTGCTCCGTCTAAGGACAGATTGGCAATTGAGTACATTCCATCTTTCGATTTAACGGAAAATATCGAGGAGGATTTTAGGGAATGGATTGATAGAAGAAGAAAGGAAGAAATGGACAGAGGGATGACACTTGTAGGTCCACACAGGGATGAACTACTGATTACCATTAACGATTTAAATGTTCGAAAATTTGCATCAGAAGGTGAACAAAGAAGTTGTGCAATTTCACTAAGGATTGCACAGGCTTCTTTTCTTAAAGACAAGAGAGATGATGCTCCTATCCTTCTCATTGACGAAGCCGTTGCTGAACTTGATTTGGACAGAAAGGAGAAGGTTTTAAACAGTGCAAGAGATTTAGGACAATGTATGATTGCAACAACGAATTGTCTGGAGATGAGTAAATTATTGACGCTTGAACCGATAAACATCGAAAAATGAAAAAAGTAGGTTTTATTCTGAATAAAGTTATGATGAAACTTGGGCTTTCTGAGAGATACAACGAACAGAAATCTGTGCTTTTCTGGGAAGGTGTTGTTGGAGAAAAGATATCCAAGAGGACAAAAGCGCTTTATGCAAAGAACGGAAAATTGGTCGTGGAAGTTGAGAACACAACCTGGATGAATGAACTATCATTTTTGAAGGTTGGCATAATCGAGAGAATAAACAAGGAACTTGGCAGATGGATAATCAAGGATATTGTTTTCTTAATCAAGAGATGTGGTGACGGAGATGAAGATATCGGGGAGAATCGAACTAATCGCGTGTAATGATAGTTGATTATCATACAATGGGGGTGTTGTAATGAAGTATAACGCAGAAAGGATTCAAGTATTAAAAGGAATGGAAGCTGTTAGGAGAAGACCTTCCATGTACATAGGTGATACTGATTCAAGAGGTTTACATCATCTGGTATTCGAAGTTGTTGATAATAGCATTGATGAAGCGATGGTGGGTTTTTGTAAGAAAATTAAGGTTGTGATAAATAATGACAACAGTGTTAGTGTAACAGACGATGGGCGTGGTATACCAGTAGACTTACATCCACAGCAAAAAAAACCTGCGGTAGAAGTTGTGCTTACTATCTTACATGCTGGTGGAAAGTTTGACAGAAAGACCTACGAAATTTCTGGCGGGCTTCATGGTGTTGGTGTATCCGTTGTTAATGCACTGTCTGAATGGCTTGAGGTTGAGGTAAGAAGGGATGGAAAAGTCTATTCTCAGCGATTCGAAAGGGGCGAAGTTAGAAGTCAACTGGAAGTAATAGGAGAAGCGAAGAAAACAGGCACGAAGATTACATTTTTCCCGGATGAACAAATATTCAAAACGATAAGCTTCAATTATGACATACTTGCAAACAGACTACGAGAACTTGCCTTCTTGAACAGAGGACTTTCTATTTCTCTGAAAGATGAAAAAAGTGGAAAAGCAACGGATTTTCAGTATAAGGGAGGTATAGTTGAATTTATCAAATACGTTGATGTGAACAAGTCTCCCCTGCATAAACCTATTTACATTGCAGGAAAGTCGAATGGAATGGAAATCGAGGTTGCAATGCAGTATACAGATTCTTATTCGGAGAATATTTTTACATTTGCAAATAATATAGATACAAAAGAAGGTGGAACACATCTTGTTGGAATGAAATCGGCACTTACTCGTTCAATGAATGAATACGGGAAGAAGAATAATATAATAAAATCGGAAGTTCCATCAGGGGACGATATTCGGGAGGGCATTACATGTGTACTATCGGTCAAGGTTCGCAACCCACAATTCGAAGGTCAAACAAAAACCAAACTTGGTAACAGTGAAGTCAAAGGTATAGTTGAGTCGTTCATTGGCGAGAGACTATCGAATTATCTTGAGGAAAATCCAAAGGTTGGAAATAGAATTATGAGCAAAGTTCTTGTTGCTACACGGTCAAGAGTTGCCGCAAGGAAGGCAAGAGACTTAACCAGAAGAAAAAGTCTGCTTGAAAGTGATTCTTTACCCGGGAAGCTTGCCGATTGCTCAAAGTCGAATCCAGAAGATGCAGAGTTATTTATTGTCGAAGGTGATTCCGCGGGTGGTAGTGCAAAACAGGGAAGGGATAGAACATTTCAGGCAATTCTTCCCCTAAGGGGGAAAATACTTAATGTTGAGAAGGCAAGGCTCGATAAGATACTGTCGAATACCGGGATAAGAACTATTGTATCCGCGCTTGGCACCGGGATAGGGAGTGATGACTTTGATGCAGACAGAGTGAGATACCACAGGATTATAATAATGACGGATGCGGATGTAGACGGTTCGCACATAAGAACTCTGATATTAACATTCTTTTACAGGTATGCAAAAGAATTGATACAAAAGGGTTATATTTATATTGCACAACCTCCACTGTACCAATTAAAAAAAGACAAGGAAAGCAAGTATATATTCAATGATAATGAATTAAGCAGAACACTTGAAGCTATGGGTAATCCGGACAATATCCATATACAGAGATACAAAGGTTTGGGTGAGATGAACCCGGGACAGTTGTGGGAAACAACCATGGATCCGGAAACAAGAACATTAAAGAGAGTAACGCTCGAGGATATTGTTGAGGCAGAAAAAATGTTTACAGTTTTGATGGGTAACGTTGTTGAGCCAAGAAGGAAATTTATAGAGGAGAACGCGGAGAAGGTTCAAAATCTTGATGTATAAAACTGTCTTTTTTGAAACGGGTAAAAATAGCCTAAAATTATTATACGAACAGACAAGACTACCAGTTTGCGTAAAAAGGTTGGTGTATTTGTGACGGGAATCCATAAGAATACACAATGAATAGCTATTTGTGCAGGTATGGTAGGGTGAAGCAAGATGAATCATCTGTTTTTTTTGTGAAGATAGACCCAGCTATTGTTTCGTAAGGAGATTAAAGGCTTGCCTGTATTTTTCCTGTGTCCTTTTTATAATCTCTTCAGGAAGTAAAGGGGCGGGTGGTTTTTTATTCCAACCCGTGCTTTCGAGATAATCTCTAACATACTGCTTGTCATAACTTGGTTGCGGTTGTCCCGGTTCATATCCGTCGAGAGGCCAAAAACGCGATGAGTCAGGAGTTAACATCTCGTCTATCAGGATGATTTTTTCATTTAAATAACCGAATTCGAATTTAGTATCGGCAATAATGATTCCTCTTTCGTGAGCATACTGCTTTGCCCAGGAGTAAATTTTGAGGGTTACATCTTTGATTTTTTTGAGGTTATCCTTGCCAACAAGTATTTCTGCCTCTTGTTGGGTTATATTAATGTCATGACCTTTTTCTGCTTTTGTTGCTGGAGTAAAGATGGGTTCTGGAAGTTCGTCCGCTTCGAGTAACCCTTCGGGCAAAGAGATTCCACAGATTGAGCCCTTCTCCTTGTATTCTTTCCAGCCTGAACCTGCGAGGTATCCTCTTGCAACGGCTTCTATTGGAAAGGATGTTGCTTTTTTCGTAATCATAATTCTTCCCGATAGAAGGGATTTATATTCATTTAGCTTTTCCGGTAGATTATCGATATTGGTTGATATGAGATGGTTCTCAATGATGTCTTCCGATTTATTCATCCAGAAAATGGACATAAGTGTCAAGATTTTTCCTTTTTCGGGGATTTTACTTCCGAGAACTACGTCAAATGCCGAAATTCTATCGGAAGCAACTATAAGCAACCTATCACCAAGGTCATAAACATCTCTCACTTTGCCTGTTTTGTATATTGGAACACCCTTTATTTTTTTCATAACAATTTTTATATACGACAGAAAAACTCTACTGTCAAGGAAAAAGATGAAGCTACTTCCATTAGGAGTCACTTGAAATAATACTTGACAGAGTGTTGGTTGTATATTATTATTATAGTATATGATATAAACAAAGGAGGGTATATGAAGAAGCTTTTCTTTTTTGTAGTGTTTTTGGTTTTCTGCACAAGTCTTTTTGCGGATGCCAAACTTGATAGTATCAGGGCAGCTATAAAAGCAAAGGGTGCAAAATGGACGGCGGGGATAACATCTATGTCGATTCTTTCCGTTGAAGAGCAAAAAATGAGGCTTGGATGGAACAAAGAACTGGAACCTACCCTTGAGGAAAGAGGAATGAAACCCGGTTTTCCTCCACAAAGAACTTATGCAGAATCCCTTGACTGGAGAAACTATAATGGTGTAAACTATATGACACCTGTTAGAGATCAGGGAGCCTGCGGTTCTTGCGTTTGTTTCGGACTGCTTGGACCAGCTGAAGGAATGATGAATTTGCAGGCAGGAGCAGAGAATATGGAAACAGATATGAGTGAGCAGGAATTGCTCTCATGTGGTCCTGGTTCCTGTAACGGATGGAATATTAATGATGCAATGAACTGGATGAAGTATGTTGGAGTTTCCGAAGAAGCCTGTTTTCCTTATCAGGGAAATGACAATATACCTTGCTCGAATAGGTGTGAAAGATATATGTTTACAAATAGGAAATCTCAACTTTGGGGTTGGGCTTACCCGTATGTCTGGGGACTAAAAGACGAACTCGAAAACGGTCCCATAGATGTTGCATTCGATGTTTATGAGGATTTTATGTCTTATACCGGTGGTGTTTACAGACACACCTGGGGTAATTACGAAGGTGGACATTCTGTAACTATGGTCGGGTGGAACGATGCCGATTCGTGCTGGATCTGCAAGAATAGCTGGGGAGGTAACTGGGGTGAGGATGGCTATTTCAGAATTGCATGGGGTGAATGTCACATCCATAATTATGCTGCCTGGCTCATAATGCAACCTGCGGGTTATCCATATCTTACTCTTGGTGCCCATCTGGTCGATGATTCGCTTGGTGGCGATGGAGACGGTGTTCTCAATCCGGGGGAGCAAGCTAAGATCACGGTTGATATAATAAACAGATTAGGATGGTGCGATGCACAGTATGTTGATGCTACTCTCAGAACGAGTGATTCAAGAGTTTCAATAATTGATTCGACAGGGAGTTATGGAACTATTCTTGACGGGGATACTGTTGGAAATGTATCCGAACCTTTTGAAGTTCAGGGTATTAGTGGTGATTCACTTGGACCTGTTGAGATGACATTGTATATTACGGCTGTTGGAGATAGTGGTGCATACTGGATTGAAATTACAATGGATATCGAATATGGTTGGGTTCAGTATGGCTGGCCAGCATTATCAGAGCAAGTGAAGACCTCGCCTGCCATTATTGATGTGAATGGAGACTATAAAGGTGAGATTATATATGGTTCTGAAGCAGGGGATCTATTTGTGAAGAATTACGAAGGGCTGAATTTCTACTCTTTTCCATATCATGTTTCAAATAAGATATGGGGTTCTCCAGCGGTGGGAGATGTGGATAATGACGGTGTAACTGATATTGCTTTTGCTGGTTTCAATACAGATATTTACCTCGTGGATGAATATAAGAATCTTAAATGGTCTGTTACAACCGGGGGACCCGTAATAGGGACACCAGCGCTTGCGGATCTGGACAATGACAATAATTTGGAGGTGATAGTAGGGAGTTTCGACAAGAAACTATATGTACTGGATTTTAATGGCAATCCACTGAACGATAGTTTTCCTTTGACTATTCCGGATGGCAGTATGATTACTGCTGGCTGTGCAGTAGGAGATATCAATGGAGATAATGAGAAGGAAATCATTGTTGCTTCTTATGGTGGGTATGTTTATGCGATTTCTCCCGGTGGTGAAATTTTGACGGGCTGGCCCTACCATACAGGTGGGAACATTTGGGATGCCCCTTCAATGGCAAACCTTGACGGCACGGGTGTAAAAATCGCAGTTGGCTCGACAAATGACACTGTTTACGTCATTAATGAGGACGGAACCCTCGACTTCAAGGTTGCTACCGGCGGTGATGTGAGAAGCTCGCCTTCGTTCGTTGATGCAGATGGGAATGGCGACCTCGAGGTATTTTTTGGATCGGATGATGGTAAAGTTTATGCCTATGACCATAATGGTAATTCTCTTGCTGGTTGGCCTGTTACTATGTCGGGCTCCGTCAAGTCTCAAGTGGTGTTTTCTGACCTCAATAATGACAATGCACCTGAGATTATTGTTACTGCCAGTGGAGGTGAATTAAGCGTTTTTGAAGGTGATGGAAACTCATTTGATATTTTCCCCATAATGGTCTTTGGTAGTCCGACAACGCCTGCCGTGGAAGATTGTGATGGAGACGGAGACTTAGAAATTTTCTTTGGCAATATTAATGGAATGTCTGCAATAGACTACAAACAGACAAGGGGAACCGGCACATACTGGAATATGTTTAGATGTAACCTGAGGAGAACGGGAAACTATGAGGATGCGGCAGTCGGACTTGAAGAATCCAGCAGTACTGCAATTCCTGGATTTAGGATTTATCCGAACCCCTTCAAGGGTACTGCTAAAATTGTTTTTAGTTGCAAGAAAGGGGAAAAGGTTAAAGTATCCATATACAATGTTGCAGGTCAGAAGATAAGAGAAATTGAGTCTAAAGGGAGTTCAACGCAGAGAGTAATAACCTGGGATGGAAGGAATAAGGAAAATGAATGCGTTGCGACAGGCGTGTATTTCTGTGTTGTAAAATCTACAAGTACTGGAGAAGTAAAAAGGAAACTGATTAAGATAGAATAGAATCAAAGCATCCTTTTATCAGTGCAAAAAGAATGACGCCATTGCGAGTTTTCCTTGAGACTATGCTTGCGCGAAGCGATGTTAGATTTTTCCTTCCTATCGTTCTTTTTCTAAGCGTAAGTTGCGAAACATCCGATATTTGTTTTGATAATCCAGAAAGATTCCTGGAAACACGAGATTTTCCAGAGTATTTCTTGAAAATTCCCTATTACGGTGTGAACGGAAGAAATGGGCTCGATGGCTTTGAGCAAAATTCCGTAGTTGACATAAGGGGAATTTATGTAAAGGGAAAAGGCATTTCTTTTCTGAGGATATTCAGCGATTCCGGACTGTTTTATGTATTACTTGAGGATGATTTACCCTTTGATAGCGAGACCGATTTGTTGAACATACGAGGTATAGTTCTTGAGAATAATGAACCATATATAAAGGCTGTAGAGGTTAAATCTGGTAGAGATGTTGGAAAGATCAGGGAAACGGTCGAGGGAGCTTATCCCGAGCTTGTTTCGAGAATTAAAAAACAAATTCATAATCCCAATTCAAAACTCGATTTGTCAAATATCAAAGAATGGCACCTTGCAGCCCGGGAAGACAAAATTCTTGTATTTGGCAGGACATACGACCTTATGTATGAATTTGACATAGGGATTCTTGTGGAAAAACAAGATAATTCCTGTGATTTACAGAAGATTTACGCAAGAGAGTTTTTCAAAGGGGAGTGAATGAAGGACGCCCTCCGTGAGATTGTGGATTTTCATGCTTTAGAAAGAGTTGATACATTCATTGGAGCCAAGCAAACGAGTATTTGTTCTTTTTTCTTGACAACACTATTTTCTTATATTATTATAATTGTGTTTACATAAATCGACTAAAACAAAAAGGAGGACCAAATGGGATTTTTTAGTTTTATGAGGGGGGCAGGAGAAAAAGTATTCAAGCAAGGCGAGGATGAAGCAAGAAGCATAGAAAACGTGATCAAGCTGGTTCTTGGCGAAAAAATCACTGACCTGAAGGCAGAATTCAAAGATGGATTGGTAATTCTGTTCGGGAAATGTGATTCAAGTTCAACTAAAGAGAAAGCAGTTTTGCTTGCAGGAAATTTGAGTGGCGTCGATAGGGTAAACGATGAGAGCCTAACAGCTCCTGCTTCGGAAGAAGAGACGGAGTTTTATGCAGTAAAGTCCGGAGATTCGTTATGGAAAATTGCTCAAAATTTCTACGGCAATGGAAATAAATACCAGGATATATTCGAGGCAAACAAAGGGGTCATAAAAAACCCGGATTTAATCTATCCTGGTCAAATATTGAGGATACCCAAAGTTAAGTAAAGCAATTTGTGATTATCTCACTGCTCGTGTTACCCAGATATTGGCTTCGAGATTATTGGATTCTATCTTTTTGAAGCGGTTCCTCTTCAAAAGAAATTCAAGAAACCAGGGAGACCAGATATAAAATCGAGCTCTGAATAACTCTCCTTTTTCAGGAAGCATAAAGAGTCTTTCAAAGAAACCCGCAGAAGTGTCGATACCTGAATGATACGATAACATAACTTTATTCTCCTGGTTTTTCTCCACCATTTGCCTTTGATACGATGAAAACAGGATATTAACCCAGTCGCTGTAATGAAAAAGTATTATTCCATCTATGTTTAGGACATTCCAGGATTTTCTGATTATCGTATCGAGTTCATCAATAGAGAAATGCGGTAAGGAATTTCCCAGGAAAGTAACTGCATTATATACTTCTTTTAAGGTTTCTATATCTTTTGCTGCTTTTGTGAAAAACTTGCTTGATAAGTTTTTTTTTAAGGTGATTTCTTTTGCCCTTTGAATAAATGCTTTCGATGTATCGATACCCGTGGACTTGAATTTCAATCTTTCAAGCGCAAATGTCGATACACCCATTCCACAACCAATATCAAGCACCTTACCTTTTTTTGAATTTAGATACTCACCCAGAATTCTTACGAATTTCTTCATCCTGAACTTACCGCTAATGGATTCAGGATCATAGATTTGGACGTTGAAATTGTAGTGTGATGTCATATTGGTTCCCTTATCCTTAAACACATTGCCTCCTTTTTATATCGGTGACGAGCTTATAGAAATATTCAGGAAGTGTCAAGAGAAAAAAGTGGGACTAAAATCGTTTTCGGTCTACGTTTTACTGAAATTAATTATCTGAATCCTCTGTGTTTCGATTGCTTATCCTTGTACATCTCGTAGTCTGCAGTTGCAATAAGCTGGTCTACTGTTTTTGGACGAACGGGATCAAATTCTGCAAAGCCGCTGCTCAAGCTGATAGAATAAGGTTTGAGATTGCGGGCATTAAAGCTTTTCAGTCTCCTTGAAATGTGCTGCCACATGGTTTCCGCTTTAGTTAATGGGCATTTCGGAAAGATAAGGAGAAACTCATCGCCGCCTAACCTGCATATGAAATTTTCGGTCTCACCTAATTCTTGGGCAAGGAATTCACTTACGAGTTTTAATGCTTCGTCACCTTCCTTATGTCCATACGTGTCATTTATTTCTTTCAGACCGTCTACATCGATATAGCAAATACACAAGTTTAACTTGCTGTCTTTCTGGTCTCTTAGTTTTTTGCCAAAAAGAAGAAGCCCATACCCTCTGTTGAATACTCCGGTCAATACATCTGTGGTGGCAAATCTTCTTAGTTCTCCTTCTGCTTTCGTTCGTTCTGTTATATCTAACATAGTTCCTTGAATTGCGGTTTTACCCATGTAAATAATGCGGCTCCCTAAGGCTTCGAGATTAAAGATAGTTCCATCCTTTTTAACACCCTCAAACTCGTAATGAATAGTTTGTTTACTGCCCGATTCTCTCAGTTTTACCTGTTTTTCGACAAGTTGCCAATTCGCTGGCGTTACCAATTTTCTTATATGTATTCCAAATAATTCCTGCGGGTTTTCATATCCAAACATTTCGACAAAACGCTGGTTACAGAACCTCAAAACATGCTGTTGGGTGATATACAAACCGGCAAGTGAATTATCCACAACCCATCTATATTTTTGCTCGCTCTCTGTTAGTGCTTTTTCCGCTGCTTTACGTTCAATTGCCATTGCAATCTGAGTCGAAACAAACTTCAAAACATCCATATTTTTTTTACCCAATCTAATGCCTTTGGAATAGCTTTGTACTGCGAGAACACCAATAATCTTATCCTGAGTTTTAAGCGGAATGCCGAGCCAATCGATGGGTGTTGGTCCATAAGGTTTTAATTTACCGCTTTTTTTGAGTTTCTTCACGGTTTCTTCATTTGCAACGAGAGGTTTCCCTGTGTTAAGTACATATTCTGTAAAACCCTTTGCGAATTTCCTTGAAGTTTTAGTTTTGTCTTGATCGATTTCGTCTACATAATACTCAAAAGAAATGGTATTAGTGGAAGAATCATATAATGCGATATAGAAATTTCTCGCAGGCATTAATTCGCTAATAATTGTGTGTATAGAACAATAGAGTTCATCAAGATTCTTTGTGGAGTGAACTGCTTCAGAGATTTTGTAAATTGAAGTATGCAAGTTCTCAATCCTTTTTCTTTCTGCGATGTCTTCCAGGATACCATCAAAGAATTCAACACTACCATGTTTATCCGATATAGCCCGAGCAGTGAGTGAACCCCAAAAGGTTATACCATTCTTTTTCTTAAACTGAACCTCGTAGTTGACAATTTCACCCGTAGAACTAATTGCCTTAATGAAGTTTTTCCTATCTCCTGTTTGCGAATATAGATCAGCTACGGAGATATTGGTCATTGCTTGAGGATTCTCATATCCAAACATCCTTGCGAGCGCTGGATTTGCAGAGAGTAAGCGACCGCTGGGGTCAGCTGATGTGCGGAATACTCCAACGGGGATATTTGCTTGCAATGTTCTGTATCTCGCTTCCGATTCTTGAAGTGCTTGGTCTGCCTGCTTGCGTTCGGTAATGTCGATATCTGCACCTCTGTAGCCAATAAAATTTCTTTTAACATCAAATAGGGGTGCTCCGCTTGTCGAAAGCCAGACCGTTTTGCCATTTTTGTGAATGTTTCTGTTTTCGAATTCCCGAAAGGATTGTCTTTTTTGAAAAGTGTCGAATGATGCTTTCTTGAGTTCCTCACGATCTTCGGGAGAGAACAAATCATAGAAGTGCTTTTTTAGTAATTGTTCTGGCGTATATCCTAAGATCTTAATAACAGTTGGACTTGCATAAGTGTATTTTCCTTCAGTGTCAACTTCCCAAATCCACTCCAAGACATTTTCTGTAACCTTTCTAAACCTTTCTTCGCTTTCAAGTAGCGCCTTTTCTAATTGTTTAAGCTTGTTTTTCAACTTATCCATATTTTGGTTTTTTTGTGTTTTTTTATCTTTCATTTTTGGTTCATGTTATTAATTGAGGTTTGCCTGCAGTGTTAGTTGACGAGTTAGATCCATAAGTGTAATGACATGTGTGAATGTCTGCTATGCAGATACAGATGTAAGGAAAACAAACAAAAAAATTGTAAAACTAACCGAGTATTTCAAAATTCACAACCTCCCATTTATGCTATATGATAATTTTATATACGATAGCATAAGAAAAGTCAAGCACTTTTTGAGTCACAACAGACAAATCGAAAGTAGAATTAAGCAGTGTATCTTTGCACTTAAAAATCATCCGCGGGAGATAAAATATAATGTGGAAAGAGGGAGAGAAAAGAGATGTTTATATAACGGTAAAAGTTGAGACA
>Ga0315552_1000636_pt1 | contig 21798 bp, 13 predicted proteins | sample SalMarSW160170MG_2_FD_203102 | JGI IMG/M metagenome (GOLD analysis project Ga0315552, IMG submission 203102) | Salt marsh sediment microbial communities from the Plum Island Ecosystem LTER, Massachusetts, United States - Salt Marsh Sediment SW1601-70 ...
CCGGTCCACTTTTCCAGTTCGTATTGTTGGTCCAGTTATCTCCATTTGTACTATCATACAAAGCAACAAGAGCAAGGGAATCTATGGGAAGGAGATTTTCACTTATGGTAAACACCGCGTCACTCTCATCCGTTGGGCTTCCATCCGTATCACTTACACGAACCAGACAATTTTCTGAATTCACATCCGGTATTGTCCAGGAATGTGTTCCGTCATCCGGTGTACTGGCAATCACATCGGACCAGCTCGAACCGTTGTTTGTCGAATATTCGATATGGACATTTCCGCTCGTACCACTCGATGTCCAGGTAATATCATGACTACTTCCCACCTCCCAGTCCTCTCCTCCGTTGGGGGAAGTTACGGTAACATATGGAACAGGTGATATCGTAAACACCGCGTCACTCTCATCCGATGGGCTTCCGTCCGTGTCCCTCACACGCATTAAACAATTCTCTGAAGGCGCGTCCGGAATAGTCCAGGAATGAGTACCATCATCCGGAGTACTGACTATGAGGTCCGACCAACTCGACCCGTTGTTTGTTGAATATTCAATCTTCACATTCCCACTGGTTCCGCTCGATGTCCAGGCTATATTATAACCGCTGCCAACGTACCAGTCTTCACCGCCATTTGGAGAGACTACCGTAATATAAGGAGGAGATATCGTAAATACTGCGTCACTCACATCCGAAGGACTACCGTCTGTATCACCTATCTTAACAAGACAGTTTTCCGAATTCGCGTCTGGAATTGTCCAGGAATGTGTACCGTCATCGGGTGTACTGGCAATTATATCGGTCCAGTCTGAGCCATTGTTCGTAGAATATTCGATATGCACATTTCCGCTGGTACCTGTAGAGTTCCATGTAATATCGTGATTGCTGCCTCGATGCCAAATTTCACCACCATTAGGAGAGACTACCGTAATATAAGGAGGAAACATCTTAAATACTGCGTCACTAACATCCGAAGGATTACCGTCTGTATCACTTATCTTAACAAGACAGTTTTCCGAATTCGCGTCTGGAATTGTCCAGGAATGTGTACCGTCATCGGGTGTACTGGCAATTATATCGGTCCAGTCTGAGCCATTGTTCGTAGAATATTCAATGTGTACATTTCCGCTTGTACCTGAGGAAGTCCAGGTAACATCATGACTGCTGCCCACCTGCCAGTTCTCTCCGCCGTTGGGAGAACTCACAGTGATATATGGAACAGAAGATATCGTAAATACCCCGTCGCTCACATCCGATGGGCTTCCGTCCGTGTCACTCACACGCACCAGACAGTTTCCGGAAGGCGAATCCGGAATTGTCCAAGAATGTGTACCATCATCCGGCGTGCTGGCAATCACATCCGTCCAGCTCGAACCGTTGTTGGTTGAGTATTCGATACGGACATTTCCGCTTGTCCCGTTCGATGTCCAGGTTATATCATGATTGCTACTCACCTCCCAATCTTCTCCTCCGTTGGGGGAAGTTACGGTGATAAATGGGACTGAAGAAATGGTAAACACCGCATCACTTTGGTCTGAGGGACTTCCGTCTGTATCACTCACTCTGACCAGACATTCTCCCGAAGGCGCATCCGGAACGGTCCACGGATGTGTACCATCATCCGATGTGCTCGCAATCACTGAAGTCCAATCAGAACCATTGTTTGTTGAACACTCAATATTTACTGTTCCGCTCGTACCTATCGAAGTCCATGTAATATCATGACTGCTCCCAACCTGCCAGTCCTCGCCTCCGTTTGGGGAACTCACAGTGATATATGGTACCGTTGAAATCGTAAACACCGCGTCACTCACATCAGAGGGATCTCCATCCGTGTCACTAACACGCACCAGACAATTCCCTGATGGAGCATCCGGAATGGTCCAGGAATATGAACCATCATCAACCGTGCTGGCGACTTCTTGAGTCCATGAACTGCCATTATTTGTTGAATATTCAATCTCCACATTACCACTGGTTCCGCTCGATGTCCAGGTAATATCATGACTGCTTCCGACCTGCCAGTTTTCTCCTCCATTAGGGGAGGTTACGGTGATGGATGGTGCAACAAATGGTGTTTCACTCACCTCATCCGAAAACCCGCTCTCATTATTCGAACTGTCTACTGCCGTAATCCTGTAAAAATATTCCTGGCCATTGGTCAGCTCTGTATCCACATAAAACGTATCCGGCAGTGAAAAAGCCACCACACTGTCGATCAATGTACCTGCAGGAGAGGAAGTATCTCTGTAGATATTATATTTATGCAGATCAGGCTCGTTATTCTGATTCCAGCGAAGTGTGATCTGCTGGTCATTAGGTGTGGCTGTGAGGTTTTGGGGAATTTCAGGAGAAATGGTATCGATTCCCACTCCTGTGACATAGAGTGTTACTTGAGGATCATTCGGGTCATTACTGAAAATCGTGAGACTGTCAGAATAGGTTATCTTGGCTGTTGGTGTGAAATCGACTGTAATGATGACGCTGTCCCCTGGCAAAACAGATTCAGAAGTCGAACCTGGCACAAATACTGAATTGGAAGAAGATATATTCGTAATCTGAAGCGTATTGTCAACGCCATTATTATAAACAGTAAATTGCAGAGTCTCTGTGCTGTCTATTTCAATGTTTCCAAATTTGAGTGAATCTGTGGAAAGTGAAATATCCGCTGTTTTATTTCGATTGAGCAATATGGAAATGTTGTCAGAATTTAAATTTGCCACTGCCAGATCTATATCACCATCGTTATCAAAATCAGAAGAAAAAACACAACGAGGATAACTTCCTGTTCCGTAGTCTATTTTTGAAGCGAAGGTCCCCTCACTGTTGTTAAGAAAAACTGAAACATTCTCAGAATTATAATTCGTCACAGTTAAATCCATATCTCCATCATTATCGAGATCAGAAATAAAAATAGACCAAGGTTCATCTCCTGCCGTATAGTCTGTTTTTGGAGCGAATGTCCCGTTTCCGTAGTTAAGTAAAATTGATACATTATCGTTATCCCTGTTCGCCACTACCAAATCCATGTCACCATCATTATCCAAATCAGACGAAAAAACAGAATAGGGATAAATGCCAACCGCATAGTCTGTTTTCGGTGCGAAAGTCCCATTTCCATTGTTCAGCAAAACCGAAACGTTGTTAGAATTCCTATTCGATACGGCCAGATCCATATCTCCGTCTGAATCTAAATCTGAAGAAAAAACAAAATAAGGTCCATCTCCTGTTGTATAGTCTGTTTTCGGGGCGAATGTCCCATCACCGTTGTTCAATAAAATTGAAACGTTGTCGGACTCATAATTTGCCATTGTCAGGTCCATATCCCCATCTCCATCCAGATCTGAAGAAAAAACACAAAAAGGATGAACTCCCACTGTGTAGTCCGCCTTCGGACCGAAAGTCCCGTCACCATTGTTCAATAAAATTGAAACATTGTCGGAATTCCTGTTCGTTATCGCCAGATCCATATCCCCATTCAAATCTAAATCCGAAGAAAAAACAGAATAAGGTCCATCTCCTGCTGTATAGTCTGTTTTCGGGGCGAATGTCCCATCACCGTAATTAAGAAAAATTGAAATGTTGTCGGACTCATAATTTGCTACCGCCAGATCCATATCCCCATCTGAGTCTAAATCCGAAGAAAAAAGAAAAGAAGGTGCATCGCCTGCGGGGTAGTCTGTTTTTGTTTGAAAAACACTGCTTCCTCCATCTACTTCAGTGGTAAAAGACCATTCATAGGAATTGGTTAAAGTATCGCCCGTTGTGTTTTCTATATCTGTGGTTAGGATTACGGTGACTATTTCTCCAACAGTAAAATTGTCATCAGGATCAAATGTTGCGGTTTTTGTCCCGGTATTGTAGTTGTAATTTCCTGTGTGCAGTCCTGTTTGTGAGGAATGAATGATGGATGTACTGGCATTGATAGTAGAGGAATTCATATCCTGGTCAAATGTCACTGAAATATTTGTGGACTTAGTAACATTTAAGGCATTTTGTGATGGTGTTACTGATACAATTGCAGGACCTGCAATATCACTTATGGTAAACACCGCGTCACTCTCATCCGACGGACTACCGTCTGTATCGCTTATCCTGACAAGACAATTTCCCGAAGGCGCATCCGGAACGGTCCAGTAATGAGTACCATCATCAAGGGTGCTCGCAATGACATCCGACCAGTCTGACCCATTATTAGTTGAATATTCAATATGAACATTCCCGCTTGTACCGCTAGATGTCCAGGTTATATTGTGACTACTACCCACCTGCCAGTCTTCGTCTCCGTTGGGGGAACTCACAATGATATATGGTACCGTTGAAATCGTAAACACCGCGTCACTCACATCCGATGGACTCCCGTCCGTATCACTCACCCGAACCAGACAATTCCCTGATGGAGCATCCGGAATGGTCCACGAATATGAACCATCATCAACCGTGCTGGCGACTTCTTGAGTCCATGAACTGCCATTATTTGTTGAATATTCAATCTCCACATTACCACTCGTCCCTATCGAAGTCCATGTAATATCATGACTGCTCCCAGCCTGCCAGTCCTCGCCACCGTTGGGGGAACTCACAATGATATATGGTACCGTTGAAATCGTAAACACCGCGTCACTCACATCAGAGGGATCTCCATCCGTGTCACTAACACGCACCAGACAATTCCCTGATGGAGCATCCGGAATGGTCCAGGAATGTGTACCGTCATCTGCGGTGCTCGCAATGACATCCGACCAGTCTGACCCATTATTAGTTGAATATTCAATATGAACATTCCCGCTTGTACCGCTAGATGTCCAGGTTATATTGTGACTACTACCCACCTGCCAGTCTTCGCCTCCGTTGGGGGAAGTAACGTTGATCTGTTCAATGACTGAGGGGGGCAAGATCACGTAGGAATCATCTGTACCAAAATCACCCCAGAGGATAACTCCCATATCTCCTCCGGTGTGATAAATTTCCAGAGTAACAGTGGAAGTTCCCGATAGACTAGGGTCTATTCCGGTGGTAGTTCCACCATAAGGTAAGAATGTTGTCGAATTGGCAGTAAAAGTAGTTGATGCGACTATACTGCCATTGATCTTTAGATCCGCACGAAAACTGGTGCTTCCATAGCTGGCTGCATAAATATTAAACGTGTAACTGGTACCACTAATATCTCCACTAATTACATCAGTTCCGGTCCAGACCTCAAATCCGGAACTATAAGCTGCCTGGTATGAATATCCCTCGGTTTCAGCATTTAAGTCCAAAATTTTCGCTTCTTCACATAAGTATAAAGTGTTGGTTTGACCATATAGAAAGGTCGAATAATAAAACCCCAAAAAAAATAAGACTCGGATAAAATTAATTCTTGAAATTTTCTTCTTCATATTAAACTCTCTTTTTCTTTTGCATGAACTTCTATGTTTGTCCCTTCCGGAAGAAATTTACTGTCAATCAGTTGCAAAAGGTCAGTACTAAGCTTTTTTTCGCTTTCAGTTAATTGTTCATCAATTCTCTGTTTGATTCTTTTAATTTGTTTAGATTTGTCACCAATTTCAGCAGACAACTCGACTCGAAGATCTTTTGACATAATTTTCTCATAATCATGAGCGGAAACCAATTCATTATTCACACCGAGAATAAAAACTAATGATATGATAATTTTTTTATACACTGTTCCCCCTCTTATATAAATTTTGAATTAATTATAATAGTAAGGATTTTTTAGATTGTGTCAACCCAAAGAATTTGTCTATCTTCGTCCGCTTTTAGCAGTTCTTCTTAATAGAAAAATATTCGTGTAATTAGTGCAAGATTCAATGAGTAGGGAGTAGAGAGCAGTTAGTAGTTAAAAAAACAACATTAAACTTGGTGTGGGGGTCAGGCTTTGTGGTTCAGTTAGGATTTAGCAAAAAAGAATAAAAAATCCTGTGAATCTGCGTTAATCTGCGTCCTAATTTAAAGTAGAAAAATATTATTCTTCCCGCAGGCTTCTACCAAGTCAGCCGACCATACGCCGCATTGAACTTCCCCTATATGCGCTTTCTGCAAGAATAACATACAAAGACGGGATTGACCAATCCCACCTCCTATAGAAAGAGGTAATTTGTCATCCAAAAGCATTTTATGCCATATTAATTCTTTTCTATCCTCTGTACCCGTAATCTCAAGTTGCTTCAGTAAAGCTTCCCTGTTAACTCTTATACCCATTGATGAAATCTCAAAACCCTTTTGCAAAATAGAATTCCAAACAAATATATCACCGTTCAACCCTTTTGTGTTTTCTCCTGTAGGGGTTGTCCAATCATCATAATCAGGAGCCCTTCCGTCATGCGGTTTCCCATCTGCTAATTTTCCGCCGATACCTATGACAAAAACCGCTCCTTTTTCTTTCGTTATAGCATCTTCTCTCTCTCGCGGAGTAAGGTTTGGGTACCTTTCCTGTAATTCTTCACTATGAACAAAAGTTATTTCATCACGTAAAAAAGGCTGCAGTTTTGGAAACTTTTTGTATACAACCATTTCCGTTTCTTTTAAAACTTCATATATCTTTCTAACAATATTTTTCAAAAAATCCAAATTTCTTTCTACCTCGGATATCACCCTTTCCCAGTCCCACTGATCAACATAAATAGAGTGTAGATTATCCAAAATTTCATCTCTTCTTATAGCATTCATATCTGTATATAAACCGCTTCCCTGGCTAAACTCATATCTGGCTAAAGCCATTCTTTTCCACTTCGCAAGGGACTGAACAATTTCCGCCTTTACATCAGATATATTCTTCATATCAAAAGAAACAGGTCTTTCAATACCATTAAGATCATCGTTAATTCCGGTACCAGCGGCTACAAATAAAGGTGCACTAACTCTTTGTAAATTCAATTGATTTGCAAGTTCAACTTCAAAGTAATCCTTCACCAATTTGATTGCCTCTTCGGTTCCTTTTAAATCTAAGTGATTAATATAACCCTTTGGAATTTGCAAATCCATTTCAATCTCCTAAATCTTAATTTTTTTCAAAAAATTTAGAATTAAATCCTGTTTATCTGCGTTCATCTGCGTCCCATTAAACTACTCATACTCGTCCCAGCTTTTGATTTTTAAATCTTCAAGAGAAGTTTTCTGCATCGCTTCTACCAACCTTTTCGCAACCTGTAAATCCGTAACAAGAGGAACGTTAAAATCAACCGCCTGGCGTCTTATAAGATAGTCATTATCAAGCTCTTCTTTTTCAATATTCTTGGGTATATTTATAACCATATCAATTTTTCTGTCAGAAATATAACTGAGAGTATTTGGTTCTTTACTTTCTAACGGCCAATAAAGAATTGTTGAATCAATTCCATTATGTTTCATAAATTCAGCAGTACCCTTAGTAGCGTAAAGTTTAAATCCCATACTCTTTAGAATCTTCGTGCTTTCTAAAAGTTCCGCTTTATTGTCTATAGGACCCGTGGAAAGCAATATTGTTTTTTTGGGTATTCTAAAGCCAACAGAAATAAAACTCTTTAGAAATGCCTCGTTAAAATCATCACCCAGACATCCTACCTCACCGGTAGAAGCCATTTCAACACCAAGAATGGGATCCGAACCCTTAAGCCGGGAGAATGAAAACTGCGGAGCCTTAACACCCACATAATCAAGGTCAAAAGCTGAATTCGTGAGAGCAGGAACTTCCTTCCCCATAATTACTCTTGTTGCAGCATCAATAAAGTTAATTTTAAGAAACTTGGAAACAAATGGAAAACTTCTTGAGACTCTCAAATTACACTCAATAACTCTGACCTCATTATCCTTGGCTATGAATTGAATATTAAAGGGACCTGTTATTTTTAAAGCTTTCGCAATTCTTCTGGCAATTATCTTTATCCTTCTCATCGTTTCGAGATAAGTACGCTGAGGAGGTAACACCATGGTCGCATCACCGGAATGGACACCCGCGTTCTCCACATGTTCGGATATCGCATAACAATAGAGTTCTCCCTTATTGGCAACCGCATCGATTTCGATTTCTTTAGCTCCGGTAATGAATTTACTAATTACCACAGGATGCTCTTTATTGACCTCAGAAGCCCTTTTAAGATATCCCTCCAATTCATTTTCGCTTAAAACTATACTCATAGCTGCACCGCTAAGAACATAACTGGGTCGTACCAGAACAGGGTACCCAACTTCCTTTGCAAATTTTTCCGCTTCTTTAATTGTAGTAACTTCTTTCCACTCCGGCTGATCAATACCAAGTTTATCCAACAACTTCGAAAATTTGTGCCTGTCTTCAGCATTATCAATATCAACTGGTGAAGTTCCAAGCACTTTTATACCATTTTTATGCAAAGGCAGGGCAAGATTATTAGCAATTTGTCCGCCAACCGAAACTATAATTCCAAGCGGATTCTCTTTATCATATATGTCCAGAATTCTTTCAAGTGTCATTTCATCAAAATAAAGTTTATCACAAATATCGTAATCCGTACTCACCGTCTCCGGATTATAATTTATCATTATAGCTTTATAATTTAAATTTCTAAGAGCCGTAACAGCATTAACACAGCACCAATCAAATTCTACCGAGGATCCAATTCTATACGCACCACCTCCAAGAACAACAACTTGATTTTTATCACCAAAGGTTAAATCATCTTCCGAAGCATTATAGGTCATATATAAATAATTGGTTTTAGCGGGATACTCCGCAGCCAAAGTGTCTATTTGCTTAACATAAGGGATAACATCTTTCTTATTTCTTATTTTTCTTACTTCAAGTTCCTTCGAACCAGTTAAAATAGCAATCTGCTTATCTGAAAATCCTTTCTGCTTAGCTTCTTTTAATAATTCTTTTGATATCTTGTCAATTTTCCTTCCTTTTAACTGTTTTTCTACATCAATTATATTTTTTATTTTATAAAGGAACCAGGGATCTACATTGGATATTTTATATATTTTGTCAACAGAATATCCTTTTTTTATTGCTTCAGCAATAGCAAAAATTCTCTTGTCGGTAGGCTTTGCAAGTTCCTGATCTAAATCATCAAATTTTATATCATTACATACAACACCATTCATACCGACTTCTAACATACGGACAGCCTTCTGCAAAACTTCCTCAAAACTCCTGGCAATAGCCATAACTTCACCCACAGATTTCATTTCTGAGCCTATTTCAAGGCTCACTTTTCTGAATTTTTTCAGATCCCATCTGGGATATTTAAGAACAACATAGTCTATAGCGGGTTCAAAACACGCAGAAGTTTCCTTTGTTATAGCGTTTTTCAACTCGGTCAACCCATATCCTAAAGCAAGTTTAGCCGCCACAAAGGCAAGAGGATAACCTGTAGCTTTAGAGGCAAGAGCGGAACTTCTACTTAACCTCGCATTGACTTCAATTATTCTGTAATCTCCGGATTTGGGATCAAGAGCATACTGAATATTACATTCTCCCACAATACCAAGATGTCTTATCACTTTTATAGTAAATGCTCTCAATCTGAAATTTTCAGAAGCTGTAAGAGTCTGAACAGGAGCAGCAACAATACTTTCACCGGTGTGAATACCCATCGGATCAAGATTTTCCATAGAACAAACCACTATACAGTTGTTGTAACAGTCCCTAACCACCTCATATTCTATCTCTTTCCAACCACCAAGATATTCTTCGACCAGTATTTGTTTAGTGAAGGAAAAAGCTTTTTTCGCAATATCTCTTAACTCTTTGTCGTTATAAGCAACACCTGAACCCAAACCTCCCAAAGCGTACGCTATTCTTACTATAACAGGGTATCCTATTTTATTGCCGATCTTTATCGCTTCTTCAACATTATCAACAGCTTTACTTTCAGGAACTTTTAGATTTATTTCTGAAATCTTTTTTATAAATCGGTCTCTATCCTCAGTATCTAAAATAACTTCAACGGGAGTTCCAAGTACCTGAACACCATGTTTATCAAGTATACCTTTCTCCGCCAATTCCGCTCCAACATTCAAACCTGTTTGACCACCAAAGGCAAGTAATATACCGTCAGGCTTTTCTTTTTCTATTACCTTTTCAACGAAATATGCATCCAATGGCAAAAGATAAATTTTATCAGTAAGATAGGATGAAGTTTGAATCGTTGCTATATTAGGATTAATCAAAACCGTTTCAATACCTTCTTCTTTTAAAGCTTTAATCGCCTGACTTCCGGAATAATCAAATTCCCCTGCCTGCCCTATACGTATTGCGCCTGAACCTAAAATTAATGCCTTTTTTATTTTCTTTTTTATCATATTGTCCTCACAAACATATCAAAAATAAATTCAGTATCGTCAGGGCCGGGAGAAGCCTCCGGATGAAACTGAGAACCAAAGAAAGGTTTAGAAATGTGAACTATTCCCTCATTTGTTTCATCGTTATTGTTGAAAAACCATTCCCTCCAGTCCTCCTTTAAAGTCGCGGAATCAACCGCATACCCGTGATTCTGAGAAGTAATATAACACCTCTTCGTCCCGACCTCTACGCATGGTTGATTCTGACCCCTATGACCATATTTTAACTTATAGGTATCCGCTCCCGCAGCAAGCCCTAGAATCTGAGACCCTAAACAAATCCCAAGAATCGGTATATTCATCGAAATAGCTTTCCTGACATTTTCTATTGTAGCTTCGCATTTCTTCGGATCCCCGGGTCCATTCGAGATTAAAACGCCATTAATTTTATCTTTTGTGAAATCATAATCCCAGGGATATCTTATTACAGATATATCTCTGTTTAAAAAAGCCCTTATTACATTATTCTTAACACCGCAATCGACCACAGCCACTTTTTTCTTACTCTTCTTATACTCTACAACTTCATTCACGCTAACTTCAGCAACCAAATTTCTCTTGTTTGGATCTTCGAGTTTGATCTTTTCATTATTAAAAATTATTTTTCCGAGTTGGGTACCTTTCTCTCTCAATTTCTTTGTCAGCATTCTCGTATCTATATCATATATGGCAGGGATATCATTTTCCTTAAGCCACTGCGCTAAAGATTTTTTGGCACTCCAGTGAGAATAATCGGATGAAAGATCAGCTATAATAAGACCCTGAACTTGAATTTTGTCTGACTCAAAATTCTTTAATAATTTATTTTCCCTCTCATCCCCAGCAATACCATAATTTCCAATCAAAGGATAAGTAAAAACAAGTATTTGTCCTTTATACGAAGGATCGGTCAAAGTCTCCGGGTAACCAACCATACCGGTGTTGAAAACAACCTCCCCATTTACCGCTTTCTCTGAACCGAAAGAAAAACCTTTGAAAACAGAACCGTCTTCCAAAATAAGTTTTGCTAACTTTCTGCTATTTGGCATATATTAACCTCTCCCGTAAATTTACTTTTTTTAAGAAAAAACACTCCAGTAGGATTCCAAAAAATATGCCTGGAACCAGGCATTGCAAAATTTCTTTCGTTTCTTTTTAATACTTTTTTTCCGTTCACCAATTTACCCGTCTCGAATATATAAGTTTTTTTTATGCTGTCAAGGGCTTATTAAAAAAAATGAATAAATATTCAACTCCCCACAACACCAAATTAATCTCACGCAGAGGCACCCTTGTACGGTCGTTCCTCCCTACAGGGCAAGCAGAGGACACAGAGCCCCACCATACCCTAAAGATAATAGGATGCAGATAAACTCAGATTTAAAAGGATTTTTATTTGTTGTTTTTCCTAACCCACATCCCCAAATATTTTGACAGGATTAACTAGGATATACTGGATTTTATTTTTTGTTGTTTTTTAACTCGAAAATAGAAACTCGAAACTATAATTCACACAGAGACACCCTTGTACGGTCGTTCCTCCCTACAGGGCAAGCAGAGAACACAGAGCACACACCACACCCCATTTTTTATTGTGTTTGTTTAAAACTCTACCCATAACCCCAATAGTAATCACAAGATTATACAAGATTCACACAAGAGCTTTACTCAATTTGTATTTAGGGCTTATCTTTCTCACTATAATTTGTATTCCACACTTTTGTTTTCGTTAAACCCAAACCAATACTTGTAAGTATGCAACCGACAACAAGAAGTATCGACCAGAAATCAATAGACCGGAATTTCATTAAATCCACCAGTGAGCTTATAAATACCTTAAAAACTACCGCCAATATCATCCCGTATCCTGAATACAAAACAATTTTCCCAATCATAAAAATGCCCCTTTCTTATTTAATCAAATAAACAAATCCTGGAATAAAAAGAAGATATCTGCTCATAAAATGCAATAAAACCCCCGGAATAATACTTTTTGTTTTTAAATATAACAGTCCCCAAATAACACCCTGAAGAAATGTAGCTAGTAAAACCAGAGGGCTAAAAATTCCATGAAAAAACGAAAAAGAAATACCGGTTAATATAATACCGGTAACGGGTTTAGAAAACCTCGGCAAACAATAACCTCGCCAGATAGATTCTTCTAAAAAGGGAATTAAAATTGGAGTCATTAAAAGCCATACAAATAACTCATTACCAGTATATTTTGAAATATCAGTCTCAACACTCATACCGACTTGTGCTTTGCAATATAACCAACCTGCAAACAAAGTAGGCAAAAGACCGTATAAGAAATATTTAACATACGATCTAACCTTAAGTTTATCATAATTTATGAGTTGTTTTATCGAAGAATTTTCTTTTTTAAGAGATATTAAAATCAAAAGAAATGCTATAATTTCAATGCATAAAACAACAAACACAACCAAATTACTCGCCTGCTTAAAATCAGCAGCCACCACCTCTTTGCCTCCCATAAATAATGGAGCAAATATTACAAATGAAGCAATATTTAAAATTATCGGCAGAAAAAGAAGTAATAATGTTTTTAACTTTCTCATTTTATTTTCTAAGTTACATATTTTATCTACTGTGTCAACATATTATTATCACACAAAATGCTAACCTCTTCACATTTCAAGGTCCAACCCTGTTGTCACATTTCAAAGGCTACCCTTGTTATTTTTCTCTCACTTGGACCATGACCACGAAATCTGGACCGATAACCGGCTCCGCATCCTTAACGTCAAGCTCCACTAACTCATTGAGAAATACAACTCGCCACTTATTGTCACCCGGCGGCGGAGATACGCATAGTGTGTATTTTCCTTCCCTATCTGTGATAGCCTGATGCTGATACCACCTATCCTCGGTTGGAAGCTGGAGTTCAACCATCACCCCAGAGACAGGTTCCAGTCGTCCTTTGACAAGGCGGGTCACTGTTCCCGTGACCCACGTGCCGCGTCTCATCACTACCTTCAATTCTTTAGATTCTGCTGAGATGGCATACAGGAACGTCGGAGCAAATCCAGGACAGTCGAACCACACATCGTGCCTGATGTCTTTCCGATAGAACGGAAGAGCAAACCGACCTTCCTTATCGGTCGAATAACGAGACATCAAGCCCGTGCGAATTACGCGAACCCACTCGCCATCACGGAACTCCTCCGTTCCGAACACCCCAACTGTAACGTGCTCAAGGGCCTTTCCTCGCTCGTCGGTTACAAGTCCACGGACCGTGGCTATATCGGCTAAATCTTTTATATCATCTTCACTCAATGCTTGATTATAGATTCTCAATTCATCGATACTGCCATCAAAGAAATTAAGAAAACGACCGAATCTATATGCACCTATTAAAGCCGGGTCAGAAGTTACCATCGTTATAGGATTACCACTCTTTGTCCCAGATACTTCAAAAATACCATCAACATAAACATTAAGTGTACTATCTGTTTTACCATCGTAAGTCATAGCAATATGGTACCAAACATTATCGCTGACATAGGTAGTAGAACCTACTGCATTTATATCATGACCTACAGTATCTCTTACTACCCCTCTAGCATATGAACCATGAACAGATAAACAATAAAATTCAGTACTTTCCCACGAATAATCAACCTTACCAAAGATGTTTTGAAGTCCTGTACTTTTATCTGTTTTCACCCAAGCACTTATGCTAAAACTAGAATCAAAATCAAAATTAAAATGGTCTCCTACATTAATAAAATCGTCTACACCATTAAATTCATATGCATTCCCTTCATTTCCAAACCTATCTGTCGTTAAAGTCGCTCCATTAACTGTTCCATGATAATTATTACCACTTTCATCATTTGCATTACCATTAAATGGGTAGTATCCAATAAGTCCCTCTGTTGGTATGGAACTTAATTCAGGTAAATCCCCGTGATTTTTATCTAAATTATCGGTAGAACCTAATGCTCCTGCCGGGCCCGTTGCGACTTCTGTAAGACTACATCCAACAATTAAAATAACTCCCAAGATAAACGGAGTTAAACACTTAAAGTTATTTAATTTTTTCATAATCAATATCTCCTTTTTTTCAATTTACAAGTATTGCCACATAACATAGTCTATATGTACTAATATTTAATCGCAAAAACACCAATGTTAAGCCGTATAAATTGATTTCAACATTTCAGGTTAACTTCGTGTATACATCAACATTTTATCTGTGTTATGGGTAAACTAAAATTCTTTTGTTTCATTAAGATATTTACTACTTGATTTAATAATTATCATTTTTATCTAATCCTCACTCTAATTATAGTATATTTTATATAAATTCCTTATTTTGTCAAGCAATTAAATGAGGCTACGGGATGTGATAAATTGAGCTTTTAGCTCTTAGCTTTTTGCTGTTAGCTTAAAAAAAAGAATAAAAAACTTTGTGCTCTTTGCCTGCCCTGTAGGGAGGAACGACCGTATCAGGGTGTCTTTGTGTGAGATTAATTTGGGTTGTGGGTAGGGTTTCAAACAAACAAAAATATTTTTTTATCCGTGTTTATCTGTGTAAATCCGTGGCTAATTAATCTGGGGCAGTGAGGGGCAAATCAAATCCTATTGATCTGCGTTTATCTGCGTCCCATTATTGGGGTGTGGTGTGGCTCAGCGTACTCTGCGCCTCTGCGGTTATTTCCCACTCAAAAGCTCAACGGCATGTTTTCTTGCGGTTTCGATTGAAGTCTCCCCCGAAATCATCCGGGCAATTTCTTCCACTCTATCATCTCCTGTGATTTCCTTAACCTCAGTAATAGTCCTACCATCTCTTTCTTTCTTCTCAACATTTAAATGAGAATCAGCTTCTGCAGCAATAGAAGGAAGATGAGTAACACATAAAACCTGCCGCATCGTACCTATTTTTCTCATCTTCTCTCCAACCTTTTTAGCAAGACTTCCGCCTATACCAACATCAATTTCATCAAAAACAAGTCCTTCAACCCGATCTACATCAGAGAGAATAGACTTTAAAGCAAGCATAACCCGCGACAACTCCCCCCCGGAAGCAATACTGGAAAGTTTATTCCAACCCTCTCCTACATTCGGCTCAAACAAAAATTTTATTTCATCTTTGCCCTGTCCATCAATTTCTTTCTTTTCTTCTATTTCAACCTTAAAGTGTGCTTTCTCAAAACCCAAATCCTTTATCTCTTCTTCCACTCTTTTTTCAAAATCCTTAGAAACATTTTTTCTTTTATTCGAAACTTCTAAGGCTTGCACTTCAAGCTTTTTTTTACTTTTAGCTATTTCATCTTTTAACTCTTTCTCTCTTTCTTTTAAAGACTCGATATCGAAAATCTTTGTAGATAAATCTTCCTTCATTTCCAAAAGTTCCTCGTAGCTTTTACTGTATTTTCTTATAAGGCTTTCGACTTTATCCACTATATCCTCAAGTTCGGAAAGTCGCTCTTTATCGTAATCAAGGCTGTCCCTATATCTGTCTAGCTCTAAAGATGCGTCCTGAAGTATTAAATCCGATTCTTCCAGTCTCTCACCAACTTTTGCCAAAGACTTATCTAATTCGCCTGCTTTTTTAATGTTTGAAGTGATCTCAGAAAGCCTGCTCGAAATTGACTGCTCTCCGTCGCTTATAAATGAAGCTGTATATTCAACCAATTCTTTAATTTCTTCGAAATTATCAAGTTTTTTCTTTTCTTCTTTCAATTCTTGATATTCTTCCGTGCTGAATTTTACACATTCAAGTTCTTTTTTTTGAAAATCGTACAAATCTCTACGATTAGCTATTTCATTTTTCTTGGACTCAATCTCCGAAAATTCGGACTTAAGACTTCCCAATAATTTAAATTTTTCTTCCATCATTTTTCTATCACCCATTAACTTACCGTAATAATCCAGAAAATCTATATGAGTTTCTTCGTTAATAAGCAGCTGGTGTTCATGCTGCCCATGAATATCAAAAAGGATATTTCCTATTTCCTTTAGAATATCAGTGTTTGCGATTGAACCATTAATATAAACCCTACCTCCACCTTTCCTGTTAATTATCCTTCTTATGATAAGTTCTTCTCCTTCAGGAATTTCGTAACTATCTAAAATCTTATTGATTTCCTTTGAATTAGAAAAGACTCCTTCAACAATAGCCTTATCTGCTTCTTTCCTTATGGAGGCTATATCTCCTTTATCCCCGAGAAGAAGAGAAAGCGTATTTATTATTATGGATTTACCCGTACCGGTTGAGCCTGTAAGAACATTGAATCCTGGATTTAAAGTTACTTCGATTCGTTCAATAAGAGCGTAATCACTAACTCTTATTTCTTTTATCATCCATTACCCCAATTTAATTTTTTTCTTAGTATATCAAAATAGTCCCAATCTTCAAATTTTATTACTTTTAAAGGGTTCACATTCTTCTCGATAGAGACTTCTTCATCTGAATCAAGAGTAAATAACCTCTGGCCATCACAAACAAACCGGCATTTCTCTTTAGTTTTTATGAGTATTCGAGATTCTTCATCTACGACTAACGGCCGAAAAGTCAAAGTATGAGGAGAAATGGGCGTTATAACAATAGCCTCCGTATCCGGTTTTAAAATTGGACCACCCGAGGACAGAGAATAGGCTGTCGAACCGGTAGGCGTAGCAATAATCAAACCATCTCCAGAGAGTTGCGTTACAAAACTATCATTTATATATATATCCAAATTAATTACTCTTATATCGGTTGAAGAAAAAACCACATCATTTAAAGCGACACTCTCTTCTCCCCTACAATTAGCCTTCAAAAAAAACCTTTCCTGAATTGTATAATTTTTACTCTTAAGATCTTTAAAAACACTCTTTATTTCCTCTTTTCTAATATCGGTAAGAAAACCAAGCCCTCCAAGATTTATACCTAAAAGGGGTATGTCAAATCCATATATAATTGAACCCGCCCAGAGAAAAGTTCCATCTCCTCCTGCAGCAATAATAAAATCACATTTTTTAATTTTTTCTTTATCTCCATCGTATACAATAAGCGAAAAATCGTTCTCAACTGCTGCCTTTTCCAAATTTTTCAAAACAGCTTTAATATGTCTTTTACCGGGCGTATAAAAAACACCTATTTTCATATCTTAACTCCGAACAAAAATCTAATTCTATTATACTGATCGCTCTCTACTGAACAACTTAAATCTTCCGGAATAATAATATAGGGTATATTTGAAGAATCAATTTCAATGAAAATCAAACCACCGTTTTTTAACTTATCAAAGGAAAATTTCAATATTTCGTTTATAATTTGAGCTCCCCCCACTCCACCATTTAGAGCAAGAACGGGTTCTCTCTTAACAACACCATCAATTTGCTTCAAATTATTTTCCGGTATGTAAGGAGGATTTGTAATAATCATATCAAATTTTTCCGAATTCACAAAGCACCCTAACAAATCCGCGCATACGACATTAATTCGGCCGCTAAGATTATGATAATCAATGTTTTTCTTACATAACTTAACTGCCCTTCTTGAAATATCAGTTGCAACAATCTTCGCTTTCCTAATACCAGACGCAATTGATATTGAAATAGCGCCGGTTCCGCAACCTATTTCAAGAATATAAGGATTATCGAAATTTTTTAATTTACGAACAGCCTGAAGAGCCATCAATTCCGTCTCCGCTCTTGGAATGAATACTCCTTTTTCAGTGAAAATATCAAAACCGAGAAAATTTGTACTTCCAATTATATATTGCCAGGGTTCCCCTTTAATCCTACGGGCTAAATAATTTTTAAATTTTAAAAAATCTTCCCCTTTAATCTGCTCTTTAGAAACAAGTATTTTTTCTTTACTTTTTCCGGTTGCTTCTTCCAAAAAAACAAAACTTTCAAACTCAGGAGCAGAACTATGCCCCATTAACTCCCCACATCCAAAATCAAGAACTTTAAGCAATTTCATCTTCGGATTCTTCTCTTTGGGCAGCCCTTAGATTTTCTATCAAATCACTAATTCTTCCGTCAAGAAATGAGTCCAGATTGTATTTGGTATAATTTATCCTGTGATCCGTAATTCTGTTCTGAGGGAAATTATAAGTCCTTATTTTCTCACTTCTATCTCCGGATCCAACTATCTTTTTTCTTTTAGATCTTATTTTGCTATCCGCTTTTTCCTTCTCATACTCAAAAAGTTTCGCCCTAAGAAGTCTCATCGCCTTTTCTCTATTCTGGTGTTGAGATCTTTCATCCTGGCAAGAAACTATAATTCCGGAAGGTTTATGCGTAAGCCTAACCGCAGAAGAAGCTTTATTAACGTGTTGACCTCCTGGGGCTGACGCTGAGAAGAAATCCATCTCCAAATCTTCCGGATTAATCTCGACTTCCACTTCTTCCCTCTCGGGAAGAATAGCTATAGAAACAGCAGAAGTATGAATTCTTCCACTGGATTCAGTAACAGGAACTCTCTGTACCCTGTGAACACCACTTTCAAATTTAATATGGCCATAAACATTTGCACCCGAAATCAAAATTATCACTTCTCTATAGCCGTTCATTTCCGTTTTGCTGAAATCAACTATCTCAAATTTCCATCCTTGGCTTTCAGCATACTTTGAATACATTCTTAAAAGATCAGCGCAAAATAAAGCTGCCTCCTCCCCACCGGTTCCCGCACGTATTTCAAGTACTGCATTTTTCCTATCTTCCACATTTTCAGGTATTAAAGTAGCTCTTATTTTATTCGCCAGTCGTTCTTTTCTCTCTTTTAATTCCTGAAGTTCTTCTCCAGCAAGAATAATTATTTCCTCATCCTCGGTCTCTGCTAAAATTTTCTCATCTTCCTTTATTTTAACTAAAATTTCATTATATTCATTAAACGGCAATATTATATTCTCTAATGATTTTTTTCTCTGTGAAAGTTCTATTATTTTCTTTCTATCTTTAATGATTTCCGGATTTCGAAGTGACTTCAGGACTTCCTCATACTTAGCTCTATATTCTTCCGCTTTTTCTAAAAATAAAGAAGGCTTGCCGGACATTTACAGTAACCTTTCGTACAGTTCAGGGAGAATCACCGAAGCATCTCCAAAAATAGAGCAATCCAGGTGTTCACTAAGAACAGTTTTTTCCATATTTATTTCAATTACGAAAGCTCCATGTTCTCGAGAAATCAATGGAATCGAAGCGGCAGGTTGGACAACTCCTGAGGTACCCACAACAAAACATATTTCACTGCTCTGGGCGTATCCTCTTGCTTTGATAAGTGCCCTATACGGTAGCTCCTCACCAAACCATACCACATCAGGACGAATAAGACCACCACACTTATCACATTCGGGGATCTTTTTTGTTTTGATTTCACCAAAAATCTTACCGCAGTCATTACATCTATTTCTGTATATATTACCATGAAGTTCAATAACTTTATTAGACCCTGCTTTTTGATGTAAATTGTCAATATTTTGTGTGACAACAGCGAAATTATTAAAAAGACTCTGCATTTTAGCTAAAGCGAAATGGGAAGGATTAGGAGTCTTCTTTTTTATCATCTCTCTGATTTCAAGATGCCATTCCCAAACTACCTGTGGATTTTCGTTAAATGCATCCAAAGAAAAAGGAGTTTTATCCTTCCAAAAACCTTCGTTACCTCTAAAAGTAGGAATCCCTGACGGAGCCGAACTTCCTGCGCCGGTCAAGGCAAACGCGGTTTTCGCGTTTTTTATTTTCTTTATAATTACATCATCTATCTTCATAACAGTAAAGTAATTACTATCCCTGCATTGTCAATATTTTTATTTAAAAAGAAGACAGACTATTAATTAAAGAAATTACAAAAAACTTTTGTATTTTTCTATACCCTAATTTCTATACCCTATAATCTAAATGACAATTATCACCAAACTTCAGGAGGAGGATTTTCTAACTGATAATCTCCGGTCATATATCTTTGAACGAAAATCAAATTGTATCCTTTCTCGTAATAATACCATATCTGATAAGCACTTCCGCTCGGGTTAAAAGGTTCATCAACTATATTATCAGGAGGGCCAAGAATAATATAAACTTTACCTCTATCTGTTCTCCACCCCTCAAAAAGAGAACCGCGTGAAAAATTTCTATTAGCGAAATCTACCCTCTCAAAATAGGCTATTTTAAACTCATTTATTCTATCTTCAGGAGTTGGGTCTTTACTTTCCCAGAATTCGTTCCACAACCTTTCCCGTTCTCCTATTTTCGCGGTTAGCATTTCTTTTACCTCTCCCGAAGATGCAATGTATTCGATTTGTTTAACTCTTTCAACAAATCTCTCTGATTCAAAAAAGGGCTTCCAGACACTAAATTCAATAGATTCTTTAACAATTTTCACTTCATTAACGTTTTTCACCTCTGCGAAGAAACCATATCTACCTTCTTCAAATCTATCAGCCGGTACAATAACTTCTACACTTTGATTTTTCCTATCAGGGAGAATAGTATCTCTTTCTAAAAAGGTTCTCTTATCCGCATCCCTAAAGTAGAATTTAAGCTCTGTCTTTCCTTTTTCAGTGCTAAAAATATTCAATTTAATCTTGATGGTATCCTTATCCGTAACAACTTCTCTTGAAGGATTCGATAGCCACCTGATGGATCCAATATCTGTCGGTTTTAATTTGGATACTTTTAATTCTCTTGATTTACTCCAGGTCCTACTTGAATTACGATCCGATACCATCAGAGTAATTTCTATCTTACCCTCAGGAACTTTCATTTTTATTAAATCTCTATGATAATAATCGGAAGATATAGTCTTCTTATAATCATAAACCAAAAGTTTATTATTTTTACTTTTACCACCCAATTGGAATCTATCTTGTTTTAGAACCAAAGAAGCCAGATACTCTCCCGTATAAACAGTATCATTCTTATAGAAAACTAAATCAGAATAAGGCACTCCATAATTTACAATAATATAAGGAGCAGAGTTTGTATCTCTATCAAGCTGAAAATCTACATTAATACCAATAAGAAACAAATGAAATAAAATCATTTAAAAGCGACCTCTCTTATTGTAAAGAAGATTCCATATTTAATTTTTTTATTTTTCTGTAAAGAGTGGAAGGATGAATTCCTAAAAGATCAGCTGCTCTGTTTTTGTCCTTCTTTGAAATTTCTAACGCTTTTTTTATAGTTTTCCTCTCAATTTCTTCCAAATTCAGCCTGTCAACCTTACTTCTACTACTAAACTCTTCCGGAATAGCAGAAGCATCAATCAACTCCGAATCCTCTAATACGATCAATCTTTCAAGGAGATTTTCCAACTCCCTCACATTACCGGTCCATTTATAATTCATGAGTTTTTCATACGCTCCGTCAGTGAAAGTTCTCTCCCTTACATTTAATCTTTCAGAAATTTTCTTATTAAAATGCTGAACTAAAGGAAGTATATCTTCCTTCCTTTCTCTGAGAGGTGGAATTTCTATAGGAATTACATTTAATCTATAAAACAAATCTTCTCTAAAATTTCCATTCTCCACGAGTCCTTCAATATTCTCATTTGTAGCACTTA